>Ga0209207_1000090_pt1 | contig 75972 bp, 82 predicted proteins | sample SaghotsprinmetaG_FD_184140 | JGI IMG/M metagenome (GOLD analysis project Ga0209207, IMG submission 184140) | Hot spring microbial communities from South Africa to study Microbial Dark Matter (Phase II) - Sagole hot spring metaG (SPAdes) (version 3) | ecosystem: Environmental > Aquatic > Thermal... | reverse complement strand
AGTGGCTTCAGTTGATTATCCTAAGAACTTGCACCGACCGTTCTCTCTCTAATTAAGCATCACAACTTACTACTCTTTAGTACGATTTCGTGATTAGTATAGCACAAATACCTTAAATTTCAATGCCAACTTTCGTTTGAACATCCAATAAAGTCTTATGTGCGATCGGTGTCGCATTCATTTTTCCGGATAAAAGAACTTGAGATAATACATCTTCATTAAGTAGTTCATGGTAACGCGATTGAAGAGTCGTTAGTAGTTTTTCTACTTCAGATGCGACTGCTTTCTTTAGATTTCCATACCCTTGCCCTTCAAATGATTTCACTAGATCAGGAATTGATATTCCAGATAATGCCGAGTGAATCGTTAATAAGTTACTAACACCAGGTTGTTCCTCAGGATTGTATTGGATAATACCCAATGAATCCGTTACGGCAGACATTACCTTCTTACGTGCTACTTCAGGTTTATCCAATAAATATATACAACCCTTATCCGAATCATCAGACTTACTCATCTTCTTGGTTGGATCACTTAATGACATAATACGTGCTCCTTGTTTAGGAATCAGTGGTTGAGGAACTTTAAAGGTTTCACCATATCGATTGTTAAAGCGATTCGCGACATCACGAGTTAATTCAACGTGTTGTTTCTGATCATCTCCCACAGGGACATAATCGGGTTGATACGCTAAGATATCGGCTGCCATTAAAGTAGGATACACATAGAATCCAGAACTTAAACTATCTTCACCTTTAGATTGTTTATCCTTATACTGTGTCATACGATTGAGTTCACCCATATACGTATTACATGCCAAGATAAAACCCAATTGAGCTTGTTCCATGATATCAGATTGCATAAATATCTGAGTCTTCTTAGGATCTAAGCCACAGGCTAAATACAATAGAACCGTATCTCGAAGGTTCTTTCTAAGAGATTCAGGATCTTGATACACGGTTAAAGTATGTAGATTTGCGATAAATACATACATTTCATACTCGTCTTGATACTTCACAAATTCTTTGAGTGCTCCAATATAATTGCCTAAAGTTAATTGTCCACTTGGCTTAATGCCACTTAACATTCTTTTCATCATGTCCTCCTTAAAATAAAAAAATGCTCGATAGGGACGCATTACCGTGGTACCACCCTATTTATCGAACATTCGATCACTTGACCATAACGCTGGTTCGCGTAAGCATTGCTTCAATTCATGAAACCCAATTCACTTTTTTGTATTGTATCCTTTGCACCACCAGGATATCGCTTGTGTCCAACATAAAGTTACTTTATTTCATTCAACATCTTTACATTTATTATACTCACAAACAAAAAGTGTGCAAGCACACTTAATGAATTGATTTAGGTTTAACCAATAATCCAGCAAGAATCCCTGCAATGGACACAACTAAGTAAATCGCCACCATAGGACTTAAGAATCCACCGTATATTGCGGTACACGCTCCTATAATCGCAAGAACTGGGTATACCAATCCTTCAAAAATATTATCAACACGTTTATTAAAATACTCTTTGATTACACCAGAGAAAATTAAGACTAAGAAGAAATAGATTAAAATAATTGCAATTTCATCTACAGAGATACCTGCAAACATTGTCCAATTAAAGTTGATGACTCCAACAGTTGTCGCAAAGTGGAATAACAACCAAACAAGTGATACGACAAATGTAAATACAGCTGAGAATAGAGGAATATCCGTCTTTTCATCTACTTTCGCAAACTTATCGGATGCTGGAAGTTCATTTCTTAACCCTAATGCATAGGGTAATCGAATATAAGCCAATGTTAATCCATTACTTGTCCCAACCACAGACGTCACAACAGCCACAAGCACTAAACGATATCCAATTGATCCAAAGAATTGTTCCGCAAATACAGACACAGCTCCATCACCTAAAGCTAAAACTTGATCTGGACCCAATACCGCATTTATACCAACAAAGTATGCGATATAGATAATCATGATCATTAAAGGCGCAAAGGTTAGCGCTAAAGGTAAGTTACGTTTAGGATTCTTAATCTCATGTGCAATTGATGGCGCAACTTGCCATCCATCAAATGCGAATGCAATTGGGACTAATGCCGCAAAGAAACCACCACCCAATTGCCCTAAATCACTCACATGATTCACCGCAACTGGATCTCCCATAAAGATACCTGTTACTGCTAATAGAATAAGAGCAGATACTTTTACAACCATCGCAAAGCTTTGGAATTTACCTGCTTCATTCGTTTTGAATGCATTAAACACGAATAAAACAACAATTATTATAAGTGTCACAACCCATTCAGTTAAACTAAATGGAAATGCCCAATCAGGCACAAAAGATACCGCAACTCCAAATAGAGTTCCCGTTTCAGTCCAACCAAATAAAATAGAGATATACATTGCGGCTACCCAAGATACAACCGCTACAAGTGCTGGATAATAAAAGAAAATTTGAAACCAACCTGCAAGATAACCCCATGTTTTACCCCATGCAAGTTCTGAATAGGTAATTAACCCGCCTACATTCTCATCACGTTTCGCCAAAACCGCGATGGTTAAACCTCCAAATACAATTCCAAATCCTCCCAATGCCCATGCTAATACACCTAAAAATACTGAACCATTCACTGCTGCTAAGATGTTATCGGTCTTAAAGAAGATTCCAGAACCAATTACGATCCCTACGATCATTGCAGTTGTGGTTAATAAACCAAACTTTCTTTTTTGAACATTTTCCATTTTCTTTCATCCTTTTTCATGTAACAATATGAAACATATCATTAGTTTACCTAAGCAAGGTACTCTCGTCAATATTTTTCTTTTAAAAAGTAAGAGAAATATGTATAATATAGAAATATGGAGGACATACCATGATTGTTGTATACACTTCACCTGGTTGTGCTAGTTGCCGTAAAGTTAAACAATGGTTGAAAGATCGTAACTTAAAGTTCATCGAAAAGAATATTTTTTCGACTTTATTAAATGAAAACGAGATTCGTCATTTATTGATGCGTAGTGAAAACGGAACCGAGGATATTATTTCTAAACGTTCTAAGATTATTCAAGAAAGACAAATTGATGTCGAAGAGATGTCAATCAAAGATTTAGTTCGATTTGTTCAACAGAATCCTTCGGTTCTAAAAAGACCGATTATTATTAACGAACGTAACTTCTTAGTCGGATACGATGAAGAAGAAATTGGTGCATTCGTTCCACAAGAACTTCGAAGAGTGGCTTGTGCTGCTTGTACTTCGGATTGTCCGAGTTATGCAGTATGTGGTCATACACGCGAAGATGTGGATATTGAGACTGCAAATCAACCTAGGTTAAAAGCTGTTTAGACAACAGCTTTTTTTTATATGGTATAATCATTGCATGAAAATACTCGTAGGACTATCAGGCGGTGTCGATTCAGCAGTTGCCGCTTATTTATTAAAACAACAAGGCTATCAAGTAGAGTGCGCTTTTATGCGCAATTGGGATTCATTAACGAATAATGATATTTTAGGTAACCCAACATTGGAAGAAGCAATTTGCACACAGGAACAAGACTATAACGATGCGGTAGAAGTTGCACGTCTCTTAGATTTACCTCTTCATCGTATCGATTTTATCCAAGAATATTGGGATGATGTATTTACCACATTTTTAAAAGAATATAAGAATGGAAGAACGCCTAATCCAGATATCTTATGCAATAAATATATTAAGTTTGACGCATTCTTTAAATTCGCGGATGAACATGGATTTGATAAAGTTGCGACGGGACATTATGCAAAAGTCATTCATCATGAAACGTATAGCGAGATGATAAAAGCAGAAGATAGTAATAAGGATCAAAGTTATTTCTTATGTCAAATATCACAAAGTGCATTAAGACGAACTTTATTCCCTTTAGGTGATGTAGAAAAGAAAGAAGTACGTGAAATCGCATTAAAGTTAAACTTAAATGTTGCGAAGAAAAAGGATTCAACGGGTATCTGCTTTATTGGAGAGCGTAACTTCAGACAATTTTTAAGTAATTATTTACCAGCAAAAAATGGAAAGATTGTCGATATTGATACGAAACAAGTATTAGGGTCTCATATTGGAGTCCTCTACTACACTTTAGGTCAAAGAAAAGGTTTAGATATTTCAGCCCATGAAGGACCATGGTTTGTCGTAGGTAAAGATGTCTATACGAATGAGTTATTTGTGGCTAAGGGAGATGATCATCCTTGGTTAAAATCAGATGCTTGTACCGTAAATCAACTGAATTGGTTTAATCCAATTGATTTATCTCAACCCTTAAAATGTTATGCGAAGTTTAGATATCGTCAAAAAGACCAAGATGTAACAATTCAACTCAATGAAAACAATGAATTACTCGTATCTTATCCTCAAGGGATTGCGGCAGTAACACCAGGGCAAGAAGCCGTATTTTACTTAAATGATGTTTGTTTGGGTGGTGGAGTTATAGATGAGATTTATCGCAACAACAAGTCTCTTACTTCTATCTTAGTGGAGGTTAAAAATGCATGATTTTAGTTTGAATTATTCTAAGAAAAAGTCTTTTTTCTTACTGTTTCATTTTACTTTAGGTTTCTTTGTCATATATCCAATGATATTATTTTTTTTGTTGGCTATCTTAGGCATTGATTCTTGGATATACGATGGAAAAGCAGATATGTTTTACAGTATCATCATGTTAATCTCAAGTATTTTCTTCACAAAAGAATTATTATGGAGATCAATCAGTGAACTAGCTGAAAATCCAGGCAAAGTATTTAAAACGATAGTAACAACTTTACCAATGATGTTGCTGGGTTCAATCGTATTGAATTATTTAATCACAACATTTACGGGTCAAATGGAAGCACAAAACCAAACAGAAATTATCGATTTGTTTAATAAAACTCCATATCTTATTGTGATTCAAGCATTATTGTATGCGCCAATTGTAGAAGAGATTATGTTTAGAGGTTTAGTGTTTGGTGGATTGTCTAAAAAATCTATGTCATTTGCGATTATTATAAGTAGTAGTTTATTTGGATTAGCTCATATTTCTAACTCTTTAATGAGTGGTAATTTTGCGGATTTATGGTTCTTCCCTACATATGCATTATTAGGCTATTTCTTAAATCGAGCGTATATTAAAAGTGGTTCAATCGTAAGTTCAATGGCTTTACATTTTCTAAATAATGCGATTGGATTACTCGCAATTAGTGCGATAGGATTGTTTTAATGGAAACAAGTAGTATTGTTGGAAAGATAAGCCATATCATATATAAAGATGATAAAACTCGCTATACTGTAGCGCGTTTTCGTTTGTATGAATTAAATGAAAAAATGATAACCATTACAGGTTATTTACCACAATTTCAAGATGATTGTTTGCTCAATCTAACAGGAAGCTATTTAGATCATCCAAGATTTGGCATGCAATTTCAGGTTCAACACTATCATCGTGTTTTACCGAGTGATATCGATTCAATTATTACATTCCTTTCATCCCCTCTTTTTCCAGGAATTGGTAAGAAATTTGCGGAATCAATTGTAGAGCGATGGCAGGAAGATTCTTTGGTCATCTTAAAAGATGATCCAAGTTTATTAAAAGAAATTAAGGGGTATACACCTAAAAAAGAAGAGGCATTGATTAATGGATTAATTAATTATGGAGAAGATGAAGAAGCCATTCGTTTCTTTACGACAAATGGACTAGGAATCCGTAATATTTTACGTTTAGAAAGAGCTTACGGAAAAGATGCTTATCGACTTGTAAAAGAAAATCCATATCGACTCATCGAAGAAGTTGATGGGATAGGATTTAAGATCGCAGATAAATTAGCGTTAAACATGGGATTTGAATGGGACGATCCTAGACGATTAATGGCAGGACTCTGTGCTATGACAATGGAAGAATGTATGCGTACAGGTGATAGTTATGTGGATGTGGAACGATTATCCATTGTTTTTGCATCGCAATTTAATGATAATAGTTTAGATTTTGAAGCTTTATTAAAAGAAGCTGTACAATCAAACAAATTAATTTTAATTGACAACAAAGTATTTCATCCTTCCCAATACAAGAGCGAACAATATATTGCTCATTCACTTAAAGAATTTCCTTTTCTAGATTTACAACCAGTATCGGATGAAGATGTTATTTATCACTTAGAGATATTACAACGTGAATTAAATATTGAATATGATGAGAGTCAAAAGGAAGCTATTTTAACCTTCTTCCACTCTCCTTTTACCATTATGACCGGTGGCCCTGGTACCGGTAAATCGACTGTTATTGGCGCAATGATTCATTTATGGAAACGTTTATATCCAAGTTATTCCTTAGCATGTGCAGCGCCTACGGGTCGTGCAAGTAAACGTTTATTTGAATTAAATGGGGTTGAATCCTTTACCATTCACTCCTTATTAAAATGGGATTTAGAATCAAATACATTTGGCATGGATGAAACGAATCCATTATCCTTAGATTGTCTAATCATCGATGAATTTTCAATGGTGGATACTTGGCTTATGAGTCATCTTTTGAAGGCATCCCAACAAGTCAAAAAAATCTTAATCGTGGGTGATAAGGATCAGTTACCAAGTGTTGCGCCTGGACAAGTCTTAAAAGATTTAATTGATTCAAAGGTATTCCCTGTTATTTCGTTAACACACATTTATCGACAAAGAGAAGGATCTGATGTGATTAGTTTAGCGAAACAAATCCGTGAACAAGACCTCAATTTTAACGAACTTAAGAATGATATAAAATGGTTTGATTGCCGTGCAGTCGATGTTAAGCAACTCGTTTTAGAAGTCATACAACAAGCTCAATTAAAAGGATATCCTCTTCAACATATCCAAGTGTTAGCCCCTATGTATTCAGGCTTAGCAGGTATTGACGCCTTAAATCATGCGATACAGAAATTTGTAAATCCATTTGATGAAAATAAGCGTGAATTAAAAGTCGGTACGCAAGTGTTTAGAGAGAATGATAAAATCTTACAACTTAAGAATCAACCCAATGATGATGTCTATAATGGAGATATTGGAGTTTGTATCGAAATCATTTTTGCACGTGAAGATGAACTTAAACAAAATCGCATCATTGTAGATTTCGATGGAAGAATCGTAGAGTATACCTCAGAAACATTTATAAATATTACACTAGCGTATTGTGTCTCTGTACATAAAGCACAAGGGAGTGAATATCCAATTGTTGTATTACCTGTTGTACCTGAACATCGTTTTATGTTACAGAAACGATTACTCTATACCGCAGTAACTCGCGCAAGTAAATCTTTGATCTTAATCGGTTCTAAGTCACTTTTCTCACAAGGAATTAATGAAAATGAGGATATTCCACGTAAAACTTGTCTACTTGAGTATTTAATCACATAGATATTAGTGCTAAACTAAGCTTATGGAAAAAATAAATCGTAAAACTCAGATTATAATTCTTATAGGTCTTTTTGTATTCTTAATTGTTGTGTTAGCTGTTTTATATCCATTCTTGCCCGCACAAATTCCGATGCAATATTCATTAACTGGGAGTGTAAATCGATATGCGGATAAGCTATTAGCGGTGTTAACCGCTGTAGGTGTGAATGGGGCTTTATCTCTCTATACTATATTTACTTCACAAGATAAAATACCAACCAAGAATTTTATTGTTAGTGTCTTATTAACATTTATCAGTATTATCGCGATTAGCGCATCATTGTTCATTCAATAGGAGAGAAATGTATGATTGAAATCAAGAATATTAGTAAAACGTATAGTGGTAAAGTCAAAGCTGTTAATCAATTGAATATGACAGTTGAAGATGGTGAGATTATTGGATTTATTGGGCCGAATGGGGCTGGTAAAACAACCACCTTAAAAATGATGACTGGTATATTAAACCCAGATGAGGGTGAGATTCTATTAAATGGAATTAATATCCAACATGATCCGATTGAAGCTAAGCGACAATTTGGATTTGTGCCTGATAATCCTGATGTCTTCTTACGTTTAAAAGGAATAGAATATCTTAACTTTATGGCTGATATCTATGACGTAAGTGATGAGTTAAGACGCCAAAGAATTGCTCATACTGCAGATGTCTTCCAAATGACGAATGCATTAAACGATACCATTCTTTCTTATTCTCATGGTATGAGACAAAAGATTGTAATGATGGGGGTTTTGGTCCATTCTCCAAACATATGGATACTTGATGAGCCACTAACAGGCTTAGATCCGCAATCAGCTTATGCACTAAAAGAAATGATGCGTGATCATGTTCGATCTAATAAAACAGTCTTTTTCTCAACCCATGTGTTGGAGGTCGCAGAAAAGTTATGTAGTAAAGTCGCAATAATCAATAAAGGTGAACTCTTCTATTTTGGAACACTTGAATCACTTAAATCACAATACCCTGGTTTATCTCTTGAAGACATCTTCTTAAAGGTAACTCAACATGAGTAAGTACTTCGTTTTATTTAAAACGATGTTAAGAAATACATTTAATGTGATTGATACAAAAGACAAAAAGAATGTAAAACGTATTCTATTTGTCGTATTTATTGGAGTTGCGACACTGCCTAGTATTGTGTCACTTGGATTCTTAACACGTGAAGCATTGTTTATGTTACTTCCAATTCAACAAGAAGGATTGGTGATTAGCTTACTTTTCTTAGCATTATCAACGATGATCTTCTTTATGGCAATCTTCTTAGTTCCAGCTGTTTATTATTTTAGTAAAGATAGTGAAACACTACTTGCGTTACCATTAACGCCTGAGACAATCGTATTAAGTAAATTCTCGTTGTCGATGGTATATGAATTTCTAACTATATTTGTCATTAGTACTCCAATAATCATTGGATACATTAGTATTATGAATCCTAATATTTTATTCTATTTGATGTTAGTGATAATCTTATTAACTGTGGCAATTGTCCCATTAGCGTTTGCTGGTTTGATTATTATGGTTATTATGGCCTTTGTACCTTTCTTCAAGAATCGTGATTTCTTCAATTATGCGAGTGGATTTTTAGCCCTTACATTTGCGATTGGAATTAACTATGTTATGGGTGGTACGGCTACACTAGATCAGAATAGTTTAATTCAGCTACTTAATAACGGAAACAATTCATTATTAGGCATTATGCGAATTGCGTTCCCTAATGTTCCATTTGCGATTAGTGCTTTAGTTAATAGTAATATCTTAGACTTCGTGATTTATCTTGCAATAACATTATTCGTTTTAGTTGGATTTGTGTTTGTCAGTAAGTTAGTCTATTTCAAAGGGGTGATCGGTGTTAATGAAACTTCCGCATCTCGAAGGAACTTAAATCTAAAGGCTTACAATAAGATTACAAGCTCAAAAGGTGTTATATTTAGTTACTTTATCAAAGAAATGAAGTTAATGATTCGTACACCGGTCTATTTATTAAACAATATTTCTACCGTAATTCTGATTCCTGCTATCTTACTTGTGACATTTATCAGTGGGGTTGGGGCAGATGATGAAGTCCTTATGTTAATCAATAGTATAGATTGGTCAAGTGGAAGTATTCTAATTATTATAACGTTTGCAGGATTTGTAGTTGGGATTATGATGAGTACGATGAATTTAATTACTGTAACCTCTCTTTCAAGAGAAGGAACGAACATTTACTTCATGAAGCTCATTCCAATGTCATATGTTAAGCAAATTCAAGCTAAAATATTAAGTGGTGTTGTTGTGAGTATCTTCGGTATTTTGTTTATGTTGATTCCTGCTTGGATCTTCTTCAAGATTCAATTTCACCTAATCTTCTTTGCATTTATCGCTTCGATCTTAGGTATGATATTTATAAATTATCTTGGAATGATTGTGGACTTAATTCATCCTAAACTCGTTTGGGAACAAGAAACGGCTGCAGTTAAAAACAACTTAAACTCAGTATTTACGATGTTACCAGCATTTGGATTAAGTTTTGGAATTTTCTTCTTAGTTCAATTTATTCCAAATACCATTGGCTCTGTCTTAATCTTCTTAGTTCTACTATTGGTCATAGACGTTTGGATTGTACAATTTACACATAAATTAAGCATTCGTAAGTTACATGATTTAGAAGTGTAAAATAAAACCTCTTAGAACTTTCTAAGAGGTTATTTTTTTATCCAAAATTTAACATCAACCATGCTGGTTTTAAGATCATCAATAATCCGAGTATAATCATTAATATTCCACCAATTAAATGTGCATTGCGAGCATACTTAGTCGATATACCTGTAATCTCAGCCGTTTTCATCGCAATCACGAATACGATTATATCATCTAACATAAACATAGCTAAATAGAGAAGTAAATATAGTATGTACTGCGTTTGACTTAAATCATTAAGCGTTAATATTTGAGTAAATAAGACCGGTAATCCTGCAGAACAAATGAGTTCAACTAAATTAACCGAAACTGCAAGGACAACAATCCCTACTGCAGCTAGTGCAAATACAGGTTGGGAATAGATTGCTTTAAGACGATCACGAATCTTTAAACGCTTTGATTCATCCACTATTTCACATCCTGGTTCCATTTGGGTATAGCGATGGATATTAAAGACACCTCCACCAATACTAATACCACCAATTAACCATCGAATATAAATCAAGGTACCAAATAAAATCGTGATATTAAGCCAACTTAACATAAAGAAGAAATACATTACAGCTGTTGTTAGAAGGAATAAACCCCCTAAGAACCATTTCTTCCATTGTTCCTCAAGATGAAATAACATACTAATTAAGAGTAGTAAAACCCACATCGCACATGGATTAAATCCATCGATACCACCTAATACAATCGCTAAGAGAGGTAATGAGATACTTTTAGCTTCAACTTCTCCAAAGAAAGGTAGATTAACTTTTGAGTTCTCATTAATGATATCAACCCCTTGTCCAGGTTCAACAATCCCTAACATTTCTCCAACCACATCTCGAACATTATTATCTCGAACAAATTTTATGGCATCTTCTATTGTTTTCTCTGTTGAGCCAACATGAAAATCAACGATCATTTCTCTGCCAATAATGAGTGTTGGTGTACTCACTATGGGTTTATTCAACAATTCACCAACATCCTTGGATAGTTTTTGGTTTGCTTGATTGAACGCTATTTCATATGAATGTAACACTAAGTTCGTATCATCTTTAACAAGATTTTCAAGATACTCCGTTTCAAGGGCACAGGTTGAACATCCTTCCGCATGAAAATAATAAAGATTTACGACGCGATCACTCGCAGAGACATTCGTAAATCCGAAGACCATTAATAACAATGAAATAATAAACGTTATTTTAAATCGCATGCTTAATTTCCTTTTCTAATTCATCTATACTCTTTTCACCAACAAATCGTTTGATGCATTGATTATCTTGATAAATGAAATAAACGGGTAATACTTTACCAACTTCAAGACCTTTACACTTCTCTTCTTCAAAATCAATATCGATAAATTCGAACTCAATATCATGTGTCTTTTGATACTCTTTGATTCTCTTCTTCATTAACAAGCACGCATGACACCAAGCAGCTGTCAGGACCTTAATTTTCATGAATAATCCTTTCTATCACAGATACTAAGATATCAATTTCTGATTGAGTACTTAGATGAGATAAACTGATTCGATAAGAACTTTGCGCTCTTTGTTTATCTTTTGTGATCGCATAAACAGAATTAGAGAATTCATCTTGTCCACTACATGCACTTTTTGAACTAAGGTAACAATCCTCATTAGAGAAAATTTTAAGAACTTCTTCAGGTCTTGTATCAAGTATACTCATATTCACGATAAAAGGGATAGAATAATGATTTGAATTAATCACAACTCGCTCTAAATGAGAGACTTTTTTGATAAAATAATCTCTTAAATCACATACAGATCTATATCGTTCATCATAGGTTTCATATGCGATTTGGAGTGCTTTAGACAAAGCACAAACAAGAGCTGTTTGCGGAGTAGAAGAACGATATGCGGTAATACTATGTCCTCCATGTAATAAGGGTACTAATCCTACAGTTTCTTTCTTAATTAGACCAGCCACTCCTTTTGGACCATAAATCTTATGACCGGAAAAAGATGCATAATCAATATCACTTAAATCAAATTTTGCTTTACCCACTGCTTGAGTTATATCACTGTGAAACAGAATTTGATGTTTATGGCATAATTTCCCTATTTCTTCGATTGGTTGTCTTATACCTGTTTCACTATCTACCGCAATTAATGTTACTAATAAGGTATCCTTACGAAACAATGATTCAAGATGATTTAGATCAAATCGTCCAAACTCATCTAAATCGACAAAATCGATGTCATAGCCTTGGTGCTCGAGAAATGAAATAGCCCCAATTATTGACGCATGTTCAATTGACGATGTAATAATATGCTTCTTATTTGGATATTTTAAGGCAACACCTTTTAAGACAGTGTTGTTGGATTCTACAGCTGACGAAGTTATGATAAGTTCATTCGGTTTAATTCCTAAAAGTTTTGACATTACATCCAACTGCTCATCAATAACTCTTTGTGATTTATGCCCGAGCGCATGACTTGAATTTGCATTCGCAAAAAACTCACGTTCACACTGTGAATAGGTTTCTAAAACATCTGGATGTATGGGTGTTGTAGCACTGTAGTCAAAATAAATCATACTTATTGCTCGATGAGTACTGCTGTACCACTTACGGTAACCATCAACATATTATTCGCTTGGCCAAGTACCTCATAATCAATATCGACACCCACAACTGCATTTGCACCAAGTGCAAAGGCCCGTGATTCCATTTCTTTTAGTGCTGTTTCACGAGCTTCAATTAGTTCGCCTTCATACGAACCTGAACGTCCGCCAAATATGTTGGTTAATCCCGCTGCGAAATCTTTTACAAAATCGACACCTGAAATAACTTCTCCAACAACGATTCCTTTATATGCTAAGATTTTTTTACCTTCAATGTTTGGGGTTGTGCTGAGTATCATACGGCTTCCTTTCATAGCTCATAAGTTGTTTGTTGAGCTGTTTAATATACGTAAGTTGAACACGATATCCTTCTTTTTCTTCGTATATGGATTGTATCGTATACATTTTTCTAACATGTTCTAAGATGTGAACTTCATCATAAGGAATGATCAGTTCTGTAACAGGTCGAATATTTCTTATTTTATCTTTAATTATACTAATTAAAAGATTCATATTGATATTCTGAATAACACTTACATTAATTCCTTCTCTTTCTCTTAAATCCATTTTATTCTTAATTTCGATTCTTGGTATATTTTCACACTCAAGATCTTTTAATGTATTTAAGGTTACTTCTCTTTCAACTTCCATATTATCACTTGAACCATCAAGAACATGCACAATTAGATCGGCTTCTTTTACAATTTCCAGCGTTGATCGAAAGGCTTTGACTAGATGATGAGGTAAACGACTTACAAATCCAACAGTATCGATTAATATAATAGGGTAGCCATCCAATACTATGTTACGTGAGGATGTCTCTAAGCTTTCAAACAAACGATCTTGAGCACTCACTTTTTTATCAGGTGTTGAGTAGTGTTCCATAAACCAATTTAACAATGAACTTTTACCTGCATTGGTATACCCAACTAACGCAATGGTAAGTGTATCTTTCTTATTTCGTTTATTTCGTTGCGTTAGACGTTGTTTCTCTATTAAATCGAGTTCTTGTTCAGCTTTATACAAAGATCTTATCATCGTTCTTTGACGAAGGGCTAGAGCCTGTTCCCCACTTCCTCTATTTTTAACTCCTCCACCTTGTTCACGACCCGATGAATGATGATTTAATTTTACTCTTGGAAGTAAATAATTCAAACGTGCAACTTCAACTTGTAACTTTGATTCTTTTTGTTTAGCTCGTTTCTCGAATATTTCTAAAATAAGTTGAGTACGATCAATTACATTTGTATCTAAATATTCTGATAAATTACGATATTGCGAAGGGCTCAAGGCATCATTACACACAATACCATCTGCTTCTAAATTTAGTAGAGCTGTTTTAACTTCATCTAATTTACCCTTTTTAAAATAGAATGGATTGTTGTTTAAAGTAGCTTGTTCGAGTCTAAAGACAAGCTCTAAATTAGATGCTTGCATTAATCGTTCAGTTTCTTGCATAGAACTCTCAAAATCCAGATCTTGTCGTTCTTTTATCCCAATCAATATATATTTATTCAATGACCTTCCACTCCAACTCTAAATCAACATCAAACATATCTTTAACACTCTTTTGACAAAGTTCAATTAAATCAAATACATCTTTTGGTGTCGCATGATTTACATTAACGATAAATCCAGGATGCTTAAATGATAATTCAGCTCCACCTAATCGCTTCCCTCGTAGTCCACAAGCTTCAAACAACTTCCATACAAACAACCATTCCCCATCTTTCTTAGGTCGTTTAAAAACAGAACCAGCATTAGGATAGTTACGTGGTTGTTTACGATATCGCTCACGTTTATAATTCAATACTTTCTCTAAATTCTCTAAATCATCTCCACCTTGATTCTTCAATCCACAGGCTAATATGATCTCAGTTGAACTAAACTTAGCATGGCGATAACTGAAAAAACCTTCTTCAGGCATAATCCTTTTAAGTTCTTTTGTATGGTCATCATACACATCAATCCAATTAACATATTGACCAATCGTAAATTCATATTGACCAGCATTCATTATAAGAGCTCCACCAACGGTTCCAGGAATATCTTCCGCAAAAGCATAACCTTCAATAGAATGCTCAATCGCAAACCATGCTAAAGAAGATAGACTTGCTCCTGCTTCACATACGATTTCATCATTTTCGACATGAATATCATCCATTAAGTTTGTAATAATGAAAGCATACGCATCATCGTATCGCTCTTTTTTAAGAAGAATATTACTTCCCTTGCCTATAATAATTCTCTTTAATTCATCTGTAATACGTAAGACTTCAATCAACCCATCTTTATTCAAAGGAAAATACACAACATTAGCATACGATTCTAATTGAAGTGTGTTGTACTTCTTTAAAGGAACATCATTTAGTTTTATTAAGTTTTGCATAGTTATTTAATTCTAATGTATTTATGCGTAATATTCGGATTCGATGTCTTACGTGATTGAATCTCAAATTGCTTCAGTGATGAGACCAAAGGAGTTAATTTTTGAAAGCCATAGTTACGAGTATCAAAATCTGGATTACGTTTACTTAAGATACTTCCAACTTCACCCAAGAAAGCCCAACCATCATCATCTGAATTTTCATTGATAATAATTTTTAAAGTATCAATCAATGATTGATTATCAATTTTACCAGTATGACCATTTTTAATCGGTGTTGGTTCAATCGCATGTAAGAGAACCTCAAGATATTTAAACTTCTCACACGCAGAAATAAATGGAACAGGTGTTTTCTTTTCACCCATACCTAATACATATTTCCCTGCTTCTCTAAGACGTGAGGCCAGGCGTGTAAAATCACTATCCGAAGATACAATACAGAATCCATCTACTTGTCCAGAATACAGGATATCCATCGCATCAATGATAAGTGCCGCATCTGTCGCATTCTTGCCTATTGTATAAGAATATTGTTGGATTGGAGAGATAGAGTAATTTAAAAGAACATTTTTCCATTGACCCAATTGCGGTTTAGTCCAATCCCCATAAATTCGTTTATATGTTGCAGTTCCATGATTATTGACTTCATCAAAGATAACTTTAACATACTTATCCGAAACATTATCCGCATCGATTAATACGGCAATCTTTAAGTCTTTTTCCATAGTTTATCCTTTTATTGTTTTCTTTATTATAACATCATCTTGACATAAATCTTGTATGACGACAGAAGCTAAAAGCAATCCAGCACTCGCTGGCACGAAAATCATACTTCCAACGATGACTTTATTTGTTTCTTGATGATAATATCCATCTTGAGCTTCTTCCTTTGAATAAACAACTTTTATATTTTTTAGACCTTCTTTTTTAGCTAAAATACGTACTTTCTTTGCAAGTGGACAAATAGATGTTTGATATAACCGAGAAACACATAATTGGGTGGGATCAAACTTACGACCTGTACCAAGAGCCATAATCAATGGGACTTGATATTTTTCACATTGGCGCATAATTTCAAGTTTAGAATTAACTGAATCAATCGCATCGACAACATAATCAAACGATGAAAAATCTAAAGAATTGTTTATATCAAAGAATATTGGATAACAGTGAACAATCACATCATGATGTATCGAAAGAATACGTTTCTTCAATTCTTCAACTTTCAATTCACCTATATTCGATGAATTTGTCATAAGTTGTCGATTGAGATTACTGATATCAATTCGATCAAAATCCACAAGCGTTATTTCTTTTACTCCTGATCGAATCAAGCCTTCTACGACAAATGAGCCCACACCTCCACATCCAAAAACACAGATATGCGATGATTTTATTCGATTGAGTTTTTCTTCACCAATTAAATATTGAATACGAATTAATGGATTATCTTGCATTTTTAACCTTCTTTCTATAAAATAGGCTCGTTAAAGGAATAAACATATGAAATTATCAATGACCTCGTTTGTTAAAGTTGCGCTTATTGCCGCAATATATAGTACTGTAAGCCTTGTATTAGCCCCCTTAAGCTTTGGAAATATCCAAGTTCGTATTGCAGAAGGCCTTACTTTACTGCCATTACTATCCCTTCTTCCTATTTTAGGATTAACTTTAGGCTGTTTTATCACGAACTTCATAGGCGTTGCGATGGGCGTTAATGTTCTTGGAATGATGGATGTCTTTATTGGAACATTTGCGACTCTGATTGCAGCAGTATTAACCTATTATTTTAGAGATATTAAGATCAAAGGATTCCCACTCTTATCAACTTTAATGCCTATCGTAATTAATGCGGTAATTATTGGAGCCGAATTAGCGTATGTGTTTGCGCCAGAATTCACATTTACTTACTTTATATTATTTGCGCTTGAAGTAGGAATTGGTCAATTCATTGCGGTATATCTTGTTGGATTACCCATACTAAACGCATTAAAAAAACGTAATATTAGCTTGGATTAATGACTCTTCTTTTGGATACGACCAACGAATTTAGAGGCAACTGTCTTTGGCACAAATTTTAATAAAAATCTTAAACTATGATTACTCAAACCCACAATCGAAATGGGTTTGTTTTCTTTTAAATCAGACATTCCTTTTTGAACAACAGGTAAAGAATCCATCATAAAGCGATTAATCACCTTACTCTCTTTCTGAGAGTTTGCGACATCAAAGAATTCTGTTTTTGTAGGACCAGGGCATAAAACAGATACATGAATATGATGTTCCTTCAACTCTTCATGTAAAGCAATACTGTAATTAAGTACATATGCTTTAGATGCATAATACTCTGCCATATAGGGCCCAGGAACAAAACCAGCGATTGAACCAACATTTAAAATTTCACCTGTTTTACGATTTATCATATTGGGTAATACTTTATGGGTTAATAGAGTTAATGCTTCGATATTGACTGATATCATGGACTTGATCTGTGATTCATTCATATCTACAAATGAACCAGAATATCCAAACCCAGCATTATTTATTAATCGATTAATAAAAATGTCGTTTTCAAGTTGATTAAAAAATTGATCAATATTTTCACTATCATTTAAGTCAAGAGAATAGACTAAAACATCGACTGGATAGTTTGCTTGTATTTCTGATTTCACTTGATTCAATCGTTCAATACGCCTTGCGACTAGGATAAGATTTTCATTCTTAGAAGCATATTCCTTCGCAAAATCAACACCGAGACCACTAGAAGCTCCTGTAATTAATGTGTAATTTTTCATTATCATTCCACTCTTTCTTTTTGATTTTAACACATTTATTTAAATAAGTTTCAGGCTTATAATTGTCACAAGAAAGATTTGATGATAAAATTATTCCTTGTTAGAGGTGACTATGAAAGAAATTGCGTTAGGGTTATTTATATTAACTTATGTGTTGTTATTATCATTTCCAGCCAAGCGTTGGCTAATAGCATTCGTATCTGCAGTTGTTTTCGTCGCAATGGGAATTCTACCTATTGGAGAACTACCCTATTCGATTGATTTTAATGTTCTTATGATGATTGGTGGAACAATGGGAATTGTTGCACTATTCATTGAATCTAAAATGCCAATCTTAATGGCAGATTATATTCTCGATCGAACACCAAATGTTAAATGGGCAATTATCGCATTATCCTTATTTGCCGGTATAATCTCAGCATTCGTTGATAATGTCGCAACGGTTTTAATGGTCGCACCAGTAGCACTTAATATTGCATTAAAACTGAAAATAAACCCGATCCCAAGTATCATAGCGATTGCTGTTTCAAGCAACCTACAAGGTGCTGCTACACTTGTTGGTGATACAACTTCCATCTTATTAGGCGGTTATGCCAATATGAATTTTATGGACTTCTTTTTTATGGATGGAAAGTTTAGTATCTTCTGGGCTGTCCAATTGGGGGCTGTTGTAAGTTTACTGATATTACTGGTAATCTTTAGAAAAGAAACACAAGAAGTACATCTTGAGGAAATGCAAAAAGTTGAAGACTTATTCCCAACTTATTTACTCTTAGGAATGATTGGATTATTAATCCTTGCATCTTTCATAAACATCAATTTCGCATTAATTAATGGAAGTATATGTATGACCCTCTTGTTTGTAGGTCTAATACGCGATTCAATTGTTCGAAAAGACGTTTCGTTGATCCGTAAAACAATTCTTGAGATTGATTATCAAACACTTATCTTATTAGCGAGTTTATTTGTTATTATCGCTGGAATTAATTATGTTGGAATCGTTTCTGATATAAGCAAATTATTTGTTCAATTAGCTGGAGATAATATATTTATTATCTATACATTAATCGTTTGGGCAAGTGTATTAATTTCTGCCTTTATTGATAATATCCCTTATGTCGCGACGATGTTACCCGTTGTCGCATCTATCTCCTCAACATTAGGTATTGATCCTATCCTATTGTATTTTGGGTTATTAACTGGCGCAACATTAGGTGGTAATTTATCTCCAATTGGCGCATCCGCAAATATTACAGGCTTAGGTATCTTGCGTAAAGCTGGGTATGAACCAAGTACTGCTGACTTTATGAAGATTGGTGTTCCATTCACATTAGCCGCTGTTCTAAGTTCATATATCTTTGTTTGGCTTATCTGGGCTTAATTCAAATAGTTAATAGCGACATACTCATCAAAGGTCATACCTGATTGATACAGTAGAGTCGCTATTTCTTTGCCTACATAACGGTAATGCCAAGGTTCATATTTATATCCCGTAATATCTTCTTTACCTTTTTGATAGCGAATAATAAATCCATATAAATGCGCATTATCTTTCATCCATTTAAAAGAAGAACTCATCTCAAAAGTTAGTATATCTGGATTATTACTCGATACATCGATTGCTAATCCTGTTTGATGTTCACTATGCCCCGCTCTTGCTGAATAACTATCCACAACAGATTGTGGATCTTTTTGTAAATATCGATTGTACAAGTTCTTTTGCGTTTCATATGAACGATAACCAGAAATACCCATAATAGTATAACCATCTTTTTTAGCTTGGTTACACAGCTCAATAAATGCTTCTGCAGCTTCTCGAACCATTTTTACATTTCCATATGGAGACACCGAAATCATATCCGAAGGTATGAAATCTTTACTCAATGCAAAATATTTATTAACTAAAACTTGTTTATCAAGACTTACATCCGATAATTGAATATTCGAATAATAAGGATAATCACGATTGGTATTAACTCTTTCAAGTATAGTTTCAAAAGATAATTCAGGATACTTTATTTGATACACTTGATATCGATCGATGTAATTAAATACAAAATTCTCCATATTCAACCAGTCAAAAATGTCTTCTAAATAGTCATGTGCTAATAAATACTCTTGAATTGGAGTATCAAAATCGAGTATTTGGGTAATCTCAGAATCTGAATAACCCAATAGAGTAAAATTTGTATAATTCTCGATCGTATAATGTTTAATAATATTCTCGATTTTATCTTGATTTAAAATACGATCCTTTTGTTCATCATCTAAACTTTGAATAAATTTAATTTCATCATTTTGATAGCCTATTTCAATAAAATTTTCATCTTTATAAGGGTTAAGATATTCCTTTAAAAATAAAACACCAAAAATAATCACACTCAAAAAAACAAACATCATAATGATGTTTCTAATTTTCAATTTTCTTTTCTTTTTCTTTACCATATGTTAATTATAACATTAAAATTTTAGTTGATACTGGCATAATCGGTTTATAATAATACTAAGCTATGCCACAAATTATTATATTTACTTTATTTCTATTATTTGCTTACTTGTTGAATTTATTGCACAAGACTTTTAATCGTTCTAAGAAAAAAAATGTGATGCGATCAAAAGATATGCGCGGAGTTGATTATGGTATTTTTAAACAAGATGTGGATTGGTTAAAAACGATAGATCAAACAGAATTAATCATCCAATCTGAAGATGGATTAAATTTACACGCTAGTTTAATTAAAAATAAGCAGAATTCTTTTTGTGTTATTCTCTGTCATGGTTATTCTGCGAATCGCAATAGTATGGCTATTTTTGCGCGATATTACTATGAAACATATGGAGCTCATATTTGTTTAATAGACGCAAGGGCACATGGCTTAAGTGAAGGTAATGTGATTGGATTTGGTTATCACGATCGTTTGGATATACAGCTTTGGATTCAATCCATTAAAGATATCCTAGGAACAGATATACCCATCATCATGCATGGTGTATCAATGGGTGCTAGTACATTGCTTTATGCATCTATGGATGGATTTGATTCAAATATAAAAGGAATTGTTTGCGATTCCGCATTTATTGATTTAAAACCTATTTTTATACGTCAAATGAAGTTAATCTATAAAATACCTTCCTTTCCATTTATTTACCTTGTTGAGCTATATATGAAGTATTGGGTAAAAATACCTTTTGATAAAACCAATATTCTCAAACAAAAAGACAAGTTATTAACGCCTTGTCTTATAATACATGGTACTTTAGATCGATTCGTTCCTTATGATATGGCAATTGAATTAAATTCCATATACCCAGTCTATCATGAGTTTTTAAGTGTCGAGAATGCAAAACATGCACTTTCTTTCTCTGTTGATCCAAAAGCCTATAAAGATAAAGTTAATCGATTTATACAACAGATATTAAACTAATATGACTCACTCTCAACCATCATATGAGTCACAATCATCGGTAATAATTTAAACGATTCAGCGCGTTCAACACCTTTTATTTTGCCATTATTTTTTGATTGCATATCTAAATACATTTTTACCATTTGCCCACTTTGTTCATCAAATTGAGTTCTATGTTTAAAAATTGCAGCAATTTTATCATTAAACGTTTCAGTAATATCAACGAAAGTATTTGGATGAGCACTTGCATAAAAGCCTACTGCTTTAACTTGATGGGTTTGTGGAGGATTAACTGCATCAGGTTCTGGAAAGTGTTTCATTGAAGAAAACAAACACGCTTCAAGTACTGCCATTCCTGTTTTTCGATGGGTTGGATGAGCTTCATAAAGTAAATAGGGATCCACTGTAAATACAACATCAGGTTTTACTACACGAATTACTTGAACGAGTTGTGTTGTGATTTCTTTCTCACTTGGATAATGTGCATCATCCAGATCTAATTGGAAAAATTGAGTCGCACCTAAACTTTCACCAGCATCCCTAAGTTCTTTTTGTCTAATTTCAATAAGTTCTCTTGAAGATAGTTCATTACTTCCACCTTTTCCTTTACTTACTGTACAATAACTAATCTTAATCCCTAATTGACTTAGTACTTTGATTGTCCCACCCATACCAATTTCATTGTCATCTGGATGCGGTTGTACACATAGTACATTCTTAACTTGTGTTAAATCAACATTCTTGATAAAATCCTTAATCTCCATGCTTACCATTTCTCCTTATGTATTTTTAAGTGATCGAATCGATCATTAGGCTCCTTTGAAACTGCAGGATATCCAATTGCAAGAATACTTATACATTTAATATAATCAGGTAAGCCCAACTCCAGATGAACTTCATTCATGTTTTCATAATGTGTCGTACATCCAATCCAAACTGAACTTAATCCTAAATCAGTAATTGCGAGTGCCATATTTTGAGTTGCGGCAGCACCATCATGATTTAAGAACTCCCAGTTCTCTTGTCTATTGGTATCTCCCACAACACAAATCGCAACTTGAGCTTCATTGAGTGATCTACCATAGGTTAATCGAGTCGCAAGTTGGGCTAAGTTGTTTCTATCTTTTATAACAATAAACTCAATGGGGTGAAGATTATGCGCTGAAGGGGCTGAAAAAGCAGCAGATAAAATTGTTTGTATATCCTCTTCTTTAATCGGTTCATCGGTATACCGGCGAATACTTCGTCTAGCGTGGATGCATTTTAGTGTTTCCATTTTAACTCCTTATTTTTTTGCGATTAAGTTAGTTGTATTAGCCTCATAAAACTGAATATACTCATCAACACTAATCTTACTTAAAAGAATTTCAAGCAAATCAAATGGTATTTTTTCTTCTTTCTTAAATCTTAGACATGATTTCCCCATATCTAACTTACCATATTTTGATTCATATTGACTCGAAAATTCTTCGAATAGTTCAGGTTTAGCATAATACCCCATATGATAAAGAGCATAAAAATGCTTTTGTTTTGCGATTGCAAAATAAGGTAAAGGCGTCCCTTTCGTAACATGATACCCTTTGGGATAATAGGATAACGGTACAACATAAGTAATCATATTGTAGAGAATTATTTCTTCAAATCCATGCGGTAATAGACTCATAGTTTTCTCTCTGATTCGATTAATAACACATTTTTCATCATCAGTGAATTGAGCAAGATATTCTTCAATCGTATGTACGGGTTGATTCATAGTTCTCCTATCCGAGCGCAACATCCAAGAACATCATAACCGCAAAACCTAACATAGCACCGATTGTTGCGACATCTGTGTTTGAATCACTTTGCGCTTCTGGTATTAATTCTTCAACTACGACATAAATCATTGCGCCTGCCGCAAAAGCTAATGCATACGGCAAGATAGGTTTCATTATCAAGACTAATAATGCACCTAGTACCCCTGCGATCGGCTCAACAATTCCAGATGCTTGACCATATAAGAAACTTTTCCATCGGGATAATCCTTCTCTTCTTAGTGGAATAGAAACGGCTGCTCCTTCAGGAAAATTCTGTAAACCAATACCAATCGCTAAGGCGACAGCACCCATGAGCGTTGAACCTCCAAAATTTGACGCAACAGCCGCAAACGCTACTCCAACAGCCAAACCTTCAGGTATATTATGTAAAGTTATTGCAAGCACCAATAAAATTGAACGATGTAGACTTGATTTTGATCCTTCAGCTTGTTTAGCCCCTATATGCATATGAGGCAAGAAGCGATCAACTAACCAAAGAAAACCACCTCCACTTAAAAATCCCACTACAGCAGGAAGCCATCCAGGTATCCCATTTTGCTCAGCCATTTCGATGGCTGGCGCAAGTAATGACCAGAACGATGCAGCAATCATAACACCTGCTGCAAATCCTAACATTGAATTTAAAACAGATCGATTAATGGTTTTGAAAAAGAAAACCATCGCAGCTCCTAGAGCTGTTACAAACCAGGTAAACGTAGTCGCAAGTAATGCTTGTAAAATTGGATTCAACTCAGCAAGCCAATTTAGAAATAGTTCCATATTATTCCTCTTATATCTGTTATCATCATACCAAACAAATGTAAATATAAGTAAATTATACATTATTAAAAAAAGCTCATGATGAGATGAGCTATAATTCTTGATTATCTTTTAAAATTTCAATAAACATATCCGTTAATAATGGATCAAATTGAATCCCTCTATAACGAATTAATTCATCAATCGCTTCAACTTTATTCATGGCTTTTCGATAGACACGATCTTGTGTCATCGCATCATATGCATCCACTAAACCTAATATACGAGACAATAATGGGATTTCTTCTCCAATCAGTCCTTGAGGATATCCTTTACCATTCCAATGTTCATGGTGAGTTAAAATATAATTTGCGATAGAATGCAACTCTGGAGAAGATTGAGCAATTCGATAACCTATTTCAGTATGCTTCTTCATAATAATCCATTCATCATCACTTAACTTATCAGGTTTATTTAGTACATTGTCATCAATACCAATTTTACCAATATCATGTAACATCGCAAATAACATTAACTCATCCATTTGTGTTTGAGATAATTCCAATTGTTCTCCCATCATTTGACATAATATTGAAAGTCGCTCTGCGTGCTCCTCCGTATTTTGGCTCTTCGCAAACATTGTTGCCTGTATAGAAGATAGGATTGAACTATGATAACTCTTGCTTTCAAGAATTTTATTCTTATGTAAGCTATCCATTGCTTGATGTATAACTTTATCAATCGTTTGATTCATATTAAGACGTGTTGAGGATCCAAGTGAAAGATTTAATTGAACCGCTTGGTTCTCAGGTTGTAAATTATACACCTTACATTTGTGTTGTACACGACGCAACAAATCAGCTAACTTAGATTCACTTGTATTCGGCAAAAGAACGATAAACTCATCTCCACCTGTTCGAAACAGTAAGGAAGATGTATCACAAGAACTCTTCAGTATCCGTGCAGTATCCACAATTAAGCGATCACCTTCATGGTATCCATAAGCATCATTGATCAATCGTACCCCATTAATATCTCCGATAAGTACAGAAAGTGGTAAATAACTTTGTTGGTTAAAACGAATTTTTTCTATTTCAAAGTACTTTCGATTAAATAATCCAGTCAAGAAATCATGATCATCCATATACCGAATTTGAGCATCTCTTAACTTTGTTTGAGTTATATCAATAATAATACCCTCTAAAGCAATTACATTTCCTTTAAGATCATAAATCCCTTGAGCAAGTTCCAATACCCATTTAATTTGATTATCTTTAGTTTTTATCTCGTACTCAGCTCTAAAATTATCATGTTTAAGCAAAACTTGATCCCACTGTTTTCTGAGAATCTCTCGATGTTGTGAATCAATAATCTCCCTATAACTAATGACTTTGTTCCCAACTAAATCCGATGGTTTATATCCAGTTAAATCAATACATCCATCTGAAACAAATTCCATCGTCCAGTTTTCGTCATTTAAACATCGATACGCTAATCCAGGGATATGTGAAAGTAAAACAGACTTGCTTCTTTCACTTTCTTTTAAGGCTTCTGAGACTTTCTTACGTTCAGAAATATCTTCCACTAAACATAAATACTTAAACTCCTCAGATCCATCTATATCTAGTGAACTTATTCCAAGTTTCACCCAAAAAGTCTCACCAAGTTTCGTAACAAGTCGCTTCTCAATTTCATAATCACTTATATCGCCTTTTAAGAATGAATTAAATAATATCTCTTCTTTCTCTAAATCTTGTGGATGAGTCATCGCCTTCCAATCATTTCCAACAATATCTTGGCTAGTTCGGCTAATTATATTGACATATGCTGGGTTAACTCGTGTCGTTTGACTATTGATTGAAATTGTAGCAATTCCTATTGGTGATTGTTCAAATATCGCTTTAAAAAGGCCTTCACTTTCTTTAAGTTGATTGCTTAATCTATTTAGTTCTAAATTCTTCTTCACAATCCAATAATAAACAACAATTAAAATAAGTATACTGATAAAAACATATAGATAATTTAATGTTTGATTTAGAATATTTTGTTTATACAATAACGCATCATAATCAAGACCTAAAACAGCCACAACCTCATTATTATCGATAATTGGAACTAAAACACTAATCCATGTTCCCCATCGATCAACTGTCTCCTCCGTCACAACCGTTTGTTTCGTTAAAAAAGGTTCAAAATCAGTTGAAATAGCTTCGTAATAGAGTTGACCTGGATAAGAATAATCGTCAGATTGCGGATCTTCTGAGTCCACTAGAAAATAAATCTTGTCATTAATTTTCTTCATAAGATACGCAAATTCAATATTATTTCTAGATAGTTTTAAAGCCGTCAAATTCATCTTTAAAAATTGATATTCTTCTTTATCAATATCACTATTATTAACATCTAAACTATGTATATCTTTAACATTTATAAACAACTTTGTCGATTGAGCATAATCTATGATTTTATTCTTCTCTATTTCATAAAAATTTGCATAGATCGCATTCATGATAAAAAAACATGCGATAAGATACGCAAACATAACGATATGGAATATCCATGATATTCGTTTTTCTTTCATATGTATTTTTGTCATGATAAGTCCTATTATAGCTTAAATTCTTCTATCATCTGACAGAACTTTTCACATAATTGAGGTTCAAGTTCTTTGCCCTTTTGCTTAATAAGTTCTTTGATACTTTCTTTACTATTAAGACCCACATTGAATCTTAATTTATCATAGTTATTAACAATATGAATCATCATAGATTCATTTGAAATCTCTTCTTTTTTCAATCCTCTTGGATATCCTGAACCATCATAGTTCTCATGATATGCTAAAACAATATTCGCAATCTCAGTATATTCACTGATATATCTTAAGATTTGATAACTCAATTCTGGCTGTCTTCTTAATACATACTCATATTTAACACGATCAGTTTGATATAATTTAATATCCTCTTCATCAATCCCGATTTTACCAATATCATGATACATGGCCGCAAGTTTAAGAAGATTTATTTGAGTATAACTTAAATTTAAGAACTTACCAAAATGACTGATTAATTGTGTTAATGACTTTAAATGACGACTTAAATCTGAATCAAGTTGATACAGAGTCTTCATTATCGTACCCAATAATTGACGCTTATATACCTCTGATTCAATTAACTTATGTTGATACATCATCCGATCCGCTTGGTTAACGACATCCATAATCTCTTGATTCATGTTTTCTTTAGAACTATAACCAATCGATAATGACAGTGTGTACTTAGAGCCTTTAATTGATTTTATATGTGTATGTATCCTTGATACGATTTGATAACAATCATGCATAGTGGTATTAGGTAAGACAACAATGAACTCATCACCACCCAAACGAACAATAATATCATCTTCTCTACATACTGTCTTAAGCGTTTGAGCAGCCATTTTTATTAACTCATCCCCTGAGTTATGACCAAACACATCATTCGTCATTTTTAAACCATTTATATCAGCAGTAATAAATGATATGGGTAAATTTCGAGATGTATTTAATCTTTCGACTTCGATATCATAATATCTACGATTGTATAAACCCGTTAATTGATCATGAAAACTTAAAAACCGTATTTCGTCTTCTATTTTTTTACGCTCGGTCACATCACGACTTATCCCAATAATTTCAACTTGATTTTGATCGTTAAAACGATAACGCACAGAAATCTCAACCCAAACACTTGAACCATTTTTATGGAATTGTTCAATTGTTAGTATATAATTTTTGGGATGTTGAGGATCTAAGACAAAATCCCCTAAAGAGTTTTCTATTGTGGATTGAATTAACTGCCAAGATTCACTTGTCATACTTGCATCAATTGGCTGAGACATTGCTTCTTGTGAAGTGTAACCTCTAAGTTGATAAACTGCTGGAGAAATGTAAGAAAACCGATAATCATTTAAATTTACAATCCATATAACATCCGATGTATTTTCTGTAATAAATCGATACTTTTCTTCACTACGTTTCAAAGCAAGTTGTATTCTATGTTTCTCAGTTATGTCAACATCTGATCCTCGATAGCCAACACAAATACCTTCATTATTATATTTTGGAGAACTATAACTTAATAACCAAATTCTCTCGCCAGTTTTCGTTTGATAAGGACTCTCAAAACCAACAACACTCTCTTTTTGGTCCATTAATTCTCGTACTTTATTTTTATACTCTAATCGTTCTTCCTCTGGATAGAATTCATAAAAATAATGTCCAATCATATCCTTACTTTCATAACCAAATACATCCTTTGTTAAATTGTTTAAATAAGTGTATCTTCCTTCAAGATCCACTTCCCAAATAACTGTTCTACTTTGTTTTGCGACTTCAGTTAATCGATTATTGATCTCGAGTAATTGATTTTCAACATTCTGTTGACTTGTAATATCTCGTATGGAAATTACATAGCGATATTCTTGATCAAACTTAACATAAAAAATGCTCGCAAGATAATATTTTTGATTATAATTCTCAAATGTCTGATAACTTATAACCTGATTTTCATTCGTTTCTTTGGCAAGTTTAAAAGCATTGATTAAGGTATCGCTCGTTTTCTGATTGAAAATATCCTTTATATTTTGATGGATCAGTTGATCCTTTTCAATAAACAATTCCTTCTCATAGCTTGTGTAAACACTCGTAAAAACATAGTCCTCATTTAACTCAAGTATTATGTCGTTTGTTGTTTTAATAAGTATTGATTTCTCAATCGTATCGTTTATTTCTTTGGTAATATCTGTCACGAAAATGAATACATGATTCTCTGATGTTGAATGAATTTCAACTTTTAAATGTCGATTGATCAATTCAGAGTGAAACTCGAAATGCACTTGGATTTTATTTTGAATAACTTTCTGGATATTTTCAGCAAGTTCATTATCAATCTTTTTATCTTTGAATATCTCCGAACGTTTCGTATTATCAATATTCAAGTGTGTTATATGATAAATATTCTTAAATGTTAAATTTACTTTTATGTATATTAAATCGACGATATTTTTATCATCACTTAAAATAGCTTCGCAATAAGCCAAACCAATTGGTGCTTTCTCAAACATTGTTTGATAAAATCCCAGATCCATAAAGAACCTCCCTAGCTAAATTATGATAGGGTATATAATTCAATAATCACCTTATAATCCTATTATAAGTTTATTTTTAAAACATTACCATCTTATTAAAACGAGTTAAACCACTCGCTTTGTATGTTTAAGTTTATCTAATACGAATTCTTCATCTATTGGGTAGGATAAGAAGTATCCTTGACCATAGTCACATTTATGATTTTTTAACTCTTTAAGTTGAAAAATATTTTCTATTCCTTCCGCAACACATTTTAATTGATACTTATGTGCTATAGATATAATATCTTTACTAATATGTTTATCATCTAAGCTTGAGTCAATATTTTTAATAAAAGTTCGATCCATCTTTAAAATATCTAAATATGTTTCTTTTAATCGGTAAAAGGAAGAGAACCCTGTCCCAAAGTCATCCATTGAAATTGAAATTCCTAACTCTCTTAATTGGAATAGCTTTTGATTGATTGAATTAAAGTCTTGCATATAAACTGACTCAGTAATCTCAAGCTCCAACTGCACTGGGTTTATTCTATGCTTCTTAATAATTCTCTCAACAGAATAGACAAATTCATCTTGCATAATTTGTATACCAGAAATATTGACTGCAATCTTAATACAATCATATCCTTCTTTTTCAAGCTTACGAATAAGTATGCATGCTTCATTAAGAAGATATTCGCCAAGTGGGACTATAATATGTTTTCGCTCAGCTATATCGATAAACTCAACAGGAGAAACTAAACCATAATGCTTAGTGTTTAAGCGAGCAAGTGCTTCAAACGATACAATAGTGTGATCATCTAATTTAAAGATGGGTTGGTACTGAAAATAGATTCTCTTATGATCGCGAGTTCTAAGTGCTTCTTTTAATTCTTCTTCAATCACATCTTCACGATGAAGGATTTGTTCCATTTTCGCATCAAATATCGCATACCTCTGATTATTACCAGCATAATTCAAAGCTATTGAAACATCTCTTAAGATATCATCTACATCTTGTTTAACTTTTTCTATCTCAACCACTCCCATATTAATCTCAAGATCTGGTTTGAATTGATTGGTCGAAAACATGTTCTCAATCTCATTTATATAATTTAAGGTATTTTTGTTATCATTATTTTCAATTAATACAATAAATCGGTCAGCATCAAACTTAAAAATCTTACATTGCTTAGAATTTAATTGATTTAGCTTTTCAGCCATCTTTTGTAATACAAAATCGCCTTCTTTATAACCATAACTCATATTGATACGTTTGAAGTTAATACAGTTTACTAGAATAATTGTTTTTACCGTTCTATCTTTTTTAAAATTCTCTTCAAGATAATATTTAAAGTAATCAATATTAGGGAGATTGGTTAGAGTATCGTAATACGCGAGTTCTATTAATTGCTTATTTTTCTTATAGGAAGTATATACAATGGATAAAACAATAATATAGAAAGATATAAGTAGAATAAATCCAAAATTAGACATACTCGTAATTATTTCGTTTGTATCATCTAAGCTATATTGAATATTGAGAAACCCCACATTAACCGAGTTAACATTAATCGGGGCAAATACCTCATACACTTCAATATTATTCGTTTGATAAAGCTTTCCATCATTGCTTTGAGCAAATCGATCCAAATCTATCTTTGATCCAATAACATCCAAATTAGAACTTGCAGTCACATTATATTTCTTATCAATAATACTAATAGACAAAATTGATTCATCACGTTTTAGATCATCTATTATATTTTGCTGGTCAAATGCTGTTAAATACTGATATACATCTTCAGCGTATATCCCTATTTGAATGAAACTCCCATCTTCTAATCGAACATAGGCATATTTAAAATGTATTTTTGTTTCATTATCCAATCGAATATCTTCCACAAATAAACTTAAGTCAGAAGTTCTAAATTGTTCAACCGGATGTCCATCAAATAATTTAAATCCAATAAATTCACCCGAGTTACTCGCAATAATCTCCCCTTGTGAATTATAAAAATAGATAATATCAACATTTAACTGATACGAATATTTAATAAGTTGATCATTCGTAAGCGTCTCTTTGACACTCTTCAACTCTTTAGCGGCATCGATAACACGATTCGACATAAATTCGTTAATTGTATCAAATGCTGCGCTCGATTTCGATAACATGATCGAAGTGTTTAGTGCAAGTTTATTTGATTCTTTTTGCATCATTTCTGTGTAATATGTGCTTATTTGTTCATTTAAAAAGATACTTAGAAACACAAAAAGAACCGATATTATAATCATCGGTATTAGAAACATATTAATATCTACTGCTTTTACCTTATTGTATTTCAAAATAGCTAGCCCTTCTAATTATAAACAAAATATATAAACTTGAATCAAAAGAATAATTATTCTCCTAGATTCTCTTTAAGTCTAAACAAAATAATTTTCTTTATTAATTCTACTGGTAGTTCTTGATTATATGGAAATTGAATTGCACCTTTAGAATGTTTATAATCTTTTAATTGTTCTTCAAATTCCACAACACCTGAAGGACTTGGATAAAAACCCAAATGATTTTTATTGTCTGCAAAGTGAACCAAGTTCCCTTTCATTTTAAATGTAGGCATACCCCAACTTAGACTTTCTTCAGCCATAGGAACAAGCTCTTTGATAATCTCGTACATCTGAAAAAGCTTTTCATGATGAGACACTTCTGTATTCATTATATATTCTTGAATTTGTGACATAAGACACCTCTATTTTCGAGTATAACATAAACTTTTTAAGCTTGTTAAGTTGAATACTCGAATAATGAACAAAAAGTGTTAGCGCTTACTTTACACTCTATGAGTTTATTGTATAATTTAATCAGAACTCTAAACCCACAGGAGGCTCATTTGAAGAAAGATCTTACCAACAGTCTGTTATTACAAGATGAACTTGTAACACAAACCATCATGAACAACTCTGAAGACACGATTTATTTTAAAAATTTAGATTCTAAGTTTATCTTGAATAGTAAGGCACACGCTAATCAATTCCACGAAAAAGATGTATCCGATATGGTAGGTAAAGATGATTTCGATTACTTCCCACCTGAATTTGCACAAGCAGCACTTGACGATGAAATAACCATTATTCAAACCGGCAGACCCATTCTAGGTCGAATTGAACGTTGGAATAAACCAGATGGTGATGTTGTATGGTTTCAAGCTTATAAATATCCTCTTTATGACAAAGAAGGTAAGATTATTGGAACTTGGGGAACTTCTCGAAATATTACTCCTTTAAAAAGAGCCGAAGAAGAACTTCAACGATTAAATCGTGAGCTTCTTGAAGCTAATCAACGACTAGAAATATTATCAACACGTGATAGTTTATCCGGCTTATATAATCATAGACACTTCTTTGATAGTTTAAATGTACAAAAAAATATTGAACTTAGGCAGAAAGAACATGGAATTGATACAGAATTTTCTATTCTACTTCTTGATATTGATCACTTTAAAAATATAAATGATTCTTATGGTCATTTAATCGGTGATTTTGTAATAAAGAATCTTTCTGAGCTGTTCACAAAATCAACAAGGCTTATTGATACGTGTTATCGTATTGGTGGCGATGAATTTGCGATTATCCTAATTAATACTGACTTAAAAACAGCGCGAAAAGTCGGTGAAAAGCTAAGGGGAATTGTAGAAGAGAACCTATTTAATATCAATGATTTATCATTTAAAGTGACTCTAAGTATTGGCTGTGCATCGAGTCATGAAACTGAAACGATGAAAGAATTGGTTACTTTAGCGGATAGTCGTTTGTACTATTCAAAGGAACATGGTCGTAATCAAATAAATTAAACTTCATTACTGAAGTTTATTTTTTATATGTCATATTTAATTCATTAAGTGCTTCCTCAATAATACGAATTGCTTTTGGACCAACTCCATGTAAACTCAACAATTCTGATTTTGTGTACTTTGTGCAATCTTCTAAACTTGTGATTCCAATCAATGCGAATGCACTTCGTGCTGGTTCACCAATTTTAAGTTCAGTTAGTTTCATTTCGTTTCCCTTCATAAATAATAAGTTCAATATTTCGTTTTTCTTGTAAAGAACTCAATAACTCTAAAAATGATATGGCATATTCATTTAGATTATTTTTTAATACACTTGAATGAATAATCGTAATTCTCTTAAGTGATTGATTATGACTTAAAACATCCCATAATCCATCTAAGTTGTTGCCAATAGGATAAGCAAAATTAAACTGTTCATGTAAATATGTGTACAGACTTATTTTATCTAGAATCTTTTTCCCATTAATTAATACACTTTTTCTCATTTTAATCTCCTTTAATCAATAGCTCAAAAGAATCATAATGATTATCTGTATAATAGACATCCCAATTAGACGAATATACAATTCGTTTACCATTTCTATACCCACCTTCATAATCAATATCACACTCAAAATAAACTAATTTTGTTTCTATCGGTAATAATTGTTCTCGATTATAGAATCGATCACCACCAATTGATTTTTGATCAGTCACTTCCCACAAATTTCCTTTATCATTATCCCAACCAAGCATTATTGCCTCATCTTTGGTGATGTAATTATTGGGTAAACGATGATACGTTATCAGATACAATGAGACATCCTCTTTGCTAGTATAATAACCATCTTCAAGAATTACTTGATTAACTTGTGTCTTTTGGCATGCAAAAAGTGATAGAAGAATTAAAACAATCAATGAAAATGTAATAGATTTGGATTTAAACATAAATTTAGAGTAAATGTCTACCACCATCAACCTTTAACGAGATACCTGTAATATAGTTTGCTTCTTCCGAACACAGATATACAACACTTTTCGCAATGTCTGATGCATGGGCAATACGATTTAAAGGAATTCGACTAATCACCTTATCTTCAATATCCTTCTGACTGAAGTCTTGATTCATCGGTGTATAAACAGCTCCTGGTTCAATCGCATTAACACGGATTTGTGGCGCTAGTGCTAGTGCGAATTCTTCTGTCATTCTTCGAACAGCAGCTTTTGATGCATCATAACTATATTTATTCAATCGAACATTTTCTGAGTATAAACTTGACATATTAATAATTGATCCAGATTTCATATAGTTTGTTGCTTCTTTAATACAATAAAATGTTCCATTCAAGTTAGTTTGTATAACTAAGTTCCAATCATCAATATCAATCGATTTAAAGTCAGACACAATCTGAATTGCCGCATTATTTACTAAGACATCGATTGAAGTTAAGACCTTACTTAGCTTTAAAAAGAACTCCTTCACTGAAGTATAATTTGAAATATCACAAGGGAAAAAATACAAATTACCTAAAGGCATAAGCTCACTAAGGCACTGTGCACTCATAGATTCATCTAAATCACAGAATACGACCGTATCTCCCTGTTTAAGGAAAGCCTCAACACATGCCTTTCCAATTCCTTTTGATCCACCAGTAACAACAACATTTCGTTTCATAATGACCTCTATTTCAATTTATTGATTTAATATTTCTATTGAACGCTTAATTTCTAAAGGGATATTTAAACTATGTAAATATTCAAATCTTAATTTATTGATCGTATTTTCTTTTAAATATGCTTCAATATACTTAACTTTATCTTCTCTATTTGGCATTAAATTATATAACACATACCAATCCTCAATATAGCACAGAGGAATAGGTGTATCTCTATAAAGAATATCATAATCTTTATGATCAAATGGATAATTAAACTCCATATCCATTAAGTTAATACACATGCCACTCATACAATCTATCTCCATACCATCCCAATTAAATTTACGATAGAATTTTGTTCTAAAAACATTCGACTCCTTAGTTTCACACTCACAACACATATGTTTTAAAAGTTCGCATGCCATTTCAAAATCTGACTCATGTATCATGATATCAATATCATGCGCCATAATTTCGATTCCTCTTAACTTTAATAAGGTTGAACCCCCAACAGCCCAATTAATATTGTTTGAATTTAATAAATGTGCGAGTTTGATAAGTTGTTCCATAGGTCCTTTAATAAAAACTTCTCAACGAGAAGTTATAATGAAATACATACTGTATTTCGTGTTTGTTTTGCATTATACAATAATCCATCAATGTCCGATATTAAATGATTAATATCTTTTTGATTTAATTCTTGTCCATTAACTAACTTAATTCCTATACTAATCGAAAGATAGATACTTTCACTCTCAAATATATATGGATTTGTATGAATATGTTCTCGTAATCTCTCACCAATCAATTTTGCATTCTGAATATCTAAATTAGGTAAGCATAATATAAACTCATCTCCACCATACCGACCGATTGTATCATAAGGCCTTAAGCATTCTTTTAATCGTTGAACAATATATATAAGAATCTTATCCCCAACAAGATGTCCAAATCGATCATTAACTTCTTTAAAATAATCAATATCAAGTATCGCAAGTGCACAAGTTCTATTTTCACGTTTATTTCGTGCAAACTCTACTTTTAAATGTTCAATAAACCCACGTCGATTAAGTGTATCTGTAAGATAATCATGATTCGCAAGATAAATCGTTTCTTGATGAAGTTTTTCAATAATTGAGTTGTTCATTTTCTCATTTGATAAATCCTCGAAAACGATAACTGTCCACTTTTCATTATTCTCATCCAGAAAAATCTTTGACAAAATATGAACAGGGAATTTTTCTCCATTTTTGCGCACAAAATTGAGTTCAACACTAACTTCTCCCTTTTCTTCACGCTCTTTTAATGCAAGATAAAGTCTAGGATCCTCTAAATCAACTATTCCATTACGCCCAACTTGTTGCAGTTCTGTTTCACTTAAACCAAACAAAAGACATGCAGCTTGATTAGCACTAACAATGGATCCATCTGGCTTCGTAATAAGAATTGCACTCAAGCTATTCTCAAAAGCATATCGATAATATTTATCAGGCATAAAATTATGCAATGTGTCACCCCCCCAGGTTTTATTTTGCATATTCATTTATAAGCAAATTGTAACATAAAAGAAAGCTTTTTTATTTAGCTTTCTCAGTATATTCTTTTAACTGGTATCCAGATTTGACTATGATAATCTGATTTATTCATATCAACCCCTTCGTTCCAAACGATTTCTGGGGCTTTTACACACTCATATGGATTACTCGGTAACCATTCTGAATAAATTTTTGCCCACGTATTTTGAAGTGTTTCAGGATAAGGTCCTCTAACATCAAATACAGCCCAAGTATTTGAAGGTACATTTAAAACCGTAAACGTTTCTAATACCTCAACACTTGAGTGAACGCCAATTAAATGTTCAAGTTCACCTATTTCACTCATTCTATCATCAGAGAAATTATAAGATGCATTAATTATTCCCTTAGGTTCAATATCATTTATTGACTTCAATAATTGTATTTTTTCACTATTCAAACTTTGTGCTAACTCCATAATACTTGAGTTAACTCCTTTAAATACAATAGGCACTTTTTTTGATAATCCAATTAAGTTAAAACTATCTTTTTCAATAATACTTACTTTCATTACACTATTTCCTCTCACAGTTAGTTGGAAGGACAATTTTGGATATGAGCTTACTTGAATTCTATGTTTGCGTAAATAACTCGGAGTCATTCCATGAAATCCAACAAAAGCTCGTGTAAAGCTATCATTTGACTGATATCCATTCTTAAGCGCAATGTCTAGAATACGCTCATGTGTATGAATACAATCGATTGCAGCAAGCGATAATCTTCGACGTTTGATGTACTCATGTAAACTGATCTGAGCTAAATATGTGAACATCCTCTGAAAATGGTAACTTGAACATCCAGCGATTCGATCAACGCGATTCATATCAATGTCATCAAGTAAATGTTCTTCTATATATTCCAACGCATCATTCAAGTTTTTTAGATTATCCATATTTATCCTCAATCCTAGTTTAAAAGAAATGTTTAATTAATAAACGACACTTTATGTGCAAAGAATATCAATTGAAATCAATATCTGCTGTTTTTATTAATTTCATATGATTCATCCATTTCTTATGATGATTGTTTATGATCTCTTTAGCACTTATAGTATCATCGAATGTACTATGGGCATCACTTACAACAGTAACATCATAATTCAAGTCTTTTGCCTTTAAACTGGTCGCGTTCACACAATAGTCTGTTTGCATACCAACAAAAATCAGTTCATCAACTTTGAGTTGATCAAGGATTTCTTTTAAATCGGTTTCTTTAAATGAATCAGAAAAAGTTTTGTGAACAAGATAATCCTCATTCGAAGGCTTTATCGAATCTACAATCTCCCACGAACTCAAGCCTTTTTCAAATTCTGAATTTTCTTCGTTGTGTTGAACATAAATAATAGGAACTCCATTCTCTTTGGCTCTATTTATTAATATCTTTATATTATTCAACACTTCTTCACTTCGATAAACAGGAAATTCTCCTTGAATCATCGCATTTTGAACATCAATTATACACAAAGCTTTCATTTAAGTGTCCTCCTTAACACATCATATACACCTCTTGAAATCGCAACAATTATCAACCCAACACAACAAAATAATACGATAAACGAATATTCTGGAGATGCATTTATGATGAAATCCCAGGACACTCTATAATAGTCTTTTAAAAGATACAGGAATGTAAAAGGTATAACGCCATCCGCAAGAAAATATCGTATTTTTCGTTTAATACTATATCTGTGACTCATCCTTAAATAACGTTTAAAAAAGAGTAAATCCACGATAAGCAAAATAATGAATAGTCCATTAATTGAGAAAATTACCCAGTTAAAATCTGGAATGGGATTCTTATATGATATTCCTCTAAGAATTGTAAGAACTCCTTCACCCATAAGCGAAGCACTAATTGGGTTAGTACTACTTACATCACGGGCATTGGTGAGTATTAGTAATCCGATTTTATTCCGTTGATTAATTATGATTTGACTTGTTGCGGAAAAGGTTGCGCCAGAATGTCCAAAATACTCATCTCGAATCTCTAGCTCTTGCCAATAAGGATCATATGTAACTTTATCTGAACTGAGTGAATTATTTTCAAACAAGGATGTTGAATTAAAATAACCTTCATGTAGAAACATCATTAGGTAATTTGTCATATCGTGTGTACTCGACATTTGATAACCTGCAGGTACATGTGCAGTTGGATGCGGTACATTAACAGGAATGCGTAGCCCATTAATAACTCGATAGCTTGGAACTAATCCATTTTGCTTAGCTTCTTCATAACTATGATACGTATTTGTCATATTGATCACAGCATAGACATTTTTATCCATATAATCTTTATAACTAAGACCTGTAACCTTTTCAATAATTGCCCCTAAAACAATATAATTGAGGTTAGAATACGAGTTAATATTTCCGATAAGATTATCTATATGAACAGTCTGAGTTATAACTTGTGATAATTCTTCAATTGAATAATTCGAGTCATAGGTATATGCCATATTCCCATCAAGCGTAGATAAGCCACTACGATGTCGAATCAAATCACGTACTCTTATTTCATTGCCTCGATCATCTTTCAAATCGAACCACGGTAAATAAACACTTACCCTCTCATTAATATCAATCTTTCCTTCATTTGCTAATTGCTTAATCGCAAGTGCTGTAAATGATTTACTTATTGACCCAATATAAAAAGGTGAATCTAAATCGACTTTAAAATCATAATCACCTGTTTGATAGATTTTTTGATAAATAATTTCATCTTCTTGAACAATGGTTAATGTTAAAATACTTGTTTTGGAAAGTCTCATTGAATCAAGTATGTATTGATCTACTTTCGCATAGATTTCAGAATTAAAACCATTCGTTGGAATGATAAACATAAACAACGAACCCATTAAAACGAATATCATTGTTAAGTATTTTAAACTTTTTTTCATTTTATTCGATTCAACCATTGATCTATTTCATACATATCTTCTATTGTATGAAAGTGATGTTCACTCTTTTTCGAAACAATACATTCACAATCATAACTACGTACAAACTTCTGTATTGACTCAAAGCGAATGAGTTTATCTTTTTGCCCATACAAGATGGATATTGGAAATTGTATTTCTTTAATTTTATGTTCAATCAAGTACTGATAATCTTCTAATCGAACAATAATCCCATTAGATAAAATTATTTGATTGTTCTCAATCACATCATTTATTGTTCTATTATCATTTTCTAACATTTCAAGTGTTAATTCAATTAAATCGACTACAGGTGAGAGTAAGGCACATTGCTCGATACTATTACTCTGATAAGCTAATAGGGTATAATATGCACCTAAACTACACCCAATAAGATATATTGAACTATAATGTTCAATGGCAAAGTGCATTATAATTTTCATTTCAACCATTACTTGATTAATCGTATGAATAGGAGTTGTATTTCTTCTTTCTCCATGTTCAGGTAAATCAAAACTTATAATTTGAAACCCTCTATTACATAGGTTATTTGCACAAGCTTGTATAAAACGATCTTCTTTATGTGATTGACTACCATGAGTCACAATCGCAACTCGGGATGATTTCTCTCCCCATAGAATTACAGATACACCATGGATAATTATTTTTTCTTTTTTCATATTTAGTATCAATCGTGACGTTTTACCCAATTAATCGCATCAATATAGAGTTCCATAAATCTTATTTGACTTATACCCTCGATTGGATAATCTTGGTTTAACTCATTTAATCTGGCAAATTCGTGATTTGTAATAACTCTCAAAGCTGAATTAATCGAATTTTCTTGACCTAATAAAGCACTCTTTACTTCAGAGGTAAATGGAAGCTCTTCAACAATTGAAGACATCTCACGGTTCAATAACACATCGATTGAAGAGAACATACCTACCATGAAGTAGTCTAAATATTCTTGTTTATGACTCGTTTCAAGCGCTATTAATTCCATAAATTTTGCACGAATAATACTATTCTTTATTAAATCACGATTCTCAACAATCTGTATATCTTTTACAAGCAATATATTAAACCAACGTTTTAATTCACTGATTCCTAATCGAACGATTGCTTGCTTGATTGATTTAATCTCATATCGAGCTTCAAAATAAACAGTATTAGAAACTTTTAATATTTTATACGATAATCCTAAGTCTGATTCTATGATATTTGATATTCGATTAAAATCAGGATCCAATGAATATAATTCATTAATAATACGAATGATATTAGTATTTAATACAGCAATATCCTTTCCTTTATAAATGACAGGTTTACTAAAAAAGTAACCCTGAAAATAATCATAACCCATATTCAAAGCTAAATCATACTCTTCACGAGTCTCAACTTTCTCAGCTAAGAATAATAGTTTATTCTTAAATCGATGTAATAATTGTCTTTGTTCAAATAAGCTAACTCGTGAAAATTCTATTTTTACAATATCCACAATCTCTAACAAACTGATAAATTTTTCATCAAACACAAAATCATCTAATGCGATTTTATACCCTGCTTGTTTTAGTTTGATACAAGATTCAATGAGTTCTTGAGAAACGATCGACTGTTCAAGTATCTCAACAATCAATGTCTCTTTCGGTAATAACATCGGTACATTTTCCACAATCATTGTTTCTGTGAAATTAATAAAGGCCTTAGTCCCTTCAGTTAAATCATCAAAATGCATAACGAAAAATGCATTATTAATAACCTCTGCTGTATCTTTATACGCATCATTGCCTTCATAATAATTATTCATACTCCTACGATATAAAAGTTCATATCCAAGGACATTATTATATCGATCAAATATGGGTTGTCTGCCTACATAAACTTCCATGGTTAGAGCCTCCAATGAGAAAACCAATGATATAATTCCTTAATTTTATTAAGCACCTTAATTATTATTGTACACTATTTAGAATATAAAAAAACGACAATAAATACATTTATACAGTCAATAAGTACTATTTTCTTTCACAAATACGAACATGAGCAGAATCACCAACGTGTTTATTAATCAAGGCTCTAAAACCCTTCAGAATTCCAATAAAATAACATTCTGTTTTATTCTGACTAAACTTCCATCAAAACTTGAGCATATTTTAACTCTACCTTTATCAAAGTCATTGATTTTCATTATTGTATGCATCTAATAAATCGTTGATAACCAATTTCTTCATTCTATACATACACTCAGAAACGCGCTTAACTCTTTCCTTATCTGTTTCTCTGAGTAAGACTTCTAATTGAATTGGAGAAATCTGCCAGCTTAAACCAAATTTATCCTTTAACCACCCACACATAACTTCTTCGCCTTCTTTTGTGAGTTTTTCCCAATAATAATCTATTTCACTCTGAGTTTCACAGTTTACTAAAAGCGAAATAGCTTCATCAAACTTAAACTCAGGGCCTCCATTAATAGCAGTAAACAACTGACCATCGAGTTCAAAATTAACCGTGAGAACAGTTCCAATTCGATCAGGATTCGCATCATTATAGTAGAGCATATCCACAATTCTTGAATTAGGGAAAATTGAACAATAAAACTCTGCCGCTTCCAACGCTTCAGTATCAAACCAAAGATTTGTCACAATCCTTTGTTTTATCATAAGTATACCAATTGCCACGTAAGTCCAAATTGATCGGTAACCCAAGTCGCGAGTTTAAAATCCATCAATGGCTCAGGACCCATTAAAACATTTCCATTCTTAGATAATGCATTAAATAGTGTGTGAAACATCGTTTCTGTTCCACACTCTTTAAAAAAAGTAAAAGACCAATTAAATTCAGGCACATCCTCTTTTCTCATATCTAACGCAAAAACTTTTAAACCATCCAATTCAAATGTCACATTCAAAGCTTTACCAACTTCACCATGTTCAGGACTTTCAATTCGAGTAAGCTCAATTATTCTCGAGTTAGGTATGATACTAGTGTAATACTCAACTGCTTCAATCGCTGTCCCAGGAAACGTTAAAAAAGGAACTATCGTTGTATCTTTATGATTCATAAAAGATTCTCCTTGTTAGTTCCATTATAATCAATAATTCAATTAATAGTTTAAATACACTCTTTTTGGATTTGAATTTACCAATATGTCATTTAATACTAAGGTTTCTCTTTCAATATATGAAAATTTTTGTCCTACAAATTTTTTATTAATCTTAATCGCATCTTGAATATCAATCCACTCTAATTCATAATCTAAAATTTTTTCATATTCATCCAGTTTAATTGGCCTTAATTCATCTTCGACTTCAGCACTATAATAATAAGATTTTTGTTCAAAAATCGCCTCTTCATAAATGCTTCTTCGACATTCTACAAAAAAACCATAATCTCTTATTGTGTTTTCTTTAATAACTAATCCCGTTTCTTCTTCGGTTTCACGAATTAGGGTATCGATATGTTCCTCACCTGGTTCAACACCACCACCTGGAAACTTATAAAAGCCCTCTTTTTTACTCTTGACCAACGCAATCAAATTGTCTTTTCGAATGATTGCTCGTACTGCATTTCTCTCAATTTTTTCCCATGATTCTAAGTAATCTCTATGATCCATTACTTTAATAATTCTCATACAATTCCTTTCATAGATCTCTTATTAACACAATACGATATGGAAATAGTTGACCAAACTTAATTCCATTTTTTATCGCAGGATCGTTTTCCATAATCTTTTGTGCTATCTCATCTGTTTTAACTTCAAGAATTACTATTCTATTCTTAGTATTATTATCCAATGTTCTACCCACCAAAATAAGTTGATTATTTGATTATCTTTTTCTATCCAATTATCATCAATATTTAATCGTTCTGTCAATTTAAGTTTGTTAAGAAACTGTATCAAATTAGGATTGTATTGAACGAACAAACTTCAAAGACGTTTGGTTAAATCCTTCACGAATATAGAATTGATGCGCTCTTTCACGCACTACATTGGTTGTAAGTTCAATGTGAGATGCCCCAATACTCTTAGAATAACTTACCGCGAAATCTAGGAGTTTCTTTCCAAAGTGTTTACTGCGATGATGATCATCGATTATGAGTTCCAATACTTCCACAACGAGTGCCGCATGATGAAGTTGTCTTTCAAGTCTTAAATGAATATAGCCAACTATTTTATCTAGTTTAATGCCATAAATAATATGGTTATTTAAACTTACAATTTCGTAGTAACATGGTTTAAATTGATCAAATGTGAGTGAATTATTTTCCAATTGATTACTTAGCTCAAAAACTTGATTGATATCATCTAATCCCAGTTCTACGATTTCCATAATTTACCTCGTTTTAATTTATTATACCATCTCACTAAAAAAAATAACTCGATTAATCGAGTCATTTAGAAATCGTAGTAAAGATTTAATATTCCATCTTTTTTATCAATCATAATATTATCTACACTTACACCAGCCAATTTTAATTTCTGTATGTTAGTCCTTAAAAAGGTATCACTTCCAACAATGTAGTAAATTGTATTTTCTTTATTGATTATATCAGTCAATTTTTGAAAATAATCCACTCTAGATCGTGTCCAAAAATTAATAAATTGATCATTAACATAAGAGTCAATTTCATCCTTATAAATTGTTGGGTTTGAATCAACATTTATATGAATTAACTTAGAAACTTTAGTTCTATCTTTATTGTACGCAAGAATCAGAGGTCTCATTGTTGCGATACCAACACCCATTGAGAGTAAAACAATTCTCTTATCTTCTCGTCTAAGTTTCATTCTTGATCCTATCTTAAATAGATTAATCTCATCCCCAATCTGATAATTTGCTAATAAGGATTTATATTCTGACATTTCATTGGGAAAACGTGTTGTAAAACCAACTTTATTTTCTTGTGCTAAAGTCATAATTGACATATGTCTCACAAAACTTTTATTCACAACCTCATTCACTTCATAATTGTTTAATGCGATATGTGTATGTGAACCCTCATCCCAACTAAAATCACTGGGTTTTTCAAGAAAGAATGTCTTAGTATTATTCCCTTCATTCCTAATATCGATTATTTTTAATCTGTGTTTTATCAATTGACTTCTCCTTTACACAAAATCAAGTTTATATGATTTATCTGATGAGTCCTACTCAAATGACCAAAAAAAAGGATATCAATCCTCTTTAACAATGATTCCTATTAAACTAACAAGATTTAAAGCCTGTACAGGATTCAGAATAACCCCTCTGAGTTCACTCAATTGATCTGATACAATTGGATGACTAAATTCACAATCACTAAAATCAATTCCTTTGAGAGGCGTCTTAAAGAAATTACTCTGAACAAAACTTGATTGATAAGCAAAAAAATTCTTTAGAATACACTCAGAAAAAGATGTTTCTATTAAGTTTGATTGGTTAAATTGAACATCACTGAATTTCGAGTACTCAAAAAACGTATAGTGTAAATTAGATTGATCAAACTTTACATGCTTTATATTTGATTTAGACCAATCCATACCGATTCCCTTACATAAGATAAATTCGCAACGTTCAAGATATGCTTGTTTGAAAGAACTATTGGAAAGATCACAATGGGTAAATACTACATCTACAAAACTACATAAATCAAACAGACAATGATCTAAGATACAATTATCAAAAACAATTTTCTTAAACTCAAAGTGTTTAAAATCGAAACTAGAAAGTTGTTCATTACGAATTATCCCATTTGTAATTCTTAAATCATCCTTGTACTCTTGAAAATCATCCTTCAAATTTGGTATAGAGTTTAAAAAATCCAATCCAGTAGGTTTATTCATACTTACCCCTTCAATTTATTTCTTGCGAAGAGTCGTTTTATAAAGATTTCCCTTCTCATCATAGGTCTTCCATTCACCAATAGGTTCACCCTTGTCAAAGTATCCAGAACGTTTTAATGTCCCATCCGTTCGATACCACTCCCAATATCCTTCAGGCAAATCATTAACCATTTTACCCTTAGACCATATTGTATTTTTATTCGAATGATACTTAATGGTAAAACCATCAATAACTTCCATCTTTTTCTCTTTTACTCCATTCGGGTGGATAATATCACATTCTTTTTGGCCCATATATCTCCTTTACGATAATAACTATCATAAGTATTAATGTCAAAAATACAAAAACAACAAGCGGTATACGATATGACAAAGTAATAGAATTTATGATGCCATTTTCAAATATAAATAATGTATTTAAAATGATATAAACACAAAGTGTTACTGTAGAAAATAGTTTAAATAATACTCTATTCACAGGTATAAGTTGAATCATAGCCCAACCTATCACACATAAACTCGATATTATACGTATCATCTCAAATTGATTCATTCGTATATGTAAGAAAATATCCAAGACTTGAACAAAGAATAATGCATACAAAAATTTCTTATTCATACTTCAAATCCATTAATTGTTGAATGATTTGATTCAATCGTTTAATTCTTGTTTCTTCTTTTTTTGCGTCATTAAGAAACCTTACCCACTCTTTTCGTGTGGAATAAGATTGACTATGAAATACTTCTAGCAAATTATGATGATTTAGTGATTGAACTAATATATCAGGTATTTCTACATCCCGATTATTACTTTCCAATTCAAGGACTACTTCAACTTCATCATTTCCACGTAGTCCACTATTATTGCGATGTTCCTTTGACAAAGGAATAAGATAATAGCCACTCATAGAGGCAATCGTACTTTGATATTCATATCCATTCACTTGAACCTTAACAGGAGGTTTCTTTCCTCCATTTAATTCATACAAGTTTTTTTCTGGAACTACAATTCCCGTATTGTTCCCAAATGATTTAACAAATGTTTTAAAGTGTGTTTTCATAGTTAGTCCTCGGATAAATACTATCATAGCTTAAAAGACAACTGTTCGATTTCGACCTGATTCTTTTGCTTGATACAACGCATGATCTGCTTGATTAATTAAACTATCTAAAGTCAACGTATGTTCATTTAACTCAGATACCCCAATTGAAACATTAACCTGTATGGTTTGATCCTCTACAATAATCGGAAATGATTCAACGTTGATACGAAATTGTTCAGCCTTCTCAAATGCTAAGTTTTTATCACAATTTATGAGTACAACCGCAAATTCTTCACCACCCATTCGGCCTATAATATCACTGGTTCTAAAAGTCTGACGTAACAAATCAGAGAATACTTTGATAACTTCATCTCCAGCCGCATGTCCATAAGCATCATTTATTCTCTTAAAAAAATCAATATCCATCATTAGTAGCGAAACAATTTGATCATATCTTTGGGCACGATGAATAACTTCTTCCGCACTCTCTCTGAATTTTCTTCGATTGTTTAATCCACTTAGTACATCAGTATTTGCCATTTCTAATAAACGATATCGCAATCGCTCTTTTTCTGTCACATCTTCAAGCGTTACTATTTGACCGACAAACTCCCCTCTATTTTTTATTTCATTCACATTAATGCTTACGTATTTATCTATTCCATCAATCACACGATGGACTATTTCACTTGATGAATTCTTTATACATTCTAGAATATCTACATGTTCATTAAGAAGTTTATCCAAACTTGTTTCTTTTAATTGAACATTTAATAGTTTAAATAACTGACTACTTTGCTCATTATAATCAACAACCCGATAAGTTCGATTCAATAAAACAAATCCAAGTCTACTATCTTCAAATACTTTTTCACGAGCTAAGTTTTTTATGTCCAAAAAATTATACTTCGTTAGCGCTAAGTTAATTAGAAAGATACACAGTGGCAAGATAATAGCAGTATAATCAATACCCGTTCCACCTAAATTTATAAACACTAAAACAAAAGCTAAATAGGGAAGTACAGACGCATAAAACAATAAACTAAATTGCATTCTCTCATTACCCATACTTTTACGATATCTTTGATAATAGAAATAGGTACATAAGACCAGCGTTACTAAAACATAAAGCATCTGAACCACATACAAAGGTCCCTTCGCAAGATACATAACGGTAAATCCACCAACTGTCTGAAGTTCAATTGATTTATAGTATAAAAAATGAAAATCATTGGTAAACCGAACGAAGAAAGTCATAAGTGGAATAATAAAAATAATTAATGATTTATAGCCTTTTACATAATCAATTCTTCCCGTATATAACAAACTGATGACCAACCATAATGCAGGAAAAAATGGAATTCCAAAATATTGAACTTGATTCCAGAATATCATTTCAGATAATTGATTTGCATTTATTTCAAGTAAATATCCGAGAAGGTAGATTTGTAAGCACAAACTTAACAAACCCATTGCACGGGCATGACTTGATTTTCCTCTTACAAATGAATAAACAAAAAGAAATGACAAAAGTAAAATAGCGATAAACAAGTAAAGTGATAGTAGTTTAATGAGCATAGCTTACTCCTAGTTCAACTAGAATTTATTACTTTCAGTTTATCATTAGTCGTATCAATAGACCATATTTATATTTATATAGGTTAAAAAAAGAGTGATTCATCACTCTTTATGTTAACTTAAACTTTAAGAACTCCTCTAAATCCTCTAGCACCATAATACGAATCAGCTCCATTATGATACATAAAGACGGTATTATATCTACGATCACAGAATATCGCTCCACCTAATTTGCGAATTTCTTCAGGTGTTTTAACCCAACTTGAGGTCTTGATATCAAATACACCCACATTCTGCAAGTCACGATATTGAGTTTCATCTAATAAATCAATCCCCATGTTCATAGCCATATTCACAGCACTATCCGCCGGCTTGTTTTCTTTACGTGCATCTAGTGCAGCCTTATCATAACAAATACTTCTTCTACCTTTTGGTGATTCTGGTGCACAATCCACAAATACATACTCTTTTGAGTTTTCATCAAACCCAATCACATCGGGTTCCCCTTCAGTTTTCTCCATTTCATTGAGTGACCAACATTTTTCAGGGTTCTTTAAAAGCTTAGCTTTTATATCTTCCCAATTAAGTTCTTGATGACGATGCAAATTCTTAATAAAACGATTCTCAAGTGTATTTAGTAAATCCGTTAATTCAGATGGTGTTAATACTCGTGTACTCATAAGATTTTCCTTTCGGTTAATATTCTAACCTTTTCTTACACTAAACATAATCTATGATTCATAACACATCAAGCAATATACATCAAAAAAATTACTTTCTAAGTTCTCTTAATCTATCTTTTAATTCATTTGATATTCTAAATGATTCAATTACTTTTTGAATTGTTTTATTCTTAATCCATATATCACAATCTTGAGATGTTAAATATAATAGTACTTTATCCGGATAATGAATCATAAATGTTGCAAGTGCCCATGCAATCCCCATCTTATTAAAGTAACCTGGATGATTTAACCCTTTAATTATTTCAATCGAATTATTTATTGATTGATCATTATTATAATGACTTAATAACATTACACTCACAGCTCTTTGTACATATTCATTCTCTACATTTGAATAATTCTTCAACAAACCAAGTACTTCATTTGGGTGTTTTTTAGCTATCACAAACTTCTGACATAAAGAGTCCACAACACTCCATTCATTCGCTTGATATACCATCTTATCAAAATAATGTAATGCACAATCAAGCTTCTTTATTGATCCTATTACATATGTATTTAATATTTCTAACTCATAAATTGAGCAATCATTTGTATCTAAAAACTCAATCCAATTTTCCTTAATGATATCCTTTGATATCTCCTTTAATCTTGGATAAGATATCCCTAAATAAGGCTTTCGATTTAACACAAGAGATTTAAACTCATATGATTCAGTTAGAAGATACTTTTCTAATACAGTTTGTGCTTTCAAAAGTCACCTCATTCCACTTGATATACAACATCAAACTCTTCAAAAATTACAGGCATATCCTCAGAAAATTCATACCCTAAATCAAGTGCCTCATGCGAGAAGAAACGTATATGTCCTTCTCTCCAGGATTCTAAACTATCATCCTCTCCTTCTAACTTACAAATTTCAAACGTCATATCCTTGAATGCTATTAGTCTAACATTCTTTGTTTGAATAACACATTTAGGATTATTCGCAAAATCAGTCACAATACTGTAATCACCCGTTTTGGGTAATGATAATCCTTGTTTATCAAATGCATAATAACTACTTGCTGTTGCCTTTTTCTGTCCAATAAGAACTAACTGTAAGAGTTCATTCGCCCATTTTTCTTCAAAATGAAAATGAAACACTTCAAAACAAGGTGTATCCTTTGGTAGATTATTTTTCTCTAAGAAAGTACTCCAAAATGTCTGATTATCCATATATTCACTCTACCTCAAAAATTGATCCTATTCGCCTGTAACCACACTTAATGTAATAATCATCCTCATCACTCATAATATACACAACTTGGCCCGAATACTCATTTTTAACATGTTCGATAAGATATTGACCGAACTTATTTCCCCTTTTGTCACTTCTAACCAGTAAGTCATAAACATAAATACCAAAACCATTATCTTCTTTACAACGTATATAAGCGATTAACTCATTCGACTCATAGATTACATACACTATACTCGAACTTAAGGCTTGAGCATAATTTAATCTTCCAATCTCACTCATATAATCACCCCAATCTTCACCTTCGCTTTTGATAAGATTGAAAAGATCATTCTCCATGTTTATTGTATATATATTAATGTTCTTCATAATTTTAGATTATCTTATTAAATACTAAAAGTAAATCAGGATCAAAATGTTTCCCAGAACCCTCATTTATGATACGCATCGTCTCTTCATGTGAATAAGGTAATTTATATGATCTTTGACTCATTAATGCATCATATACATCCACAATACACATAATTCTTGCGGATAATGGGATATTCAAACCTGATAAACCCATTGGGTATCCAGAACCATCCCATTTCTCATGATGACATTGTGTAATTTCTATCCCTAATCGAACAAATGAATTATTAGGATATTCATCATGTAACTTAGAGAGTGTCTTAGTCCCAATTTCAACATGAGTTTTAATTACTTCGAATTCTTCAACAGTTAGCTTACCTGGCTTATTAAGAATTGAATCTGGAATCCCAACTTTGCCAATATCATGAAGCGAACTTGCCAATCGAATAGACTGCACAAAATCATTTTTCTGATCGACTGACACAAAATATGAAAGAGGTAAATTTTCTGATAATTTTTGACATAATTCACCGACTCTCTCTATATGCTCGCCTGTATTCTTATCTCTTGATTCAGCTAATCGAGCTAAAGCAAGAATGGTTGAGATTTGTGCTTTTGTAATTTCTTCGATCTTGTCATTTACCATCTTATTGAGCATTTCTTTCGTTTCATTTAGACTATTAACATGCAGAAATTCATTTCTTCTAAATTGCTCAATTGAGAATGCACCAATGGATCCAATAATATTTTGACTAATGAAAAACACGATTGCTGAGAGTGTAGTTAAGTTAAGTGAACTAGTTGATGTTAGTCCAATAACTAAAATAACTAAGATAAAGCCACTCCCAATAATGACATACTCAGTATTTAGATTTAGCATAAAATAACCGGATGTAAATACTAAAAATAATCCTCCATAATACACGATATTCAATGGCTCAAGAATTAACATTATCGATATTCCCAAGCCACCAACAATATAGCTTGTGAGAATCGATATTTGTTTAAATTTATTGTATTGTGGTAAAAAAGTTAAGATCATTGTGATAAACAGTAATGGAATTACAAAATAGAATCGAATGATGAAGAAAAAATTAAACCATTGGGGAACTAAATAATAATCCACAATTGAAAATAAACCATATAAAAGAATGAAAAGAATATAAGCTATTCTAATAAAAATCTTATCTTTTTTTGAACTATAGTTTAAATATAAATTCTCAAGTTCATTATTAAATTTTAAATTTGTTTTTCGATTTTTAAATATCATTGATATACCAACTCTATCTCAAGTATACTCTATTTGTATATCGAAAATTATAGCTAAAACTTAAGTATAATAATACTTAATTGCATTTATATCTTAGCGATTACTCTACAAGGTAGTCCTGTCATATCCGTAAAGTTCATTGGGTATGTACTTACCATAATTTCTTTATGGCATACTTCATTTAGATTAATCAAATTCTCAACGATAAAACATCTCTGATTTGCACACTTTTGATCAATCGGTGTATGTTCCTTACCTCTTCTAATTCCAGCGCAATCAATTCCTATAATTGATATTCTTCGACTTAACAATGCATCAATTAGTTCATACGACAATTGAGGATGCATCGAAAAGTAATCTTTACTTCCATAGGGAACTTCATCACTAAATCCAGTGTAAAAACCAATAAACATATTTTCTCTAACTTTGCTCATATCAATATCTTGGACATTAATCTCTTCGCTCAATCTCTGTCTAACATCAAAGAAATAGGCTTCACGCTCAGTATATTCCAAAGGAAACGTATTATCCATTACATCAAAATGAGTCCCTAAATGACCTGTAAATGCCTTCTTTTCATATCCTTGCGCATCTTTAACCATCTTTGGTGTAACGCATAGTGTTAGATCCTTTAACATATAACCTCTTTCATTTCTGAGTTAATTCAACTAACTTATTAAACGTATTAGCATTTCTAATCGTTAAGCTAGAATAGAAAGACTTACCAAGAATTTTTGAATATTTAGATTTTGAATAAGAATCATTTCTAACAGTCCAAAACAGTACATGTTTCGTATAAGCACATTTCTCAATCATAGGATTCAGCTCCCCTATTTGATTCATCACAGTTTCAACCGTCAAAGGAGGTATTACAAATAATACATTATGACGAGAATCTTCTTCATGATTCCACCAATCAGGACAACACTGTGATATTTCTATTAGCGTGTCACTATTAATAACATATACCATAATATCTAGATTAAATTCTTTTTTTATAATCATACTTATATCTAATTCTACTTGTTTAGAATCATTTAAACTTGAAACGAATATATTTCCACTATTAATATACGTATAAATATCATAAAAACCAAACTCCAAGAGTTTATCTTTTAAGATTTTCATAGAGATTATATTATTTCCACCAACATTGATCCCTCTAAGTAATACGATATATCGATTCAAAATATAGTTCATATTAGTCCCTCAGATAAGACTGTAAAAACTTAATACGATGATTAATCGACTCTTTTACAAGATTACTCTCAAAACTAATATCATAACCATGAATTGTTCCCTTGGTCTGATTTAACACTGTGACTACACCTAAAGAACTAAGCTTATTCGCATACAATATTCCACAATCTCTCAAACAATCAAACTCAGCTGTTTCAAGATAGGTTGGAGGCATTTGATTTAACTTATCAGAATCTAAAGGAGATAAATACTCCCATTTACCTGCTTTCTCATCCTTTGCATAGTAATTTTGATACTTTTCTAAATCACGACTATTGCATAAAGGTGTATCTACAAAGTCAATAACAGACTGCGTTTCTAATTTATGAGCTGTGACAGGATAAATTAACATCTGTGCACATGGTATTTTAATTAAATTATCCATAGCCATTAAACATACAACAGTTGCTAGTTCTCCTCCAGCACTATCCCCACCAACAGCGATTCGATTGATATCAATGGAAAACTCTTGAGTTCTTTCTAACAACCAAGTATAAGCTTTGAAACTATCTTCTGATGGAGTTGGGAAAGGATATCTAGGAGCTAATCGATAATCTACAAAAAACACCTTACAACAAACACGTTTAGCGTACTCTTTCGCCCAATGATAATGTGAAGGTGCTGCAGGCAATACAAATCCTCCTCCATGATAATAAACAAGACAAGATAAGTCATCTGCAATATTCTTAGGAGAGTAAAGTATAGCTCGAATATTCCCGTCATTAACAGGTATATTTACTTTAAGCACATCTATCTCACTATCAGATTTTTCTTGATCAAATAAATACTCCATAAACTTCTGCATTATAGGCAATATGAAAGAATTTAATGGAGGATTAAATTTCTCATACTTTTTAAAATCAGGATGAATGGGATAATTTTTTCGTTTCATATATTTTCCTAATCTGAGTTTTATTCTAAATTAAATCATGCCAACTAACACAACATCATTGATTACTGTTTGATAAACAACGATAAGATCAGTCTACCCTTAATCATGAAAAATCAATAACTTAACCAACAAAACTAATCCAAAGACAAGAAATTCTTTAAAATAAAATCATTTGATCGTCTTAACATTTCAAGAAGTCTAAATTCAAATTAAATATCTTTTACTAGTCTAAATATATCTAAAGATTTTATTCATCCTATAGTTAATTTCAGCGTATACTCTTTGTCCATTGAGATTCATATCTTCATCTTAATGTAAGTATAAAATCTTTTGAATAAAAATATCAAATATAATATACGCAATATTCTCGGTAGAAAATTAATTTATATTATACATTTTCAGCCAAATACTTAATACGACTTAAAGCGATAGGCATTGCTTGATTAAAATAATCCACAAGTTCATCAGGAATTTCACTTCTTATCGTAAGTAAAGTACTGTTTTCTTTATCAATTAAAGTATAGCTTTCAGAACCACCTGTCCATTGTTTGTCTCGAGTTTCAAGACCCGTGTTTTGTGTATCTGATGCGTGTCTAAATAATATGTATTCATTCGGTACTAATTTTGGGACTAAACTCGTAACACCATAACCATTTACTGATGAAATAAATTGTATCTCATTCCCTTCAACTAGATCTCCTAACAAATATGTACCTTCATCAATATTATTAGCCCAATCTCTAAAGCAGTGATCATCCCATAAAGTAACCCATACAACTTCTTTTGGTTTATCGATAAGAATTGAAAAATCGAGTTCTTTCATAAACTTCTCCTTAATTTGAACATCAGTTAATTAATCTGTTTGAATATTAAAAAAAATACTTATATCTTAGAATTCTTTGTAATAATCCACTTATGATCAATAAAATATTTCCACAGTGCCATCGAATGACCATGACCTAGTTGATACTCCTTTTTTAGCCAATCTGTAAACACAGTAGCTTTCATATTTTCTGTGATAACACCTTGACTAAGTGCATCTTCACGAATTTGATCAGGATTTTTTCCAGTCTTTAGTGTGATGTTGTCAATATAGGCTTGATATGACATATTTAAACCCTCCATTTTATTATCTCTTTGTTCTGAGATAACTTATTTTTTTATATTATAAGAGCTTTCCAATTTATCTTCTAGTAATTAACTCTTTAATTTAATCATAACTTGTTAAAGGTTTTAAATTAAACACAAAAAAATCCTTAAAAATAAAAACTAACATTTTAAGGATTGGTTAAACAAAATTACCTACTAATACAATGTTTAAATACTAACATATTCCAATATATTATCTTTTACAAATGTTGTATTTACAACATAACAGTATTTAATTAAAATATCCATTTCTTATCCAATAAGATTTTTATCGGGTCGGTATGATTTCCAACCAATATCCATCTGGATCTTGTATAAAATAAATTCCCATTGATGGATTTTCAAAACAGATACAGCCCATCTTCTCATGTAATTCATGTGCAGCTTCAAAATCATCCGTTTTAAACGCAAGATGAAACTCCTCTTCACCAATATCATAAGGTTGAGGATGATCTTTAAGCCAAGTCAATTCAAGTTCAAATTCACTCTCTTCATTCCCGATATAAACAATAATGAAAGAACCATCTTGTGCTGTTTTTCTACGCTTTTCTTTTAGTCCGAGTGCTTGATCATAGAAAGATAATGAACGTTCAAGATCAGACACATTGTAGTTTTCATGAACCATTTTAAATTTCATACTATTTTTCTCCCATTTCTAAAGTTCCCAATGTGTTTGTTTTGTAGTGTCTAGAATAATTGTATCAATATTTTGTGTTTGTGGTAGTTCTTTAAATCGTTCCACAATACTTTTATCATCCCAGAAATGCATAGGTAGTATGTAACGTGGATGTAACTCTGATAAAATATGCATCATACCCTTTGCATAATTCTCTTCTAAGCGACCATCTAACACCGCAAAGGCAATGTCGATGGACTTATCCGTGAGTTTACCAATCTCTCGTTTGAATACGATCTCTTGATTCTCAAGCCATTCTGAATCTTCACCAGGCCAGTCCCACCAATGAAGATCTCCTGCAAAAAATAGTGTTTCACTTGGTGTCTTGATAAGAAAAGCAATGCCTTCATCTGTTGATTGAAGTGTCATTATAGAACCAAGTTCTTCAATTTCATAGGTTTTATCGGCATCTAAATATTGAATATCTCGATTATTTTGAACTGAAAGTTTATCTTTGATATCAAATGATAATAGGTATTTTGTTTTCTGATAAGTATTTACAATAGAGAAAATCTCAGGATTAAAATGATCACCATGCCCATGACTTGATAATACAAATAAAGGCTTTTCACCTGGTTTTTCTTTTAAAAATGAGAGATTTCCATAATAATAGTCACATAGTAACATTAATCTATCTGTTTCAATGAAGAATCCGCTATGTCCTAAATAGTCTATTTTAATCGGCATAAAAATCTCTCCTTCAAATCATAGTGCTCGAATCATTTCAACGCACTGTTCGAATTACTTCTTATGAGTTAACAACACAACTGTTTCCACATGGAATGTTTGAGGAAACATATCCACTGGTTGAATTGATTTAATTTCATACTTATCATGAAGTAATACACAGTCTCGAACTAATGTCGATGGATCACAGGATACATAAACTAAACGAGATGGTTCCAATGTAAGAATAGAATTAATTGTTTCTTGATCTAATCCTTTGCGAGGAGGATCGACTACAATCACATCCATTTGGATAGAGTTCTCTACAAATGTTTTAGTTGCTTGAGCAGAATCCGCCGCAACAAATTCAATATTTGATATATTATTCAACTCCGCATTAATCTTCGCATCTTCTATCGATTGAGGATTTATCTCAACTCCATAGACTTGTTTAGCTTTTTGACTTGCGAATAACGCAATTGTACCAATACCACAATATAAATCGAGTACTGTTTCATCCGCTTGAATGTCTGCACAATTAATGGCATTTTCATATAACTTCTTCGCTTGAGTAGGATTTACTTGATAGAAAGAAGTCGCAGAAATTTGAAATTTAAAATCACCTATTTGGTCTGTAATCGTTGAATCAACAGTTAACTGGATTGTTTTCTTACCTAAGATGACATTATCATCCCCAGGATTTACATTTAATAGGATTGCCTTGATATGTGGGAAAGATTCTTTAAGTGCTATTACGATTTCATCTTGTAAAGGTAAGTGTTTATTCTTATGAATAAATACAACCATAAGTTCATTGCTTACAACACCTTTTTTGATTAATACATGTTTTAGATGTTCTGGTTTTACTTCATGTTCAATGTAGAAATCGCGGATGAAAGCGAGTATTTTATTGCTCTCATCATTTTGAATGTAACAAGTCTCAAATGGTAGAATATCATGACTATGAGCACGATAGAAGCCATAGGTTAAACCTTTTTTACTCTCAAAAGGAACCTGTGATTTGTTACGATACATCCATGGATCTTCCATTCCAATAATTGGGTTAATTGCAAGAGATTTATCAAAAGATCGTTCAAATAAATGTTTCACATGATTATATTTAAAGTTCAATTGATGTTCATAGGACATATGTTGAATTTGACATCCACCACATGAATAAGCAATTGGACATGTTGGTATAACTCTATCCTTACTCTTCGTAATAAATTCTTTAACTCTTCCATAAGCTAGATTCTTGTTAACTTTTAAGATATGTACATCTGCTTCTTCTCCAACTAACATATCTTTCACAAACACGACAAAACCATCAAGTTTACAAACCCCTTGGCCTTGTTCCGTATAATCGACTGCTTTTAATCTTAAAATTTGGTTCTTTTCCATTTTGCGTTAAAAAAGAGGACAAAGCCTCTTAGTTTCCTTCACTTTCTGTATCTGTATTTTCTGATTCGCCTGAATTAGGAATTTCAGTACTATTCTTCTTGGCATTCAATTTATCAATAAGTTCTTGTGCTAAAGTTGGATTTACCGGTACTAATAAATCTTGTACTGAGAATGTGTCCATATTCGCATTCTTAACCACTTGAATAAATGTTGTATGCGTATCACCTACTTGATCAATAATATTGACTTCGAGATCATACATTTTTTTGGTATCAGTCGCAGTAAAATAATCGTCAAACGGCACAACACCATTAACTTTTTCCATAATTGTTTGTACTAAATTTAGCTTGATCTTCTCATCCATTCCAGAAGGTATCGTAACTGTAATTCGTAATGTTGCGGCTTTAAGATTAATTTCATTTACAGTCACATCTGATAATGAATTAATCGCTTCTTCAGTTAAACCTACCAAATCATTTGTAATCTCTGGTTGTAAATCATTATTAAAACGATTTCCAGTTATTACACTGCCTGTTTGTAAACTGGATTGTAGTAGAATAACACCAATCACTAAGCTTGGAATTAGCACAAACGCAATCCCTAACATAAAGACGATATTACTAAAGGTGAATTTAAATTTAAAGTTCTTTTTTTGTTTCGTCATAGAATCTCCGTGTTTCTATTATAACTCAAATCATTTTAGATTCAAATTAAGGTTTTCTCTTCATCAATCCTTCAAGTAATAATTGATTTGTTATAACAGGATTAGCCTGCCCTTTTGATTTTTTCATAATCTGACCCATTAAGAATCCTAAAGCACGATCCTTACCATTATGATAATCAATAATCGATTGTTCGTTTTCATTTAAGATATCTTCTACCATTTTAACCAATACCGATTGATCCGATACTTGTTCAATGTTTAGAACTTTAACCGTTTGATGATAATCATTCCCTTTTAAAAGTTCCACAAAGATATCCTTGGCTTGTTTAGAAGAAATCTCTTGTTTACCCAAAGCATTTATCATATTTCCCATCTCTTTAACCTTAAGCGAATATGCTTTCTCAAGAAGTTGTTTAGTTGAGAAATTCGCAAGAATATCAGATAAACACCAGTTCGCAGCTAATTTCACATAAGATGTTTCTTTAATAAGCTCATCAAAGAAATCAGATAATGCTTTATTTTGAATCAATTGACCTGCATCATACGCATTAAGTCCTGCTTCCATATAACGCTTTTCACGATGATCAGGAAGTTCAGGAAGATTGTCTATAATTGACTTTAACCAATTAGGATCCATCAATACTGGTGTAATATTCGGTTCAGGGAAGTATTTATAATCGACACTTCCTTCTTTTTTACGCATGAGTATGGTCGTCTTCTGTACATCATCGTAACGGCGCGTTGCTTGTTCAACAGGTTGGTTATTTTCTAAGAGATCAGTTTGACGAATGACTTCAGCTTGTATCGCTTTTTCAATATTAGAAATAGAATTTAAGTTCTTTATCTCAGTTTTTACACCAAACTCCTCAGTTCCCACTTCCCTTAATGAGATATTAATATCACAACGCAAGGAACCTTCTTCCATTTTTCCATCTGTAACTCCCAAGTAAACTAAGATATTACGTAACTTCTCAACATAAATCATTGCTTCATGAGCTGAACGAATATCTGCTTCAGAAACAATTTCCACAAGTGGTGTACCAGCACGATTAAAATCAATCCAAGTCTCATCACCTGAATGATATTGTTTGGCTGTATCTTCTTCCATATGCAAACGATTTATTCGTATATGTTTTAATCCACTATCCGTTGGAATATCAATATATCCATTTCTTCCAATAGGATGAAATTGTTGGGTTATTTGAAATCCCTTTGGTAAATCAGAATAATAATAATTCTTACGATCAAACTTAATGAGTGGATCAATTTCACAATTCAAGGCATGGCATGCCATAACAGATAAACGAACTGCCTCCTTGTTAAGTGAAGGTAGTGTACCTGGATGACCTAAATCAATTTCATTAACACAAGTATTAGGTTGGCTATTAACACTTACGGGTGCAGACGAAAACATCTTTGTCTTCGTTTTTAATTCACAATGTATTTCAATCCCTATAACTGTTTCATAATTCATTGTGTCACCTCTTTAATCACATTAGAAATACCTGTTGTTTTTTCGATTCCAAATGCGATATCCAATAACTTCGCATCCTGATGTGCATACGCTGTTAAATTAACACCAACTGGTAATCCATCCACCATCCCCATTGGAACAGTGATACTTGGATAACCAGAGAAATTCGCGAGTGCCATATAATTTTCTGCAATTAAATACTCTTTGGATAATTGATCAATAGAAGCATCGTCAAATTTAGGTGCGCCTTGACCACTTGCAGGAGCCATTATCACATCCACATTTTCTAACACACGTTTTACATCGTCGACAATAAGTCTTCTAACTTTTTGAGCTTTACGGAAAACTTCTTCTTGATTCTCTGTAAACAATGCATATGAGCCAATAACAAATCTCTTCTTAAGTAACTTTCCAAATCCAGCTGTTCGAGATAAAATCATGGATTCATCCATTGTTTGACCTTCTTTAAGCACTCCATAACGTAAACTATCTAAATTGGAGTGATTTGCCGTAGCTTCCGCATTCGCAATAATATAATAGGTTGGTAAAAAAGCATGCATTAAATCTTCATTCAAATGAATTGAAGAAATTATTGCGCCTTTCGATTCTAATTTTTGACATAAGTCTTTAAATTGATTTAAAGTTTCTAGATTATGAATTGAATCAATCACATTCTGAATAATTCCAATACGTTTACCCTTTAAATCACCAACACACATATCACCATAATTCTCAACAGGCAGAGAAGATGAAGTCATATCATGATCATCTCGACCCGCTAGAACTTCTAGAGATAATGCTGCATCTTTAACATTTCGAGTAAACACACCAACATGATCAAGAGACGATGCATAAGGAATTACCCCATAACGAGAAATACGACCATAGCTAGGTTTGAATCCAACAATTTGATTAAATGATGCTGGTTTTCGAATAGAATCCCCAGTATCCGTACCAATAGCCATAGGCACAACCCCTGACGCAACGAGTACAGCACTTCCCCCAGAAGAACCTCCAGACATACGAGTTAAATCATATGGATTCGCAACAGGACCTGTCCAAGCTGTCATATTAGTTCCACCCATACCAAAAGTATCACAAGATGACTTCCCGATTATGATTGCCCCAGCATCTCTTAACTTGCGGGTGATTGTCGCATCATATGGAGAGATATAGTTATCTAAAATACCACTACTACCCGTTGTCCGAGTATCCTTCATATTTACTAAATCCTTTAATACAACAGGCACTCCATAAAAAGGTAGATCATTTGACTTTGAGTCTAACAAATTGACTTGTTCAGTTGGGTCAATAAAACTTACCATTGCATTGAGTTTCTCTTGGACACTATGAGCTTTATTATAGGCTTCATTAACACGTTCTTTAGGTGTCGTAGTTTGAATTAACGTCTTAATATCCATTATCCCACCACCTTTTGTGTCACAAAAAAACCATTTTTTTCTTTTGGCGCATTCTTCAAAACTTCTTTTACAGGCAATATATTCTCAACCACATCTTCTCTAAGAAAAGTAGTAGGTTCTTCAAAAGGATAAACCATCGGTTCAACCTGATTTGTATCTATTTTTTCCAATAAACGCATTTGAGAGATTAATACATCAAACTCATTCTTTATATCTTGTGCTTCTTCATCACTTAACTCGAAACGACATTGAAGCGCAAGCGCCTTAAATCCTTGTACATCCATTTCTTTCATATTTTCTCCTTAATACGTATATATAATGTCTAGCGTATTATCTTCATTTAATTCAATCAAAACTAAAGTTTCTGAAATCGAATTAATTCGTATAATAATAGGATAATCTCCAAGATCAATTTCCTTCAATAATTCAGTTGTATATTGAGTCAAAGCTCGAATCTCAGAATACGTTTTAGCCTGAAGCGTTAACGTAATTCTTAAGAAATCCGTTTGATTATCCACATATCGAGCTTCACCCACAACACCCACACTTTCAGGAATGAATCTTGTGATAGAAGACTTAAAACTATTAAACTTTTCAGCTAATGCCGCATCAAGTGACGTTGCTTGCGAAGTTGGAAATAATACCCATTTTTCGTTGTTGGTATTAAACTGCCCACCTCTTGCCGTAAAATATCCATCCCCAATATATCGGCCAGGCAAGACCGCATCTGAAGGATTTGTTACAAACAAAGCAATATAAATTGGCATATCTTCCATATCACTTAAGCTTCTAATATAACGATCTAACTTGCGCCCCATATTTGAGCCATATTCATATAGAACTTCATCACTTACACTCACTGAGCCATTCGGTGTACTTAAACTCTGATTTAAAACAATCGCAAACGATATCCCAGAAACACTAATATCTTCACTATTTTTCTTATAAAAATCAATCTCCATGACATCTGACACAACAACCGCATCTAACACAGAGATGTTGGATGTTCCAACTAAAAATTCACTTCCACTCGGTGGATTTAATCCATAAGGATTACTGCTACTTTCTCGTCTCACCAACTTAGTTAAATCTGAATTTGAAATAACCTGCCCTTCAGAGAAACAATACTCATCCACACTAAAATATGCTTTGCTTTTCTGTTCAAGTCTAGAACCAATCTCCAAGAAGTCTGCACGACCTAAATACGTCCCATGATACTGTCTTACATCAGAAGCTTTAAATGGCAAAACAACACAGTACTCATTTTTTTTAGTCGATTCTATCTTTAAATTTCCACTAGGCTCGATACTAGACGAACATGCAGATAAAAGAAGTAAGATGAATATGATAAATAGTTTTTTCACTCTAAACCTCCTTTAACCAATCTTCAGCACTTAACGTACGAATATTAAGTTCATTTGCCTTTGCTAGTTTAGATCCAGCAGCGTCTCCATAAACTACTAAACTTGTCTTTTTCGAGACTGAAGAAGTCACGCTCGCTCCTTTAATTCTAAACCATTCTTCAACTTGTTCACGTGTAAAACCAGGAATACTTCCTGTCACAACCACTATCATACCACTATACTGAGATACTTCAACTTTTGGAAGAAAACTCTTGAAATTAACTTGTGCATTTTGTAACTCATCAATGAGTTTAAGATTATGTTCCTCATGGAAATACGACACAATAAAGTTTGCTGTAATAAGTCCTATATCCTTAATTCGACTTAACTCCTCAATACTCACATCTAATAATAAATCTAAACTCTCATATTGACTCGCAAGTGTTCTAGCAGCCTTCTCACCGACTTGTCGAATCCCTAATCCAGTCAATAATTTCTCAAGTGAGTTATTTTTACTATTCTCAATGGCTTGTAACAAATTATCCACTGATTTCTCTTTGAAACCAGGTAAGTTCAATAATTCATTACGTTTAGTATTTAAAGTATAGATATCCGCAATCGAATGGAGTAAATGAGCTTGGTGTAATGATTCAACTGTCTTAACTCCTAATCCTTCAATATTCATCGCATCACGAGAGGCAAAATGTGCCAAAGACTCAACAACCCTTGCCTCACAATTCGTATTTATACAATAATGCGCCGCTTCATTCTCATCTCTAACAAGAGGTCCATCACAATGTGGACAATGCGTCGGAAACACATAAGAAAATTGTGATCCATCTCTTCTTTCAGGAAGAGATCGAACGACTTCAGGAATGATCTCACCGGCTTTTCGTACGATAACTTTATCATTTATACGTATATCTTTCGAATTAATGAAATCCTCATTATGAAGCTGCGCAAAACTAACACTTGTGCCCGCAATTCTTACTGGTGCTAGTTGTGCATTGGGTGTCACTTTTCCCGTACGACCAATAGTAATAAAGATATCTTGTAAAGTTGTTATTACTTCTTCAGCAGGAAATTTATACGCAACAGCCCATCGAGGTGTTTTTGCCGTAAATCCTAATTTATTTTGACCATCAAAATTGTTTAACTTTAAAACAATTCCATCAATTTCATAGGGTAATGTTTGTCTTAATTGACTCATTTCCTCTATTGCATTCCAAACTTCATCTTTACCGATACAACGTTTCGTAAATGGATTAACTTTAAAACCCTGAGATTTCATCCAATTTAAGGCATCCGTATGAGAAGTAAGTCCCATTTTATCCCCTTGAATCAAATAATACCAAAACGCATCTAGATTACGACTCGCCGCAATATTGGAATCAAGTTGACGAATACTACCCGCTGCCGCATTACGTGGATTCGCAAATTCTTCTTCATTATTCAATCGTTTATCATGATTAATTCGTTCAAATTGTGCTTTTGGTAGATAGACTTCTCCACGTACTTCTAATGATGAATGATATTCAATTCTAAGTGGAATCGACTTAATCGTCTTAACATTTAAACTCACATCTTCACCCACTTCACCATCACCACGAGTAATGGCACGTAAGAATTGACCCTCATCATAACGCAAACTCATCGCTAAACCATCAATTTTTAATTCAAGTGAAAACTCATCTAGACCTGTTTCTTTAACAACTCGATCAATAAATGTATCCACTTCTTCTTTATTGTATACATTCCCTAGAGATAACATCATCTGATCATGTTTTACTTTCGTAAACTTATCAAGAACAGCACCACCGACTTGTTGGGTGGGTGAATTCGCATCAAAAGATTCTGGATAATCATGTTCAAGTTGGATCAGTTCTTGCATACAACGATCATATTCTTGATCACTTACACTAGGGTTATCAAGCACATGATATTCATGATTGTATTGTCGGATTAATTTTCTTAATTCTTCAATTCGATGGATACTCATAGTTATTTCACTTTCGATATAGCTGGTGCAGCTAACATAATTTTCTTAACACCATGTGGATAATCAAAGGCAATTTCAGCCATACCACCATCTATTTTCATAATAACCCCTTCTCCAAAGGTACTATGATTGATAAGTTCACCTTTTTTATAAGGCAAAGCTTTACGCTTCTCCATTGAATCAGCGAAAAGACTTTGTTCCTTCGGTTTAGATTTGATATTCAATTCTTTAGGCTTTTCAAAGTCATAATTAACACCAATATGATCGATATGTTTTTGATCCACCTCTTCAATAAATCGTGATCGAGAACGTACTTTGGTTAGCACAAAACTAAATCCTGAAACTTCAGTTAAGAATAATTTATTCTTTGCTCGAGTATACGCCACATACGCTAATCGACGTTCTTCCTCTAAACCACGTTTACCTTCAGACATTGCTCTTTCATTTGGAAATATACCTTCACTTAAACCGATTACAAATACCGTATCAAACTCTAATCCCTTAGCCGCATGGATGGTCATCATTTGACAAAAATCACCATCAGTTAAATCATTACGATCACCATACAACGCAACCATTTGAAGATATTCATCCAAACCTGATTCAGGGTACTGGTTTTGGAACGTAATCACGTCATTAATCAGTTCTTTGATATTCTCTAAGCGATCAACTTCATGCGCTGCCTCATACATCGCTCGTAAACCACTATCATTTTCCATCTTTTCCAAGATTTCAATCAGTGGTTTTTCACCCATCATTAACTTAGTCGATTCTATTAGACGTACAAAACGATCAAACGCATCATAGGTCTTACCACTAAAATTATTCTCACATTTAATTTGTTCATACATCGTGCGCTTATTCGCCTTCGCATCGTCACGAAGTTTATCTAAGGTCTTAGTCCCTAATCCACGTTTTGGAGTATTAATAACACGTATAAACGCTAAATCATCCCCATGAGTTAACATTCGCAAGTAACTTAACATGTCTTTAATTTCTGCACGATCATAGAATCGTGTTCCACCATAAATGACATAAGGAATATGATGATCTAAGAATGCTTTTTCTAAGGAACGAGAAAGATAGTTTGAACGATATAAAATCGCCATATCTTTATAAGCTTTCCCCTTCTCATTCATTTCCTTCAATTTATCCGCTATCCAATTCGCCTCATGATCTTCACTCACAAACGCACAATGAGTGACTTTTTCATCACTTATGAGTTCTGTAAATAAATCCTTATCGACGCGATATTGATTATTCTTTATCAGTGAATTAGCCCCATTAAGGATATGTTGTGTTGAGCGATAGTTCTGATTCAAGATAATCGTTTCACTTGGTTTAAAGTCCTTTTCAAACTCCATGATAATGTTCACATCAGCACCACGCCATGTATAGATTGTTTGATCAGGGTCACCTACGACATACACCTGATTTTCTTTACCCGCTAATTGCTTAATTAATTTATATTGAACTCGATCAATATCTTGAAACTCATCCACATGGATAAAGTTAAAACGACGTTGCCATTTCGCAAGTATATCTGGAAACATTGAAAACATTTTAACCGTTACTAAAAGTAAATCATCAAAATCAAGCGCAAACAACGCCTTTTGTCGATTCACATAATATTGATAGACTTTTGCCTTCTCCTGTTCTCCATAGTGACCACCTGCTAAGGTAAAGGCGTGATCAACTGTAACTTCAGCTCCTTTATTCGCTCCAATATAATCCAACATGGAAGGTATACTGTATTTCTGTTTATCCAATCCAATTTCACGATACGCTTCTTTGATAATACTCTTTTGATCATCTGAATCAAGCACTGTAAAATTACGTGGTAAATCCATACTTGTACAATCATGACGTAAAATCATGACACATAAGGAATGTATCGTACTAATATGAACACCAGCCGCATATGAAGCCAACATACGATCTAAACGATCTTTCATTTCGTTCGCAGCTTTATTGGTAAATGTAATCGCTAAGATACTTCCTGGATGTATTCCTAAATCATGAATGAGATGGGCAATACGCGATATTAAAACACGGGTTTTTCCACTTCCCGCACCGGCAATAATACGTAAATACGGACTATTGCTCATAACCGCTTTACTTTGATTTTCGTTTAAATTTGTTAAAAATGACATAGGAATCCTCTTTGTCTATTATATCAAAATGCATAGTCTAGTGTGTTAAACTAGCGAAAAAAATAAAGCTCAGAGAGCTTTATTGTACAGATTGTCTAAGTTTATCCAATCCAATTAAGGTGCGACGAATGGTTTCTTCTTTACCCAAGATATATGGGATCTCCAATGCACCACCCGGTGTAAATTGTTTACCTGTTACAGCCGTACGAATTGGCCAGTATAATTGACCATTCTTAACACCTATACGAGCTGGTGTCTCAGATAACTTCTGATGAAGCTCATCGACACTATCCCAATTTTGAATGGTTTCATAAACCTTTAACGATTCTTCTAATGCAAGTATACAAATCGCATTATCGGTTTTCATCTTAGGATGATAATACATTTGAACATCATAATCCGCTAATGTATCAATGAAATCAACCATTTCAGGAATTTCAGATAAGATCGTTAATCTTTGTTGGAGAATCTTACTGACTTCTTTAAGATCACATACACGTTTAATGGAATCCTTGTAATAAGGTAAACAGGTCGCATGGAACTCATCGAGTGACATCGCACGTAAGTACATACCATTCATCCATTTTAACTTCTCAATGTCAAAGATAGCCGGTGATTTACTAATACGCTTAACGCTAAATGCCTTTGTAAGTTCTTCCAAAGTATAAATTTCTTGATTGGTTTCAGGACTCCATCCTAATAATGCAATATAGTTAAGTATGGCAGGTGCTAAATAACCCTTTGACACTAAATCTTGGAAAGACGCATCCCCATTACGTTTTGATAACTTATGTTGTTCATCCTTCATAACGGGAGGTAAATGAATATAGGTTGGTTTCTCCCAACCAAAACTATCATAAATCAAATTATATTTAGGCGTTGATGATAAGTACTCATTTCCACGAACGACATGACTGATTTCCATTTGATGATCATCAATAACATTCGCAAAATTATACGTTGGGAATCCATCACTCTTTAATAAAACTTGTTCATCTAAGATTTCGCGATCCACTTCAATATCTCCATAGACTTCATCATGGAAAACAGTTGAAACTCCAGGTAAAATCGTTTGACGCACAACATACGCTTCATTTGCTTTACGTGTTTCAATTTCTTCTTTACTTATGTGATGACAAGGATCTTGGAACTTAAACGGAACTCCAGCTTTTTCAGCCGCATCTCTCTGAGCTTGAATCACCGTTTCATCGCAAAAACAAACATGTGCTCCCCCTTTTTCAACGAGCTCATCTGCATATTTCTTATACATTGGTAAACGTTCAGATTGAACATATGGTCCAAAATTACCTGGTTTATCGGGTCCTTCATCATAATGTAAACCAACCTGGTCTAAAGTGTTATATATAATATCCACTGAACCTTCAACTAAACGATTTTGGTCTGTGTCTTCAATTCTTAGAATAAAATCTCCATCATCTTTCTTTGCGACCAAATATTCATACAAAGCGGTTCTAAGATTACCGATATGCATGTATCCGGTAGGACTTGGCGCAAAACGTGTTCTAACTTTTTTCATATTATCTTACTCCTGTGCGTTCTTTATTATATAATAAGTATTGGAAGTTTCCAAATATTTTGGGGTATCGCCAAGCGGTAAGGCATCAGACTCTGACTCTGACACTTCAAAGGTTCGAATCCTTTTACCCCAGCCATTTGATTTTTACACCAATTGGTGTTTTTTTATCAATTGATAGTCTTATTTTACCTTAAAATTTGAAACTTCGCACATTAATACATAATCTGTTAAAATAAGACTCACATCATATTTTGACATTGATGTTATATTATGTCATATTGAAAACAAACAAGAAAAATATAGGATAGCTATGCAAGAAATCGCAAAAAATTGGAAAGATTATGAATGCATCGATGCAGGAAATGGATATAAGTTAGAACGTTGGAAAGACGTTATTTTAAGTCGACCTGAATCGCACGCAGAGTGGTCTAAAAATCCAAAAGTAAAAGAATGGAAAGATGTCCATGCTCATTTTCAACTATCAAATGATAAAGGTAATTGGCAAATGAAACAAACACTGCCTGAGACATGGAATATACAATACAAAGATTTAACATTTAAAGTATCACCAACTAGTTTTAAGCATACTGGATTATTTCCTGAACAAGCGGCTAATTGGGACTGGATGCGTAAACTCATTGAACGTGAAGAAAGAGAAATAAGAATACTCAATCTATTCGCCTATACCGGTGGCGCAACCATGGCTTGTAGTAAAGCTGGCGCAAGTGAAGTGGTCCATGTCGATGCATCTAAAGGAATGATTGCTTGGGCAAAAGAGAACCAACAACTCTGTGGTCTTCAAGATCATAAGATTCGCTATATTGTGGATGACGTCTTAAAGTTTGTAGAAAGAGAAAAAAGAAGAGGAAGAACCTATCATGGTATCTTGATGGATCCACCAAGTTTTGGTCGAGGTCCAAAAGGTGAATTATGGAAGTTTGAAAAACAGATTATCGATTTAATCGATTCTTGTAAAGAACTCTTGGATGATGATCCACTATTCTTCTTAGTGAATGCTTATACACTTGATTTCTCAGATGATTTACTCTATAAAGACTTAAAATTTGCGTTTAATAAGGCGAAGGTTGTGACAGGTGAAATAGGATTACCCATCACCAACCAAGATAAAGTATTACCCTGTGGAATCTTTGGAAGAGTCAGTTTCAAATGAAAGTCATCTTCGAAGATAATCACATATTAGTCATTGAGAAACCCATTAATGTACCGATGCAAGAGGATTCATCCGAAGATATGGATGTGATTCGATTGGCGAAAGAATATCTCAAAGTGAAATACAATAAACCGGGTAATGTTTTTTGTGGACTAGTTCATCGATTAGATCGGCCTGTTGGAGGAGTTGTGGTATTGGCTAAAACCAGTAAAGCCGCATCTCGTTTATCTGAATCGATACGAACTAATAAGTTGAATAAAAAATATTGTGCTGTTGTGGTGGGTCAATTACCCAATGAAAAGACTTTAAAAGATTATTTAATCAAAGATGAGAAAATCAATACCTCTCGTGTTACGAGTGAGAAATATGGCAAGTATTCAGAACTAAGCTATAAAGTACTTTCAAGAAAAGAGAATTTGTCGTTTATTCAGATTGATTTAAAAACAGGGCGATCGCATCAAATTCGTGTACAATTCTCTTCACGCAATTGCCCACTCTATGGTGATCAACGTTATAACAAGGATGCGAAAGTTGGCCAACAACTCGCTTTATGGGCAACTGAATTATCTTTCCCTCATCCTACAACACAAGAAATACTATCCTTTGAATCCAATCTTCCAAACACAGAACCTTGGAAACAATTCATGTAAAAAGAGTCAAACTTGACTCTTATTTTTTTAAGAAATTTATAATTAACTCTTTTTTAGCTTCACAATCACTCTTACCTAAATCATACATATTTTGAACTTGTTCAAGTGTTGCGCTAAAGCGTTTAGCCCCAAAATCTTTACTTGGTTGTAAGTGAACAACAGTTCCTTCTTTTTCCAAAGTACGAACCAATTCCATCTCACGATTATATACATCTTTACGTTTTCTAAAGTCTTGTAAGAGCGTTTTGTATTTACCATATAAAACGTCTAATAAGAACTGAGTAATCGGACCATTGTCCTTACGAATAAAGTTACTTGGTTTTGTTGTGACAACAATCATCTTATCCACATTATGATGAAGTGCTCGTTCAACAGGAATCATGGTAGTGACTCCCCCATCCATAAACCATTCACCATTTACTTTGACATTACGCCCAGCTATAGGAAGTGTACAAGCAGCTTGTAAGAGTTTAATTTTGTCATCAATATCATGTTGGTTAAACCACTCAGTTTTTTGAACAGATAAACGATAAATTCCAAACTCAACCAATGAATCGATATTTCTTAAACGCACAGCTGTCATATTTAATTCTTTAGTAAGAATTTGTTCAAACATGTAATTATAACCAACTGGAGTTCCTTCTCTTAAGAAAGCACGCCATCCTACATTATTTGGATGAACAGAATAGTTGACCGATGAATCATGAAGTAACTTCACATCTTTCATCGCCATACTACAGGCATGCATCGCGCCTGAAGAAATCCCAATATGTAGATCAAACTCAATATTATTCTCAATAAACCAAGCACAAACTCCAGCGGTATAGGCTCCCCTAAGTCCGCCACCTTCAAGCACTATTGCAGTTTTCATTCTCTTCTCCTATAACAATGTACTAAACATATTTAAAATTGCACGCCACAATTTTATCACAAAATTAACATTCTTCGCTTCTTCATATGTAATTTCAATGCACTTAGCCAAAGTATCTTTGCAATCTCGAACAATGTCATTAATACTTGGATCATCAATTATTAGCGCTCCACATTCAAAATGGAGGAAGTAACTTCTGAAATCCAGATTCGTCGTGCCTACAATCGCAATTCTATCATCCGCTACCATTACCTTTGCATGTAAGAAACCAGGAAGATACTCATAGATTCGAACACCATTTTGAGTTAAATATTCGTAATTGCTTCGTGTAACAGAGAACACATACTTCTTATCTGGAATATGTGGGACCATTATGCGAACATCAACTCCACTTTTTGCCGCATTTATAAGCGCGATAATTATTTCATACCCGATAACTAAATAGGGAGTCATAATATAGATATATTGAGAAGCACTATTAATTAAATTAAGGTGAGAAAACTGGCTTACAGGTTCTTCATCGGTCGGACTATCTGAAAATGTTTGAACATATCCCACATCTTCATATTTTTCAGGATTTCCAATATACCAACTATAATCTGAAATTTCCTTAGATACATGATCATAGAATTGTAAGAACATTAAACTCAAACTGTAAACGGCTTCTCCCTCAAATTGAACAGCCACATCTTTCCAATGCCCAAATGGACTAATACGATTGATATATTCATCCGCAAGATTCATACCACCAATAAACCCAATACGTCCATCGACAACCGCAATCTTACGATGATCTCGATTGTTCATATAGATTGCTAGAATTGGTCTTAAAGGATTAAAGGCAAAGCACTTTATTCCACAAGCTCTACAATCTTCTAAGAATTCATACGGTAAAGACTTACTACCCGCATCATCGTAGATGAGCTTAACATCAACACCTTCTTTAATTTTTAGACATAATATTTCTTTGATTGTATCCCAAACATAACCCTCTTTAATAATGAAATACTCAAGTAAAATAAACTTCTCAGCTGATTTCAATGCATTTACGAGTGCTTCAAATTTTGCTTCTCCACTGGATAGATAAGTAATCTTTGAATTCTTATAGATAGGAAATCCAGTATTATCATATAAATATCGAGCTTGTCTAAAATATTCCTTTTCGGTTATTGAATTCATGATACTCTGGTCTTGAACTAAAATAGCTTGACCGTTGTTTAACTCTTTGATACCAGTTCGTATATCTTTCGGTACTTTTCGCCCTCCAAACATAAGATAAGTAATTCCACCTACCAAAGGAACACCCAGTATAAAAATGATCCATGTCATTTTATACGATGGATTATCATTCTTATTAATGATATAAATAACAATAAAAATGTTTAAACCTTGAATAATGAAGAAAAACTCAGTCAACTGAACACTTAATTGATAAATAAGCATGTAAATAATACCTAACTGTAAAAGAATTAGTACACTTACACTTATAGGCTTTTTTACCAAAAAATTAATCAGTCGTTTCATCATATTAGATACGGTAACTATGATTGATTGAAAGATTTAGATCCTTTAAAATCTCATCAACCAATTCAACCCTTTCCTTTTCAAGTAATGTATAAGGTTTATGAGCATCAAAGCTGTAGAGGCATTGTACATCATACTGTGAAACAATCTCCCAAAATGGTCTAAATGGATAAGGATAAGCAAGTTCTCCATCATAAGTCGACTTACCATATCGTACTCCATTCATATTGATTTCTAACGCAACATGATTATCCTGAGCTGCTTTCGCAATAATATGAACTGCTTCATCACATGATTTAGACCAAGATCTTCTACCTATCATAAAATAATCTGGATGAGCCACAAAAGAAATAAGACCACTTTCAATCGCAGCTTTAACTTGACTCGCATAGACTAGTACATCTTCATCATTGGTAAATTGATCATATGAATACTTATCAAGCACTTTATTGTGTTGTCCACAAATCAAATAATCACATCGATCTAATAACTCTTTATAATATGCATTATATTCTGGGAAATATTCTAATTCAAACCCTAATTTTACTTCGATTTGATCCTTATACTTAACTTTTAACGATTCAATACTTTGAATATAATCTTCCAATTGATCATAATTCATTCGTTCACTTGGATGAATAACAGTCCTAAATGGTACATGGTCACTAAAACCTATGACTTTAAATCCTGCCTGTATCGCAGCACGAACATATTGTTCATCGTCACCTGTCGCATGTCCACATCTTTCTGTATGTGTGTGATAGTTATAATCCATTATTCACTTTCCTTATTTATTTTTAATACCATTTCAATGGCTTCTGCTACACTCTTAACAATATAATGACTACTCTCTTTAATAATTCTATCGGAATGACTCATCGCAAAGCTATACGGCGTCACTTGCAACATCGTAATATCATTCATTGAATCACCAATTACAGCAACTTCTGTTGGCTTGTATCCCTTTAATTCCATGAGTTCCAATAATGCATTACCTTTTGATATTCCTTTTGGCATTAGTTCAATATTCTCTAATCCAGAGTAAATAACATCTAATCGATCTCCATATTCTTTTTCAAAGAAATCCAGTAAGATATCTCTTTCTTTAACGGATCTCACTAATCCTACAAGTTTATTAAATGGAGGCCTTGATTCATCCTTAATCCATTCAGACATTGGAAGTTCACTCATATGTTTAAATACGCCTTGTTTATGAAGCTCATAGAAACGCTCATACGGTTCACGATCAACATATTGAAATACATGATCACCATTTGAATTAATTCCTAAGAAATTTACTTCAACTGGTGCTTTCTTTAATGTCTCTAATACATCGACTGTATCTTGATGGGTTAAACCATGATCGCATAACACTTCGTTATCAATCACAACATTACATCCATTCATTCCAATCGCATCTACTTGAAATCCAAATTGTTTTTCTAAGATTAATCGATAGAAATGATCTCTACCACTCGCCATCATGAATCGAACCCCCGATTCATGTAACTTTAAAACAGCTTCATAATTTTCTAAACTAATATCTCTTGAATGAACATTCGATTCATTGTATAAAAGTGTCCCATCCATATCGCTTACAAATAACTTAATCATACAATCCTTCTTTCTATTAAAATTATGCCTTACACCTATTCTGAATACAAGATGCTTTACAATCGCTTAACAAAAATCGCCTTTTCACGATCTCCTTGTGCATAAAGCACATGATCTCTAGGGACAATCTTGGTCTCGATAAATTCGCAACCTGCTAATTCACAGGTTCGATAAGACGCAATATTATCTGTATTACACGTGATGATAAGTTCCTTCATTTTAAGATACGAGGCTTGTTTAAAAAGTAGAAAACATGCTTTAGCCGCATAATGATGCCCTCTGTAAGGGACATATATGGTATATCCAATGTGCCCTGCTAACTCTAGTGTTTTTGTTTGTCCTAAACGCAAATCACATCGACCAACAATACGATTACTATCAAGAACTATCACATCATAAACATAGGATAATCCCCATCCATCTGGGTCATTATCCTTATATTTACTAACATATTTTAATTTTATCTCACCGTCATCAAGGTTTGGACTTTTCTTAAAGAACATAGTTATCACGTAAGTCCATTATATCAAAGTTTATAATCCATTTATAGCTTACTTACCCGAATCTCCATAATTACTCAAGACACGCGCAGAAGGATCCATGACATCTTTTCCAACCCACTCTTTATTCGGCATCCAAAAATCAGTTATAAGATGACTTTGACTTGGGAAATAGTTTTCGAATAAGTCACGATACCATAAAGCTTCTTTTGTGAAAGGTGTATTATGAGGGTACTTTTTAATCGCATCTATTACATCATCATCAGAATACAAGGCTTCCGCATGTGCTTTTAATCGATCAACCATCGAATGACCCACCGCATCAGAAAATGCCGCTTTCTCACGCCATAAGATAGATTCTGGAATCAAATTATCCTTCTCAAATGCTTTACGTAATAAATACTTTCCTTTTCCACTCTTATTCAATTTAAGTTCAGGATCAATAGACATAACTTCTTTAACAAAAGCTAAATCTCCAAACGGAACACGAGCTTCAAGCGACCAAGCTGCGATGCATCGATCTGCCCTTAAGACATCATATTCATACAGTTCTTCAAGTCTCTTTTCACTCTCTTTTTGAAACGCACTTGCGCTTGGCGCAAAGTCAGTATATTTGTATCCAAAGAGTTCATCACTTATTTCACCTGTTAAAATAACTTTAATATCTGTTTTTTCTTTGATGTATCGTGATAATAGATACATTCCTAAGGATGCACGTACTGTCGTAATGTCATATGTTTCTAAGTGATAAACGACATAAGGTAAAGCCTCTAATACTTCATCAAAGGTCATTGTAACTTCATAATGTTGACTTCCAATAAAATCCGCAACCATCTTTGCATATTTCAAATCAATCGCATCATGTTCCATTCCAATCGCAAACGTTACAATTGGTTTCTTAGTATAGCGAGCAGCGATTGCAGATACAAGTGATGAATCAAGACCACCACTTAACAAATATCCAATAGGCACATCAGACATCATTCTTTTCTTTACTGCTTCCATTAATTTATGTTTTATCTTTGATAAAGCAAGTTTCTCATCCGTAATAGAATATTCAACCTCTTTTACATCATGGTAATGAATCCACTTGCCATCATAATAAATTGTTCCAATCGGAAATGGCTTAATATCATCACAGATATGAATTAACGCCTTTACTTCAGATGCGAATGCGATCTTACCACTCGACTTTAAATATCCATAAAACAACGGTCTAATACCGATAGGATCTCTTCCAGCCACAACAATATCCAATTCTTTATCATAAATGACAAACGCACATTCTGCATCTAAATAAGGACCCATCTTAGAACCATATTCAAGATAAAGAGGTAGCAAAACTTCACAGTCTGAATGAGAAGTATAAGGATATTCACTAAAAACTTCTTTTAAATAATGTTCATTATAAATTTCACCATTACACATAACAATTAAACGATCTGTTATAAATGGTTGCATGCCCTTTTCACTAATATCCATAATGGCTAAACGATGAAATCCAAAGATACCATGTTTATCCTTATGAATAATCGCTTGATCAGGGCCACGATGCGCTATCGTATTAAACGCAAACAAAAATTCAGTTTCTGCTAATTCACCTTCACAAAATATTAATCCGCACATGAGCTTTTCCTCCAATAAAAAACAGTCCTGTCCACTAGGGACGAAGACTGTAAGCTCCGCGGTACCACCCTTATTACCTAAAATAGGTCACTTTATCAGGTTCTAACAAACCCTATTCCTATAACGGAGAATTCCGACAAATCCTACTCAAAGTTCAGATTGTAGCTCAAAGGTGTTACAGTTATTAAGATTCCGGTTGGCCTTGCACCAGTCCCAACTCGCTTTACGGATGACTTAATACTACATATCCTTTTCGTTGCTTTTTTATAGAATAATACAGATTAATGTAAATGTAAATAGTTTTTTCTGAAAATACAACAATTAATTTACATTTCCATAGAAATAATAACTATCTACCCGTAAAACGGGTAGTATTAGTTTCGCCCTCGAAGGGCATCTTGCTTACGTTACCTCTAAAGAGGTCTGGTATGACTGACAACCGCTAACGCTTACTCACTATCCCTTGAAGGG
>Ga0209207_1000089_pt1 | contig 76563 bp, 90 predicted proteins | sample SaghotsprinmetaG_FD_184140 | JGI IMG/M metagenome (GOLD analysis project Ga0209207, IMG submission 184140) | Hot spring microbial communities from South Africa to study Microbial Dark Matter (Phase II) - Sagole hot spring metaG (SPAdes) (version 3) | ecosystem: Environmental > Aquatic > Thermal... | reverse complement strand
AACGAGAGGGTTAGACTCGCGCTGTGGCTTAAGTGAGCACCGGATGCCTCGGGTGTCTAGGGTGCGCTGCTGTGATGGAACCGGCAAACTCAATGCCCGCAACCGTTGAATCGACCCAAACCGAACGTTTGCCCCCCCTGTTGGCCGCCCTGCCCGATCCCCCGGGGGTGAGTGTGTGTCCGCGGCGTGCCCGCTGGCAACTGGATCTGCTGCTGTTGGCGTTGGAGTCGCTGGACCTGAATGCCTCGGAACTGATGTTGCAGGTGGTGCGGGACCTGCAATTGCAGGTGATGATTCCCAATCGGGTCATTTTTTGGCAAATTCGCTGCACCAATCCCTTTCGCCAAGTGACGCAGCGCACGCCGTTGCCGCTACCGGAAACGAAGGCGCTCACGGCTGTTGTGGTACAGGTGGCGCGACGCCAGACGGCAACGCTACGGCATTTGCTGTTGGTACTGGATCAACTTCAGGCGCAGCACCTACCGCCGGAAACCTACGCCCCCTTGGCGGAGTATTTGGATCGCTTTCGGCGGCATTTTCGCAAGCGGATGAATTTGCAGCGCTCGGGGTTATTTCTGTACAAGGAGACGGCGGCGCTCAATGAGCTAGGGTTGCAATTACTGGTGCAGTTATTGTTCTGCGCGGGCACCAAAGGGCTGGAGCGCCTCTGGTTTAGTTTATTTGACGGGGAAGTCCATTAAATGCTGTTGCAACGTCAGTACCGTTTGCCCAACTGCACCCTACGCATTGAAGGGTTGAGCAGCCCACACCAAGGGGGCGAGCAATTGGATGTGGTGACGGTGTGTGAGTGTGACATTGTGGGCCAATCGACTGGCCTCAAGGGGGGTAAGGAGCTTTTGGTGGCGTTGCTCAATAGTGTTCCGGCGGCGGCTCAAACGTGGTTGAGTGGGGTGAAGCTGCGCCGATCGCCCCAGCGGGAAATTCAAGTGGAGGCCCAGGGGTTTAATCAGGTGGCCTTGCGGATTCCGGGACACCTTGTGGACAGCCCCCAAGAGTGGGTGGAACTGCACCTGACGTGGCTGCAACTGGCGGACTTGGTAGAGGCCCTTGACCAGTTCTGTAGCGACAGTCAAACGCTGCCGACGTTTCAGTCGTTGCCCCGCCGCGCCATTGCCCCTGCGGTGCCGCTGCGCCAACAACTCACGCCATTGGGGATCGGTGCCGCTAGCCTTGCGGTGATGGCGGCGATTTTCTTCCATCTGCCGGTGCCGGAGCGGCGACCCGACGAACCTACTCCCGCCCCCTTACAGCAGCAGACGACCCCCCCCAGCCCAAATTAGAGCCAGACCTGTTTGCGGCTGAGGCACTGCTCAAGGCCAAACAGCCCTTGGTAGGCACACCGCTCGGCCACCGCACCAATGACGCAGCGGTTTGGTTGGGTGAACTGGGGTGACCGATTCAGATAGACCAGCGGCGTTTGTACCTCTTGATAAAACTGGCGGCAGTCGTGATAGATATCGCAGGCAAGGACGCTGGCGGTGGTGCCGTAGCGGTTAATCCAGTTGATGGCGGGGTTTATAGACTCTTCGTAGTGCCACGCCAACCGCTGATCAAGGTAGGGGAGACCCCACTCTGAGGCATCAACGGTGGGCAACTCGGGGTAGATTGGCTGTAGGTGGTCGTCAACCGCAGATTTGTAGCCCGCCTGTGCCAATTCGTTAATGACAAGGGTAAGGTGGGCGGGGTTGACACCGTCGAGCACAATAATTTTTTCAATCGCAAGGGGGCGATCCGGTGTGTCCGCGTGACTCTGCTGAATGTAATCCGTAATCAAATCTGGCGCAATTGAGGGATCCCACACTAGATAGCCGTTGCCAAGGGCAAGGGGCACAAAGGGACAGCAGGCGGTAGCGCGGTGCTCGGCAATAAAGCGGGAGCGACCGTGGGCGATCGCCACATCCACGGCCATGGGGTGGGCAAGCCAACTGGCGGGGGACATGTCAGTGGGCAGGACTTGCAGGCTGGCGCTGGGTAGCCATGGGTGCCGGAGCGCGTCCGCAAACACACTGGCGATCGCTTGGGTGGTAAAACGACTGCTGGCGCTGCCCCACACCACTAAGGCATTGCCCGTTTTTAGGGCCAATCCCGCCATCAGCAAACTTAGGGTGGGCAACCCTTCATAGATTAAGCCCATCACCCCGAGGGGTACTGTATAGGACAAGCTGTCTCCGGTGGTGGGCAGTGCCTGTACCGCCGGATCCGGTGCCTGATAAAGCTGCTCTAGCCAGCGAGTAATCCGCTGTAAACGATCGTGGGTAAGGCGCAACCAGCCCAAAATAATACTCGATACCGCCAAATCACGGCTGGATTCGAGGTCAAGGGTATTTTGCTCGAGTAGGAGCGGCTCCGCCGCCTTGAGGGCGTTGATCAACGCAAGGAGCGCTTGCTGGCGATTGCTGTAGGTGGCTTGGGCAACATGCGTACTGGCCACCCGTGCCGCCGCTAAGGGTTCGGGCAGCATTAGGAACGGCCACCTAGCGGCGCGATAGTGCCACCCAAACCAAAAAGGCGGGGGTGAGTGCCAACAGTAGGGACGCAATAATCCATAACAGCCCTTCCGGTTTTAAGGATAATTGTAGGAGCAACGGCAACCACAACAGGATGGGCATTAGCAAAAAGAAGCTCAAACCAATGGCAAAGTACCAGTAGCTTTCTGAAAAGCCGCGCTGCAGCACGTTCCACTGTAATCCTGTCCAGTACCATGCCCGCTTGTAGGGATAGGTGGTGGCCAACTGCTCAATGGAAAAGCCATCGGGACGCACGACAAATATTTGCTGGCAACGGCGACAGCCAAAGGCCTCGGTGAGGGCAATGGGCATCAATTCCCCTTGGCGGCGGCAGGGACAGGGGTAACTCGCATCCAGATCCAGCTTATGGGGTTTGATCGGAGCCACGGTCGTTTGTCTCTAGAGCAATAATAATTAAAGAGCAATAAAGTCGAAGTGGGGCTATCCCCTGTCAAGAACCAGTCGCAACGGTTGGGGGCGATCGCCCGCCTATTGATACAGCATACAAACAGAATTCCGCTTTGCTGGCAACTTATACAATTTGTTAACGGGCAGCCACCAATGCTCAGGATTTAATTTTTCTGCCTCTAGAGAATGTAGGCTGGAATACAGTCAAGCCTCAGAGTGTTGCCCCCATGATTCCCCAAGACTTCCTTGATCAGATTAATCCGCAGCGCTATTTGGTGCCTGCTGGTAAGTCATTTCACTGGCGCGATTACGATCCGGCAGATACCGCAGGCTTAAAAAGTAAAGTGGAAGCGCGGGAACTCCTTGAAGCGGGAATTAAAAAGCTGGCCGCCTACCAAGATATTCTCTATGCTCAGAATATTTATGCCCTCCTGATTATTTTTCAGGCTATGGATGCCGCGGGCAAAGACAGTACGATTAAGCACGTCATGAGCGGCCTGAACCCCCAAGGCTGTAGCGTTTATAGCTTTAAGGCGCCTAGCGCCGAAGACTTAGACCATGATTATTTGTGGCGTGCCAATCGCGCCTTACCGGAGCGCGGCTGTATTGGTATTTTTAATCGCTCCTATTATGAAGAAGTCTTAGTTGTGCGGGTACATCCCGAGCTACTCAATCGCCAACAACTGCCACCGGAGGCTAAGGGGAAGCACATCTGGCGCGATCGCTTTGAGGACATTAACCACTATGAACGCTACCTCACCCGCAATGGCATCCTGATCTTGAAGTTTTTCTTAAATATCTCTAAGGACGAGCAAAAGAAGCGGTTTCTTGAGCGCATTAATCGACCCGAAAAAAACTGGAAATTTTCCCTCGATGATGTTCGCGATCGCGGTCATTGGCAAGATTATCAAGAGGCCTATGCCGATGTGTTTCATCACACCAGTACGGAGTGGGCACCTTGGCATATTATTCCCGCCAATCGCAAATGGTTTGCCCGCCTGATGGTGGCTCATTTTATCTATCAAAAACTAGCCAGCCTCGACTTGCACTATCCGGTGGTCAGCGAAGCCCATAAAGAACAACTGCAAGAGGCAAAAGCGATGCTCGAAAACGAACCAGAGTAAGATTAGGGAGAAGAGGCTAGCTCATTAGCTGTTGGCGCAGGGTCCGGAGGGCAAGACCAGTACCCTGAGTGGCTGCATTTTGCAGAACTTGAGTAAGCAATGCAGGTAGATCAATCGCAGGAAAATACCGACTGCTCGCTTGCAGTTCATAGGTTTCTCCGTGTAGGGCATAGATCTTCAAGCCACTTTTTTGGAATAGCCAGACTTCTGGTACCCCATAGGGGGCATAGTCTTCGGCGGCAGTATAGGTACTAACATCAATCTCAATCACCAAGTCAGGGGGCGGATCTGCCTGCCAATGGATCCGGTCTTTGCCTGCGGCGGCCTGCCAGTGGTCGATGTAGAAGCAATAATCGGGTTCAATGCCGCCGACTTCGGGGATGTCCATCGTGATCGGGGTAAAGGCTTCGTAGTTACGGTTTTCGCTATCTAGGAGGATTTCCACAACTCTGGCTAGAAGATGGGCTTCACGTCCGTGGCGGGGCAGGGGACTCATCAGCAAGATTTCTCCATTGCGGAACTTAATGCGGGGAATTGACCCATCTCCGCGGCTATCGCGGAGGGCACAGTAGTCTTGCCACGTACCGGGCATTCGCATCACGCTACCCGGGGGGAGATGGATTTTTTCACGGGAGATAACAGCGTACATAGGCCAACCTAGAATGAAAGTCTTTGAAACAAGTCTGCCACGGGTACCATAAATCTGGGAATGATGTCTTCCCCATCGCGCCCCATGCGGTATCTGATGTCGTAATTGATGATGAAGTCGAGTTCTTCATCGGTGAAGCCATGGTGGTGGGCAAGGACGCGGTCAATCGCTTATAAATGTTGCATATTGTTGTTCTAAGAAGTGATCATGCTCTGAGCAATAATATACTCGATTGCTTGTGGGTTATCAATTCGTTTGGAAGCCTGAAGAATTTCGATGCCAACGACATTTCGATTAGAGTCAAAGTCTAGGATAATGCCAGAAGTTTCTTCATCACTTTCTTCAAGTTCCACATCCTTGAGGATAATCCGAATCACATCGACTTTGGGGTCATATTTGATTTTCATGGGTTCCTCCAGTATTTTTTAGTTTGATTTGTGCGGTAAACGGTTAATGTCTGTTTATCTCGCAGCATAGATGACCTCTGCTGAATCTAGTATTGCTTGACGACGGAGGAGATTATGACTGTTCACAATACTTTGACGAGTCAACAAATCAACTGGACGGTTAAAGAGAGTAGTTAGTTCTTCTCGCATTTGAATAAACTCTAAGCCCCAAGAGTGATGAGGAAAAAAGCTAACTAAAATATCAATATCGCTATTGGCGGAAAAGTCATCACGCAGAACTGATCCAAAGAGGGCGAGTTCAGCTACTTTCCATCGTTGGCAAAATTCAGCGAGCTGCTCTGGGGTAATTCCTAATCGGGATTGAAGTCTCGAATTGAGTTGCAGTGTAGTCATCAGTCATCTCCTCCTGAATCGCGTCCCATGCGGTATTTGATGTCGTAGTTGATGATGAAGTCAAGTTCTTCGGAAGCCGTAGTGTGGAATCATCATTGAATTAACCCCCGATCGACATCACGATAAGCATTGAGGGCGGCTTGTTTAACGGTGTCGGGAACGAGGGGGAAGGTGCTGAGGATATGGGCAAATTCGGTTTCGGTTAAACCGTACAGGTGGGCGATGATGCCATCCAGTTCGGCACGGAGTTGCGCCCGCTCTTCCTCGTTGGTAACACCGTAGCCCTCACCCCCAGCCCCTCTCCCAAGGAGGGAGAGGGGGGCGGAATGACCCTCGCTTCCTGCTCTTCTCCCAAAGCGAGAGAGGGGGGTAGGAAGGCAGCGGAAATTTGGGAAAGGGCTGTAGGTAGATCGTTCTCAACTAGGTTGCTATCAATGCGAACAAAGCGCAGCCCTAAGGATTCAAGCAATTGTTGACGTTGAAGGTCTGCTTCTTGCTGAGAGTTGTGAATTGAACCATCAACTTCGACAACTAGGCGTTCAGCACTGCAAAAAAAGTCAACAATAAAAGGACCGATCGGCTGTTGTCGCTTCATTTTACGCCCGCCTAATTTCCGTCCTCGTAAGGCTTGCCACAGGATGGCTTCGCTAGATGTAGGTTCTTTACGAAACTGACGAGCAACTTCGGTCATCCGTTGCCGCAATGCTGGCGAAATCTGCCAATACTCTTGTTCCTCTTGTTCCCCTTCTCCCCCCTTGGGAGAAGGGGTTAGGGGATGAGGGTTCGCTGAGGGCTGTTCTGCCCTCACCCCCGACCCCCCTCCCAAAAAGGGCGAGGGACTTTGAGGGGCTTCTAATAATGACTTGGCTCTGGCTACAACTTGAGTGTAGATGCCAATTAAGGTTTTCATCGCCGCTACCAAAAATGCTCCCGATCCACAGGCCGGATCAAGCAAGGTTAGGGTGGGCAAAATTTCGTTCAGCAGGCGATCGCATTGGACAATATCCAAACTCGCGAGGATCGATGAAAGACCCTCTCCCCACTTGGGAGAGGGGAGTAAGAGTTTCTCTCCCAGAAGTCGCAGAAGGGGGGGTAAGACGCTCCAGCATCAGTTTGTTAATCGTACGATCGCACAAGTATTCGGTAATTTCTGGACGAGTATAATAGGCACCAAATTCTTTCTGGTTAATGTATTTCTCAAAAATGTAGCCCAGTACATCCGGGTTGATTTCCAGAGGATCTTTGTCCGGGCGATCGTCCAAGTGCCAAGAATAACGCGAGAACAATTCAAACACTTGAACAAAGGCGCGATCGCTAATTTGAATATCAGGATACTTCTGCTCGATTGGATGCCGAAAGAATAACCCACCATTGAGATAACAAATCTTCCCGATACAGCGTTGAATGGCAGGCTCACGCTGGTACTCCGGTTCCGCAAAACCTACAAAAAATAAATCCTTGAGAAATTCATAAAAACTGCGCCCTTTCTGTTGACCTGTTGACACAGCCGCAATTTATTTTGCAAATACAATGCATTACCATTGTCCAAAAAATAGCGGCGCTGCAAGAAATAAACAAACATTAATCGATTGAGCAAAACCGAGGCATACCAACGACGATCGCTCTCTGAATCAATCCCCTCAATCTCTAAACAAAATGCTTGGTGTAACCCTTCAAAATCTTGGAAAAATTGCTTCGTAACCCGCTCAACATCAAAGCCTTGCTTCACCTTTTGAGCCACATCCACATGGGTTAGACCTTCTTCCTCCCCAAACTCAACAATCAACGCCTCCAACTTTTGCAACAACGCCTCCGGATTCTGGCCAACCTGATAGGAGTGCGATCGCACCGCCCTAGTTGATGTCACCTGCCCTTCACTTTTACCTTTTTCCTTTTTACTTTTAACTTGCTTAACTTCTGGCTTCAACCACAGCCATTCCTGTTGCGTCTTGCCCTCATCCCCAAAGACCAATAGGTGGGATTGGGTGTAGTCCGTCAGTTGGCGATCGAGCTTCACCCGGATTGGCCGAGCCGGAATTTCTGGGGTGATGCATTGATAGACAATAAAGCCGCGCTTCTGAGCAATAGCAATCACCTCAAAGTAGTGATCGTCAATCTCAAACCGAAGGGTGACGCGATCGACCGTATCCCAGCCCAGTTCTTCAATGAACAGGGACTCAAAATCAAATGTCTGGAGATATTTTTGGGCGCGTGGGCGGTGGAGCATTGGCTTTTACGAGTTTATTGATAAACGATGATACCAGAGCGGTTTAGTTCGATATAGCTGTGCGATTCTAATAAAGTGACTAGCTGTTGGAGATTTTGAGAGAATAGTTGTTCAAGCTCAGCATTTTTAATATTTCCTGTAGCAACAATGAGCAACTTGTAGGGCTGTTTCTGAAGCAGAAATGATTCAATAAAATCGGTATCTTTTGTAACAACAATGCGCTGGTCTTGAATTGAAAGCTGATTGATGAATGAATCCGGTGTTGCATTCTGCTGGGGTAAATCACGAGTATGCAGGGTGTCATAGCCTGTAGATTGTAAAAACCGAGCTAATCGTATTGGCAGTTGAGCATCTACAAGGAACTTCATGATGCCAATCGATGGATACTTTTAACCTTGCTAAGACGAGCAGCAAACAACAGGACTGCCAGAATATCGTCTTCTTCCAGATCTTCATAGTCGGTCAAAATTTCCTCATGGGTCATACCGGAACTGAGCAATTCGAGCAAAAACTCAACGGGATAGCGCAATCCACGAATGCAAGGTTTTCCATGACAAATCTCTGGATTCAGTGAAATCCTTTGTAATAGGTCTTCGGACATCGGTTGTTACCTCAATCAACGGGGGTTCGATTGGTGGGAAAGTTAGGATCAAACAGTTGCTCGGATGTATAGGGGCAATTTTCGGGCAGATCTCCATAATCTAAAGGAGTTTCCTTGACTACTAAGTCTAACCCAAATTCGTGGGCATGGGCGATCGCCTCTATCAAATAAGGCTTGAGGCTAGGGTTTTCCTTCAGAAGTTGCAGAATTTCTCGCCGTTGCTCACGAATTGTTGCTCGCCAGCTTTTACCCCGCTTTTCGGGTTGGTAATCCCACTTCAGTAAGTGTCCAATCAGAATGCCTAAGCAACTTTCCAGTTCTCGCCGTTCCTGTCTCCCCAAGGATTCAATTTCCTCCACCAAATTGGGAATATCGAGATGCTCAAAATCTCTTTCTTTAAGCAACTTTGCCTGCGCTAATGTCCAAGCATAAAAATCAGTTTCGTAAAGGTTAGAGGTCATAACTTCAGCCCTTACTCATTCAACAGAGTCCAAATCAATAGGAAAGTTCGGGTCTAGCAGTTGTTCTAAAGAGTAGGGGCAGTTTTGGGGTAAATCCCCATAGTCCAAAGGAGTCTCTAGCTGTACTAGATCCAGTCCAGCTGGATATGCCTTGGCGATCGCCACTGACAAATATGGTTTTAGACTAGAATTTTCCTCCAATAAATCGCCAATCTCCCGTCTCTGAATTTGAATCGTCACTCGCCAGCTTTTACTGCGCTTTTCAGGTTGGTAGTCCCATTTCAAAAGGTGCCCAATCAAAACACCGAGTCGCTTGGTGAGTTCTCGACGTTCCTGCTTTCCCAATGACTCAATTTCCTCCACCAAGTTGGGAATATCGAGATGCTCAAAATCTCTTTCTTTAAGCAACTTTGCCTGCGCTAATGTCCAAGCATAAAAATCAGTTTCATAGAGATTGGATGACATTTCATTTTTCCTCAATTGATTTCAACCAAAAATCATGATTTAACATTGGTTCAATGGCGCGATCGCGTAGCCACTTATTTGGAAAATTAACTTGGGGATATTCCTTGCGCACATTTTTTAGCGCAATTTGCCAAGCCTTGTTAAAGCTGGCATCCCAATAACTACTCAGGCTAGGGACTGCATCCAACAAAACTTCTAACTCCGCCCGTTGAGTCCGAATCGTTCGCTCCCAGCTATTGTAATCATGGGGCAAATTTACATACAGCCGTTTTAATAAATGTTCTAATAAAACGATCAGGCGGCTAGTCAATTCCTTCTTTTGAGAAATTCCCAACGCCTCTACCTCTTCGATCAAGTGTTCAAGATCGAGATGCTCAAAGTCTCGCGCCTTAAGTTTAGCCACCGTATCTTCCGACCACCGTAAAATATCCTGCTCGTAGAGTTCTGCCAAATCTTGAAGTTGAGACATCAGAACTCCCCCTTAAAAGTACAAAAGCCAGACAAACCTTATCTCTCTGCCTCTACTTTAGCCGCTAAACAATCCCAAGGAAGAGGGCAATTTCAAAAGAGGTGCCAAAATATGGCAACAAGAATAGTATAAAAGCAGGTTACAGCCTTTTCAGTGATTTTAGGATACAGAAAAATCAAGGGAGTAATTCGGTTTTTCACATCACGGAATTAGCATAAGAATTATGGCTGTATTCTATAATAGGTAAAAAGACTGTAATGTTCCTAGCCCCAAGGCATTTGTGAGGCGACGCTGGCGACCCGGGGGTGGGCTGAGCTACCACTGCATGATGAACTGAGCAAGGGGCATCATTGGCCAAGCTACCAAATGAACGCTGAGGGCATTGCAAATAAAAATACTTAGCGATGGATTCACTCCCCATGACCGTAATAGTGGACTTAAAAACCGTTGCTGGAGAGCCACAACCGGAAAGATCACCAACAGTACCAGTAGGGTTTGCTTCCGGCGTGGCGGTGGCAGCGATGTCGTGGGAAACCAGTCTGCAAAGGCTCCCTGAACCCGCTGGCGCTGAATGACAACAACAAAGTCCTGAGCTTCGCTCAGCAGGTGTTGGCGCACAGAGGACGCATGCCAAGCCTCTAAATCCTTGAGGGTCTCAAACCGCAGGAGAATAAGCCATTCCGCCGTGTGTCGATGATAAACTGGCGACTGGAAGTAAAGTCCGCAGTGCCCCGGAAACTCAGACTGAATCATCTGAATACGGCGAATCCAGTCTAGATACTCACGTTCATGGTCTGGGCGAATGACATTGGTAATTACATCAGTGACCGACCCATGCACTGGATAGTCTTTACCAAGGGAGGTCGCTGGCACGTTTTGGATCTGCAGTCCGGCAAAACGGGGTCGATCCTTTTGCTGGTTGTACCAATTTCTGAGTTCAACCTCACTGCCAAATGTAAAAACAAGCGCCGTATTTGGCTGTTGATGAGGATATTTAGGCAGGCTCTCCACACTCACAAACCCCGGCTGTCCTGTGGCGGAACGAATAAAGTCTGCTTTCCAAGTAGAAAACAATTGTTCTTTATCTACTGATGTAGAAATAATTACTGCAAGCCGAGCAGTCATAGCATAGTGGCTCAGATTCTTTCCAAAAAAATATCATCTTCTGTGGTTCACTCCTCCGTCACAATTCATGGCAACGACTGTTGGAATTTATTGCATGAGTCTTTCTTTAACGGAGGCGTTCCATTTGAATGCGGTAGCGATTTTTCTTGGTTGTTTGAATATCTTTGATCAGGAGTCTGCCTTTACCGCGAATGGTAATGAGGTCCTGTACGTTGAGGGAATGCCGCGGTTGCTGTACCACCTGCCAGTTTACCCGCACCATGCCACTGCTAATCCATTCACTCATTTTGCTACGGGAGAGGCCAAAGCCCGCGGAGGCGACGGCATCGAGGCGCAGGGACGCTTCAACAGTGGTGATTTGCTTTGTTTGGGGTGGGGGAACGGCGAGTTCTTCCCAAGGGACCGGGGCAGCCGTAACTGGAACGGTGCGCACCTGTTGCAGGTTTTGGGTCAGCACTTCTCGGCATTCTGGATTGATAATGACTTGGGCACCCCGCTCTCCCAACAGGAGAATATCGCCGTAGTTGCCTGCGGCAATACCCATTGCCTCTAGGGCGGCCTCAAAGTCGGTGTAGGTGGCCGGGTCAAAGAGAAAGTTACCGCTAATACGCACCAGTGCTAGAGGCGGACGCTGCTCTTCTAGGGGGAGTGCTGCTGGAGCGATCGCCAACCGACAGCGCTCTGCTTGGGGATAGCCCCCCCACGCCTGCGCATGGACATCCACCCGCTGGCCGATTGCCGCAAGGGCTGCGGCCACCTCTTCCGGCGGCAGAAACGAGGTGTGGAGGACAGACCATGTTTTCAGGGCCGTATCAACGGCTGTGGCGATCGCCGACGTTGCCGACATTACTGTTTGCACCTATAGACTGTTTGTACCTAAAGCGTGAGGATCTGGGGTACATCCAACCACTCGGCTAGATACGCCTTAACCTGTTGGCAAAACTGGGGGCGATCGCCAAACTTCTGGGTGCGAATCGTTTTACGCTGGGCATCTAAGGTCCAGCCGTAGTCACTGCTGAGGCGAATTTTGCCCTGCCAGTCCGCAATCGAGAGCACAAGCTGCGAGGCGGGGCTGTTATCGACCCCCTTAACCCGAAAAACGTAGTTAAACGTGTTTTGGCGACCTGCGGCAACAGTCGAGGCTTGGCCAAAGCGCTCCTGCAGGCGCGATCGCATCTGTTCAACAAAGGCGGCATCGCCAATGTCTTCAAGGGTGCGCACCGCCAAGGTCAAGGCAAAGTAAAATTCTTCAACGGGGACAAACAGCAGTTCCATGGGGGCACTCTTGCCAACGCTCTCCCCAAAATAGTACACTAGGTAGCTGTGTCTAAAATAGGGCAAGGCTATGCCAAAGCTGAAAACTCGTCGCTCTGCCGCCAAGCGTTTTCGCGCCACTGGCAGTGGCAAATTTATTCGCCGCAAGGCCAATAAAAATCACTTACTAGAGCACAAGGGAAGCGATCGCAAAAATCGTCTCTCGCAAAAAGCGCTGGTGGACGAACGGGACTTTGAGCGGGTTTCGTTAATGCTGCCCTACGCTTAACGCATACGCAGCTTTTCATTCTAAAGGATTGGGTTTTTAAGTATGGCAAGGGTTAAACGGGGTAACGTTGCCCGCAAACGGCGTAAAAAAATTCTTAAATTAGCCAAGGGCTATCGTGCTGGCCACTCTAAGCTGTTCCGGACAGCGAATCAGGTGGTCATGAAGGCGCTATGCAACGCCTATCGCGATCGCCGCCGACGCAAACGGGACTTTCGGCGGCTCTGGATTGCCCGCATCAATGCCGCCGCCCGGCAGCACGGTATGAGCTACAGCCAACTCATCGGTGCCCTCAAAAAAGCGGATATTCAACTCAATCGCAAAATGCTGGCTCAGCTTGCTGTACTCGATGCGGATGCCTTTGCCACTGTGATCAGCACGGCGCGCTCCGCATAACATCCAAGAGACTGTTCTGGCGTACTCTCCCTTTACTGAAGGCAAGGGAGTCTCGGAGGTTCTGATGCTTGCTGTGTTTCAATCCCCGGGGGCAACGCTGAATCTGGGGATACTGTCCCTTCGCTGGTATGGGTTGCTGATTGCCCTTGCGGTTTTTATCGGTATCTGGCTCAGTCAGCGCCTAGCACGGCAGCGGCAGATGAACCCCGATGTCATTGCCGACGTAGCTATCTGGTTGGTCATCGGAGCCATTCCAGCGGCTCGCCTTTATTACGTCGCCTTTAACTGGGGCTACTATCAGAGCCATCTTGAACAGGTGGTGCAGATTTGGCGCGGCGGTATTGCTATTCACGGTGCCATTTTGGGGGGCATGGCGGCAATGGCGCTGTTTACCTACTGGCAGCGCATGTCCTTTTGGCAACTGGCGGATGTCATTGCCCCCTCCCTGATTCTGGGACAGGCTATTGGCCGTTGGGGCAATTTTTTTAACTCCGAAGCCTTTGGTGCCCCCACCGACTTGCCGTGGAAACTGTACATTCCGGTGTATCAGCGGCCACCGGACTTGCTCTCAGAGGCCTACTACCACCCGACCTTTCTTTACGAGTCCCTGTGGAACCTAGGGGTTTTTGTTCTGCTCCTGTGGTTATTTGGTCAGCCCCGCTACCAAAAGCCGGGCACCCTCTTACTCACCTATGCCATTGCCTACAGCGTGGGGCGCTTTTGGATTGAAGGCTTACGCCTAGATAGCCTGATGCTAGGGCCGCTGCGGATTGCCCAAGTGGTGAGTTTAGTTTGTATTGGCTTGGGGGCTTGGGGGCTATTTCGCCTATACCGTCAGGGTAAATCCTTACCCGATTGGGCTTCTGCTTAGGCCAGCACCTCATCGGCAAAGCTCTGCCAACGCACAAAGTGAAACGGTCCGGCGACTGACCCCCACACGTGCTCATCGGTCTGGGGATCCCGACCGCGATCATGGCTGATGAAGCGATCGCCATCAATTTCAAAGGTACTGTCCAAGTAGGTTTCATGCCCCTTGCGCACCACCTTACAGGCTTTGCCGGGTTCCACTTCGCCGCGGAAACTGTGACCCGTCCAGTAGGTGAGCATATTACAGCCGCACAGTAGCTCCAAGTCGTTTGCTGCGAGCTGCTCTAGGCGGTGGCGATCGCGCGCCGCCCCAAAAAAGCGCTTCTCATCCTTGAGCACATAGTTCTTAATCACAATGTGATCCGCCGCAGGGAGCAGTTGCAACACCCGCGTGCGGTAGGGGACCCCCAGTAGGTAGTCGTAGGCTTGCTCAACGTAAAGCGCTACCCCCTCTAGCACGCCACTGGGTAAAGGGCGCATACACACACGAATGTGGGCATAGAAGGGTGGATTTTCAAAGGCTTGGGCCTGATTACTAAAATCGGCGGCCATCCAACGGCCAAGGGTCAACACATCGGTGGCGTGGCTCATGGAATCGCTAACAGATAAGGTACTCCTATTTTCACACTAGCCGAAATAGCCCCCCCACTCAAACCTGCGACACCAGGGCGTCCGGCACGATATACCTTGCCCCCGCAAAAACCTCGCGGGTGGAGGGCAGGTACCAATTCCGAAACGCCGGACGTTTGAGCAGCGGTTGCGTCCAGGCACTGCCCCCCTTGAGAACGTAGTGTTCGCCATCAAAGTAGGGGGTAGAGTAACCGCGGTAGGGATAGCTCTGAAAACCTGCGTAGGGGGCAAAGAGAGTTTGGCTCCACTCCCACACCAAGCCCGTGTGGGGTAGCCCCAATTGGCAGGCAATTTCCCATTCCTGTTCGCTCGGTAAGCGCTTCCCTTGGGAGTGGCCGTAGGCTTGTGCTTCATAAAAACTCAACCCCCACACGGGTACATTCAACTGCGTTGCTGGCATCGGGTAAAAGGGGGCTGTAATCCCATAGCGTTCGCGCCACTGCCAGCCGGCGGCTGACCACCATTCCCGTCGCTGGTAGCCGCCATTTTCGACAAAGTGCAGGAATTGTTGCCATGTGACGGGGGCGGAGTCAATGGCAAAGGGGGTACTCCAGACCCTATGGCCGGGTTGTTCATTATCCAACGCCAATAGATCATTACTGCCAAGGGAGTACTCACCCGCGGGTACAACAAACGGGGGCGCATCGTCAGGGATGGCGGCGGGATACCTGTTCAGGCAGCCTTGCATGGCCAAGACCATCTGCAGGGTTTCGCTGTGCTGTGCTTCGTGCTGCAAAATCCACCACCACAGCCGTGCCTCCTGTTGCCACTGGGCTTCAGACAGCCCCCAAAGGCGATCGCTGGCCTCCTGGCGAATTTCGGCAAGGTAACCCAGTAACTCCGCCCGGGCGGGTAACTGTTGTCGTTCGGCTTTAGGACGGCCATCGGCGGCAAACCAATAGCGGTAGCGATCGCTCACGGCGGGGTAATCGGGTTGGTTGAGCAGCCACAGCGCTTCCGTAAAGCCAATATGGCCGAGGTGCCAGCCAACCGGACTGTAGAGGGGATGGGGCTGAGCGCGCAGGTTCGCCTCCGGTAGGTCTTGAATAAGGACGAGGGTCCGCTGCCGCTGCTGCTGCCATGCCTGCCCAAAAAAATCTCGATCTAGATAGGCCTGTGTTAACGCGGGGCTAAAAGGAGTAAATTTCCGGCTCACTCTGTAAACTCATTAACAGCAGCTTGTTTTCTGGCAGGGGATACCACTCGTTCTCTTGATCCAAGGGTTCAGAAGCCACTTGCACTTTCTCGGCATCCTGACTCCAGTAGAGGGTTGGTGGTGGCACCGAGCGGGAGCAACGTCCTGCCAAAATATACATACCATCGGTGAGAATGATGTCTGCGCTGACACTGGTGCGCGCCGCTTGGGCAAGGGAAAAGGTAATCTGAAGCGTTTGTCGCAGTACCATCACGGGGGAAAGCTGGGGATTCAAGACCAATTCATTGCAAAAGAGGGCAAAGAGGTGTTCTGAGTCCGTTGACCCTTCCACAATGTTGTAGCAGATGTCCGACAGGCGATCGCGCATCGGGCGGTACAGCGTCTGGCGGAAATTATCAATAAAGCCATTGTGTACCCCCAGCCAGCGCCCCCAGCGAAAGGGTTGGGTATTGGTCAGTTGCACCGGTTGGCCAACGGTTGCACTGCGGACATTGGCCAGAAAGCAGGGGGCCTCAATAAAGCGGCTCAGATGCTCGACAAAGTTAACATCGTGCCACATGGGTATCACCTGCCGATAGAGAAAGGGGGGAATATCTTGACGGCTGTGGTACCAACCCACCCCAAACCCATCGGCATTGAGTAGCCCTGAGGTCATTTCGCGGGGGCGATAGCTTTGTACGAGCAGTGAATGGGGACTATCCACAAGGGCATGGGCAAGACTGGTTTTGCGACCCATATAAGCGTAGAGACGGCACATGGTTTATGGCTCCCTCTGCCACAGACCCATCCTAGGAACAGACATGAATTCTGACACCCAAGGACATCCTAACCACTTTCCCACAACTAGAGCAAATTTTGTCATCCCACTCCGCCATACAATTAAAATAGCGGTGCTGCCAAGCCAAATTCACAGGTGTCAGTATGGGCTTATCTGAGCGAGAGATTCAACAACATATCGCGGCCATTGATGCCCTCAGCAATCCCGCCAGTCCTAAGTATGGCCGGCTTCTGTGTTGGCAAAATCCTTGGGATCCGGTCTGGCACTACGGCATTGGCTTGTCTGACATTGCTATTTTTGATACCGGCCAGCAGCGATGTCCGTTTGAGCGGCCAAGCGCCAGCGTTGTTACCGGTCTGGGGGAGATAGCCCTGCCCCCCGCCAAAACAATCGGACGGCTAAAGCACTCTCTATGGGTTTTTGCCTATTGGGAGTACAATTTTTTAGGCTGGAATTGTGAGCACCTCAGCCGTTTGATTGCCACTGACCAGCCCCGCTGTTATCAAAGCCGTCCCCTCTGGTGGCTGGCCAACCTAACCCCCGCAGGGGATCATAAAACGGCTCATCACGTGTTCCAGAACTATTTGAGCCAAGTTGCGCCTGAACTTCTCCCTTTGTGACGGCTAATGCGGCGCAAATCACCCTACTGCACAGGCTAGAATACAGCCGGAAGAATCAGCGTTGTTTGGCATATTAACGATAAACTCCCTGTGTAGAGGTGGTATCCATGAGTAACCGGATTCGCATTAATCTAGTAGAGGGGTCGGTGTCGTTTTGCTTTTCCCACGAGGCGGCTCAGTCCCTGCGGACAGCCATTAACGATCTGATGGAACATATGCGGGCGATCGCCGCCGCCAAGGCCAGCGGTAGCCCGGTGAGTGCCCAACCCGTTATGGAATACCAACACGTTGGTGAGGTCTTTTGCGAAGTGTTTTGTAACCCCAATATTTGGCCCAACCCCTACGCCGCCAAGGTGCTCTTAACGGTGCGGGATGAGTCCATTCGTCTGACGACGGAGGCCGAACTCAGTCGTTTGATCGAGGATGTCAATCAGTTCCTGCAAAGCTCCTAGGCTACTAAGCCATTTTTTACTGTTTTTTTATGATTGCTGCCCCTAAGTCTGGTCGCTCTAGCCGCTTCCGCCGCCTCCTACACTACCTGCGCCCCCACCAAACCAAGATCTGGGCGGGGGTGATTGCGCTGTTGGTGGTGAACCTCCTCGGTACCTATTTGCCGCTGCTGATTGGCACCGCCATTGACGAGCTACAGGATCAATTTCAGTTTCAGCGGGTGGTGTTCTACGCGCTGCTGTTGATTGGTTTGGCCTCCTTGATGTGGCTGATTCGCATGGCCTCGCGGTTGTGGCTGTTTGGGGCGGGGCGCTTGGTGGAGTTTGACCTGAAGCAACGTATTTTTGAGCACCTGCTGCGCCTAGAACCCAGTTACTTTGCCGAAAATACCGCCGGGGATCTGATTAACCGTGCCACAAGCGATGTGGATAATATCCGCCGCTTAGTGGGGTTTGCGCTCCTGAGTGCGGTGAATACTCTCTTTGCCTACGGCTTTACGCTGCCGGTGATGCTGGCGATTCATCCGGGGTTGAGTTTGGGGGCGATCGCGGTCTATCCGGCGGTGTTATTCATTGTCCAAAGTTTTAGCGATCGCCTGCGAGCTGAGCAACTGGAGGTGCAACAGAGCCTCTCGGATCTCAGTGATCTGATCCAAGAGGACATGAGTGGCATTGCCCTCATTAAAATCTACGGCCAAGAAGCCAACGAGCAACGCCAATTTGATCGCCTCAACTCGGAGCTACTCGTCAACAATTTAGTCCTAGCCAAAACCCGGAATATCCTCTTTCCGCTACTGGGGGGCATGGTCAGCTTTAGCCTGCTGATTTTGCTCTGGTTTGGCAGCCGCATGATTGCCGACAACACCATTCAGGTGGGGGATTTTGTGGCCCTATTGCTGTACATTGAACGGCTGATTTTTCCCACCGCTCTGCTAGGCTTTACCATTACCACCTACCAGCGGGGTGAAGTGAGTATCGATCGGGTGGAAGCCATTCTGAGTGTGGAACCCCGCATCCAAGATGCCCCCGATGCGGTAGCGCTACCGCGGCAGCAGGTCAAAGGGCACCTGCGCTTTCAAGACCTGAGCTATACCTACCCCAACCGCCGCCGCCCGGTGTTGGATCGGCTTACGTTTGAAATTCAGCCGGGAGAGATGGTGGCCATTGTTGGCCCCATTGGCTGTGGCAAATCCACACTGGCCAGCGCGCTGCCCCGCCTGTTGGAGATCGACCCGAACCAGATTTTCCTCGATGGCATTGATATTACGCGGTTACGCTTAGCGGATCTGCGGGGCGCGATTGCCTACGTGCCCCAAGAAAGCTTTTTATTTAGCACCACAATTAAGAACAACATCCGCTACGGCGAACCGGAGGCCAGCGACCTAAAAGTGATTGCCGCCGCCAGCCAAGCACAAATTCACCACGAAATTCTCAACTTTCCTAAGCAGTATGAGACCCTTGTGGGGGAGCGGGGCATTACCCTCTCGGGGGGCCAGCGACAGCGCACCGCCCTTGCCCGTGCCCTGTTGGTAGATGCGCCAATTCTCGTGCTTGACGATGCCCTTGCCAGTGTGGATAACCAAACCGCCAGTCAAATTCTGCGAGCCTTACACGACCACCGCCAAACGGTGCTGTTTATCTCTCATCAATTGGCCGCCGCCGCCACCTGCGATCGCATTCTGGTCATGGATCAGGGACGCATTGTCCAGCAGGGGAGCCACAGTGAACTCGTCGCCGTGGGTGGGCTTTACCAGTCCCTCTGGGAGCAGTACCAAGTGGAGGCCACGCTGCAATCGGAGGGCAATTAGGCCGTCCCTTTAAGGTAGGGGGAACAGCACCCCTGCCATAAACCGCAGGACGCCTTGCCGCAGCAAGGGCAGCGATCGCAACGCGAAAAGACCACCCCGCCGCAGCAGAACAAGGGGCAGCCACTGATTAGAAAAAAGACGGTTGAGGAGGTCGGTGAATGCCAGAGTAAGGCTATTTTGCCAATATCGCCGTCGCTGAAACTGTTGCAGTTGCTGAGGGGTGCCAATCTCTGCTGCCGGGCTAGCCCGTAATAGGGTGGCGAGGGTCCACACATCCCGTAAACCCAAGTTAAGGCCTTGCCCCCCCACCGGATGGCAGCGGTGAGCCGCATCGCCAATAACCACACAGCGATCGCCCACGTAGGTGTTGACCTGCATCAGTTGGGTCGGAAACAGAAAGCGTTCACTGACACCCGTAATCGGCGCCATTTTGGGGTCAAGGTGGGGGCGCAACCGCTCTAAAAACGCCTGATCCTCAAGAGCGAGCACGGCAGTAGCCATCTCGTGGGGCAGCGTCCAAACAACCCGGTAGCGATCGCCCGGCAGGGGCAAGACCCCCATCGGCCCTGTCGGCCAAAAGCGTTCGTAGGCGAGCACCGGTTCGGGATGCGCCACCTGTAAAGTGGTCACCACACAGGACTGAGGATAATGCCAGCCCCGCGGTTTTACGCCCATTTGCTGCCGCAGCGGCGATTTACCCCCATCCGCAGCGACAACTAAGCGCGCTTTGAGGTGAGCCACCTGTGGCCGCTCCGGATCACCACTGACGAGGGTTAACTGGGCAACCTCTTTGCCCCCGTGGCTTTCTATCACCCGCCATGGGCAATAGAGGGTGACATTCGTGGCCTCTTGCAGAGCCGCTTGCAGTGTGTCTAGGAGCACCCCATGCTCGGCCACGTAGCCAATGACCGCTGTGCCTAAGTCCTGCGGTTGGAACAGCACGGTTTGGCCAAAGCGGCCATCAGACAGTTGTACCTGCTCAAAGGGCTGAATCCGTGGTGCGAGGGCATCCCATACCCCAATCTCACTAAAAAACCGGCGGGAGACTTGATGCAGGGCGTAGGCCTGTCCCTGGGCGATCGCCCCTGACGTGGGCACCGCTTCAATCAGGGCAACCCTCAGGTCACTCTGGCGCAGGGCACAGGCAAGGCTCAGCCCCACAATACCTGCCCCCACAATCGCCACATCCACCGTGGGTAATTGGAGGGGAGTGGCAGGAGCCACCGTGTCTAAGGGAAGAGAGGAACGAACCATGAACCTTATTCTTGCTGCGTTAATTCCGTGAGGGCATCTCCACTTATGATTCTAACGGCCTAGACTCAAGCGCAGGAATTTCAGGGATAGCCGCCCCGCGTAACGTTTTGTAAATATAATAATGAAAAGTTTTCCACAATCGTCCCGACACCGGGCTAGGGAACAGTAGGGTCAAACAAGGATAACGTCATTCATGCGAGTTGCAATTGCCGGTGGTGGTCTAGCAGGCTTAGCCTGCGCCAAGTACTTAGTTGATGCGGGGCACACCCCCCTTGTCTTCGAGCGCGCCAGTGTTTTGGGCGGCTTGGTGGCCGCGTGGCAAGATGCCGATGGTGACTGGGTAGAAACCGGTCTGCACGCCTTCTTTGGGGCCTACCCCAACATGCTGCAACTGCTCGCAGAACTGGGCATTAGCGATCGCCTGCAATGGAAGCGGCACGCCTTGATCTTCAACCAACCGGAAAAACCGGGGGTGCTCTCCTGGTTTGATGTGCCCGATCTCCCCTCCCCCATCAACGTCCTGCTCTCGATCCTGCGCAATAACGCCATGCTCACGTGGGAGCAAAAATTCCGCTTTGCCTTGGGCTTGTGGCCAGCCATTGTGCGGGGGCAAACGTACGTCGAGGCCATGGACAAATACACCCTCCTAGAATGGCTAGAGCGGCAAGGCATTGATGAGCGGGTGAACTCGGATATTTTCATTGCCGCCTCGAAAGCCCTCACGTTTATTAACCCCGATGAAGTCTCGGCCACAATTCCCCTCACGGCCATGAACCGCTTCCTGCGGGAACGTTACGGTTCCAAAATTGCCTTTCTGGACGGCGCACCACCCGAACGCCTTTGCCAGCCGATTGTGGACTATGTCACAGCGCGGGGGGGCGAAGTCCACACCAACGTTGCCCTGCGGGACATTGTCCTCAACGAGGATCTGACCGTGCAGTGCTTTGTGATGGCGGATACCGCAGGCCAGAACCGCTTTGAAGTCACCGCCGATGCCTATGTGTCAGCAATGTCCGTGGATGCCATCAAGCTCCTGCTGCCCAAGCCGTGGCAAGAGATGCCCTTTTTCCAAAAATTAAACGGCCTTGAGGGGGTGCCGGTGATCAATGTCCAGATTTGGCTTGACCGCAAGCTGCCGACCGTGGATCATCTGCTGTTTTCGCGATCGCCCCTGCTGAGCGTCTATGCCGATATGAGTGAAACCTGCAAGGGCTATGCCGACCCCGACAAATCGATGCTGGAGTTGGTGCTAGCGCCAGCGGCGGAGTGGATTGGTCGCTCCGATGCCGAAATTATCGAAGCGACACTTGCCGAACTGGCAAAATTATTTCCAAATCACCTGCCGGAACCTGCTAAAGTGCTGAAAACGGCGGTTGTGAAAACCCCCCGCTCGGTTTACAAAGCAACCCCCGGTCGCCAAGCCTTCCGTCCCGAGCAGGCCACCCCCATTGCCAACTTCTTCCTATCCGGCAGCTACACAATGCAGCCCTACCTAGGGAGTATGGAAGGGGCGGTACTTTCTGGTAAGCTGACAGCGCAGGCGATCGCCCAGCAGTCCCCTATGCCCTCTACTCAGACTGTCGCCAATGCTGCAACTGCCTAGAGCCGAGTACGCCCCCCCCTTGATTCCCCTTGACGAAGCCTACGAGCTGTGTCGCCAAGTCACGGCCACCTACGCCAAGACCTTTTACCTTGGCACGTTACTCATGCCACCGGCAAAGCGGCGCGCCATCTGGGCCATCTATGTGTGGTGTCGGCGCACCGATGAACTGGTGGATGGTCCCCAAGCGGCCACGACCACCATGGCTACCCTCGATGAATGGGAAGCGCGCCTTGAGGATATTTTTGCCGGACGACCCCACGACGGCATGGATTTGGCCTTAACCGCAACGCTGAAGCAGTATCCCCTCGATATTCAGCCCTTTCGGGATATGATCGCCGGGCAGCGCATGGATCTGCACCGCAGCCGCTACGAGACCTTTGCCGAACTAGAGTTGTACTGCTATCGGGTGGCGGGTACCGTGGGCCTAATGTCCCTTGAAGTGATGGGGGGCAACCCCTTTAGCGATCGCCTCTGCTCGCCGTGGGTTGATCCCTACCATGCCAAAGGCAGCCTCAGGGATCAGGCCATTGCCTTGGGCATTGCCAACCAACTCACCAATATCCTGCGGGATGTTGGCGAAGATATGCGGCGCGGGCGCATCTACTTGCCCCTTGAGGATCTACGGGCCTTTAACTACACCGAAGCCGATTTACAGCGGGGGGTCATCGACGATCGCTGGCGCGCCTTAATGCAATTCCAGATTCAGCGGGCGCGGGACTTTTACCGCGAAGCCGAGGTGGGGGTAGCCTACCTTGATCGCGATGCCCGCTGGCCGGTGTGGTCTGCCCTGATGCTCTATCGCCAGATTTTGGATGTCATTGAGCGCAATGGCTACGATGTCTTTAATCGCCGTGCCTTTGTCTCAGATCTGCGCAAAATGCTCTTTATTCCCATTTCGTGGTTTAAGGCCACATTCTAGGGGGTATGGCAGACCTCTACATCAACTGGGACGAGTACCACCGCACCATTGAACAGTTGGCTATTCGCATCCATCAATCGGGCTGGCAGTTCAACCAAATTCTTTGCCTTGCCAAGGGGGGACTACGGGTGGGCGATATTCTCAGCCGCCTCTTTCGCCAACCCCTTGCCATCTTGGCCGTGTCCTCCTACGGCGGCATCAATAACCAAGAGCGCGGCCACATTACCATTGCCCAAGACCTAACCATGACCACCGTCACCCTCGGCAGCCATGTTCTTTTAGTGGATGACCTCGTGGACTCCGGTTTGTCACTGCAACAAACCCGCCACTGGTTAGAGGTCAAGTATGGGGGTGTGGTCAAAGACGTTCGCACCGCCGTGCTGTGGTACAAAGCCGCCTCCTGCATCACCCCCGATTACTACGTCCACTACCTACCCGAAAACCCGTGGATTCATCAACCCTTTGAACGCTACGAACAGTTAAGTGTTACTGACTTAGCCGCAACCGTGAGCCACTGTCCATGACCGCATCCTTCCAGTCGCCCCCCCAATGGCACCGCCGTCATGTTCTTTCCCTGCAGGACTTTAGCGCCGCCGAACTCGATATTGTCCTGCAAACCGCCGCCAGCTTTCAGGAAGTACTCAACCGCCGCACCAAAAAAGTGCCAACCCTGCAAGCAAGGGTCGTGGCCAACCTCTTTTTTGAAAGCTCCACCCGCACCCGCAACAGCTTTGAACTGGCGGCCAAGCGCCTCTCCGCCGACATTCTTAACTTTGCCCCCGGCACCTCTGCCCTCAGTAAAGGGGAAACCATTCTGGATACCGCCAAAACCCTCTGGGCCATGGGGGCAGAATTTATGGTGATTCGCCACCAACAGTCGGGGGTGCCCCACACCATTGCGGCGGAAATGGATCGCTTGGGCACTCGGGTGGCCGTCCTCAATGCTGGGGATGGTCTGCATGAGCACCCCTCCCAAGCCCTCCTCGACTTGTTTACCCTCTGCCAACTCTACAACCCCCGCCAGCCCCGCTGTGCACTTTTGCAGGGAAAGAAAATTGCCATCGTCGGCGATCTTCGCCATTCTCGGGTGGCGCGTTCCAACCTCTACAGCCTCAAAGCCGCCGGTGCCGATGTGCATCTTGCCGGGCCGCCGACGCTGTTGCCCTCAGAGTTTAGCGACTACGGCGTAACCCTGCACTGGCAACTTGAGCCAGCGTTGATCCATGCGGATGTGGTCATGACCCTACGCCTACAGCGGGAGCGGATGGATCAGCATCTGATTCCCAGTTTGCGGGAGTACCACCAGCAGTTTGGCATTACCCACGAACGGCTGCGGCTGTGTCAGCCCCATGTGCGGGTTCTGCACCCCGGCCCCGTCAACCGCGGCGTAGAACTCAGTTCCGCCCTATTGGACGATGCCCAATTTAGCCTAGTGAATCAACAGGTCACCAGCGGCGTAGCGGTACGGATGGCCTTGTTGTATCTCATGGGCAGCTATCTCGAGCCGTCAGCATAACCTGATGGAGCCACCTCCTGCCAGTGACTCGCTCAAACAGTCTCACAGCATTGCATAACCGGGACAGTCCCACGATTAACCCATAGGAACCATTGCACCGCGTGCAGGTTTGCTATGATGGGTGCGATGTTCTTCCCTTTACACTGCTTTTGGAGGATGCCGCAGCATGGAGTTTGAAGCCCTTTTGCTTGGTTTAGAGCCACTGACCGTCCTTGCGTTGGGGGTGGGCGCTGTAGCGGTTGCCCCTGTGGTCGGCGCTGTGGATTCAATGACCGGCCATAACCTCACCGAACAGGCTCGTAATGCTGCCAAGTCCGGCCTGATGTGGGCATTTGAGACCTATGAGAAAGCCCAAACTGCTGTGGCGGAAGCCAGTGAGTCTTTTCAAGATCTGGTGGCGGAAGTGCGCGCAGAAATGGTAGAGCAAAAAGCAAATGCTGCTGACCCTGAAGAGCCACGGGAAGTCACCATTAGCTAGTACGTTCACGGCGGGGGTCTCACTGCCCCCGCAGCAAGTCTTTGCCGGTGGCACACAAATCCACTAGCTCACAGCCGTCACACTGGGGTTGACGGGCGTGGCACACCGCGCGGCCATGGTAGATCAGGCGAATAGACCAGTTCTCCCAGTCCGGTTGGGGCACCAGACGCATAAGATCCCGCTCAATTTTCACCGGATCGACTTCTTTGGTGAGGCCAAAGCGTCGTGAGAGCCGTTTGACATGGGTGTCCACGGTAACCCCACCTAAAATGCCAAAGCCGTGGGCAAGAACTACATTGGCGGTTTTGCGGGCAACCCCCGGCAGTGAGAGTAAATCTTCCATTACTTTGGGGACTTGGCCGCCATAGACCTCAACGATGCGGCGACACGCCCCTTGAATGTGCCGCGCTTTATTGCGGTAAAAGCCCGTGGATTTGATGTACTGCTCGAGTTCCGCGACATCGGCGTGGGCAAAGGCATGGGCATCGGGGAAGCGCTCAAAGAGGGCAGGCGTGACTTGGTTCACCCGCTCATCGGTGCACTGGGCTGAGAGAATGGTGGCCACCAGTAACTGCACCGGTGTCTCGAAGTGAAGACTACAGGTGGCATTAGGGTAAAGGCGCTTCAGGCGGGTGAGAATTTCCAGTGCCCGCTGTTGCTTGGCGGAAAGGCGACGGGTAATAGCCATCACTGCCCTTAAAATTAACTGCCCTTAAAAGAGTTGTTGCACCCAAGCGAGGCCGGTGAGGTTCACGGTATCGCGGACGATGAGTACCATGCCCAGCCCCAACAGTAACACGAGGCCCGTTTGCATTACCCCTTCCTGAATGCGATTGGGTAAGGGACGACCGCGCAAGGCTTCAATGAGTAAAAACAACAGTTGGCCGCCATCTAGGGCGGGTAAGGGCAGAATGTTAATAATGGCCAAGTTAATGCTAATCAGGGCAGTGAAGGTAAATAACTGTTCGGCATTGGAGCGGGCAATATCGGCCCCCATGGCCACGATCGCCACCGGTCCAGAGACTTGTTGCGCCGCTTGGTCAAAGTGTTGGAAGAGTTCGCGGAAGCCATCCAGCGTTAGGATAATCACGTTTTGGAATTCGCTGGCCGCTGCTGTGGCAAGGGTGATCGGGTTCCACGTCCGTTCGCGCCGCACATCGGCATGGGGGGCCAATTGAACGCCAATGCGGGCTTGGCCATCGGCGTTGACTTCAGGGGTGAGGGTAATCTGTTGCACGCTGCCTTGGCGCTGAATCTCTAGGGTTAAGGGTTGGTTTGGGTGGTGCTGAATGGCCTTCATCAGCTTGGGCAGGCTGTTGGCGCTAGCGGTTAGGGGTTCCCCATCGACTGCGAGGATCAGATCCCCGGGCTGAATGCCTGCTTTGGTGGCCACCAAGCTACTTTCCGGCACAAGGGCGGGCACCCGTACACCGTCGTAATAGGTGGTGTGGGTGACCCCCATGACTCCCAATTGCACCAGAAACAGGAGGTAGGCAAAAAGCAGGTTGGCAATGACCCCCGCGCTGATCACAATGGCGCGGTCAAGAATCGGTCGATTACTGAGCAGGTCGGGGTCAGTTGTCGGAATCATCCCATTGGGATCGTCGTCGGGAAAGCCAACATAGCCCCCCAAGGGAATGAGCCGTAGGGCATACTCGGTTTCTGAGCCTTGGTATTTCCAGAGGATGGGGCCAAAGCCGATGGAAAAGCGGTTGACGTGAATCCCTTGACTGCGGGCAGCCAGAAAATGCCCCAACTCGTGCACGAAAATTAAGACTCCGAGGATGGCGATCGCCACCGCCACTGCAACCATCGACATGAAGGTAACCTACTGCAACGCTTCAAACTACGACTTTCTCTATTGTGGCACCAGACTTCCTCCCTTGGGTGGTTGCCGCCCCCTGTCAACCTGCATAAATTTTTCCATTTGTGCGATATATTGCAAAATTGCAACAAAGTGGGATGATAAGTAATTATTCTTAGACGTTGCCCGTTGAGGAGCCTTAAAGGACACTTCAATACAACTGTAAATGTATGAATGCCTGTTTCCGTGCCAAGATCGAGCCACAGGGCTTGGGGTGTGCCATCCCTAGGGCGTATGGCAGGAGCAGGTCTCTATAAAAACGACTTGCTGTTAAGTTTAGAGGGACTATTCAACAATGTCTTTATTTGACTGGTTTGCCAATCGCCGTAAAGAACCTGCCCTCACGCCCATGCAACAGGAACGGGAGATTGCCGATGGCCTGTGGACCAAGTGCGAAGCCTGTGGTGTCATGATCTATAGCAAAGACCTCCATAGCCACCAGTTAGTTTGTCCGGAGTGCGGCCATCACCACCGCGTCAGTAGCCATGAGCGTATTCAGCAGTTAATTGATGCCCAAACGTGGCGACCCCTCGATGAGCAGTTAGTGAGTTGCGATCCGCTCCAGTTCAAGGATCGTAAACCCTACAGCGATCGCCTGCGGGAATACCAAGAAAAAACGGGGTTAAAGGATGCGGTGCAAACCGGCCTAGGGCAACTTAACGGCCTCCCTGTGGCGCTCGGGGTCATGGACTTTGCCTTTATGGGCGGCAGCATGGGGAGCGTGGTGGGTGAAAAAATTACCCGCCTGATTGAGCGAGCCACGTGGGAGCACATCCCCCTCGTGCTGGTGTGTGCCTCGGGTGGGGCACGGATGCAAGAAGGGATGCTCAGCCTTGTTCAAATGGCGAAAACGGCGGCTGCCCTTGAGCGGCATCGGGCAGCGGGCTTGCTCTACATTCCGGTGCTGACCCATCCCACCGCAGGGGGGGTTACCGCCAGCTTTGCCATGCTCGGGGATATTATCCTTGCTGAGCCTAAAGCCACCATTGCCTTTGCCGGACGGCGCGTCATTGAACAGACCCTACGGGAAAAGTTACCCGATGACTTCCAAACCGCTGAATTTGTGCAAAAGTGTGGGTTTGTCGATGTCATTGTGCCCCGCACGCAGCTTAAGGAGACCCTTGCACAGCTTATCCGCCTGCATCAACCCACCACACCTGCTGTCCCGTCTCATTTAGTGGCCACCTCTCTGCCCTTGGTGGGGGTCTCCGAAGGTTCCTCGGCTCTTTAGGCTATTTGGAACAGCACGGGTTAAAATGCCCCCCTCTTTCGCCGTTGGTGGTTGATTCTGCTAGATTGGTGGTAGTTTGAACACTGATTACCCAGCGCAATTCCCCAGAGGATATGCTGGGTCAACTAGCGCCTAATCCTATTTTTGACGTACCGATTCTATGGATAACCGCGGCGATCGCTTTGGCTGGGGCTTTTTAGCTGGCACGGTGTTTGGTGCCATTACGGGTTCTTTGGTTAGCTTACTCATCAAAGAGAAGCTCACAGAACTCCGTGCGGCGGATTCTGCCACCCTCAAAGGTTCAACCGTAGGGGAGTTGAACGGTAGTGATGAAACCCTGATGGAATCAATGCGGCTTGAATTAGAGGCAAAAATTGCCCAAATTAACGAAGCAGTGGACGACCTGCAAAATCGCCTCAGTACCGATGAACAGGGAAAATAGGGCCGTCGGTCGTTTTATCAGATACTCGTCCCTCGGGGTGGCCAGTCTTCCTCTTCAGAATCGCCATTAATCTGCTCTGGAGCGGGGGGGGAGTGTTCTGGGTTTTCAATTGTTACGGTTGCGCTATCGTCGTCACTATTGTCGGGAATGTCACCGATGAGGTCGGCGGCTGACGCGGGGACATCCTCTGCCGTGGCAACTGGCTCAATATCGGTGGGGCTAGCGGGGGCTGGCTCAGGGACGGCTGCGGGTGTCTCTGGCGCTGTTGATGCTGTTGGCTCTTCTGTTGACTCTATTGACTCTATGGGTTCTTCTGTTGACTCCCCTATTGACGCTATTAGCTCTTCTGTTGGCTCTATTGACTCTATCGGTTCTTCTGTTGCCCCTGTTGACTCTACTGACTCTGGTGCCTCCTCTGCTGACACTGCGGCAATCTCTGGGGTCTCTGCCGCTTCTGGTTCTTGTGTCTTTTCTGGCTCGTGTGTAATGGGGGGGGCACTCACGTCCGATGGGGTGGCAGGGGAGCCGCTCCCTTGAGCATCACTCCATAGATCCTCTTGCATCGTCGGGCTGGTATTCATGGGGGGTGTTGCGGGGGTGGGCGGCGCAGCAGGAGGCAGGGTTGTCGGGGGTTTGGGGCGGCTCAGGAGTGCTTGGAGGCGGTCTTTAACTTGGGTGAGGGTGCCTTCCGGCAGTAGGGTTTGCAGTCGCTGCCACAGTGCTTGTGCTTTTTGGGTATCGGTGCGATCGCTGGGGTGGGTCAACTGCCAGCGGTACTGAAAGGTCTGCCAGCCAAACCAAAGAATCAGGAGCACGCCTGCACTGGTTCCCAACAGCAATCCGCCATTGACGCGATCGCCATAGATCCACAGGGTCAAGGCAAAAAAGAGGCCCGCACCACTGGCCACTAGGTCAAACTTGCGGTACAACTCTGGCAAAAAGAACCCGGATAAATACAGGCCTAAACTGGCGATCGCAAGACTCCAAGCCAGTAGATTCGTTAGCATTCCCAGTCCTCAGCAAGATAACGGCAGGTACACTCCCACCCGCAAATTAGGGGTATCAACCTTATACCTTACACCGCGGTGAATTCACCTCAGCAAGAATTTATTGTCTCGCCACGGGGGGGAAGCTATTACCCGTAGCCCAAAAATTAACTCCCAAGGGTTACATATTTTGCTTAGATCTGCCAGTATTAGCCCATAGACATTCAGGTTCACCTGCTATGATGAGCCTGAGGGTTTATACCTATTGATAATTATCTATAAATCAAGTGTGGTGGGAGTAAGGAGTTGTCTGTGGGTCAGCCAGTGATCGAGTTTAATCACCGTCCGTTCCACTTCCTTGGCATCGGTGGTATTGGCATGTCAGCCCTTGCCTATATTTTGGCAAAACAAGGATTCACGGTCACTGGGTCGGATCTCCGCAGTAACCGCCTCACCGAGCAACTATCTAACCTAGGGGTACAGGTATTTATTGGTCAAGAGGCCAGCAATCTAGAGGCTTACCCCTATCCCGATCGCCCCCAAGTGATTTGTTCGACCGCTATTCGGGCGGACAACCCTGAATACCAAGCGGCTCAGCGACTCCGGTGCCCCATATTTCACCGCTCTGATGTGTTAGCGGCCTTGATGCATCGCTCTGAAAGTATTGCCGTTGCCGGTACTCATGGCAAAACCACCACCAGTAGCATGATTGCTTACCTGCTGTTAGAGGCCGGGTTAGACCCCACCATTATTATTGGTGGTGAGGTGGCGGCATGGCAGGGCAATGCCCGGGTGGGTCACAGCCGTTATCTAGTGGCTGAAGCGGATGAGTCCGACGGCTCGCTGCGCAAATTCCAGCCCCACATTGGTGTAATTACCAATATTGAGCTAGACCACCCCGACCACTACACCTCTTTAGAGGAGGTGCTGGCCACCTTTCAACAATTTGCCGACCAGTCAGATATTGTTGTTGGCTGTGTTGACTGCCCCAATGTGCGCGATCGCCTCCGGCATCCTCGCCTCATAACCTATAGCCTACAGCGGCAGGGGGATGTTGACTATTGCGTGGATCACATCCACTACAGTTCCCACGGCACAACGGCGCGGGTATGGGAGCGGGGCACGTCCCTCGGTATTTTGCAACTGAATGTTCTGGGTGCCCACAATCTCCAAAATGCCTTGGCGGTTATTGCGGTGGGGCGCTACCTTGGCATTGACTTTGCCACTATTGCCGCAGCGCTGTTGGCTTTTACGGGGGCGCGGCGGCGGTTCGAGGAGCGGGGTCAAGTGAATGGCATCCGCTTTATTGATGACTATGCCCACCACCCCAGTGAAATTATGGCCACCCTAGCAGCGGCGCGGTTACAGGTGGGCGGCAATTCGCCTTGGCAGCGACTGGTGGCTGTGTTTCAACCCCACCGTTACAGCCGTACCCAAACCTTTCTCGATGCCTTTGGCCAGTCCTTTGCTGCTGCCGATCAGGTGATTCTCACGGATATTTACAGTGCTGGTGAGCCGAATCCCGGCACAATCAGCGGTGGGGATGTCGCGGAGTGTGCTCGCCAATATCATCCTGCGGTAAGCTACTGTGCCACGTTTGAGGCCGTACAAGCCCATTTAGCGACTATGCTACAGCCGGGAGACTTGGTCGTGTTTTTGGGTGCCGGTAATTTGAATCAACTCATTCCCGATATTATTGCCGCTCAGGCACGTTTGACCCCCTTGCCGGAGGCGATCGCCCTATGACTGTGCCGTATCTTCCGGGCACCCGCTGCCCTCTACAATCCCATGTGCCCCTTGGCAACTTGACCACACTGAATGTGGGTGGCGCTGCTCAATGGTTTGTGGAGCCGCGCACGGTTCCCGACCTCCAGATGGCCTACCAATGGGCACAGGAAAACAACCTACCAATTACGGTACTGGGGGCAGGCTCGAATTTGTTAATCAGCGATCAGGGGGTAGCGGGGCTGGTGATTTCAACAAAGCACCTGCGCTATCTCAAGGCAGATGCTGAGAGTGGTCAAATGACGGTGGGCGCTGGCTATCCACTGCCTAAAATGGCGCACCATGCGGCAAAGCTGGGCTGGCGCGGCCTCGAGTGGATTGTGGGGATCCCCGGTAGTGTGGGGGGCGCGGTTGTGATGAATGCCGGTGCCCATGGGGGCTGCACAGCAGAGCGGCTGGTGTCTGTCTTGGTGCTCGAAGCTGATGGTGGCCTGTCGGTCTTGTCGCCGCGGGAACTGGAGTATGGCTATCGTTCCTCTGTGTTACAGGGCAGCCAACGACTGGTCCTGCAAGCAACGTGGCAATTGGAACCCGGCCATGATCCGCGCCAAGTGAAGGCCACCACCCAACAGCACCTGAGCGATCGTCTGCGGACGCAGCCGTACCATTTACCCAACTGTGGCAGTGTGTTTCGGAATCCGGTAGAGGGCACAGCCGGCTGGTTAATTGAACAAACGGGGTTAAAGGGCTACCAAATTGGTCGTGCCCAAGTCTCGCAACAGCACGCTAACTTTATCCTGAACTGCGGCGGTGCAACGGCGCTCGAAGTGTATCAACTGATTCGCCATGTCCAAACTGCCGTCGCCGATCGCTGGTCTGTGTGGCTGAAGCCAGAAGTTAAGCTGGTGGGTGAGTTCGCCTAGATGCTATGTCCATTGCCCTTTGCATGATTGTGCGGGACGAGGCAGAACGACTGCCAGCGTGCCTTGCCAGTGTGGATGGGGTGGTTGATGAGGCGGTGATTGTGGATACCGGCTCTCAGGATGACACGGTGGCGATCGCGCGGGAATGGGGGGCACAGGTCTATTCCTGTCCATGGCAGGAGGACTTTGCGGCTGCCCGCAATGTTGCCCTTAGCTACCTTCAAAGTGATTGGGTGCTGGTACTCGATGCCGATGAAACCCTCACGCCAGCACTGCGCCAGGCCTTGACCGCAATCTGCCAGCAGTCCCACTGGTTGGCCGTAACCCTCGTGCGTCAAGAAGTGGGAGTTCTACCGCCCTACTCCTACGTGTCGCGGCTGTTTCGCCGCCATCCCCAAATCTATTTTCAGCGCCCCTACCACGAAACCATTGATGATAGCGTTCTAGCCCTCCAGCAGCGGGAAACCCACTGGCAAATTGGCCAATTTAACGATGTCGCAATTGTCCACTATGGCTATTTGGGGCAACAGCGCCAGCAAAAACAGGAGCGGGCTAAACGGATCATGCGCCAGTACTTACACCAGCACCCGAACGATGCTTACCTCTGGAGTAAACTGGCCGGCATCTATTTAGCAGAGCAGGAGTTTGCCCAAGCCACTGCCGCAATTACCCAAGGACTCGCGGCTGGCGATCGCCCCGCCAGCGTCACCTACGAACTCTACTACCAGCAGGGGAACCTCCATAGCGCCCAACAGCAGTGGTCTGAAGCCATTGCCGCCTATGAAGCTGCCCTCAGCACCCCCACGCCCCCCTTAAGCCATTTGGCCGCCTACTTGCGAATTGCCGAGGCGCAAACACAGTTAAAACGTTGGCAAGAGGCCTTAGCGACCTACGATCGCCTCCAAACTCTCGAACCCACCCTTGCCTTAGCCTATCAAAATCAAGGCGTACTGCTGCTGCGCTTAGGGTATGTGCAGGCAGCCCTTACAAAATTGCAAACTGCCATCCAACTATTACAGCAGCAAAACCCGCCGGAAGCAGCGCGACTGCGTCAGGAATTGCAGGCGATGGGCCTACTCACCAGCCCATAAGGTGAGAAGCATCTGCTGGGCGTGCGATACCCATGCAGCGGATTTTACGAGGAGTGTGGTGAATTTTCTCAATACAATAAAAATACTCATGGAGGCATTTAGCTATGGAACCTCAAGTTAAAGCTAACGCCACATCGCTATACGATACAGACTATCAACTTTGGTTAGATCAAACGGTTGCCCAGTTGAAAGCACACGACTTTAGCAATCTTGATCTCGAAAATTTAATTGAGGAGATCGAAAGCTTGGGTAGGAATGAAAAACACGCGATTTCAAGTTATTTGATGCGACTGTGCGAGCATCTACTCAAAATTAAGTATTGGGAAGCAGAGCCAGACATGTGCCTGCGCGGTTGGAAGCGAGAGGTCATGAATTTTAGATTACAAATTCAGGAGGGAGTGGAGACAAGTCCTAGCTTAAAGTCATTTTTGCAGGCTAGTTTTGCCAAACAATATAAAAATGGCAGAAAACTATTTCTAAATGCCAGTGACCTTAATGCTAGCCTGATTCCCCAAGAACCTGACTTCACCTTGGAGCAAGCCCTAGATGAAGATTGGCTCCCTTGGGAACCGGAATAGTTGGTAGTGTTCACTTGTATAAATATGTATCTCGTTGTTTTTACCCTAAACCCAGAAGAGCCTCTGAGATAATGCCCCCAACATTCCGTAAGCTATAGAAAATGCAAGGACAAGGTTTCCAAAACTATGAAACACGTTTATATTCTGTGGATAGCGGTTGCTGCCTATGGCTTTCACATCTTAGAAGAGTTCGCCTTTGACTGGAAAAACTGGGCGCTGGCGGTCTTGAATTTACCGGTCACATGGGCGCATTTTGCCGTTGTCAATAGTCTGGTGATTGTTTTAGGCATTTCCTGTGCGGCTGTTGGCTGGAACTGGGTAGCTTATGCACTGAGCCTGCCTGCCCTGATGATCATTAACGCCACCTTTTTTCATGTCCTGCCCTTCATTGGGACGCAAGGTCGGTTTTCCCCGGGGCTGGCAACAGCGCTGCTCCTTTTCTATCCTGTTGGGGTGTGGGCTTACTATGGCGCTTGGCGGGATGGGGTGCTCTCTTGGCGTGCGGTTCTGATGTCGCTGGTGTTAGGGGCCGTATTCATGGCGGCTCCGATCCTAATGCTCAAGCTGAGACTACTGCCCTACTTCCAACAATAGGATCAGGTGAACGCTGGGTTCTCACAATAGCCGCGCCTACCGATCGCTAGCGATGATTCATTGCAAATCTGGCTTAACCTTTGGGGGTGTTTCCCCAAGGGGCTTGTGGCAGAGCGCCTATAGCCGCACAATAGTTCCCAAGGTGATTTAGGTCACACTGCTTATGATGGAGTTGGCTCTGAGCCGTCTGTGGACCGTCAGCCGCAATGTTTTTAATGAAATCTTCCGTGAACGCATCCTTTATGTCACCGCTGTGTTTGCGTTGGGTCTTGCCTTGGCGGTGGTGATCCTCACTCAAGTGTCGGCGGGCACTGAGGATAAAATTAGCCTCGATGTTGGCATGGCGGGGATTTCGCTGTTTGGTTTAATGATTGCCGCGTTTGTTGGGGGCGGCCTCCTCAACAAAGAACTGGAAAAACGCACGATCTTGGTCATGCTGGCAAAGCCCATTAGCCGTGCCGAGTTTATTATTGGTAAGCATTTAGGTCTGTCAGCGGTTCTCTTTGTCTTGGTGGCACTGATGACCCTCATTCTTTTTGTGATGATGAGTGTGAATCAGTTTGCCTATCCCGCTGGGGCACTGAGTTTAACCTCCCTCTATATTGCCCTGCAACTGTCGCTGCTGGCTGCTGCCGCCTTACTGTTTGGCAGCTTCACTAGCTCGCTTGTTGCCACACTGCTGACGGTGGCGCTCTACTTCATGGGGCACTTTAGCAAAAATCTCGTCATTCTCAGCCAAAAAATGGAGAGTGAGGCAGTCCGCCAGTTAATGCAGTTTCTTTATCTTATTTTTCCAGATTTGTCACGCTTGGACTTTAAGAATACGGCAGTCTATGGCATTGTTCCGTCGGTTGCGGATCTAATGGCCAGCGCGTTTTATGGTGTGATTTATACGGTAGCCCTGTTGGCGATCGCGACTTGGATTTTTGCCCGCCGGAACCTCTAATCCAGCGCATTTGCCAGCACAGAGTTGCTGTAAGTGGTCTTGTTCGTCGCGGGTCAGGTCGCGCCAGCAGCCCGGTGCAAGATCGTTTAAGCCAATTGCACCAATAGCAACCCGGATCAGGCGCAGGGTAGGCAGACCCACAGCAGCAGTCATGCGTCGCACTTGGCGGTTACGGCCTTCCCGTAGCGTCAGGCTCAGCCATGGGGTGGGAATGTGGCGACGGTAACGAATCGGTGGATCTCGCGGGGGCACAGGGGGAGCCTCTGGCAATAGGGTAACGATGGCCGGACGTGTGGGCTTGCCCTGAAGCAGCACCCCTTGGCGCAACTGCTCAAGAGCGGTAGCGGTTGGCTCGCCTTCCACCTGTACCCAGTAGGTGCGCGGATGACCGTAGCGGGGATCCGTCAGCCGATGTTGGAGGCGGCCATCGTTGGTGAGCAGCACCAACCCCTCGCTGTCGTAGTCAAGGCGACCCGCGGCATAAATATCAGGAATGGGCACATAGTCCTTAAGGGTAAGACGACCTTGCGGATCCTGAAACTGGCACAGAACCCGGTAGGGCTTATTGAGAATGACGTAGCGATAGACCATGGGGCTTGCGGTGCTTAGCGGGTGGGAACAACCGCAACAGAGGCCTGCAACTCATGAATTTGAAAGAGGGATCGCAGGGGAATGCCCTTGGCGGCAAAGGCAGCCGTACCTCCCGCGTCCCGATCCACAATTGCCAGCACTTCATTGACCTGATAGCCAGCAGCTTGCAGGCGTTCAACGGCCTTCAGGGCTGACCCGCCGGTGGTAATGACATCTTCGAGCACCGTTACCACTGATCCTGCGGGTAACTCAGGGCCTTCAATAAAACTCATGGTGCCATGGCCTTTGGCTTCTTTGCGGACAATTAAGGCGGCGCGATCCTGCCCCCGCACATTCGAGAGAACACTCACCGCCACCACCAAGGGGTCGGCTCCAAGGGTTAGCCCGGCAACTGCCGTTACCTCGGGAGCCAGTTGCGCCAGAAACAAACGCCCCACCAAATAGGCACCCCGCGCGGAAAGAGTGACGGGTTTACAGTTGATGTAGTAGCTACTTTTTTGACCGGAAGAGAGGGTAAAGTCTCCCGCTCGGTAGGCATTGTGGCAGAGGGACTCTAATAGCTCTTGCCGCAGGTCTAGTAATGAATCATCCATGCAAAAACTCCGTAACAGTGCCCCCCTAGGCAGAGGGGATGGGGACGCGAAACCAGTGGGTACTGCCATCTTTTTGGTCAACCAATTTAATCCCTTGGGCAAGCAGTACGTCCCGCAGGCGATCGCTTTCGGCGTAATTTTTGGCCTTGCGGGCGGCGTTACGCTCCTGAATCAGGGCTTCAATCTCCTGTTCGCTGAGGCCACGCTCTGAGGTGTCAGTGGTTTTGACCTCTAGCCCCAGCACTTGGGCAAGGCTGGTCAGGGTGTGCCAGTCACCACTCAGGTCACGGAGCGATCGCCCCAACTCACCCCCATGAAGATAGCGGTGCTGCTCGCGGTTTAGGGATTTGGCCAGATCAAACAGTACCGCCAAGGCGGCGGCGGTGTTCAAATCATCGTCCATTGCCCCACAGAAGGCTGCTGTACTGGGGTGATCCTTGACGGCGATCGCCCCCGTTGGGTCTAGGGGTAAGGTTTGGTGCAGTTGCAGCGCCTCGGCGAGGGTTTGCCAGCCCTTCGCTGCCGCCTCCAGCGCCGTTTCCGTAAAATCGAGGGGTTTGCGGTATTGAGCCTGCAACACCAGCAACCGCAAGGCCATGGGATCCACCCCCTGTTGCAGGAGGTTGCGGATCGTGGTGAAGTTCCCCAAGGACTTCGACATTTTTTCGGCGTTGACCGTCACAAAGCCGTTGTGGAGCCAAAAGCGGGCCAGGGGGCGCTGGCTTGCCGCCTCTGACTGGGCAATTTCATTCTCGTGGTGTGGAAAAATTAAGTCCATGCCACCGCAGTGAATATCCACGGTTGTGCCAAAGGCTTGCTGCACCATGGCCGAACATTCAATATGCCAGCCGGGTCGCCCCGCTCCCCAAGGTGAGGGCCAAGGTTCATAGACCTTGGCCTCCTCCGGCTTCGCTGCTTTCCACAGGGCAAAGTCAAGGGGATGGCGCTTCCGCTGATCCGCCTCCTCGACCCGACCACTAGCACCCGCCATCAGTTGCGACAGGTGCCGCCCGGAGAGCTTGCCGTAGTTGGGAAATTGCTCCACGGCGTAGTACACATCGCCATTGGCTACGTAGGCACAGCCGCTATCAATGAGGGTCTGAATGAGATCAATAATGGCCGGAATCACCGCCGTAGCGCGGGGGTAGTCTGTAGCGGGCAAAATGTTAAGCTGTGCCATATCCGCGTGATAGGCGGCAATGTAGCGATCGCTCACCGCCGCCATTGATTCACCATTCTCTTGGGCGCGGCGCAGAATTTTGTCATCAATGTCGGTAAAGTTCTGCACGTAGTGGACGGTATATCCCAAAAACGTCAGGTAGCGGCGCAGCACATCCCAGGCCACATAGGAGCGCGCATGTCCCAAATGGCAGTAATCGTAAACCGTGACACCGCAGGCATAAATGCTGACACGGCCAACCTGCTGGGGGGTAAACGGCTCTAGGCTTCGGGATAGGGTATTGTACAAACGTAAGGGCACAGAAACACCCCGCAATGGGTAACTATTGCAGCAACAAATCGACCTTTGATAGGATATAGGATACCAAATCATTCAACCGAGGACAGACACCCCCCCATGGCCAAAAAAAGCATGATCGAACGGGAGAAAAAACGCCAGCGCCTAGTGAACAAGTACGCTGCCAAACGGCAGGAGTTAAAGACACAACTGGCCATGGCGGAAACCCAAGAAGAGGTCATGAGCATTCATCGCCAACTCCAGCAACTGCCCCGCAATAGCGCCCCCTCACGGCTGCGGAATCGCTGCTGGCTCACGGGTCGTCCGCGAGGGTATTTCCGCGATTTTGGCCTGTGTCGCAATGCCCTGCGGGAGATGGCTCATCAGGGACTGCTGCCCGGCGTGGTTAAATCAAGCTGGTAGGGCAAAAACTGGCACCGGCACTGTAGAGCCTGCACCAAGGTTTGCTGGTAGTCTGCCTCACTAATGGTATAAGCGCCAAAGCGGCTCAGGTGAGGGTTAGGCAGTTGAGCATCAAAGAGGATAAATCCGCGCGATCGCAAGTGTTGCACCAGCTTCACCATGGCCACCTTCGAGCCATCGGGGATGCGGTAAAACATTGACTCACCAATGAAGGCACCCCCAAAAACAATGCCCAGAATGCCTCCGGCTAACTCGTCTCCTTGCCACGTCTCGAAACTCACCGCCCAGCCTGTCTCGTACAGACGGTAATAAAGTTCCTTAAGCGGTGGGGTAATCCACGTGCTAGGCCGAGCCGCACAGCCTTCAACCACCCCCTTAAAATCCCGGTTAATGGCCACCTGAAAGCGCCCTTGGTTCAGAACCCGTTGTAGCGATCGCGGGTAGCGAAATCGCTCATCTAGGGGAATGAGGGTGCGTCGGTAACTGCTGTACCATTGCAGGCGATCGCCCTCCCCCATTAAAAAATAGCCTTGGGCATAGCCCTGCTCGATAATCATCCGTTGAATCTTGGCGGCGCTCCAGCGGCGAAAATTGGCGTTCAACTTGGAGTTCAACATTGCTAGCTGCCTGTGGCGACCCAGAATGGGATCATAGGAAGTGATCCTTTCTGCCGATTTTACCTATGATGTGTCTATCTGGAATTCGCGAGCGTTATCCCTACTGGCGATGGCTGGTGGCACTCTTTCTTGCCCTTTTATTCATTGTGTTGACCCCGAGGGGCGCGATCGCCGAAGACTACACCAAAGAAGCCCTCATCAATACCGACTTTTCTGGCCGCGATCTGCGGGACTCGCAGTTCACCAAGGCCAACCTCTTCCATAGTGACCTTAGCCACACCAATCTCCAAGGGGTGAGCTTCTTTGCCGCCAACCTCGAAGCCGCCAATCTGGAAGGGGCAGATCTGCGCTACGCCACCCTAGATACCGCACGGCTCACCAAAGCCAACCTCACTAATGCCATTCTCGAAGGTGCCTTTGCCTTTAATACCAAATTTGACGGTGCCACGATTACCGGTGCCGATTTCACCGACGTTGATCTGCGGGAAGATGCCCAGCGGTTGCTGTGCGCAGTGGCCAGTGGCCGCAACCCTGTTACTGGCCGCAACACCCGTGAAACCTTACACTGCGAGGATTTTGACGGCTAGCTGCCCGAGGGGGCGATATTAAGGAGGGAAATTCTGATAAAGTATTACAAAAGTTAAGATTTATGACTAGAGCTTTTCATGAACGTATTGATTGTGGGTGGAACGGGGACGCTGGGGCGGCAAATTGTGCGCCGAGCCTTAGACGAGGGACATCAGGTGCATTGCTTAGTCCGCAGCCCCGCCAAAGCCACATTTTTACGGGAGTGGGGAGCCACGCTACTCCAAGGGAATCTGTGCTATCCAGAGACCCTGCGGGAGGCGCTCAAGTACTCTGGTGCGACGGTGATTATTGATGCGGCCACCACCCGCCCCACCGATACGCTCACCATCGAAGCGGTCGATTGGCAAGGAAAAGTTAATCTGATTCAGGCGGCTCAAGCTGCCAATATTCAGCACTTTATCTTTTTCTCCATCATGGGTGCCCAAGACTATCCCCACGTACCCCTGATGCAAATTAAGCAGTGTACCGAAGACTTTTTGCGGGAGTCGGGGCTGAGCTATACGATTTTGCGCCCCTGTGGTTTTTTTCAGGGACTGATTGGCCAGTACGCCATCCCCATTCTCGAAAATCAGTCCATCTGGGTGATGGGCGAGTCCACCGCTATTGCCTACATGGATACCCAAGATGTGGCCAAGTTTGCGATCCGCTGCTTAGAGCGTCCAGCCACCTACGGTCAAGCCTTTGATTTGGCCGGTACGCAGCCGTGGACAGCTGATCAAATTATTAAGTTATGTGAAACACTTTCAGGACAGGAGGCTAAAATTACCCGTCTGCCCATTGGCGTACTGCGGGCAGCGCGGCAGATGACCCAGTGGTTTCAGTGGACCTGGAACATTAGCGATCGCCTTGCCTTTACGGAGCTGATTGCCAGTGGCACCCCCCTGAATGCTCCCATGGCGGAGGTCTATCGCCTTTTTGACCTAGATCCAAGCGAAACGCTGACCCTTGACGCATACTTACAGGAGTATTTCACGCGAATTCTGCGTAAACTCAAAGAATTGGATTACGAAAAAGTGAAACAGAAAAAGGGTTCACGCAAGCGGAGTCCATTCAAATCAACCCCCTAGGAGTGGCTGTGAAGGCGGGGATCATTTACAACGAAGGCAAACCCGTGGCGGTGGAACTGGCCATCCACGTCCGTCAACTGCTAGAGCGTGAAGGTTGGCAGGTTCACGTGGCCACCGGTATTGGCGGCATTTTGGGCTACTCACGCCCCGATAGCCCCGCGTGTCATACTCCCATTGATCAGTTGGTGCCCCCGGGGTTTGATGCCACGATGGCCTTTGCGGTTGTTTTGGGGGGGGATGGCACCGTCCTGTCGGCCTTTCGCCAGTTAGCCCCCTGCGAGATTCCCTTGCTGACGATTAATACCGGTCATTTGGGCTTTTTGACGGAAGGGTACGTCGAAGATCTGGAGCCGGCCCTTGAGCAAGTGTTGCGGGGCGACTACACCATTGAAGACCGTACCATGCTCACGGTACAGGTGTTGCGCGATCGCGCCGTCATTTGGGAAGCCCTGTCCCTTAACGAAATGGTCATTCACAAAGAACCCCTGACGGGCATGTGCCACTTTGAGGTGGATGTGGGTGCCCACGCCCGGGTAGATATTGCCGCCGATGGCTTAATTCTCTCGACCCCCACCGGATCCACCGCCTACGCCCTCTCCGCTGGCGGGCCGGTCATTACTCCTGGGGTTGCGGCCTTACAGTTGGTTCCCATCTGTCCCCATTCCTTGGCCTCCCGCGCCCTCGTCTTTGCCAATAACGAACCGGTGTGGATCTACCCGGCCAACCCCTTTAAGCACCTGATCTTGGTGGTGGATGGCAATGCGGGCTGCTACATCCAACCGGAAGATCAAGTGTTCGTCCACAAGGCCCCCTACCGTGCCCGCTTTATTCGCCTGCGCTCCCCCGAATTTTTCCATGTCCTGCGGCAAAAATTAGGTTGGGGGCTGCCGCACGTGGCTAAACCGCGCCCCCAGAACCAATGCCATTAAATGCCATGAGGCCATGAGTTTTATGTCCGAGTCGGATGCCGTTGCCACCCGCCTCCAGCACCTGCGGCAATTGCTCCAAAGGGCCAGCTATGCCTACTATGCCCTCGATGCCCCAATCATGGAGGATGCCGTTTACGACCAACTGTACCGCGAACTCCAGAGCCTTGAGGCGGCGCATCCAGAATACATTACTGCCGATAGCCCCACCCAGCGGATCGGGGAGGCACCCGTAGAGCGGTTTCTCAGCGTTACCCACCGCATTCCCCTCTATAGCCTTGAAAACGCCTTTACCTTGGCGGATATGGTGGCATGGCAGGAGCGCTGGCAGCGGTATTGGCGCAACCTCATGGGGGAGGATCCCCCCACTGCGGACTACGTCTGCGAACTGAAACTGGATGGGGTTGCCCTTGCCTTGACCTATGAAAATGGCATACTGGTGCGTGGTGCCACTCGCGGTGATGGCAGCCGCGGCGAAGAGATTACGTCTAATGTGCGCACCATCCGCTCGATTCCCCTGCGTCTGAACCTAGACCCCCCACCCCCCATTGTCGAAGTGCGGGGTGAAGCCTTTTTACCCCTTGAGCAATTTCACCAGCTTAATCGCGATCGCCACGCCCAAGGCGAGCCGCCCTTTGCTAACCCCCGCAACGCCGCCGCCGGTACCCTGCGGCAATTAGATCCCCGCATTGTTGCCCAGCGCCACTTAGATTTTTTTGCCTATGGGCTGCACCTGCCGGAAGGCGGCACCGTTCCCCTCGATACCCAGCGCAGCGCCTATGGTCAACCACAGCAGCAACGGCAGGTCTTAACCGCCTTGCAACAGCTTGGGTTTCGGGTCAACCCAGAAAACGCCGATTGCCCAGATTTGGCGGCAGTCCAAGCCTACTACCACCACTGGCAAACCGCCCGCCACGCCTTGCCCTACCTCACCGATGGGATTGTGGTCAAGCTCAATGATTTAGCGCTGCAGCAGCAGTTGGGCTTCACCCAAAAATTTCCCCGCGGCTGCATTGCCTGGAAGTACGAGCCAGAGCAGGCCATTACCAAGGTGGCCACAATTACGGTGCAAGTGGGGCGCACAGGAGCACTCACCCCGGTGGCGGAGCTAGAGCCGGTGCATTTGGCCGGTACAACGGTAACCCGAGCTACCCTCCACAATGGCGATCGCGTTGCCGAGTTAGACCTGCACGTGGGTGACACGGTGGTCATCCACAAAGCCGGGGAAATTATCCCGGAGATTGTGCGGGTGTTTCCAGAACTGCGACCCGCCAGCGCCCAACCCTTTCAAATGCCCCACCGCTGCCCAGAGTGCCACGCCCCGGTTGTCCGGCCAGAGAATGAGGCGGTGACCCGCTGCATCAATCCCCAGTGTCCAGCGATGTTGCGGGGGCAATTGCTGCACTGGGTGAGCCGCGATGCCCTCGATATTCAAGGCATTGGCGAAAAATTAGCCCAGCAGTTGGTGGCCGGGCACCTCGTGCAAACCCCCGCTGACCTCTACCGTCTGACACAGGAAGATCTAGTTAGCCTAGAGCGCATGGGGGCAAAATCGGCGCAAAAACTCCTCGGGGCGATCGCCCAATCAAAACGCCAACCGTGGCCGCGGGTCCTTTATGGCCTTGGCATTCGCCATGTGGGCAGCGTCAATGCCCAACTGTTGGCCGAGGCATTTCCAGATGTCGATCAGCTTGCGGCAGCTCCCCTCGATGCCCTCTGTGCCATTCATGGGATTGGTCCTGAAATTGGCCAAGCGGTACACGATTGGTTTCGTACCCCTCGCCACCAAGCCCTAATTCAAGACCTGAAAGCCCTTGGTCTGCAGCTGACGCACTCGCAACCCACTGATCCACCCACCCCTGAAGTGTCGTTACAACCAAGCCGCCCTCTTGAAGGCAAGCGCGTTGTGATCACCGGTACCCTGCCCACCCTCAGCCGCAAGGAAGCCAAACAACTCATTGAACAGCACGGCGGTAAGGTGAGTGATAGGGTGAGCGCCCAAACCGATTACCTTGTGGTTGGCGAAAACCCAGGGAGTAAACTGGAGCGGGCACAATCCCTAGGCATTCCCCGCCTCAATGAAACAGAACTTATAGAAATGTGTCAATACGCAAAAATCCGTGGGAGTACGGAACCACTGCCCCACAGAATCCTTTAGCTTAAAGAGTATAGCAAGGTTTTCGATCTTTGTTACCCCTACCACCATACGTTGACTATGGTTTCAGTCAGTCCTTCCCAACCCCTAGGTAAGCCCTCACCTATGCCCACTGTTGCTACGCCACCCTATCAACACCAACTCCATCGCACCCATCCCCACCGCACAAACCACTACAGCCTCCGCGACTACCTGCAATTTAATGGACAGCAGGGCACCATTCAGGATTGGTACGATCAGCGGGTGACACTCGTTACAGAGGACTTTGTCATTGGCCTTGTTGAAGGGCTAGAGGAAGAAGTCGGCCCGGCCTCAGCGCTGGTTATGTACAAAATTGGCGAAGAATGGGGCAAACGGGATGCGGTAGTCTTTAAGCAACACTTTGAGCAGGACTACAAGCGCGAACTGCGCAAGGCGGCTCTGACGTTTATTTTGGAAGCATGGTGGTGGCCCTTTACCACCCAAGGCTGGGGCAACTGGGAAGTGGATTTAACCGAGCAAAAAAATGGCTTTATGTTCATTAATATTTTTGACTCGGTGGTGGCGCGCACCCTTGGGGATGTGGGCAAACCCGTGTGCTACATTTACGCTGGCTTGTTTGCCGGATTCTTTACGGGGCTGATTCAAAAGCCCTTGGGGTGTATCGAACTACAGTGTTACGCCATGGGGGAAACCTACTGCAAGTTTTTGGTGGGTAAGCAGGATCGCATTGATGCTGCCGCCTTTTGGCAAAACGAGGGGGCAACCGCTCGCGATATTGAAAAGCGTTTACGTCAAGGGGAGTTCGTCAGAACCTAGAGCAGGTGTGTACCCCTACGGTTGGGGTTTGGTGTTTGTGTTCAATTGCGAGGATTTTCCTATGTTCCGTCAATTAAATCACTTGACCGTTGTTGCCGATGGCCGTTATGCCCGTGCTGAAGAGTTAGACTTCTTGCGGGAGTACCTTGCCACAGTGGAAACGCGCATTAGCACCTACGAAAAAATCCGTGCCGAAGGCGAACTCATGGCCGATAAAATTCAGGCCAAGCAAAAGGCGGAAAACCCCCACTGTTTTCACTATAGTCAGCGGGACAGAAGTGAAATTTGCCGCCGCGATCTGGTGGATGCCATTCGCCTGTGTGCCTCGGCCATGCTCTTTGCGGAACTCGACCTCATGCGGGACAATTTCCTGCTCTGGTACCGCACCATTGTCAAAGCCTTTAACTATGAGAAAATGGCAGATTCCACCTACGGCAACCTCCTGCCGAGCATGATCAAGCAGTTGCTAACTCCTGAAGAACAGCGGGTCATGCAGCCGGTGCTTGCCCTCAGCAGTTCAATTTTGTCACACTAGAGGGTAGCAATTTGCCAGCAGCCACCTGCTCGTACTGTTCACTTACCCCCACGGAGATGTATGCTGCGTCAACTGGAAAAACTCAGTCTTGAGGCGGACGGTCGTTATGCTACGGCAGCGGAGCTACAGTTCCTCAAAAACTATCTTGCCGCTGCTGACGAGCGCATCAGTGCCTACGAAAAAATCCGTGATGCGGAAGAGGCAATTATTGAGCAGGTGGACAAACAGTTACGTGCCCAAAACCCCCATATTTTCCGCAAAGGGAATCAGGACTACGCGGCTGTGTGCCAGCGCGATCGCCGCAGTGTGCTGCGCTTAGCCGCCGCTGCGATGCTCTTTGCCGATCTCGATGCCCTACGGGATGGGTTCCTGCTTTGGTACCGCACCATTATTAAAGCCTTTAAGGATGAGAAGGCGGCTCAGGCCACCTATCAGGTGTTGCCAATGACGGTCAATCAAGTCCTTGGTTCGGAAGCCGCGCCTCTGATGAAGCCAGTGCTGGCCTTAACCCAATCTATTTTGGCCGAATAGCCCCGCCTGCTGAACAGGTCAAGGGATAAGATAGGGTTAACATAGGTTAGCCTGCAACTTGGGAGTGGTGGTCATGGCTCGCTGGAATGTTTGGGCGGTTCTTGGGGTGGCGATCGCCGGTGTGGAACTTGTCCAGCCAAGGGCAGCTGCCGCTGCATCGGTCACGGAAGTGGCGCGGATTGCTAAAAGTATTACCGTTCTGATTGAAGGTAAAGGTACCCACGGTTCCGGCATTTTGTTGCAGCGCCGTGGCAACACCTATATCATCCTGACGGCGCACCACGTTGTTGAAAAGCCCGGCGAGTACGCCGTTAAAACTGCCGATGGCCAGCGGCATAGCATTAAACCCAACTCGATTCGTCCCTTTCCGGGGGTGGATCTGGCCACTCTTGAAATTGAAACCACCCGCGAGTACGCCCTAGCCACCCTTGGCAACTCCACCGAGGCCATTGAAGGGATGCCCGTCTTTGTGGCTGGTTTTCCCTCCCAGAATGCCTCAGTCTTGGGCGGCATTTACCAGTTTACCGAGGGGCGGCTGACGGCCAATGCCTCCCGCCCCATCCAAGATGGCTATGCCTTGGTCTATAGCAATGCCACGCTGCCCGGCATGAGCGGTGGGCCGGTGCTCGATGAAAACGGCCGCCTCATTGGTGTCCACGGCAGTGGCGATGTGGCCTCAACCCTGATTCAGGAGGGCAGCAGTACCAACAATGTCTTTGTCAAGCGGGGCTTTAATTTAGGAATTCCGATTAATACCTACGTCAGCTTGGCCACTCCGACCCCCCTACCGGCCATCAATGGTACGAGCACCACCGGCTCAGCCGCGATCGCCACCGCTAACATTCCCCCAAGTCTGCCCATGAAACCGGCGGACTACTTCCTTGCGGCAGAGGCGCGCTTTCAGAAAAAAGATTTTGCCGGAGCCGTTGAGGCCTACACCCAAGCCATTACCCTTAATCCCAACTATGCCGAAGCCTACCTTGGCCGGGCCGTGGCTCAGTTTTTTGCCCTTGTCCCCAACCAAGACTTTACCCAGCTTGGCGAAGAATTGGGGGTGAAACACCTCAGCCGTCTGACGCAGGGCAACCCCATCCTCAAAGATGCCTTCCCGCCCAACCCGCCGACTCCCCTGCTAGACACCTTTAGCCGCAATGTGGCGCAACAGCCGGGTACCCTACAGCAGGATATTGCCAAAGCCATGGCCCTCAACCCGAACTATGCCGAAGCCTACGGTGTCAGTAGCTTTTTTAACTTGCTCTTAGGTAACTTTGGCAATGCCGTCGCCGACATTGATCGCGCCCTTGCCATTACCCCCGCCAACGGTGACCTCCAAGTCATTCGCTCCCTTGCCCTCTTCTTGAGTGGCGATTTTCGCCGCAGTATTCCTGCCTTTGACCAACTGATTGCCACCAACCCCGATAGCACCGACTACCATCTGCTGCGGGGGGTCGCCGCCTTTTTAATGGGAGACTACGCCCTCAGTCGCCCCAGTTGGGGGGAACTCACCCGCTTAACCCCCAACGACCCCATGCCCTTTGCGGTGCGGGGGGTCACCTACCTCCTCGAAGAAAACCCACGCGCTAGCCTACCGGATTTGCGCCAAGCGGCAGAATTATACCGCCGCCAAGGGAACCGCGAATCCTACGAAGAGTTGATGACCGTGATCCGCCAGCTTGAAAGCCTCTAGATGCTGAGAACCTGAATCGTGGTTGTTTGGGGTAAGTTCCCCGCAGACACCGTGAGGGAGTTGCCGCCACTGCGGCGCACCGGGGTACCTTCCATCACGGCTAAAAAGTCCTCTAACCCTGTCAAGTCGCAATTGTTGGGATCGGCGGCAGCGGTGCGAAAGTGGGACGGGATGACTAAGCGGGGTTGCAATAGGTCAATGGCTGCTTTGGCTTCGGTTGCCGTATAGGCTTTGTCGCTGCCCCCCACGGGCACAATCATCACATCGGGCCGTCCCATGAGAATTTTTTGCTCGATGCTGAGGGGCATGGCAATTCCCCCCATGTGGAGGATATTGACGCCACCCTGCTGCCAGCGCCACACCACATTCACACCAAAGCGAAAGCCCCCTACCCGATCATGGTTGGTGCGAATCCCCTGGATTTTGAGGCCATTGACGTTGTAGTTGCCCGGCTGAAACAGCAGCTTGGGTCGCCCGGGCAGCCCTTCAATGTAGCCCTCATCAAGGAGGCGGCTACTAATCATCACGATATCGGCAGCAACCCGCGGTGGCCGTAGCCCTTTGGTACAGCCGATGGGGCGAAAGGGGTTTACCAGAACCCGCTGGCCACTGCCGCTAAAGAGAAAACAGGTGTGCCCTAGCCATTGGAGCGACAGCCCTGCTCCTTGGGCGTGTGCTGCCCAATGACCGCCTAAACTGGCGATCGCCCCCACTTGCGCCCAGCGCAAAAACTGCCGCCGTTCCATAGGTCTCCCCACAGTGCATTCCCAGCCAAGTATAGAGAAAATTGGCCGCTTGCGCGAGTTCCACGAAATTTGCTAAGGCTGCTGACGGCTAACGTTTGCCAAAAAGTTCCTCAACAGGTCTTTGCCACAGCGGGTCAAGATACTTTCGGGATGGAACTGCACCCCTTCAAGGGTGGGATACTGGCGATGGCGCACCCCCATAATCAGGTTGTCATCCGTCCATGCGGTAATTTCTAGAACCTCGGGGCAGGTCTCACGATCAATCACCAAACTATGGTAGCGAGTGGCAGTAAAGGGTTGGGGCAAGTCTTGAAAGACCCCCACCCCCCTGTGGTAAATCTCTGAGGTTTTACCGTGCATCAGCGTTGGCGCTAGGGCAATCGTGCCCCCAAAGACTTCGCCAATGGCTTGATGCCCCAAGCACACCCCTAAAATGGGGTATTTAGACCCATAGGTACGAATCACCGCCTCCGAAATTCCGGCATCCGCAGGTCGTCCCGGGCCTGGGGAAATAACAATGCCAGCGGGAACCAGTGCGTCAATGTCGGCAAGGGTGATCTTGTCGTTGCGAAACACCCGCAGATCCCCTGCAACGGCAAATTCAGCGGCCAGTTCCCCCAAGTATTGGACTAAGTTATAGGTGAAACTGTCATAGTTGTCGATAACAATAATCAATAGCTAGCCACCTCCACTGTTGCGCGTTTGGGGAACCCTATCATCTAAATCAGGATTTTATGGTACCAGATAGGGTATCCCCGAGTTGGTGCAGGGGTTCATAGACCGGCTCTAGTGCCGCTTGAGTGTGGGCGATCGCCCGGAGGAGTTCTGCCGCCAAGTATTCTAGGGGGTGAGGGGGCGGTGCTTGGCGCTGCCGCGGTTTGGGTGTCGGCACAAACTCACTGGCCACGGCTTGGAGTTGGTACGCCACCGCTTTGACCTTGGCCAAATAGGTGAGTGTTTCTTCAAGCTGTCGTGCAATGGTTTGTTGCTGTACCTGCAGTTGCTGCCACTGCTCTTGGGACAGACAGTGGCCTTGGGACTCCAATCGCAGGGGTTCTAGGTTCACAAATAATTGGTCGAGATCCGGCAATTCTGGGGAGACTAATGCCTCTAGGAGTGCCGCATCAAACAACTCGCGCATCAACTCCGGCGGTATAGCCGCCAGACTATCCGTTGGGTGTTCAGGGGAAAAAGCCGGATCAGGAATTGTCATGTTGCAGCCACTTAGGAGAGCGTACCAGTTGGCAATTTAGAATGGAGTTGTTGCCAAGCCCTAGGGTGTTGCCGGGGTGATGAACGTTGCGTTTAGTATGGCGTAAATTGTGACCTCCTCTTCTGCTCCGATTATTTTGGGTGTGACCGGCGCGTCTGGTTTGCTTTACGCAGTGCGCACCATAAAATTTCTATTACAAGCAGGGTATCCTATTCAATTAGTGGCATCAAAGGCTGTCCATCAAGTGTGGCAAGCGGAATGTGGTTTGACGATGCCCGTGCAGCCGGATAAACAAGCCCTCTTTTGGCAGGAGCAAGCACAGGTCTGGGATGGGGCATTGACCTGCCATCGACCCACAGATGTGGCCGCCGCGATCGCCAGTGGTTCCTTTCGTACCCTTGGGATGGTGATTATTCCCTGTAGCATGAGCACGGTGGCTAAGCTGGCCGCAGGCTTGAGTTCGGATTTACTGGAGCGGGTGGCGGATGTCCACCTGAAGGAGCAGCGCCCCCTAGTACTCGTGCCGCGGGAAACCCCCTTTAGCCTGATTCACTTACAGAACCTGACTCAGCTTGCCATGGCCGGGGCGCGGATTGTCCCCGCCATTCCGGCGTGGTATCACCGCCCTGAAACCATTGAAGACCTAGTGGATTTTGTCGTAGCTCGCGCCCTTGATCAGCTAGGGTTAGATTGTGTGCCCTTGAAGCGTTGGCAAGGACCAATCACCTAATGTCGCAAGCGTGGGTCTATTTGGGGGCGATCGCCCTGTTGGCAATACTCGTTGTCCAAAATTGGCAGCCAGTGCTGCCCCTGCGGTTTCTGGGGCAGCAAACACCGCCGTTGCCCCTTGCTTTGTGGATTGCCGCGGCTGCCCTAGTTGGCATCCTTTGGGGACGCATCCTGCTGTTCCTCAGTACTAGTCCACCGGCAGAAACCCGCAGACCCCAGCGGCGACGATCGCCCGAGCCAACCGTTGCCACGGAGGATCCGTCGATGCGGCCACCGCCAGAGGACACCGATCCTGTTGCGGATGTGGAGGATTGGTTTGAGGAGCCTGAGCCAACCCCGCCCGAACCTGTCATTGAAGATTCACCCCCCCGTCGCAGTTCCTCCTATTCCTATCAATATCGGCCCTCCCGTAAAAGTTCGTCTGCGGCACCGCCGCCCCCGTCAGTGGTTGATGCGGACTACCGCATTCTTACCCCCCCACCCCCCCGCGATCGCGCCGAGGATGACGCGGATTGGGACATCAATTTATGATCTGCTTAGGGCTTCGTTTGCAGTCGTTTGCAGGAAAATCATCGTGAATGTTGCTGTTGTTGGTGCCACCGGCCGTACCGGTCACCGGGTTGTGAATGCACTTCTACGGGCGGGACATGCCCCCATTGCGGTTGTCCGTAACTTGGCGAAGGCGCAGTCCCACTGGCCCGATGGGGCGATCGCCATTCGCTACGGGGATGTTACCCAACCCCAGAGCCTCGGGAGTGCCTTGGCGGGGGCGGCGGCAGTGATTTGCGCTACAGGAGCCAGCCCCAGCGTCAACCCCCTCGAACCGTTCAGCGTTGACTACCTAGGCACCAAAAACCTGGTGGATGCAGCCCAGCAGGCAGGGGTACAGCAGTTTATTCTGGTCTCCTCCCTCTGTGTGTCCCAGTTCTTTCATCCCCTGAATCTCTTTTGGCTAATTCTGTATTGGAAGCAGCAGGCGGAACGTTATTTACAGGACAGTGGTCTAACCTATACGATTGTGCGTCCGGGAGGACTCAAAGATACCGACGCGGGAGGGTTTCCGGTCATTGCTGCTGCCGATACCCTGTTTGAAGGCAGTATCCCCCGCGCCCAGGTGGCCGACATCTGTGTTGCCGCCCTTGGCGAAGCCGCCGCCGCCAATAAAATTTTTGAGGTGGTGAGTCGCCCTGATCAGCCTCCCGCGGACTACGCTGCGTTATTCCGCTGTGTTCTGTCGGTGTGAGGTTATCGTGCGTTTTTGGCGCTGGTGTCTGGTGGCAGCATTGGTGGTGGGGGTAAGTTATCCGTTTTTGGGGGGGCGATCGCCCGCCCTATGGTGGTACCGCTGGCAACCCGGTAAAATTGCTCCCCTCGTCATGGAAGGCGGCGATCCCTACGTGCGTGCCCTCATGCGCACCATTTCGGCGAGCGAAGCTAACGATGCTAGCCCCTACACCCTGCTCTACGGCGGAGAGCATGTTCAGGATCTGAGTCAGCATCCCGATCGCTGTATTCCCATTCGCCGTGGCCCCAACCAGCACCTGTGTACCACCGCCGCCGGACGCTATCAATTCCTCAGTTCCACATGGGCCGAAAAAGCCGCCCGGTATCACCCTGCCCCCCCCGCGTGGTTTTGGAACCAGTACAGTTTTGCCCCTGAATACCAAGATCAAGTGGTGTATCGCTGGCTAACGGATGCCGAGGCCTGGAATGCGAATATCCCGCAACTGTTGCGTGCGGGGGAAGTGCAGGCGGTCTTTGCCCTGCTGTCGGAGACCTGGACCAGCCTTGGCTACGGGATTGAAAGCAACCTCATTACCCCCCACCTCGAAGAGATCTACACTCAACTGTTAGCCGAAGAATTAGCGGATCGGCAGGCTGCCCTTGTTCCCTAGCCATTCCCTGTTGGCTTAGGGTAGGCGGATACTCGTCCTTGGGAATCGGATAGAGCGCATCACTGGTGGGTGTTGGGCTAGGTGCAACATAACACAATACTTATTTACATATTAATACCTTCCTTATGGAGGTTATCAACAATTATCTCAGGCCTTCTCAGCAATGGGGATCAATTTTTTATAGTAAAGGTAGAGGTTAAATTGCTGTCTTAGGAGTTGACCTATGTTTAAGGCATTGCGGCAAAAACTGCGGGGTATAATGGAGTTTTTAATGGAAGCCTTTTGGCGTATTTTTACCCCCCGCGACGACCACTACCCTTCCACAGGGGCACAGCCCTTTACGGGAACTCGTCCCCGTAAAAGCTAGTTGAATGTCTGACGGTTTGGAGCCACGGGCAACGGAGAGCGCACACCGCGATCATAAATTTCGATATTCCATTGACCGCTGCGGTCAGATTGGAACGTTACAAAGCGGCCATCGCCGCTAATCGCCGGAAATTGTACCTCTCCCTGCCACGTGGCCGTAATAATCTCTTGCTGCCGCGTTAGGCGATCGTACACGACAATATCGGATTTACCCCGCGCTTCTGAACGAAAGGCAATATAGCGCCCATCGCCACTAATACTGGGTTGATCCTGAACCATTCCCGGTCGATTCAAGCCGGGTAAAGGCAGGAGTTGCCGCTGCGCCACATCAAACAAAAAAATGGCACGATACCCGGGGCGATCGCTGACAAACACCAGATAACGGCCATCGTAGGAAAGCTGTGGGGACTCTTCTCGCGCTAAGGAATTTAACCCACCCCCTAGGGGTTCTGTCGGGAGTAATAGATAATTACCACCCCAACAGCCCCCTAAAACGACCAGCAACAGTCCATAAAGGGATAAGTTAACGCTATGTTTCAGCATGGGTTAAGGAATATAACAAATATTTAATTTCAGCTTAACGTTTGGCGCATTCCAAAGGGCTATGCTAACTTGATAGTAGGCACAGTAAATAACAGCTAGTGACAAGAGTGAACTTAGAGCTTGTGCCGCCTCGCTCTCAAGTTCAGGATAAAGCAAAGCTACACCAAGATAAATTTATGCCTGTCGTGATTAGGCCAGTCTTGGCAGTAGTATTCAACCAAGTTAACTAATTCTACGCTCACTGTTTTCTATCGCTTTGTCCAGCCTTGTCGCTGTAGTGGTTACTGTCGAAGTCCCCATATTGTTGCAAAGAGGGAGTAAAACTCAACTTAGCTCTCTTTCAGTTAAGAAATAGTTGCTAGCACACTAAAGTACCGTCAACGTTGACACCAAGAGTACGCTGAGGGAATGCTAAGGGTGCATGACTCCAAGCCTAATCGGTTAAGATGCGAGAAAGGGACTGGGTTGTTACAAGGAACCACGTTTTGTCCACCTTAGTTGTTGAGTAACGATCGTCATTGCTAACGTCCTTAGGGGTCAGGTTGCCGTCAACTTGACCCCCTCGTTTTGTCTATCTCGTTTTGTCTATGGGGGTAGGAATATCCCCCGCTTGGGGGTTAGGAGGCACTCAATTGGGGTTGGCGCATGGCGCGAGCCAGTTCAGCCGCCACTTCGGGTCGCGAAAATTCCGGCGGGGGCAGTTCACCGCGCCGCAACATTTCCCGCACTTTGGTGCCGGAGAGGTGGATGCGCTCTTCGGGCTTGCTGGGGCTGGTTTTGCTGGTGGCCATCGACTGGGTGCGGGTGCAGTAGAAGGCGTGTTCAAATTTGAGGGGGACAATCCCTAGGGCTGCCGGATCAAATTCATCAAAAATGTGCTGGGCATCGTAGGTGCCGTAGTAGTCGCCCACCCCGGCATGGTCACGCCCAATAATAAAGTGGGTGCAGCCATAGTTTTTGCGCACAAGGGCATGGAAGATGGCCTCCCGCGGGCCTGCATAGCGCATGGCGGCGGGGTTAATGGCCAGCACTACCCGATCCTGGGGATAGTAGTGCTCGAGCATAATCTCGTAGCAGCGCATCCGCACATCGGCAGGAATGTCATCCTCCTTTGTGGCGCCCACGAGGGGATGTAAAAAGAGACCATCCACAATCTCTAGGGCGCATTTTTGGATGTATTCGTGGGCACGGTGAATCGGGTTACGGGTTTGGAAGCCGACAATGGTACGCCAGCCTTTGGCGCGGAAGAGGGCGCGGGAGTCTGCCGGATCAATGCAGTAGTTTGGGAATTGAGGATGGGGGTGCCGCTCGAGCAGCCAAATCGGTCCGGCTAAATTCACCTCCCCCTGTTGATAGACCACTTTTACGCCCGGGTGTTTGTCGTCCTCGGTTCGGTAAACACAGCGGGCTTCTTGGCGCTTATCGTAGGTATATTTTTCCCTGAGTTCAAGGATGCCGAGGAACTCACCCGCGGCGTTATCAAGGCGAACGGTTTGACCAATTTCTAGGGGTGCCGCCACCTCAGCCGTGACAGAAAGGGTAATGGGGATCGACCACGGCAGGCCATTCTCGAGGTACATTTCCGTCACGACTCGTTCGTAGTCCGCCTGCCCCATAAACCCGGTCAGGGGACTAAAGCCACCGATGGCAATGAGTTCTAGGTCGGACACGGCCCGCTCGTCAAGGCGCAGCCGCGGTAATTCATGGGCGAGATCGCGCCAGTATTGTTTTTGCTCAGGCGAGAGAATCCGGTTAACCAGGACACCCCCATGGGGGGCGATCGCATCGTTTACTGCACTCAAAATGAAACTCCTTGCGGCCACTTGTTGCAAAACTTCATAACATAGGAGACATTATTGACCGAATAGGGGCATGACACAACTGGCAGATCGGCAGGCCGACCGCTACGGCATCGAACGCGACTGGTGCTGGCGGGGATGGCAGAGTCGCTATAGTTTTTGGCAACCATCTACGCCAGCGGGCCAGCCATTGCTGCTGCTGCACGGCTTTGGCGCGTCGCTGCGGCATTGGCGGTACAACCTGCGGGCGCTGGGCAGCCACCATCCCACCTACGCCTTAGATTTAATTGGCCTCGGCGCTGCCGTAAAACCTATTGCCGCGTATAGTGCCGACTTTTGGGCGGCGCAAGTCTATGACTTCTGGCAAGAACTCATCGGTACACCCACGATTCTGGTTGGCAATTCCATTGGTGCCCTGATTGCCCTCACCTGTGTGTACCGCTACCCCGAGATGGCGGCAGGGGTTGTGATGCTCAGCTTACCGGATCCGGCCATTCGCGACGAGATGATCCCACGGGCGATCGCCCCCCTTGTCAAGGGCATTGAGCGGCTCTTTACCGCCCAGTGGCTGTTGCGGGGTCTATTTTATGCCGTGCGTCGCCCCGCCATTGTCAAGCGCTGGGCACAACTGGCCTACGCCAATCCCGCCTGTGTGGATGCTGAATTACTGGATATTCTGCTTGGCCCCGCCTACGATACTCACGCCGATCTTGCCTTTGGCCAGATTATTCAGGCCATGACCCGCGCCAGCTTTGGCCCGAGCGCCAAAACCATGCTGCAAGCGATACCACAGCCCCTACTGCTCCTCTGGGGCGAGCAGGATCGCTTTATTCCCCCCCAGCTTGCGTCCCTATTCCAGCAGGTGCATCCCACCCTACAATTAGTGAGACTGGCCGCTGCTGGGCATTGCCCCCACGACGAACAGCCAACTGAGGTGAACCGAATCATTTTGGAGTGGCTTGACCGCCACGTTTTGGAGGTTTCCCGCCATGACCAACAAACGCAGTTCTGATATTGGTCTGCTCTTGGGTACCCTTGTCCTGAGCGCCCTTGTGGCCGGAGTGGCCTACTGGCAACTCACCAGCCGCTGGGGTGGGGGCAACACCCCGACTATCTCGGAAACCGCCCCCTCAAGGTGGCAAAAAGTTGCCTTAGCCACCACGCTGCGGGGTCACGAAGACGAGGTCAACGCCCTAGCCCTCAGTCCTGACGGCAACCTACTGGTGAGTGGCGGTGACGATCGCCTGCTCCACTTTTGGAACTTGGCTACCGGCACTGAACTGGGTCAAGCCAGTGGCCACACCGATTGGATCTATGCGCTGGTGATGACCCCCGATGGTCAAACCGTCATCAGCGGCGGTAAAGACAACCAAATTAAGCTCTGGAACACGGGCGATCGCCAACTGCGCGCCACCCTCAGCGGTCACCGCGACTTTGTCAATGGCTTAGCCCTCAGCCCCGATGGACGCACCCTAGCCAGTGCCAGCTACGATCACAGCGTCAAACTTTGGAACCTGAGTACCCTAGAAGAAGTGACGACCCTCGGCGGCCATGGCGGCATTATGCTGACGGTAGCCATTAGCCCCAATGGCCGGTTTTTGACCACCGGTGGCGTTGATACTCAGATCCGCCTCTGGGACTTAGACACTCAGCGGCTGCTGCGCACCCTTGAAGGCCACACCAGCGATGTTAATAGCCTCGCCTTTACCCCCAACAGTGAGCAACTGGTGAGCGGCAGCGATCAGGATGGCATTAAGGTATGGAACCTCACCACGGGGGAACTCACGCACCAGTTTGGTGCCGAAAGTGGTCAAATCTTTAGCGTTGCCGTCAGCCCGGATGGCAGTGCCATTGCCAGTGGCCACGGCGACCAAACCGTAAAGTTATGGACACTCTCCGGTGAACTCCTGCGCAACCTCAAAGGACATTCGGGAGCCGTCTATAGCGTTGTCTTTGGCCAAGACCAATTGATCTCGGCCAGCGAAGACGGCACCGTCAAAGTGTGGCGCATTTTCCCCGGCAGCTAACCCACACTGCCCTCCAGCTTCAGGCTGAGCAGGCGATCCGCTTCCACCGCAAACTCCATCGGCAGTTGGTTAAACACATCCCGACAAAACCCACTGATCATCATCGAGACCGCATCCTCCGCCGCAATGCCCCGCTGGGCAAAGTAGAACAGTTGATCCTCACCAATTTTGGAGGTCGAGGCCTCGTGCTCCACCTGAGCGGTGGGGTTTTGCACTTGGATATAGGGAAACGTATTGGCATTCGACTCCTCGCCAATGAGCATTGAGTCGCACTGGGAATAGTTGCGTGCCCCTGCCGCTTTAGGGCCAATTTTCACCAAGCCACGGTAACTATTGCGAGAGTGGCCTGCGGAAATGCCCTTCGAGACAATGGTGCTGCGGGTATTCTTGCCCACGTGGATCATCTTTGTGCCCGTATCCGCCTGCTGGCGATGATTTGTCAGAGCCACGGAGTAAAACTCACCCACGGAATTGTCGCCCACCAGCACACAACTGGGGTATTTCCAAGTAATTGCTGAACCGGTTTCCACCTGCGTCCACGAAATTTTAGAGTTGCGCCCTAGGCACAGGCCACGCTTGGTGACAAAGTTGTAAATACCGCCTTTGCCATTTTCATCGCCAGCGTACCAGTTTTGCACCGTGGAGTACTTAATCTCGGCGTTATCCAAGGCAACGAGTTCCACCACCGCCGCATGGAGTTGATTAGTATCAAACATGGGCGCCGTACAGCCCTCGAGATAACTGACGTAGCTGCCCTCCTCGGCAATAATGAGGGTGCGCTCAAACTGCCCCGACTCGCCGTTGTTAATCCGAAAATAGGTGGACAGTTCCATCGGACAGCGGGTGTTTTTGGGAATATAAACAAACGAGCCATCGGAAAACACCGCCGAATTCAAGGCCGCATAGAAATTATCGCCAATGGGAACCACGCTCCCGAGGTACTTCTGCACTAGCTCGGGATACTCCTGTAGCGCTTCCGAAATAGAGCAGAAAATAACCCCCTGCTTGGCCAATTCTTCGCGGAACGTGGTAGCCACCGAGACGCTATCAAAGATGGCATCCACCGCCACATTGCTGAGGCGCTTCTGCTCTGAGAGGGGAATCCCCAGTTTTTCAAAGGTTTCTAGCAGCACCGGATCAACGTCATCAAGGCTCTTGAGCTTCTCTTTTTGCTTGGGAGCCGAGTAATAGACAATATCTTGGTAGTTGATGGGCGGGTAGCTCACCTGCGGCCACGTTGGCTCCTGCATCGTGAGCCACTGCCGATAGGCCCGTAACCGGAACTCGAGCATAAACTCCGGCTCGTTCTTCTTGGCGGAAATGAGGCGAATGACCTCTTCGTTGAGACCGCGGGGAATGCTATCGGTCTCAATCTGGGTAACAAAGCCGTACTTGTAGGGCTGATTGACGAGGGATTGTACCGTTGCCGACATCGAGTGTTCTCTTTGGGTGAAGAAGGGGCAGAGTTTCGAGTATATTAAGCAACAAGAGCGTTGCTTTATCTCTAGGACTAATTTAGCAATAAAATGGTTGTTTAAGTCAAGGCTGGGTTACGTTTAGCAGGGACTGCCGTTGCGCCTATCGTGTGCCTGTGGCAGGTGTCGCCAACGGAGTGAATGAGGATGAAAACAGCGGTGACTCCTACATCCGACACTAAACATGACATCTTACACTGCCTGCTCCGGGATGGGCACCTGAGCGCCCAAGAGTTGGCGGCACAGTTGACCATTAGCCCCCAGGCGGTGCGCCGCCATCTTAAGGATTTGGAAGCAGAGCAACTGGTCACCTACGAGGTGCTCTCGGGAACTGTGGGTCGGCCCCAGTATCGCTACGCCATTAGTGAGGCTGGGCGGGAGGAACTGCGGCAGTGGCAGCGGCGGCAGCACGCCAGTAGCGCTAAAGGATTTGCGGTGGAGTTGTTAGAGTCGGTGGCGGCTACCCTAGGGCCGGAGCAGGTTCATGATGTGTTGCAGATGGCATGGCAACGCAAGGCCATAGACTATCGCCAAAAAATCGGCACGGGTTCGCTGGCGGAGCGGCTGCGACGCTTGGTGGCGCTGCGTCAACAGGAAGGATACATGGCGGAATTTTACCCGGTGCAGGATGTTGATCAACCTGCGGCTTATTTATTTACGGAGTACAACTGTGCCATTTCAGCGGTAGCGCAGTCCTTTCCGGCGGTGTGTGATCATGAGTTACAGATGTTTGCGATCGCCCTTGAGGATTGTGCCGTGGAGCGTACCCACTGGATTGTGGATGGCGAGCATCGCTGTGGCTATTTAATTCGCCCCCTGAGCTAGGCTCCCTAGCGGTTGAAAAGAACCCCTCATTGCAGTAGGATGCTTGCAAACTGTGAGGAAGGATGGCAATGGGTCAGCAACAATCGTGGGTCAAAACATTTACTAGTCTGCTGGTTCTGTTGGGTTTGGGTGCCTGTAACAATGTGGGCACGACCGGTGGCACCAATGGCAATGGCCTGCGTATTGGCTCCCTGTTGCCCTCGACCGGTGACCTTGCCTCCGTGGGCACCCCGATTGCCGAAACCGTACCGCTGCTGGTGGAAACAGTGAATGCCTGTGGCGGAGTCAATGGCCAGCCCGTGACCCTCATTGCGGCGGATGATCAGTCCAACCCGGCATCGGGGGCAGAAGCCATGACCAAATTGGTGGAAATTGATCGGGTGGCCGGTGTGGTCGGGTCCTTTGGCAGCAGTGTCTCAAATGCCGCGGCGGATATTGCCACCCGCGGTCAGGTGATGCTGGTGTCTCCGGGCAGTACGAGCACCCTCCTGACGGAGCGGGCTAAAAGGGGTGACTTTAATGGCTACTGGGCGCGCACCGCACCGCCTGACAACTACCAAGCGCAGGCGTTGGCGCAACTGGCCAAGGATCAGGGGTTTGAGCGGGTCTCGACGGTGGTCATTAACAATGACTATGGCCGTAGCTTTGAAGAAGAATTTACCCGGGCCTTCAAGGCCCTTGGCGGAACCGTCATCAATGCCGATCGCCCCACCCGCTACGATGAGCGGGCAACCACCTTCACCACCGAAGCCGCCGCGGCCTTTGCGGGCAACCCTGATGCGGTTGTCGCCATTTTGTACCCCGAAACCGGTAGCCTGCTGCTGAAGTCGGCCTTTGAGCAGGGACTCACCCAAAACGTAGCCATTTTGCTAACCGATGGCGTGAAGTCCGAAAGTTTTCCAGAGCAGGTGGGACGCACGGCAGACGGCAAGTATATTATTGCTGGGGCAAAGGGCACAGTGCCGGGTGCCGATGGCCAAGCGCTTGCCGCTTTGCGGGATCTGTGGCGCACTAAAAAAGGGGGCGAACTGCCGGCCTTTGCGGCGCAGGCATGGGATGCGGCGGCGCTGCTGGTTCTGGCGGCTGAAGCGGCTAAAGCAAATACCGGCGAAGGCATTCGCTCTAAACTGCGCGAGGTGGCCAATGGTCCGGGCGAGGAGGTGGATGACGTGTGCGCAGCCCTTGCTCTATTGCGCGAGGGTAAGGAAATTAACTACCAAGGGGCCAGTGGCAATGTGGATATTGATGAAAATGGGGATGTCGTGGGGGTCTATGACATTTGGCAAGTCACGGATGACGGTAAATTAGAAGTGATTGGCAAGGTCAACCCTGAAAAACCCTAGGCATGGCAAGTACGTTTTCCTTTGATATTGTGAGTGACTTTGACTGGCAAGAGCTCGTCAATGCGGTGGATCAAACAGAGCGGGAAATTAAGGCGCGCTACGATCTTAAAGACACCAAAACCACCCTTGAGCTAACAAAGGAGGGGCTGACGCTGCAAACCGATAGCGAGTTTACCCTCAATGCGGTACACACGATTTTGCAGCAAAAGGCCGCCAAGCGGCAGTTGTCCCTCAAGATTTTTGACTATGGTGCGGTGGAGTCGGCCAGTGGTAACCGCGTCAAGCAAGTGATCCAACTGCGCCGCGGCATTAATTCTGAATTGGCTAAGGAGATCAGTAAATTAATCCGGACAGAGTTTAAGAAGGTGCAAGTGTCTATTCAAGGGGATGTGGTGCGGGTAAGCGCCAAGTCTAAGGATGATTTACAGGCGGTGATTCAACGGTTAAAGGCCGCAGACTATCCGGTGCCGTTACAATTTACGAACTACCGTTAGGGGCGTGGGCGATGCTGGGTTCATTTTCCTTGGGCAGCTTAGGGTTAATCGTAGGATCCGTCCTGACCGTGGTGGGGCTCGTCGCCTACGCCACTGGCAATGCCACCCTGAATTTGGCGGGTTTCTTTTATGGGGTGCCCTTGTTACTGGGGGGGCTGGCGCTCAAGGCCGCTGAACTCAAGCCCGTACCCTACCGTGAGCCACCGACCGCAGCCGTCATTGCTGCCCGTGCCCAAGCCACTCCCACCCAAACCCAAATTCGCAAGGATGTCACCCGCTATCGCTATGGCCAAGAGGCTCATCTAGACAGTACATTGGCGAGCTTGGGGCTGAGTCCTTCGGATGCGGCGCGTCCGGTGCTGGTGGCGATCGCCGAGACCCTCACGGATGGAGCCTACACCTTGATTTTGGGGTTTGCCTCTCCCGCGATTCCCCTTGCGGTCTGGCAGTCCAAGCAAGCCAAGATGGAAACCTTCTTTGGCCCCCATATTGCGGTAGAGGTTCAGGCTCTAGATGCAGATCGCATTGCCGTTGCCCTGATTCGTCAACCCAGCCATGGGGGTGTTACAGTTTAACAAGATTGTTAGTGAATATCTTCTTTTTAGAATTAGGGTGTTACCATAGCATCATTCTTGGGGCAACCTAGAAAAAGATTATGTGTGCCTTGCGGCAGTGCGTCTTCTGCTGCTGAACAACATTGATCAACACCGTTCTAGAACAAGTGATTTGCGGCTATGGGTAAAGTCATTGGCATCGACCTTGGAACCACAAACAGTTGTGTGGCAGTCTTAGAAGGCGGTAGCCCCGTCGTTATCCCCAGTGCTGAAGGTGGCCGGACAACCCCAAGTATTGTTGCCTTTGGCAAATCTGGCGAACGCTTGGTGGGACAGTTGGCCAAGCGTCAGGCAGTGACCAATGCCGAAAACACGGTGTTTAGTATTAAGCGCTTCATTGGCCGCCGCTGGGATGAAACAAGTGCCGAACGGCAACGGGTCTCCTACAACTGTGTGCAGGGGCGGGACGGCACGGTGGATGTGCAAATTCGCGATCGCACCTACACCCCACAGGAAATTTCCGCCATGGTGCTGCAAAAACTAAAGCAGGATGCGGAAGCCTACCTCGGGGAAACCGTCACCCAAGCCGTGATTACGGTGCCCGCCTACTTTAGCGATGCCCAGCGCCAAGCCACCAAAGATGCCGGAGCGATCGCGGGCCTTGAAGTGATGCGGATTATCAACGAACCCACCGCCGCCGCCCTGGCCTATGGGATTGACAAACAGGATCAAGATCAACGAATACTGGTCTTTGACCTTGGGGGTGGCACCTTTGACGTGTCGATTCTGCAACTGGGGGACGGGGTCTTTGAAGTGATTGCCACCGCTGGCAACAACCACCTAGGCGGCGATAACTTTGACGAGTGTATCCTCGACTGGCTGCTGGCCACCTTCAAAGAGCAAGAGGGGATTGATTTATCCAGTGATAAAATGGCGCTGCAACGGCTACGGGAAGCCGCCGAAAAAGCCAAAGTGGAGCTCTCGGGCACCCTTTCCACCTCCATTAACCTGCCCTTTATTACCGCCGATGCCACCGGCCCCAAGCACCTTGAAATTGACCTCAGCCGCAGTCAATTTGAAGAACTCTCGGCTCACCTTGTCCAAGCAACCCTTGCGCCAATGCAACAGGCTCTTGCCGATGCGGGTCTGAGTGTTGACGATATTGACCGGGTGCTACTGGTGGGGGGGTCAACCCGCATCCCCGCCATTCAAGAAATCGTGAAGCAGTTTTGCAGCAAACCGGTGGATCGCTCCGTGAACCCCGATGAAGCCGTTGCCATCGGTGCCGCCATCCAAGGGGGAATCCTCGGCAAAGAAACCACCGTCAAAGATTTACTGCTGTTGGATGTGACCCCCCTATCCCTTGGCCTAGAAACCTTAGGCGGCGTCTTCACTAAAATCATTGAGCGCAACACCACCCTGCCCACCAGTAAGACCCAAAGCTTTTCCACCGCTGCCGATGGCCAAACGGTGGTAGAAATTGCTGTCTATCAAGGGGAGCGCCCCATTGCCAAAGACAATAAGCAACTGGCCTGCTTTGAGTTGACCGGGATTCCCCCCGCGCCCCGCGGTGTGCCCCAAATTGATGTCACCTTTGATATTGATGCCAACGGCATTCTCAGTGTTTCGGCAGTGGATAAAGCCACCGGCCGCCAGCAGAGTGTGCGCATTACCAACCGAGGCGGCCTCAGCAGTATGGAAATTGAGCGGATGCGCCAAGAGGCCTCCATCTATGCCCAAGCCGACGAAATGAAGCGACAAGTGGCAGAGCTGCGTAACCAAGCTGACACGCTGCTGTATAGCTACGAATCCACCCTGAAAAACCACGGCATCAGCCTGCCTCCTGACCTGCGCGCTCGCATTGAACCGGCGGTGCAAAGTATGCAAGCGGCGATGGTGGATGACACCATCACGCCAGATGAAATTCGCAAACGGATGGAGGCGCTGCAACAAGCCTTGGTCGCCCTTGGCACGGTGGTCTATCAGCAAACGGCGGGCGGCTCCATGATGGCACCCAACCCAACTCGGGGCGGGTCAACCATTAGTTCCCAAGCGACCCAATTTTTGGATAGTGATGCCACAGTAATCAGCGATAATGAAGAAACAGTTGTTTCGGATTATGAAGCTGTTGATTAATTTAGGTAACTGTGGCTATGGCTCGTGATTTTTATGAGATATTGGGTGTCTCGCGTTCTGCCGATGCCGAGGAATTAAAGCGAGCGTATCGGCGCCTAGCCCGCAAATATCACCCCGATGTGAATAAGGAGCCGGGCGCCGAGGAAACCTTTAAGGAAATCAACCGTGCCTACGAGGTACTCTCAGACCCTCAGGCCCGCGCCAACTACGATCGCTTTGGTGAAGTGGGTGTCAGCGGTGCGGCGGGCTTCAGCGACTTTGGCGTTGGCGATATGGGCGGCTTTGCCGACATTTTTGAAACGTTCTTTGGGGGGTTTGGTACCGGCGTGGGTACCACTGGCCGCCGTCGTCCAGGCCCAACCCGGGGTGATGACCTGCGCTACGACCTCAAGCTGGAATTTCGTGAAGCGGTTTTTGGTGGTGAAAAGGAAATTCGCCTCAACCATCTAGAAACCTGCCAAACCTGCAAAGGGACAGGTGCGAAGCCCGGTACTCGCCCGGTGACCTGTAGTACCTGCAATGGGGTTGGCCAAGTGCGTCGCTCCACCCGTACCCCTTTTGGCAGTTTTACCCAATTAACCACCTGCCCTACCTGCGGTGGCTCTGGCTCGATGGTGGAAGACCGCTGTAGTACCTGTGGTGGTCAAGGTCACACTCAGGTGAGCAAAAAGTTAAAAATTACCATTCCCGCCGGAGTGGATACCGGCACACGGCTGCGGGTGTCGGGAGAGGGGGATGCCGGTCAGCGGGGTGGCCCTGCGGGTGACCTCTACGTGTATTTGTACGTGGAGGCGGATCCCGAGTTCCAGCGGGAAGGTAATAACATTCTGTCGCGGTTAAAAATTAGCTACCTGCAGGCGATTCTTGGCTGCCGCGTGATGGTGAACACCGTCGATGGCGAGGCAGAACTGACGATCCCTGCGGGCACCCAGCCCGGAACTGTTTTGACCCTAGAGGGGCATGGGGTACCCCGGGTCGGCAATCCGGTAGCGCGAGGGGATCACCTAATTACCGTCGATGTGGAGATTCCTACCCGGATTAATCATGAAGAACGGGAGCTTCTAGAAAAACTGGCTAAAATTCGTGGTGAGCGCCTCGGCAAGGGGGGGTTAGAGAACTTTTTAGGGGGTCTGTTTGGCGGCTAGAATTCGACGGTGCAGCAGTGGGTCAGCATATCAATGATTACAGAGATTTTGGCAGCACTGGAGCAGGGGAACTATCAGCAGGCGGAGCACTTGTTGGGGCAGCTTCCTGCCGAAGACCCGCGGGTATTACTCTGCCAAGGACGGCTGTACCTGAAGACCGATCGCCTCGGTGAAGCGGAAGCAACGTTTCGGAATTTACTGCGACTGAACTGTGGCCCTAAGTTGACCCAAGCAGCGCGGCAAGGTCTCCAGAACATTGAGGAGGTGCGGCAGCAGCAGCGACAGCGGGCGATCGCCCAGACCCATGCGGTGGTTGGCATTGAACAGCAGGGGCTACTGGTTTTAGAAGGCGTTTCTAATCCAGAGGCGAAGGCACACCTAGCCCGTCATCTGGCGACTATCCTAAAAATTGATCCCTACGCAGCGCGGCTCCTGATCCCGACGCGGGGATGGCGGTTGATCCGCTGCGGTAATTTTGCCGAATTGATGGTGTACCGCCAAGAGCTACAGGCGGCGGGCTTACCTTTATTTTGCGTCCCCATGGAGGCGCTGACCCAAACCCCCGTGCTGGAGGTTCGCTATTTTGAGGCAATTTCGCCCCAGCCCCGAGTGGTCTGTACCAGTTCACTGCAACCGCAGCCCTTTACCCTCACGTTTCAGTGGTCCGAGGTAACGCAGCGGGTGGAGGGGTTACTGCCCATTTTTGAGTTGGTCTTTGATCGCGATCGCCAAGGCAAAGTCAGCCGTAAAGAGCAAATCCAAGATCATGCCCAGTGCTGCGACCTGCACCTGAGGGAGAAAAATCAAATTCTGCGCTTTTATCGCGGTGGCTATCAGTTTAATCAGGGGATTGATTTAGCCGCGCTTGATCCCACGGCCACCACCACCGACCTCGAACTGGATCAGGCCACCTCGTGGGTTAAATGGCGGCAGCTTTCGCAGGTATGGCAGCAGCCTTGGGGCGATCGCCCCGTTTGGAACGACTTTAGTAGCTTTGCCGAAACCGCCCTTGAATTTAGCGAATTACTGAGTAAAATCCGCCCCCACCTGAACCTCTTCCGCCGCGAAGAGAGCCTCTGGGATGCGGCCTTTATGCTCTATAGCAGTTTGGCCTTTCACCGCGGTGCCAGCTAACAAAGCCGTCCCCACAGCCGTTAAGCTAGGAATACACGCCCTGTTCCGAGTTTGCCGTGCTCCATCGACTCAAACAAGCGATTAAAAACGACCTCATTGCCGGTTTGCTTGTGGTCATTCCCCTTGCCACCACGATCTGGCTCTCCATTTCAGTATCTAGCTGGGTATTAGACCTACTGACGCGCATTCCCAAACAAGTCAACCCCTTCAAAACATGGCACCCCCTCTTGGTGGATCTACTCAATATCAGCGTGGGCATTTTTGTCCCCTTGAGTGGCATTTTGCTCATTGGCTTGATGGCGCGGAATATCGTTGGCCGCTGGTTTTTAGAAACCGGTGAAAGTGTGCTCAAGCGCATCCCCCTTGCGGGTACCATCTACAACGTCCTGCAACAACTCCTAGAGACTCTCCTGCGGGACTCGCGCGATCGCTTTCGCCGCGTTGTCCTCGTGGAGTATCCCCGCCCGGGTCTGTGGGCGGTTGCCTTTGTAACGGGTACAATTAATGGTTCACTGCAAACCACGTTTACCGAGCCGATGCTTAGTTTATTTGTGCCCTCCTCCCCCAACCCCACAACCGGCTGGTACGTCATTGCCAGTGAGCGGGAGGTACAGGACCTAAACATCTCCATTGAGGATGCCTTTAAGCTGATCATCTCCGGCGGCATCGTGACTCCCGGCACCCCACTGCCCCCAGTCACCTCCGGTGCCATTCCCCCCATCCTAAAGCCATTGCCGAGGAACACCCCATGACCACCGCTCGCCGTGTTGCCCGTGAATTGGCGCTGCTGAGTGCCGCCCAACTCCTGCGTCAACCCAAGGCTCTCAGTGATGCCGACTGTCGCAGCCTGATTTTAATGGCCGTCCGTACCCTCGCCAGCGATGTGCGCGATACCCTAGAGCAGGCCGGAAGTGAGCTAAGTGAGGGGCAACGGCTGCTGCACGAGAGCGAGTTACAACTCCCTCAGCTTGAGAAGGTTCAATTGCTGCTGCGGGAAGCACTCCAGCGGGCAGAACGCTGCATTAATCGCGTCGGTGCCGCCCTAGATTTACCCGAAATTCTCTATTTTGCCCACCAAGAGGAGGTGCAAACCTACGCCGTGGCTATTTTGCAGCACCTACACCGCCATCAGGAGGCCATTGAGCAGCGGCTCGAGACCTCAATGGTGGACTGGCAGGTGGAGCGCCTGACTCAAGTCGATCGCCACATCATTGAAATTGCAATTACAGAAATGACGTACCTCGATGTGGCCAAACAGGTGGCCATTAATGAGGCCATTGAACTGGCTAAACGCTATAGCGACGAGGGCAGCCACCGCTTTGTAAACGGTGTACTCCGCCGCATTAGCGATAACACGCACTAAGTACGCCCTAGATTTTAGGTCAATTTGGAAAAAATCCCTTCGGCATCAAAGACATCCATACCATTTTCTGAAGCGGCGGCTACAGGATCTTTAATTTGAGCATTACCCTTTCGGAGTAACTTACCTTTTCGGGGATTTTAGTGGGGCTATGCGGGGGATTGATAGCCCGAACTACCCTTACTATAGCTAAGCCAACGGCGGATGACAACCCCGTTGCGCCAAAAAACTGTTACAAACTATTACTGGCCTCGCACTAGACTGGTATAGGAGACTACCCCCTGCGAGACAGCATGACATCTGCAGCCCGCGCGACTGACTGGCAATTGTTACAGCGCTTGATCCCCTACCTACGGCCTTACCGCTGGGCGCTTTTGGGGAGCGGGTTACTGTTGGTTCCCTTGGCGGCGGCGGCTGCCCTGCAACCCATTATCATTGGCCAAGCGATCGCCTTCCTGAAACAGGAGGAGAGCACCTACGCCTTTCTCAAGCCCTTGTCCTTCACCCAAGGCATTGATCTGCTGAGCATGGCATTGCTGGTCACCGTGATCCTGCGGTTTACCCTGCAGGCGGCTCAGGGCTACTGGATTCAAAAAATTGGCCAGCAGATTACCGCCGATATTCGCCACGATTTGTTTGATCACGTCCTGCGCTTATCCTCCCGCTTTTTTGATCGCACCCCTGTGGGAAAACTGATTACCCGTTTGACGAGTGATGTGGATGCCCTTGGGGATGTGTTCGCCACCGGAGCCGTGGGGGTGATTAGCGATGTGTTTTCCATGGTGGTGGTTATCCTGACGATGTTCTTGATTGACCACACCTTGGCGACGCTGCTGTTGGCCTTGGTACTGCCGATTACGGCACTCATTATCTACTTTCAGAACCGCTATCGGCTGGCGAACTACAAGTCCCGTGAGGAGTTGTCGCTCCTGAATGCCAACCTGCAAGAGAATATTACCGGTATTGGGGTGGTGCAGTTGTTTCGGCGGGAGGCGTTTAATAGCGATCTATTCCGGCGGCGCAACCAACGTTACATTCGGGAAGTGGATCGCACCATTTTTTACGATTCAGCCGTCTCGGCAACCCTAGAGTGGATTGCCTTTGTGGCGATCGCCGGTGTCCTGTGGCTCGGGGGTGCCCTCGTAGAGCAGCGCACCATTGACTTTGGCACCTTGGCCACGTTTATTCTTTTTTCCCAGCGAGTCTTTGATCCGCTGCGCCAGTTAGCGGAAAAGTTTACCACCGTACAGGCGGGGTTAACGGCCATTGAACGGATTAATGACCTGCTATCAGAGCCAATTGAAATCCAAGACCCCGATCCTAGGGGGGTACGCGCTCCGATTCGTCGCGATAATCCATACGCCGTCGAATTTCGCAATGTCTGGTTGGCCTATAAAGAGGAGGATTACATTCTGCGGGGGGTGTCCTTTCAGATTGGGGCGGGCGAGAAGGTGGCCATTGTTGGCCCCACGGGTGCGGGTAAAAGCTCAATTATTCGCCTACTGTGCCGTCTGTACGAACCCAGTCGCGGTGAGGTTCTCATTGATGGGCGCAATGTCCGTGAGTTTAGCCAAGCAGACCTGCGACAGCACATTGGTGTGATTTTGCAGGATAGTTTTCTCTTTTCTGGCGATGTGAAAAGCAACATTGCCCTTGGGGATGCCTACCCCCTCGATCAGATTCAGCGGGTGGCCGCCGAAATGAATATTGCCGAATTTATTGAGCAACTGCCCGCGGGTTACGATACCCTGCTGCGGCAGCGGGGCACCAACCTATCTGCCGGACAGCGCCAACTGCTGGCCTTTGCGCGGGTGGCAATTCGCAATCCCCAAATTCTGGTATTGGATGAGGCGACTGCCAACCTAGATGTGGGAACCGAAGTCATGATTCAGGCTGCCCTGAACCGCCTCCTTGTGAATCGCACCGCGATTATTATTGCCCACCGCCTTGCCACGATCCGCCACGTGGATCGCATTTTTGTGCTGAAGCGGGGCAAATTGGTCGAGCAGGGTACCCACACAGAACTGCTCGATCGCAATGGGGTCTATGCCAACCTCTACCGCCTCCAAGCATTATCGGAGATCACTGAGGATACGGCTGGACGCACCGCGCTTTAGCTACCCTCGCCCTGCAAGCATCCTTCTGAGGCGGGGCGGGTCACCACCTGCCAACCATGGCGACTCACCCGGGTCTGCCATTGGTGCCACTGGTGCCCTAAAGTGACACCGGTTGCAGCGGTGTTGAGGTGGTTGCGCCACAGAATGAGGGCATCTTCCCGCGGGTGGTGGTAGTAATGGGGACGACGACCGACGACAGTGAATTCAAACTGCTGATATAAGCGCAGGGCGGCGGTATTGCTCGGGCGCACTTCAAGGGTGGCCCACTGGCGATCGCCCCGCTGGTGTGCCAATTGCAGCAGACGGCACAACAGTAACCCCGCCAAGCCCTGACGGCGGCAGTGGGGATGCACCATCAGCAGGACTAGGTGTAGCTCATCGCCAATCCCCCACGTGAGGCCACATCCCCAGATCTGCTCCAGTGTGGCCAGCACTAGCAGCGTATGGTGGGGCTTCGCCAATTCTTGGGCATAGCTCTGGCGCGACCAAAAGCCACCTAAGCAGACCTGATCCAGTTGGACAATGCCATCTAAATCCTTAATGGCTAAGGGACGTAATTCTAATAGGGGCATCGCTGTTGCTAGAGAACTGGAGTGGTATTATCGGGGTAACGGTTTACACGAGCAATGGTCATGGCCGAAGAGACCCCCACAACGCCTGCAAAAGCAGAAAAGCCGCCAGCCGTCGAAAACAAACCCTTTGCCGAGTTTATCAATGAGGCGTTCTTACCCGCGTTAACCCAAGCACTGACTGACAAGGTTCAGGATCTAACCCTGCGACTTGAGAATACCACTGTCGTTGGGACGTGGGGCAAGGGGGCACACGAATTTCGCCTCTACTTCCTTGATGGTGATATCCAAGGCACTAAGGCCTTTGTCTGTAGCAATTATGGCACTACCCCCAGTACGATTGAGCCATTTTTAAGCGATGAGCGCAAAGTGACCCTTGACCTGCTGGTGTTTGGGGTTGTGCAACGGCTGAATGCCCAAAAGTGGCTCGGGGGCAACTAGGGCATGGCTTCGGCAATTCAAGTGGGCGATCGCGCCCCGGATTTTGAACTGCAGGCCGCCAATGGTCAGACCGTGCGCCTATCGGACTTTCAAGGACGCAAGAACGTTGTCCTCTACTTTTACCCGGCCTCGGAAACCCCGGGCTGCACCGTTCAAGCGTGCGCCTTTCGCGATGCCTATAGCGTGTTTCAAGAGCTAGACGCTGAGGTCATTGGCATTAGCGGCGACCCCCTAGGGAAACAAAAAGGCTTTCAGCGCCACCATCAACTGCCATTTTTAGTCCTCAGTGACCCCGGCAATCAGGTGCGGCAGCAGTACGGTGCTTCTACCCTGTTTGGCCTGTTTCCGGGGCGGGTGACCTACGTGATTGATAAGGCCGGTGTTGTGCGCTACGTGTTCGATGCCATGTTGAACTTCAACGGCCACATCGACAAAGCCCTTGAGGTGCTCAGGGAACTGGCGGCCACACCCACCTAAACCGGCTAAAGTGATCGCGATCACCCGCAACCGGTGAGCAACTTCACCATCAGTAGCCGCGTTATCTCACAGAACTCTGCCGCGTGTGGCTCTATGGTGGGAACATATCGTTGGTTGCTCAAGGAGAATCCATCCATGCGTCGCTTTGGTGTGCTTGTTCCCGCTCTCGCTCTGAGCCTTTTGCCCTTGATTACAGGGGGGCTTGCGGTTGCCCAGTCTGCCCCGATGGTTGTCAGCCAAGCCAGTAGTTTAGCGGCACGGCTGCGGGCGAATTTGCCGAATCGGGGGGTGCCCGGCAACCGTTTTGGTGGTGCGATCCGCGGCAGTTGCGTGATGGGGAACCAACGCTTAACGGCACTCTTGCCAACAACGAATCTGGGACAAACCGCGGCGGCTAAGCCCACCTTCTTTGTGTTTGTGCCCACCAGTAACGCTCGCCAAGGGGAGTTGGTTATTCTTGATGCTCAGAACCGCGAAGTGAGTACCCGCGTTGTGGATTTGCCCACTGAGCCTGGGGTGCTGGCTCTGCAGCCCACAACAGACCTCAACCCAGGGGAAGACTATCGCTGGTTCTTTACCCTGCTGTGCGGTGCCGATGCAGATGATCCGTCGGCAATGATCTCCGTGAGCGGCGTTGTGGCGCGGATTCAGCCCAGTAGTGACTTGGCGAAAAAGCTGGCGGCGAAGAACGCGGGCGATCGCCTCAGTGCCGCTGCCGATGCCGGGCTTTGGTACGAAACCTTAGCGATTCTTGCGGATCTGCAACGGCAAACCACCACCAAAGAGATAGCCCGCAGTGAGTGGCAGGCGGTTCTTAGTGCCGTTGGCCTCGAGGCCATTGCCCAAGCCCCCCTTGTACAACTTGTACAATAGTAGGGATGAGTTAGCGCGGTGGTTGCGGGAGTACCCCACTCCTGAGGAAAGTCCGGGCTTCCGAAAGACCAAGCTTGCTGGGTAACGCCCAGTGCGGGTGACCGCGAGGATAGTGCCACAGAAATATACCGCCGATGGAGGGAAACCTCACAGGTAAGGGTGCAACGGTGCGGTAAGAGCGCACCAGCAACATCGAGAGGTGTTGGCTCGGTAAACCCCGGCTGGAAGCAAGGTGTGCTAGCGCTAAAGGACTAGGGTTGGTCTTTTCCCCAGTCCTTGGCTAGCCAGAGCCGCTAGAGGCACTTGGTAACAGGTGTCCCAGATAGATAACCACCCTCGAACAGAACCCGGCTTACGTCTAACTCATCTTTATATTTTTTATCGGCTCGCTACAGCAATGCTGCCAACGGCCCAGGTACCGGAAAAATAATCAGCAACAGCAGGACAAGCGCCATCAGCCCCAAGCCATCACGCCAGTTGTCCAGTTCGCTCACGTCATTGAGAGCGGGTTCATCAAAGGCGGGCAAGAAAAAGAGAATCAGTGCCCAAATAAAGAGCCACGGCTGAACAAACGAGAGAATTAGCACCAGTAAACGGCTCACTTGACCGATGACCGCACCCGCCCGATGGCCATACATGGCGTGAACCATATGGCCACCATCCAACTGCCCCACGGGCATCAGGTTCAAGGCCGTTACCACTAGCCCCAGCACCCCGGCGATCGCCAGTGGGTGTAAATTCAGGACACTGTCTTCTGTGAGGGCACGGCCAAAGACCGCCTTGGCAATGAGGGCAAAAAGAATTGAAATGCGGGGGTTCAGGGCCTGCGGATTCAGAGAGTTTTCGCTACTCTGGGTCGGCAGTGCCACAATTTCTGACTGGTGCAGTCCCCAAATCAGCAGCGGCAGCGTGACCACCAACCCGGCCAACGGTCCGGCCACACTGATGTCAAACAGGGCACGGCGATGGGGAATGGGCGATCGCATCTGGATAAACGCACCAAGGGTACCCATGGCAAAGGGGAGGGGAATAAAGTAGGGCAGCGTGGCCTTCACCCGATAGTAGAGGGCAGTCACCAAGTGCCCCAGTTCGTGGATGCCCAAGATTAAGAGTAGGCCAATGCTGTAGGGCAAGCCTTGCCAGAGCACATCAGGATTCTGGCGCAGTTCTGCCGTTGTTAAGTCCGGTGCCACCAACGCCAGCCCCGCAAGGGTTGTTGTCAAAAACGTGAGCGCTAGCAAGCCAAGGCTCAGCCCCGGTCGCCAGAGTTGCTGGGGTTGAGGGAGGCGATCGCGGGGAATGAGGGCAAAAAACGGTTTATTGCTGATGCCCATCTGAAACATCACCAAAAAGCGATCGCCAAAGCGTTGAGCAATGTTGCGTGCCACCGTTTGATACACATGGTTGGCGTCACCGCGCATTTGGCCACGGCAAATGACCGCCTGCGGACGATACTCAATTTGTTGCAGATAGTAAATGCCCCACGGGAAACAACTCTGGAGTTGCGCCTCTTCATCGCGGTTCAAGAGCTTGGGTGGCTCTTCCACAGGCAGGGGCGGAGCCGGAGCCGCTGGCGCAAGGGCTTGCTGGCCACGGCGTAACAGCACAAGGTAGAGTACCGAACTGGTCACAAACAGTAAAATTAGCCAGCCAGAGGGAACCGGTGTGTTACCGTAGAGCGCCATCCAACCGGCAATAAAAAATGCTGGTAGCATCAGCACCAGCCACAACAGCCACCAGGGGGTTTGACTGACCCGAGCCGCACTTTGCCGCACAATCAACAGCAAAACCAGACCCAATACAATAAGGGATATCCATGTCATACGTTGCGGTACCCTGTGGCTCAACAACAGAAACTCCCCCGTCAGGTATTACCGATGGTCTATGGGTTTGCGCCAAATCGCGAGACCTTAGGGGGAACGGCTTATCTCATTGTAGAAAAGGATGGCAATACCCTGATTGATGCGCCATTGTGGGGGAAACCCACCGCCGCGTGGTTGGCTCAACAGGGGGGACTCAAGCGGTTGATTCTGACCCATCGGGGGGCGATCGCCCACGTGCGGGAGTTTCAGCGCACCTTTGAATGCGATGTCATCATCCATGCCCAAGAAGCCTACTTGCTACCCAACTTAAGCGTGACCACCGTTACAGATTACTGTGCCCTCACTCCCACCCTAGAGATCCTCTGGACCCCCGGCCACTCTCCGGGCAGTTGTTGCGTGTATTGGCGCGAGCAGGGGGGCGTGCTCTTTACCGGGCGGCATTTGCTCCCTAGCCCCAGTGGCAACCTCCTGCCCCTAAAAACCGCCAAAACCTTTCATTGGCCACGACAAGTACAGAGTTTGAAAGCACTGCAAGCATTTTGTGCCCAGCGTCCCCTCGCCTACCTGTGCCCGGGAGCGAACCTTGGCTTTTTGCGGGGGGCAGGGGTCATTGCTAATGGCCAACAGGTTTTGCAATCTATTGTGGTTGACGCGGATGCCACTACTGCCGTAGCTACCTGAGCCTGCTGTGGCAGTTCGGAAAGAGGAACCTGCCAAGGGCGTGAAACCCTACTTGCAGAAGACTTTGCATCCTCTAGACTAAAAGTAGGCCACAGGCAAAGGGCACAGATAACCGGCATCCTCAGGTGGCCAATATAAGCAAATTTATCTGTTGCCTCTGTGGCACACCCCTTGGGCAAACCGAGTCATATGGGAGGACATTGTTATGGCACTTGTACGCTGGGAACCGTTTCGGGAAATTGACACCCTACAACGCCAAATGAATCGCCTGTTTGATGAACTGATGCCCCTGAGCGATCGCGCCAGCGAAAGCCACTTTTTACCGGCTGCCGAGCTAGAAGAAACCCCAGAAGCGCTATTGCTCAAGGTTGAACTACCGGGCATTGATGCCAAAGAACTGGATGTACAAGTCACGAGCGAAGCCGTGGCGATCAGCGGCGAACGCAAGTCTGAAACCCACAGCGAAAGCAACGGCATCAAACGTAGCGAATTCCGCTATGGCAAGTTCCAACGGGTGATTCCCTTACCGGTACGGATTCAAAATACCGCTGTCACGGCAGACTATAAAGACGGTATCCTGCACTTGACGCTGCCGAAAGCGGAAGAAGAGAAAAACCGCGTTGTCAAAGTGAACCTTGGCTAAAGCAACACCGTCTCCCTAGGGGAGGCAATCGCACGTTGTCACACGTCTAGGATATCCCCCCCTGTTGGGGGATTTTTTATGTCCCTAGGACGCAAGTGCCACTTCGACAAGCTGTTGCAGTTCACCACTTTGGTATAGCTCAATGAGAATATCCGAGCCGCCGATGAACTCGCCATTGATATACACTTGGGGGATCGTGGGCCAGTTGGAGTACTCTTTAATGCCCTGGCGAATTTCAAAATCCTCTAGGACATCGACGGTGGTGTAGGGCACCCCCAACGCGTTGAGAATTTGTACGGCATTGTTGGAGAAGCCGCACTGGGGCATCAGCTTACTGCCCTTCATAAAAACAATAATTTTATTGCTTTTGACAAGGTTGTCAATTTTGGCTTGGAGTTCTGGAGTCATCGTTGTTTGCTTACGTAAAGGAGACAACTGTAAAGGGGCTACACTCAGTTTAGCGAGTTGCTGCCCATTGATCTGGGGTATAGGTTTTCAGGGAAAGGGCGTGCAGTTCATTTGTGGCCATCACCCCATTGAGGCCACGGTACACTAATTGATGTTGCTGTACCAGCCGTTTGCCTTCAAAGGCCGCAGAGACAACCACTGCCTCGTAGTGATCGCCACCGCCCGTCAAGTCCTGCACGTGGACAATGGCATCCGGCAGCGTAGTTCGGATCAGTTGTGTGAGTTGTTCAGGGGTAACCATAGATGACACAAAATGCTTTTAGGCAACTAATCTAGCTAGTCTAAATAGTTTATCAGAGACGCTCCTACGCCGCCTAGGCTAAGGGTCTCAATGCCGTAGTGATTTGGATTGTTGATTGGTATGCCGAGCACGGCCTTTTGCCCGCCCACCTTTGTGGCTCAAACCCTAACGACGAGCAGTGGCAAGTTAGTGTATTACACCGCCAGCGATCGCTACTGGGGTAACAGCCTTGAACGCCCGCCCCTCATTTTTTTACACAGCCTTGGGGGCGGCTCCAGCCACTATGAATGGTCGCAGGTCTATCCTGCCTTTGCCAGTCGCTATCGAGTGATTGCCCCTGACTTGATTGGTTGGGGCGCCTCGGATCATCCAGCGCGGGAGTACTACACCAGTGACTACTGGCTGATGATTGCCGAGCTACTACGGATGGTGGGCACGCCAGCACGGGTGGTGGCTTCTTCCCTGACTGCGGGCATTCTGGTGCGGCTTGCGGTGCAGCAGCCCCATCTGTTTAGTCATCTGTGTTTAGTGTGTCCCAGCGGCTTCAATGATTTTGGCGAAGATCAAGGTCAAGGGTTAGCGCGGGCCATCCTCAGTGTGCCCGCCCTTGATCGGCTTATCTATGCGGCAGCGGCAGCAAACCCCCTTGCCGTTCGTAATTTCCTGACCCAGTTCTTGTTTGCCAACCCCCAACGCCTACGGGAGGAAACCGTTGCCGCCTATCTGGAATCCGCCTGCCGCTATGGTGCAGAATGGGCTGCCTTGAGTACCCTCAAGGGCAATTTGTCCTTTGATCTGAGCCAGTACTTGCCGCAGCTACAAACCCCCACGGTGATCTTTTGGGGCGAAGCGGCAAAACTCACCCCCCTTTCCCTTGGTGAGCGGCTTTACGCCAGTGCCCCAGATCGAATTCAAGGGTTTTATCGTATCCCAGAGGCAGGGGTGCTACCCCACCTTGAAGTGCCGGAGTGGATGATCCATGGCCTGCGGCGTTACTTTCTTATGTAAAAGGTGGTGCGTATGAAGCTCACCCCACCTGCTGGCGCGAGGTGGGGGTGTCCATGCTAATCTGAGAACCGAGCGTCCACAGATCACACAGACAAGCCCAGCTTCTAGGCGAGCGTCCAGAACTTCCGCTGGAACGCTTCTCACTGTCATTTCTGCGAGTGAGCTTAAGAATCCCTCTGGCAGCGATATTGTACGAGCCATTTAGGTCACAGTTGTATCG
>Ga0209207_1000088_pt1 | contig 77862 bp, 63 predicted proteins | sample SaghotsprinmetaG_FD_184140 | JGI IMG/M metagenome (GOLD analysis project Ga0209207, IMG submission 184140) | Hot spring microbial communities from South Africa to study Microbial Dark Matter (Phase II) - Sagole hot spring metaG (SPAdes) (version 3) | ecosystem: Environmental > Aquatic > Thermal... | reverse complement strand
CACTCTCGACCGAGCGGTGACTTTGCCTCGATGACGAGGCCCCGTCGCTGCCGACAGGTCGGGTGTTGATCCGCTGCCAGCATGCGCTGTGGTAGGGAGAGGCGGCGGGCGCGTCTAGGTTGTGATCTCTCCCCCAACAGGCGGCCTCGCAGCCTTCCTCGTTTACTCACCTTCGACTTGCATGCCGCGCAGGACGAGACCTCAACCAATAACAACACGTTATGGTTTGGGTCGAGCAAATGTCGTTGGACGCTATAAGCACCAGTCTCTACTTTTAACCCTACAAGAAGGCGGCACTTACAGCGTGTGTGTCGTGAGTTTCCCTATTTCAGTTCCTGCCGATCATTAAATAGTCCAGTTTCAAAAGGCACGGTTGCCCAGTTACAACATGAGACCGACCGATTGCCGATTGATTACAGATATAAGAAGAGGACGTTATGACCCAAGCCGACGAGATACTCTCGGTCAAGAATGTATTCAAGGTATTCGGCGCCCAGCCGGAAGTTGCCATGAATATGTTGCGCAATGGCGAGTGCAAGGATGACATTTTCCGCAAGACCGGCCAGGTGGTAGGCGTGTTCGACGCCAGCTTCTCGGTCAAGCGCGGGGAAATCTTCGTCATCATGGGGCTGTCAGGCTCGGGCAAGTCGACCATGGTGCGCTTGTTCAACCGCCTGATCGAGCCCACCTCCGGCAGCATTCACTTGAACGGCCGCGAAATCACCGGGCTGTCCGACAAGGACCTGCTCGAAGTGCGGCGCAAGGAAATGGGCATGGTGTTCCAATCCTTCGCTCTGATGCCGCACCTGAGCGTGCTGGAAAACGCTGCTTTCGGTCTGGAGATCTCCGGCGTTAGCGAGAAGGAGCGCAACGCCCGCGCCATCGAGGCGCTGCGCCAGGTCGGCCTGGCCGGGCACGAGAACAGCTACCCGCATCAACTCTCCGGTGGCATGCAGCAGCGCGTCGGCCTGGCCCGCGCCCTGACCAACGACCCCAGCATCCTGCTGATGGACGAAGCCTTCTCCGCGTTGGATCCGCTGATCCGTAGCGAGATGCAGGGTGAGCTGATCCGTCTGCAGGCCGAACAGCAGCGCACCATCATCTTCATTTCCCACGATATCGAGGAAGCGATCCGCATCGGCCATCGCATCGCGATCATGGAAGGCGGCCGGGTGGTGCAGATCGGTACGCCGCAGGAGCTGTTGTGCAACCCAGCCAACGAGTACGTGGAAAACTTCTTCCACGGTTTCGACAGCTCCCGCGTGCTCAATGCCGGCGATGTGGCGCAGGTCGATCCCGCCGCCGTATGCCGGGTCAATGGACACGCGCCGGACTTCAACACCGGCGTGCAGTTCGGCTATCTGATCGGCGAGGGTGACCGCCTGCTCGGCGTAGTCGAGCCCGAGACGCTGGGTCGCAGCAATACCGACCTGCAGCGTCTGGAGCAGCTGCGCCTGGACCGTCACCAGCCGATCTACGTCGACACCCCGCTGCACGACGTGCTCAACCTGGTGGCCTCGGTGCCTTATCCGGTGCCGGTGCTGGACCATAGCGGTGCCTTCAAGGGCACCATTTCCAAGAATCTGCTGCTGCAGACCCTGAGTCGCCACTGAGTGGTCGGCCGCATTCCTCCAGCAGAATCGAAGAGCAGGTAGCCCCCATGTCCGAGTTCAGTTTCCTCGACCCCTTCCAGACACTGACCATTCCCCTCGGGGACTGGGTGGAAAGCACCCTGAATTATCTGGTGCACAACTTCCGTGAGTTCTTCCGTGCCGTGCGCTGGCCGATCGATCAGGTGCTCAATGGCACCGAGTACGTGTTGCAGAGCATTCCGCCGTCCATCGGCATCCTGCTGTCGTCGTTGCTCGGCTGGCAGCTGGCCGGTGCGCGCATGGGCTGGCTCTGCGCCATCACCCTGACCCTGCTGGGGCTGATCGGCGTCTGGTCGGAGGCCATGACCACCCTGTCGCTGGTGCTCACCGCGGTGTTCTTCTGCACGCTGATCGGTGTGCCGCTCGGCATTCTTTCGGCGCGCAGCGATCGTCTCGAGAAAGTCCTGCGTCCGGTGCTGGACGCCATGCAGACCCTGCCGGCGTTCGTCTATCTGGTGCCGGTAGTGATGCTGTTCGGCATCGGCAACGTGCCCGGGGTGCTGGTGACCATCGTGTTCGCCGTGCCGCCGCTGGTGCGCCTGACCAACCTCGGCATCCGCCAGGTGCCGGAAGACAAGATCGAAGCCGCCCGCGCCTTCGGCTGTACCCCGCGGCAGATGTTGATGCGCGTGCAGCTACCGCTGGCCGCACCGACCATCATGGCCGGCGTCAACCAGACCCTGATGCTGTCGCTGTCGATGGTGGTAATCGCCTCGATGATCTCGGTCGGCGGCCTGGGCCAGATGGTCCTGCGCGGCATCGGCCGCCTGGACATGGGCCTGGCCACGGTCGGCGGCGTGGGTCTGGTGCTGCTGGCGATCTTCCTCGACCGCCTGACCCAGGCCATGGGCGAGCGTAGCAACGCAGACCCCAGCCTGCGCTGGTATCACAGCGGCCCGATCGGCCTGCTGCTGCGACTGTTCGGCAGCCGCCAGCAGGCCACCAAGGTCAACGCCTGACTTCTGCCAACCCGACCGACACCGTTAAACCGAGAAGAAAACCACAAGAGGTAGATGACGATGATGTTGTACAAACGTGGATTCACCCAGAAGTTGCTGCACAGCGCCGCGGTTGCATCCCTGAGTCTGCTGCCGCTCTATGGCCAGGCCTCGGCTGAGAAACCGGGGGAGGGGGTATCGGTGACACCGATCTTCCCCAGCATCGCCGAGGAGCGCTTCCGTGGCGAGGTGGCCATGGCAGGTCTGCGCGAGCTGGGCTACGACGTCAAGGAGCCCAAGGAAACCGAATACCCGACCATGATGGTGGCGCTGGCTTATGGCGATGCGCAATTTACCGTGCATCTGTGGGACAAGCTGCATGACAACTTCTATCAGAAGGCCGGCGGCGACGACACGCTGGTCAAGGCCGGCGATGTGATCCCAGGGGTGCTGCAGGGCTATCTGATCGACAAGAAGACTGCCGAAGCGCACAACATCAAGTACATCACCGACCTGAAGAAGCCGGAGATCGCCAAGCTGTTCGACAGCAATGGCGACGGCAAGGCCGATCTGACCGGCTGCAACCCGGGCTGGGGCTGCGAGCTGATGATCGATCACCACCTTAAGGCCTACGATCTGGAGAAGACAGTCAGTCACAACCGCGGCTCCTACTTCGCTCTGATGGCCGACACCATCGCCCGTTACAAGGAAGGCCAGCCGATCCTCTACTATACTTGGGTGCCGCAGTGGATCGCCGGCGTGCTGGTCGAGGGCAAGGACGTGGTCTGGCTGGAGGTGCCGCATACCGACCTGCCGGGCGGTGACAATAGTGTCGACACCAGCTTCGATGGCAAGAACCTCGGCTTCGCCGTGGATACCGTCAAGGCGGTGCTGAACAAGGACTTCGCCGAGAAGAACCCGGCGGCCCTGAAGTTCCTCTCGCTGGTCCAGATCGCCACCGTCGACGAAAGCGTGCAGAACCTGAAGATGCAAAACGGGGAGAACAAGCAGGCCGATATCAAGCGTCATGCCGACGAGTGGATCGCCGCGCATCGCACCCGTTTCGACCGCTGGCTGAAGCAGGCACGCGCCGCGGCCAACTGAGCACGGCTCATCCGAACAACCCTTTTGGCGCCCCCTGGGCGCCTTTTTCCCCTTGAATCGATTCCCGTCTGTGGAGTTTCCGCATGTCGTTGTATTCGTTCATCCGTGATTTTCGTTTCAGCCAGGCGCCCCAGCACACCCGCGAGCTGTTGCAGACCTGCCTGCTGGACATACTCGGGGTCGCCGCCGGCGCTCGCGACAACCAGACCAGCCAAATTCTCCGGCAGTACGCGACCGAACATTACCCTGCAGGCAAGCTGTCCAGCCGCCTGCTGTTCGACGGCCGCGCCGTGCACCCGCTGGGAGCGGCCTGGGCGGGCGGCTTCACCATCGACAGCCTGGATGCCCATGAGGGGCACTTCACCTCCAAAGGCCATGCCGGCGCGACCGTGGTGCCGGCGGTACTGGCACTGGTCGATGCCTGCCGTCAGCAGAGCCGCAGCATCAGCGGCGAAGAGCTGCTCAGCGCCTTGTGCATCGGCTATGAGACGGGACTGCGCGCCGGCGCCGCGCTGATGGCCACCGCCCCCGAATACCATGCTTCCGGCGCGTTCTCCGGACTCGGTGTGGTCTGTGCCGGTGCGCGTCTGCTGGGGCTGGACGAAGAACGTTTTCGCCATGCCCTGGGCATCGCCGAATACTTCGGCCCGCGTTGCCCGATGATGCGCCTGGTCGATCACCCCTCGATGCTCCGCGATGCCCATGGCGCCGGCGCCTATGCCGGACTCAATGCCTTGTTTCTCGCTCGGGCTGGCGTCACCGGGGCGCCGGCCGAGACGGTGGAAACCACCGCCGTGGCCGCGCAATGGCATGACCTCGGCCAGCGCTGGGAAATCGATGCGCAGTATTTCAAACCCTGGCCGGTGTGCCGCTGGGCGCAGCCGGCTCTGACCGCGATGACCGCACTGCTGGTCGAGCACCCGCAGATCAGTGGCGAGGCCATCGAGCAGATCCAGGTGGAGACTTTCCACGAGTCCATGCGTCTGCAGGGTCACACCCCGGCCAATGCCGACGAGGCGCAGTACGCCCTGGCGTTCCCCTTGGCGGCGCTGGTCGCGCGGGGCCAGGTCGGTCCGTTGGAAGTGACCGGTGCGGCGATCCAGGCCGCCGATATCCTCGCGGTCAGCCGGCGCATCGAGATCGTCGAGGCCGACGACCTGTCGGCGCGCTTCCCCAACGAGATCCTCTCGCGGGTGACGGTGACGCTCCAGGACGGTCAGTGCTTCGCGAGCCCGATCACCGCGGCCAAGGGTGACCCGGCCACCGCCATGAGTGCGGCCGAGTTCAGCGCCAAGTTTCACCTGCTGGCCGGGGTTAGCCTGGGCCAGGCGCGGCGCGAGGCCCTCGAACGGGCCGTCGCCGAACTGCCAGCCAGTAACGATTGCTCCACGCTATTCACCCTGTTGTTCACGCCAACCGATGGCGTATCAAATCCAATGTAAGGAGATTGTCCGATGAGGTTCGCTGAGAAAGTCACCTTGATTACCGGCGCCGCAGGCGGCGTCGGCCAGGCCCTGGCCTTGCTGTTCGCCCGCGAGGGCGCACGCCTGATGCTCTCCGACCGCGAAGAGGCTGACTGTGCGCGGATCGCCGCGCAGGCCCGCGAGTTGGGTGCCGAAGTCGGCTACCTGGCCGGCGACCTGCGCGAGAAGAGCTATTGCGAGGCACTGGTCCGCACGGCCGTAGAAACTTTCGGCGGTCTCGACATCGTGCTGAACAACGCCGGCATCATCCCCCGCGGCACCATTGAGGAGACCACCGACCAGATGTGGTTCGACGCCATGGGCGTCAACCTCAATGCGGTTTTCTATATATGTCGAGCGGCGATACCGCATATGAAAGGGCGGCCGGGCGCGGCCATCGTCAACACCTCCTCGGTATGGGGCGTGTACCCGGGGCCGGGGCACCTCGCCTATTGCACCAGCAAGGGCGCGGTGGCGGCGTTGAGCAAGAACCTCGGGCGCGACTGTGCGCCGCTAGGCATCCGTGTCAATGCGGTGTGTCCGCACGAGATCAACACGCCGATGATCCGTACCGGCTTCATCCGCCGCGGCCTGGACCCGGACAAGGCTGTCGAGGAGCTGAACAAGAGTGTACCCCTGGGGCGCATCGCCGAGCCGGAAGACATCGCCGACGTTATCGCCTTCCTGGCCTCGCACGAGGCCCGTTATATCGCCGGCGAAACCCTCGAAGTGACCGGCGCCAAGCCGGTATCGGGTTGAGGAGACGAGCATGCTACTGACTGGAAAGAATGCGCTGGTAACCGGCGGCGGCCGCGGCATCGGCCGTGGCATCACCGAGAAGCTGCTGGCTGCCGGGGCGCGCGTGCTGGTGGCCCAGCGCCAGGCGCTGGATGCCGAGCTGGCCGGTAACCCGAATGTGTGCTTCGTCGAGGCGGACCTGGCCGAGTCGGGCGCCCCCGCACTGATCGCCCAAGCAGCCGCCGAGCTGCTCGGCGGCATCGACGTGCTGGTGAACAACGCCGGTTTCATGTTCGAGCGGCCGATCGAGGCGATGAGCGAGCAGGACTGGGATCGGATGATGGCCGTCAACCTGCGCGCGCCGGTGTTCCTCGCCCGCGCACTGCTGCCCCAGATGCGTAAGCGCGGTGGCGGCAGCATCGTCAACATAGGCTCCATCGAAGGCCTGGGCGCCAACCCTGAGCATGCCGCCTACTGCGCCTCCAAAGCCGGCGTGCATGGCCTGACCCGTGCCCTGGCGGTGGACCTAGGCCGCGATGGGGTGCGCTGCAACGCCATCGCCCCGGGCTGGATCGACTCCGACCTGAGCAACGCCTATATCGAGGCTCAGCACGATCCGGTTGGCGCACGCAGGGGGCTGCTGGCCATGCACCCGGTCGGCCGCACCGGCACGCCGCAGGATGTCGGCGGGGCGGTGGTGTTCCTCGCCTCCGAGGAGGCGGCGTTCATCACCGGCCAGGTACTGGTGGTCGACGGCGGCCGCACGGCCAAGCTGCCCTTGCCGTTCTGAGTCGACGGCGGCGACGACGCGCTGCCGTCGCCGGCCGTTCGGGGCTACCCTGGGTTGGTTTTTCCTGCTTGAGAGCTGCCTGATGAAATCGTCGTTCGAGAGCGTCCTGAAGGACAAGAACCGGGTGCACCTGGAGCGGGTGCAGTGCGGCGAGTCGAGCATGGCGGTGACCCGGGTCGCCTTCGTGTTGCTGGACCACTTCTCGATGATGGCCTTCACCGGCGCCGTGGATGCCCTGGTCACGGCCAACCTGATGAGCGCCACGCCGCTCTACGAGGTGCTGGTGGTCGGTGGCAGCCAGGACGTGGTGGTCAGCGACCTGGGTATCGCCATTTCGGCGGGTTGCCGCCTGGCCGACCTGCAGGAGCGCCAGCAACAGCTGATCGTGGTCTGCGGCGGTTTTCGCGTGCAGTTGCAGGCCGATCCCTTGCTCAGAACCAAGCTGCGCCAGGCTGATGCCGCCGGCGCCATGCTCGGCGGGCTGTGGAACGGCGCCTACTTCATCGCCGAGGCGGGGCTGCTGGACGGCTACGAGTGCGCCTTCCACCCCGATGGCCGGGTGATGATGACCGAGCTGTTTCCCAAGGTAAAAGTAACGGGGCACTCGCATGTGGTCGACCGGCGGCGGATCAGCTGCGCGGGAGCCAACAGTTCCTTAAGCATGATGCTGGAGGTGGTGCGCCGTGGCACGCGGCAGGAACTGGTGAGCGCGGTGGAGGAGGTGCTGAGTTGCGACAAGATGCGCGAGACCTTCGATGTTTCTGTGGTTTCGATCGATATCGATCCGACCCTCCCACAGTCGTTAAAAATGGCGCTGGAGCTGATGCACAGCAATATCGAGGATCCTCTCTCGATACCGGAGATTGCGCGCTATGCGAGTATTTCCAGGCGCCATCTGGAGCGCCTGTTTTGCCAACATGTGAAGGCGACTCCGCCGCGTTACTACCTAGAGTTACGGCTGACCCATGCGCGTCAGTTGCTGCAGTACACCAATAAGTCCCTGCTCGAAGTCGCCATTGCCAGCGGTTTTGTGACCTCCTCACATTTTCAGCGCCGTTTTCGCGAGATGTTTGGCGCTGCCCCCGGCCAATTTCGTAAGCGCACAAACACATAGATTGCTAGGGCAGAGGAGCAGGTCCCGGACACCCCCAGGTTTCTTCGCTTTAAAAACTGGTGCCAGCGACATTGGCTAGGACGACGCAGCTGTCGGCCTGCCTTCTAGATTAAACTGAGTGACGAAGATCGCGCTGAACGACTTCATCGCTCCAGGCAGCATAAGGGGTCTGCTGAACCTCGCATTCGAGGCGAAATTACTCCAGCGTAAGCGGCCAGTTTCTATTGCCAACCGACTCGGCATTGGTGTCTATACGGTGAGCATGCATGCCGACGCCCCCTTCCTCCCTGGGTAGGCCTTGCGCCGGGTACTTCGCCAGTTGCTGGTGTGCTTATATGGACTTCCGTGCGACGGCTACCATGCTGTCATCGATGGATGAGATTCTCGTGATTCCGATAGGAAGATCTGCACGTCCCCAAGGAGCTGTTCCAGTTGATCATGATGAAGCCAATGCCCGGCAGTGGGGTAGAGCTTCACCTCGGCATCCCTGAACAGCTTGATTCGCGCCTGGTTCTCGGCAAGGGAGAAGAAGCTCTGCCCTCCCCAGGGCAGTAATACGGGGCAGGAAACCTGCGCTATCAGTTGGCGCAGTTCGGGCTCGCTGGCGCAGATCTGGCTCGGCTTGCGGCTGTAGTCGTCGAACTTCCAGGTGAGGCTGCCGTCCCTGTGCTGGCGCAAACCGTGGTTTGCCAGGTGTTCGGCCTGGGCGCGACTCAGTGTCGGATTGCGGCTGTGGAAGTGTTCGACCGCCTGTTCCAGTGATGTGTAGCGATGTGTTGGGCGCGATGGCAGCGACAGTCGATGCAAGGCGTCTTCACGCAGGCGCTGGCTGTAGGGGCGGCCGTAGGTGCGCTCCACCTCGCTGGGCGAGGTACCGAGGCCCTCGATGCAGACGAGCCGGCGCAGCCTTTCCGGGAAGGCTGCGGCAAGGCGCAAGGCGATGTTGCCGCCCAGGGAGTGACCGATGATCGTCGCTTGCTCGATGTGCAGGTGTTCGATCAGCGCCAGTAGATCCCACACATAGGCATCGTAGGTATAGATACCGGAAGGGCACCAGTCACTGTCGCCATGCCCACGAAGATCTGGGGCGATGATCCTCCAGTCGCTGCGCAGTTCCCTGGCTACCCAGTCCCAATTGCGGCAGTGGTCCCGGCCGCCATGTACAAGGATCAGAGGTGGGGCGTCCCTGTCGCCCCATTCGACGTAGTGGAGTTTCAGGCGCTGCGACTCGAAGAATCTCGAAACAGGGTGTTGGGGCATTCGCGCGTATCCCTTCAGCGTGGATATTGGGCATCGTCGACGCGCAGGCAGATGCCCGTGACGAACTCGGAGGCGGGCGACACCAGGTAGAGCAGGGTACTGTCCAGGTGCTCGGGGCGGCCGGCGCGTTTACGCGGCATACGCTCCAGCATTCTGTCGCCGAATTGCCGTAGCTGCTGCTGGGTCATCTCTGTTTCGAACAGGCCTGGAGCGATGGCGTTGACGTTGATGTCGTATCTGGCCCACTCCATCGCAAGGGCTTCGGTCATGCGTACCACTGCGGACTTGCAGGCGCAGTAGAGCGCCGCTTGCATCCCGGCGCTGTAGTGATAGGCTCCGACGGAGGCCACGTTGACGATACTGCCGGGCTTGCCTGCGGCGATGAGTCCTCGAGCGACTTCGCTGGCCAGGACGAAGGGGGCCCGCAGGTTGGTGAACAGCAGTTCGTCGATCTCCTGGGCGTCGGTATTCAGGGCGCTTGCCGTACGGCCGACTCCGGCGTTGTTGACCAGTATGTCGATGACACCGTGCTGCCGGCTCAACTGCCCGATCAGTGAGGGAAGCGCTGTCGCGTCGCGCACGTCCATGACCTGGGCGACGGCCTGCCCGCCACGCTGGACTATGTCGTCCACCAGTTCCCGCAGCCGTTCCTCGCGGCGTCCGGCGACGATCACCTTGGCGCCGGCGCAGGCCAGTACTTCTGCGAAACGTCTGCCCAGACCGCTGGAGGCGCCGGTGACGAGGGCCAGGCGGTTGGCAAGATCAATGCCTGACGGCGCCGCTGCGTTGTTTACGGACGAGGACATGATGAGGGGCTCCGGGGTTGGCCATCGCGGCCGGTGTGGGCCGCCGCGATAGCGTGCATGGCTGGTTTCAGGCGGATTTGGGAATGAAGATGGACTTCGGCTGGGTGAACTCCATCAGGCCGGCCACCCCGTTTTCCACGCCGATCCCGGACTGCTTGTGGCCGCCCAGAGGTACGCTGGGCGAGGACTCCAGGTTCTGGTTGATCCATACGGTGCCGGTGTCCAGGCGCTGGGCGACCGAGACGGCCAGCCCGATGTCCTTGCTCCACACGGCCCCGGCCAGGCCGTACTCGGTATTGTTGGCACGCTCGATGACCTCGTCCAGGTCGCTGAAGCGCAGCAGCGGCAGGATCGGTCCGAAGGCTTCCTCGGCCACCACGCGCGAGTTCTCCGGCGGGTTGTCCACCAGGGTCAGCGGCATGAAGTAACCTGTCTCGGGAACCGCCGCCCCTTCCAGCAGGGTCAGTCCGTCCGCTCGCGCTTCGTCGCGCAGTTGCAGCACGCGGCGGTATTGGGGCAGGTTCTGGATCGGGCCGAACAGCACGCCGGGCTGCATGCCGTCGCCGATCGGCAGGGTCTTGGCCAACTGGTGCAGCTTGTCGCGCAGGCGCTCGTAGATGCTGTCGTGGATGTACAGGCGCTTGCAGGCGACGCAGACTTGGCCGCTGTTGAAGAAGGCGCCCATGAACAGCTTCATGGCGATCTCGTCTATGTCCACGTCCGGCAGCACGATGGCGGCGTCGTTGCCACCCAGTTCCAGGGTGATGCGCTTGAGATCCTTGGCGGCCGATTCCATGATGCGCCGCCCGGTCGCGGTCGAGCCGGTGAAGGAAATCTTGGCGAAGCCCGGATGGCTGGTCATCAACGGGCCGAGGTGGTCGCCACCGCTGATGATGTTGAGCACGCCGGCCGGCAGGATGTCGCGGCTCAGCTCGCCCAGACGCAAGGTGGTCAACGGGGTGAAGGGCGACGGCTTGAGCACCACGGTGTTACCGGTAATCAGGGCGTGAGAGATCTTCCAGGCAGCCAGGAGGATAGGGAAGTTCCAGGGCACTAGGGCACAGACCACGCCCAGTGGATCGTGGTGAACCTCGACGCGCCGGGTATCGGTTTCCTCGACCACCTCGACGGGAATCTGCAGTTGGCCGATACCGCGAATCCAGTGCGCGGAGCCGAGGATCTCCTCCTTGGCCAGGGCCAGCGGGCGCCCGTGTTCCAGGGTGAACAGCTCGGCCAGTTCGTCGGCGTGCTCGACCATTTTCTTGGCGAACAGATTGAGCAGCCGCTGGCGCTCGCCATGGGCGGTGGCCTTCCATGCGGGGAAGGCCTCGCGGGCGCTGGCGACGGCCTGATCCAGTTCCTGCCGGCCGGCATCGGGAGCGTGGCCGATGACTTCGCCGCTGGCCGGATTCAGCACGTCCAGTTGACGCTCTGTCGTGACCGGCTCGGCCCCTATGGTCATGTGTGGCGAGAAGGGGGTGGACATGGTCGGGGGTTCTCCTGTGGCTTCTGCTTGTTGTTGTTGAGCCGCCGACACCGCCGACATGGGCAAGGGTGGAGGCACGCAGGTATTTATCTAAAGTAATTAGATAATTGTTTTGCGTCAATCGCCTTGCAGGGTGCATTTCATCCACTGATGACCGTGAGGTTGCACAGGGGTATTTTCAATCAATATCTATTGTTGTTAGATTAATGGCATCCGACCTCAAGCGCAGATGAGGCGGATCGGCGGCACACACAACAACAAGGGCTCAGCCCACTGCCTTGAGGAATTGCAGATGCTCAATCCGAATACCACCGCAGTGATCGTTGGCGTCGGTGAACATGTCGACCGTCTGGCGGATGTGCAACAGGCGCTGGAACCCCTGGCCCTGATGGAGCAGGCGGTTCGCTGCGCCAACCAGGATGCCGGCGGCCAGGTGCTGGGGCTGGTCGGTTCGGTGGAGGTGGTGGGTTTTGTCAGCTGGCGCTACGAGGATCCGGTGACCGCCTTGTGCGCGAGGCTGGATATCGTCCCGTCGCGCCGGATCAATGCGTCCATGGGCGGGGAAACGCCGGTTCGCCTGCTGCATGAGGCGGCGCTGCGGATCGCCAGAGGGCAGGCGGTCACCTCGCTGATCGTCGGCGGCGAGGCGATGAGCTCGGTCGGCAAGGCGCGCAAGCAGCGCGTGCAACTGGACTGGACGCCGATGGCGGCCAAGGACAGGGCCTGCCGATTCGCCAACGATTCCATCGAGACCCGCGCCATTGCCAGAAGCCTGGATATCCGCGAGCCGACGCAGATGTATCCGCTGTATGAAATGGCCTGGCAGGCTCGCCAGGGCATCAGCCCGGTACAGGGCCGCGAGGAATCGGCGCGCCTGTGGGCACGCTATGCCCAGGTCGCAGCGCGCAATCCCAACGCCTGGTTACGGCATGCGCCCGATGCGGCGCAGATCGCCGAGCCCAGCGAAGACAACCGGATGATCTGCTGGCCCTATTCGAAATGGATGGTGGCCAACCCCAACGTCAACCAGGCTTCGGCCATTCTGGTGACCAGCCTGGCCCAGGCGCGCGCGCTCGGTATTGCCGAGGAACGGCTCATCTATATCTGCGGCGGCGCGTACGCCAGCGAGCCGGAGGACTTCCTCGAGCGCAGCGCTTTCGACCGCAGCGTCGCCCAGGAGGTGGTGCTCGACAAGGCGCTGGATCTGGTCGGCGGCAAGGCCCGGAACTTCGACCGGGTCGAGTTGTACAGCTGTTTCCCGGTGGTGCCGAAGATGGCCCTGGCCAACCTGGGGCTGGACATCGATTCCAGTCTGGAACCGACGGTGTGCGGTGGGCTCAGTTTCTTCGGCGGACCGCTGAACAACTACATGGGGCATGCGGCGTGCAGCATGGTGCGGGCGTTGCGCGAGGTTCCCCAAGGCCGTGGCCTGCTGTATGGCCAGGGCGGTTTCGTGACCAAGCACCAGAGCCTGGTGTTGAGCCGTGTGGCCCCCGAGCGTGCGCTGGAGCCCGGGGCCTCGGTGCAGGCGCAGGTCGATCTGGCGCAGGGCGTGGTGCCGTCGCTGCTGGAGGCATACAGCGGGCCGGCGCGGATCGAGACCTACACGGTGCTGTATGGGCGTGACGGTCAGCCACGCCAGGGGGTGCTGGTGCTGCGCACGCCGAATGGCGCCCGCACCATGGCCAGGGTCAGCCGCGACGACGAGCAGGCGCTGGCGGCGCTGCTGTCCACCGAGCGCAATGCCGTCGGCCTGTCGGGATACGTGTACACCGATGTCTTCGGCAAGCCCTGCTGGCGCCTGCACGAGCACGAGGCCGCCAGGGAGAACCGCTATGCCAGGGTCGAGCGGCATGGCCCCATTACCCTGGTGACCATCGACCGGCCCGAGCAGATGAATGCCCTGCACCGGGATGCCAACGCTGAGCTGGCGCGGATATTTGATGACTTCGCCGCCGACCCCGAGCAATGGGTGGCGATCATCACCGGCGCCGGCGAGCGTGCCTTCTCCTCGGGCAATGACCTGAAATACACCGCCGAGCTCATGGCCCGGGGCGAGAAGCTCGAGGTGCCAGTCAGCGGTTTCGCTGGTCTGACCGCGCGCTTCGACCTGAACAAGCCAGTGATCGCCGCGGTGAACGGCCTGGCCATGGGGGGCGGCTTCGAGATCGCCCTGGCCTGCGATCTCATCGTCGCCTCCGAGAACGCCTCGTTTGCCCTGCCGGAGCCCAAGGTGGGCCTGGCGGCGCTGGCAGGAGGTCTGCTGCGGTTGCCGCAGCAGATCGGGTACAAGCAGGCCATGGGCATGATCCTCACCGGACGCACGGTGCGCGCCGACGAGGCGCTGACATTGGGGCTGGTCAACGAGGTGACCGGCGCGAGCGAGCTGCTGCCCGCCGCGCTGCGCTGGGCTGAACAGATCGTGGCGTGCAGCCCCATGTCCATCCGTGCCTCCAAGGAGATCGTCCGCCGTGGCCTGGAGGAGCTGAGCCTGGAGCAGGCTTATCAGGCGCAGGGCGGATACCCTGCCACCCGCGCCCTGTTCCGCTCGGCGGACGTCATCGAGGGGCCGCGAGCCTTCGCCGAGAAGCGCGCGCCACGCTGGGGCTCGCGCTGAGCGGGGGCACGGGCGATGAATATCGAATGGAACGATGCGGAAAACGCTTTCCGCCGGGAGGTCGTCGACTTCCTCGAACGCGAACTGAGCGACGAGCTGCGTACCGCCGGTCGCTGGATGACCAGCGTCTACGCCGATCAGGAGCTGTCCCTGAGCTGGCAGCGCAAGCTGCTGGCCAGGGGCTGGGCGGCGCCGGCCTGGCCGGTGGAGCATGGTGGTTGCGACTGGAGCGTGGCGCAGCACTATATCTTCGCTCGTGAGCGGGCCTATGCCGGGGCGCCGCCGGTCTCGCCGATGGGCATCCAGATGTGCGCCCCGGCGCTGATTGCCTTCGGCACCGCCGAACAGAAGGCCTATTTCCTGCCACGCATGCTCAGCGGCGAGCATTTCTGGTGCCAGGGCTACTCGGAGCCGGAGGCGGGATCCGATCTGGCCTCGCTGTCGATGCCGGCGGTCGAGGATGGCGATCATCTGCTGTGCAGCGGCAGCAAGGTCTGGAGCACCCACGCCCACATGGCCAACTGGGTGTTCTGTCTGGTGCGGACCTCACGCGAGGAGCGGCCGCAGAAGGGCATCACCTTCCTGCTGATCGACATGCACAGCCCCGGTGTCGAGGTACGGCCGATCATCTCGCTGACCGGCGAGCACATCCAGAACGAGATCGTTTTCGACCAGGTACGGGTACCCAAGGCCAATGTCGTCGGCCGCATCGGCGACGGCTGGACGGTGGCCAAGTACCTGCTCGAGTTCGAGCGCGGCGGCGCCGCCTACGCGCCGCAGATGCAGGTGCGCCTGCGCGAGTTGCGCCAGTTCGCCCTGCGCGCACCGTCAGACCGGGGGGCCACGCTTGCCGACGACCCGCTGTTCATGGCGCGCCTGGCCGAGGTGGAGTGCCAGGTGGACGTGCTCGAATGCTATGAGCTGGAAACCCTCTCGGCACTGTCGCGCGGTGGCTCGCCGGGAGCCTCGGCGTCGGTGCTGAAGATTCTCGGCACCGAGCTGCAGCAGGCGGTCACCGAACTGGGGCTGGAGGCCGCCGGGCACTACGGCGCGGCGTTCCAGCCCCAGGCCGGGTGTCCCGGCGGGCCGGTGCTGCTGCCCCATGGCCGCGGCGGCTTCCTCGGCGAGCGCCTGGCCGCACTGGCGCCGCTGCGCTACTGCAACGAACGCGCCGGCAGCATCTATGCCGGCACCAATGAGATCCAGCGCAACATCCTGGCCAAAACCGCTCTCGGACTCTGACCGGCGGGCTGCGCAAACCCGGCCTCACGGGCCATAACAAGAATCGGGAGTCGTACAGTGAAAGGCATAGGCGCCGACGGCGAATACTGGGCTGCGCTCGCCCAGGGCAAATTGAAGATGCAGCGCTGCGCAGGCTGCGGCACGTGGAACTGGCCGGCGGTCTGGCGCTGCGGGGAGTGCGGTGGCTGGGAACAGGTCTGGGAAGAGGTGGCGCCGCAGGGGCGCGTCTACAGCTGGACCCGCTCCTGGTACGACTTTGGCGGCCCGCGTGACCTGTCCGTTCCCTACGTCAGCGTGGTGGTCGAGCTCGACGGTGTCGGCGACAAGCGCCTGCTGGGCACGTTGGAGGGCGGCGAGCCGGCGATCGGTCTGCCGGTGACGGCGGTAGTGCGTGCCAGCGAATTCGAGGGTGAGGCGCTGCTGTCCCTGCGCTGGAGCCCATCTCCCACCCAGACCGCGAAGGAGGCCTGAGATGTCTGTCGAGAATTTCCGTGGTGCGGTTTCGGTGGCCGGGGTCGGTCTGCGGCAGTACAAGCGCGGCAAGGCACCGCTGGCGGAACAGGGCGTGCTGGTGCGGGCCATCGTCGACGCCTGCGAGGATGCTGGTTTCAACCCGGCCGAGGTCGACGGTTTCGTCTCCTACGGCGACGACAAGAACGAGCCGGTGCGCCTGATGCCTGATCTGGGCACCCGCGAGCTGCGCTTCAACGCGCAGATGTGGGGCGGTGGCGGTGGTGGTATCGCCGGCGCCTTCGGTATAGCCGCGGCGGCCATCGCCACCGGCCAGGCCAGCGCCGTGGTGGTGTTCCGCGCCCTGGTGCAGGACAACAGCGGGCGCATGTCGGCCGCGGTGATGCGCCACCATCTCAACGACCACCTGGTCGGCGCCGGGCTGGTGGCGCCGGCACAGATCTGCGCCCTGCGCGCGCAACGCCTGTACGAGTACCACAAGGTGCCGAAGTCGGTGGCCGAGGAGCTGGTGCTCGCCTCCTACTATCACGGTTCGCGCAATCCCGAGGCCACCGCCTTCGGCCAGGCGCTGGATCTCGATGCCTACCGTGAGGGGCGCTGGATCGCCGAGCCGTTCCGCCTGTTCGACTGCTCCCGCGAGAACGACGGCGCCGGCGCCCTGCTGCTGGTTTCCGCCGAGCGCGCCAGGGATCTGCGCAAACCGCCGGTGCGCCTGCTCGGCGTCGCCAACGGCGCGGAAAAGGGCTGGGGCGATCTCGGCGAGAACGACCGCGACTACGCCTCGGCCGGCTTCAAGCCGATCGCCCGGCGCCTCTGGCGGCAGACCGGCGTCACCCCGGCGGACGTCGACGTGGTGCAGCTCTACGAAAACTTCAGCGCCCAGGGCGTCGCCTCGCTGATCGACCACGGCTTCTGCAGCTACGAGAACGTCGCCGAGGTGGTGCGCTACGAGAACCTGATCGCTCCGAGCGGCAAGCTGCCGGTGAACACCGCCGGCGGCAACTTCGCCCATGGCTTCGTGCATGGCATCGGCATGGCCGTCGAGGCGGTGCGGGTGCTGCGCGGCGAGTCGGCCAATCCGGTGGCGGACGCGAAGATCTGCCTGCTGGCCGGCGGGCCGGGGGCGCCGACCGTGAGTTCGGCGCTGTTCGCTCGCGACGACCTGTGACGCCGAGGAGAAAACCACTATGTCCAATCGACAACACTGCATCATCGTCGGCGGCAGCCATGCCGGCGCACAGGCCGCCGTCAGCCTCCGCCAGGAAGGCTGGAACGGCGCGATCACGCTGATCTCCGCCGAACCGATCTTGCCGTACCACCGCCCGCCGTTGTCCAAGGCCTTCCTCTGCGGTGGCAAGAGCGACGACGAACTGCTGATCCGCCCGGCCGACTTTTATGCCAAGCAGGGCATCGAAGTGCGCCTGAACACCCGGGTGGCCCGGGTGGATGCGGCCAGTCGCACGCTGACCTGCGACGACGGCACGCAACTGGCCTACAGCCACCTGATCCTCGCCACCGGCGCCGATGTACGCCGCCTGAGCGTGCCGGGCAGCGAGCTGCCTGGCGTCTGCTACCTGCGTGGGCGCGACGACGTCCTGGCGATCCGCCGCCATCTCAAGCCCGGTGGCCGCGCGGTGATCGTCGGCGGCGGCTACATCGGCCTGGAGACCGCCGCCTCGCTGCGCAAGCAGGGCATGCAGGTGGTGGTGCTGGAAGCCCAGAGCCGCGTCCTGCAGCGGGTCACCGCAGCGGAGGTCTCGGACTTCTATACCCGGGTGCATCGCGAGGAGGGCGTGGAGGTCATGCTGGAGGCCGCCATCGACCACATCGCCGGCGGCGAGGCGGTCGAGGCGGTGGTGCTGAGCGATGGTCGCACACTGCCGGCCGACCTGGTGGTGGTCGGCATCGGTGTGTTGCCGAACGTGGAGCTGGCCCGCCAGATGGGGCTGGAGGCGGACAACGGCATCCGCGTCGACGAGCATGCGCGCACCGCCCTGGACGACGTCTATGCGGTGGGCGACTGCACCTTCCACTACAACCCGATCTACGCCACCTGGCTGCGCCTGGAGTCGGTGCAGAACGCCACCGACCAGGCCCGTACCGCGGCCCTGGCAATCTGTGGCAAGGCTGCGCCGTACAAAACGCTGCCCTGGTTCTGGTCGGATCAGTACGACCTCAAGCTGCAGATCGCCGGGCTGTCCACGGGCTACGACCAGGTGGTGATCCGCGGCGACAGCCGCCATGGCCGCAGCTTCTCGGCCTTCTACTTGCGCGAAGGACGGCTGCTGGCGGTGGACGCGGTCAACCGGCCCAAGGAGTTCACCTTCACCAAACGTTTCCTCGCCGAGGGCCGCAGCGCCGATGCGCAGCGCCTGGCGGATGAGTCCGTCGATTTCCAAGCCTGTTTCAGCTGAGGACCATGCCTATGCCACAGATCATTTTCGTCGCCCACGACGGTTCCTCCTTCGAGGTGGAGGCGGCCGTGGGCAGCAACCTGATGCAGGTCGCCTTGGCCAACGGCATCGACGGCATCCTCGGCGAATGCGGCGGGGCCTGCAGTTGCGCGACCTGCCATTGCTATCTGGACGAGGGCGTCTACGCCGACATGCCCGCGCCCAGCTCGATGGAGCGCGACATGCTCGATTGCGTGGCCGAGCCCGAGCCGACCAGTCGGCTGGGTTGCCAGGTTGTGGTGACCGAGGACATGGACGGCATGCGGGTGCGCATGCCGGCTTCGCAGTACTGAGCGGCGTTGCGCCGCGCTACGACAACAATAATCGAGGAGATGATCGACATGATGCCGCGGGTGATTTTCGACGCCGAGCATGAGCAATTCCGCGACAGCGTCCGTCGCTACGTACAGGGCGAGATCGGGCCGCGTGCCGAGGCCTGGCGCCAGGCCGGACGGGTGGACAGGGAGGCCTGGCGCAAGCTGGGCGAGCAGGGCTACCTGCTGATGTGGGCACCCGAGGCATATGGCGGCCTGGGCATCGACGATTTTCGCTACGACCAGATCCTCTACGAGGAGAACGTGCGCTACGGCGAGATCGGTTTCTACATGCAACTGCATTCGCGCCTGGTGGCGCCCTACATCGGCCACTTCGGCAGCGAGGAGCAGAAGGCGCGCTTCCTGCCGCGTTGCATCAGTGGCGAGAGCATCCTCGCCGTGGCCATGACCGAGCCGGGCGCCGGTTCCGACCTGGCGGGCATGAAGATGCGCGCCCAGGACATGGGCGATCACTGGTTGCTCAACGGTTCCAAGACCTATATCTCCAATGGCCTGATCGCCGACCTGGTGCTGGTGGCGGCGCGCACGGTGGCCGACTCGAAGTACGGCATCGGCCTGTTCCTGGTCGAGGAGGGCATGCCCGGCTTCACCCGCGGGCAGAAGCTGCACAAGATGGGGTTGGACGCCCAGGACACCGCGGAGCTGTTCTTCCAGGACGTGAAAGTGCCCAAGGCCAACGTGCTGGGCGACCCGACCAAGGGCTTCAACTACATGATGCAGGGCCTGGCCGAGGAACGCCTGACCGGCTCGGTACTGTCGCTGGCCAGCGCCCAGACGGCGTTCGACCTGACCATGGAGTACATCCAGGAGCGCCAGGCCTTCGGCCGCACGGTGGGCAGCTTCCAGAACTCGCGCTTCAAGATGGCGGAACTGCGTACCCAGCTCGACGCCGTGCAGACCTTCCTCGACCAGTGCGTGCTGCTGCACAACAAGCGCGAGCTGAGCAGCGAGGTGGCCGCCCAGATCAAGCTGCTGACCTCCGAGCTGGAGGGCAGGGTGATCGACGAATGCCTGCAGCTGTTCGGTGGTGCGGGCTACATGGAGGAATACCGCATTTGCCGCATGTACCGCGACGCGCGGATCACCCGGATCTTCGCCGGTACCAGCGAGATCATGAAGGAGATCATCGGCCGCAAGCTGGGCCTGGACGAACGCCGATAGCTACAAGCCGTAGGGCGGGAGCAAACCGCCGTTGCCGGGATGGCGGGTTGCTCCCGCCCTACGTTTTGCCTGCTGTGTTTCCGCTCTTGCAACTGCTCTGACAGGAGGGGTAACCCCGTCCTGTCAGAGCAGTCCCATATGGCGAGCCAGGGACACCGCCTCGGTGCGGCTGCGCGCACCCAGTTTGGCGTTGATGTTGCGCAGATGGGTACGCACGGTGGTTTCCGAGACGAACAGGCGTGCGGCGATGTCGTTGTTGCGCAGGCCCGTCTCCAGCAGGGCGAGCACCTCTATCTCCCGTGGCGATAGCGCGGCGTCGCCGGGCGGCTGCCGCGCGTCGCCGGCCAGTTCCTGTTCCAGCTGCGCCTGGAAACGCTCCAGCAGAGGATCATGGCCGCTGTCGTTGCGCAGCAGCGCGCGATTGGTCTCGCACCAGCGCAGGGCCAGTCGGCAGATATCCGCCCCCTCGTCGAGGAACACCCGGCTGTAGCCCTGGTCGATGGCCTGGCGCAGGGGCTCGGTCAGCGCTTCTAGGGCCTTGTCCTCGCCCTGCTCGCAACCCAGCAGGGCGCGGGCCAGCAGGAGCTGCAGTTCCATGGCGCGGCGCATGCGCCCATCGGCCTGGGCGCCGGCGATGGCCCGGCGCAGTTCCTCCAGGGTACCGACGCTGCCGGTTCGGGCATGGGCGGCCAGGCGCAACTGCATCATACCCGGCCAGTCGGCGTCGTACAGGTAGGCGACCAGTAGCCCGGAGCGCCGCCCGCCGGACTGCGCCGTCGAACGCCGATAGGCGTAGCTGGCGCCGGCCAGATCGCCCTGTTTCCAGGCCAGCCAGGCGCGGCCCAGCCAGGCGCTGCTGCTCAGTCGGGGGATGTCGTGGACGCAGGCCAACGCGTCCAGTTCGTCCAGGTATTCATTGGCCAGGGCCGGCGATCCGCGCAGGGTATGGATGCGCGACAACAGCAGATGGGCGTAGATCAACTGATCCGGCGTGCCGTTCTCGGCGATCAGCGGCATGCTCGCGGTGAGCACCTGGAGGCAGCGCTGCAGCTCGTTGCGTTCGTAGAGCGCGATGGCCAGGGTGATATCGTTCAGGCTGCGGCTGCGCTGCCGGTACAGTGGCTGGGCGGTCAGGCTGTACTCGCGCTCATGGTGCAACTGGCCGAACGCGGTACCCAGGCGTCCCTGGATCAGGTCGAGCGACGCGCAGAAGCTGCTGGCCAGGGCCTTGGTGAAATCCGCCCGGTGCCCCTGCGGGCTGGCCAGGATTCGCTCCAGCAGTTGCCTGGCTCCCGGAAAGTCGTTGCCGGCGATCATGGCGTAGACCGTGATGTGCATCAGCACATGCTGCTGGAAGGGTTGCTCGGGCGATTCCAGGGCGTTTTCGTCGACGCTGGCCAGGGTCAGGCTTTCGTGGGTTCTGTCCACCATCGCCAGGCTCACGGCGCGGATGGTGCGTATCTCCTGATGAAGCTCGTCAGCGCCGGCATGATCCTGGTTGAGGAGTGCATCGAGGTAATGCTGGGCCTCCGTAAGGCGGCGGCTCAGCCCCAGCGCCCAGGCCAGCGTCAGCAGCAGGCGGCGGTGGTGGCGGACGCTGTCGCCCGGCAATTGTTCGAGCCAGCGCAGCAGCAGGCGCGCGCGCCCCTTGGCCAGCAGCTCCGGCGAGATCCGCTCGATCAGAGCGATCGCCGAGTCGCTACAGCCGGCCAGCAGGAAATGGTTCACGGCGAGGATCGGTCGGCCGTTGTCACTGTACCAGGCAGCGGCCCGCCGATGGATCTCGGTGCTGCGCTCGGCAGAAGCACTGGCCATCAGGATGTTGGAGAACAGGCCGTGATAGCGATAGGTCTGGCCCTGCGGATCGATCCGGGAGATGAACAGTTGCCGCCTTTCCAGATCGTCGATGATGGCCTGGCTGTCCCGGCGGCACAACGCGTGGTCGCAGAGGGAAGTCTCGAACTCGCCCAGCACGCAGGAGTCCAGCAGGAATTGTCGGGTTTGCTCGTCGAGGTTGTCGATGATGCGCTGGGAGATCATCGCGGTCATCGAGTCGCGCCCTTCGCCGATGCGTTGCAGCAGTTCGTCGTCCGTCAGCGGGCCGTGCAGGGTGCCACAGAACAGCCCGAGAAAGGCGGGCCAGCCTTCGCTCTTGCGTTGCACCAGGGCGATCTGCTGTTCGCTGAGGTACTGGCCGGAGCGGGCCTGCAGCAGGTGACGGATTTCCTCGTGGTTGAAGCTGAGCTGGTGCGCGGTGATTTCCAGCAGCATGCCCTGCGCGCGCAGGCGGGGCACGCCGATGGCGGGAATGCTGCGCGAGCCGATGAAAATCTCACTGCCGCTACCAATGCGCTTGAGCAGTTCGCGCATGAAACTGAGCACACCCGGGTTGCCGATGACTTCGAACTCGTCGAGGAACAGGCACATGGGCGTGCCCAGCAGGAGGTTCTCCAGGCGCTCGAAGGCGTTGCTGGCGGGGTCGTCCTCCGGGGCGCGGGACAACGCCCGCTCCAGTCTCAGGGCGAAGTGGTTGATGTCGTTGTCGCGCTCCGACAGGGTCAGCCAGGTGCAAGTGCGTTGCGCCGAGCGGGCGGCAAAGAACTGTCTGAGCAGGCTGGTCTTGCCATAGCCCATGGGGGCATGAACCAGAGTCAGGACACGTGGTGACGACTGGCTGAAGCGTTCGAGCAACTGGGTGCGGGGAAGCAGGGGCGCGGCCGGCTCGCTGCGGACGGGCTGCGGCCGGGCGATCAGGCGGACGACTGTGGAATTTCCGGACATACGGGGCACCTCGTGGAGACAAGCGGGCAGCCTCGCGACGCGAACGTCGGCGGGACTGCCGGCTTGGGTCAGCCCATGTACTTCTCGAGAGTCTCGTACTGCATGAGGATGCAACGCTCCAGGCCGGAGTAGACCACGTCGATATCGTCTAGCACGCCGGTTTTCAAGCCTTTGTAGCACCACTGGGCGGCGACAAAGTCCTCGTTGCCGAACACCCCTAGCACGGTTTCGTAGGAGGTCTTGTACAGGGCCTCGGACTTGGGGCTGTCCGGTCTGTTGAGAGTCAGCATGTGATAGTCGACCTGGGTTTTGCCGGCCTCCAGCGGGATGATGATCATTACGCTCATGTAGTAGGGGCTGGTGATGATCACCGTGTTGGGGAACAACAGGTAGGCGTGGGTAATTGTCTTGTGGATGTTCTTTTCATTCTCCAGGCCATCGGGGGCGAACTGGATCTTGCCGGAGATCTGCCGGATATGGTCGCCGATGCGTTTGACCACGGTCGGTACGTCGGCGAACAGCGGGCCTACCGAGTTGGCGTGCAGGCGCTGCACGTGATAGCCCTCGAGGAAGGGCTCGATGACCTGTTTCCAGTTGGACGCCAGATGGAAGCTCTTGCGCCCGTAGAGGTATTGCTGACGCAGTTCGAGCGCATCCAGGTCGGCGACGATCTCATCGTTGAGCAGGCTGAAGTCGGGCTCGGCGTGGCGGTCGAGGATCGCCCAGACGATGCCGCCGATTTCGCGGCTGGGCAGTTCGACCAGGTTGCGCTCGGCCTTGTCCAGGCACTCGAAGGTTTCCGCGCGGGCGACGCCCGCCAGCTTGCCGTCGAGGCGCCATGACCAGGCGTGGTAGGGGCAGGTGATCCGCGCGCCTTTTTGCGTCTCGCAACCGGATACCAGGGTCGCGCCCTTGTGCATGCAGGCGTTGAGGAATACGTGGGCGACGCCGTCGCGGTCGCGCGCGAGCAGCAGCGACACGCCATAGCCATCGTGCGCCAGCAGACTGCCCGGTTCGGCCAGCGCGGCCGACACCGTGATGGCCACCGGCAGGCGGCGGAACACATGCTCGCGCTCATTCTGCAACACCCCATCGTCAAGGAACATCGCGGTCGGCCGGGACGCCTTGATGGCGGGGGCGTCCGCCTCGTCGTGCGCCGGAATGGCGCGGATGTCCGCGATCTGGCTGGCGGTCAGGTCGTTCAGTCGCTGATAGCGAATCGGGGTTTCAACGCTCATCGGCTTTCCATCCTTTTGGTTTTGTTGTTCTGGAAGTGTTTAACTAACGTCGTTAGATTATTGTCAGGCCACCAGGAATTTCAAGCCCGATCTTCTCCCGTGATCCTGTTCGCGGACGGAAGGCGCGAATCGTCGGAAGCGACGACGGCGGCGGCGAGCAGGCTCGCTAGCATCGGCGACGTTCATGCCCCGTTCGCGGGAGTCTCATTCATGCATCGGATCGGAGCTGCTCTGTGACTGACGCCTATATCTACGACCACGTCCGTACGCCGCGGGGGAAAGGGCGCGCGGATGGCGCCCTGGCGCAAATCACCCCCATTCAACTGGCGGCGCAGACCCTGGCTGCCCTGCGCCAGCGCAACGACCTGGACACCGCCCAGATCGACGATGTGATTCTCGGCTGCGTGGCGCCGATCGGCGAACAGGGCGCCAACCTCGGTCGTCTGGCGGCGATCGTCGCCGACTATTCCGAGGGCGTGCCGGGCCAGCAGATCAACCGTTTCTGCGCCTCGGCGCTGGAAGCGGTGAACCTGGCGGCCGCTCTGGTCGCGGCGGGGCAGGCGCAGGCGGTGGTGGCCGGCGGCGTCGAGTCCATGTCGCGCACGCCGATGGGCGGCGACGGCGGCCCCTGGTACGCCGACCCGCAGACCAACTGGAAGTCCTACTACACCCCGCAGGGCATCGGCGCCGACCTGATCGCCACGCTCGACGGCTACAGCCGCGAGGACGTCGACCGCTTCGCCGTCGAGAGCCAGCGGCGCGCCGCGCAGGCCTGGGATGCCGGCTATTTCGCAGGGTCGGTGGTGCCGGTGTGCGACGTGATCGGCGAGGTGGCGCTGGCCCATGACGAACACATGCGACCCGGTAGCCGCGTCGAAGACCTGGGACGGCTCAAGCCCGCCTTCGTCGCCATGGGTGCCGCCGGCTACGACGCCCTGGCGCAACAACGCTACCCGCGGGTGGAGCGCATCGAACACGTGCACACCGGGGGCAATTCCTCCGGCATCGTCGACGGCGCCAGCGCAGTGCTGATCGGCAGCCGCGCCTTCGGCGAGCGCAATGGCTTGCGGCCGCGTGGGCGGATCCTCGGTTTCCAGTCGATCGGCAGCGAGCCGACCATCATGCTCACCGGCCCCGCGCCTTGCAGCGCCAAGCTCCTGCAGCGCCTCGGGCTGGGCTTCGACGACATCGACCTGTTCGAGGTGAACGAGGCCTTCGCTTCGGTGGTGCTGCGCTTCATGCGCGAAACCGGCGTTGGCCACGAGCGGGTCAACGTCAACGGCGGCTCGATCGCCATGGGCCACCCGCTGGGCGCCACCGGCGCGATGCTGCTGGGGATCGCCCTGGACGAACTGGAACGGCGCGGCGGCAAGCGCGCGCTGATCACCCTGTGCGCGGCGGCGGGCATGGCCACGGCCACCGTCATCGAACGGCTTTGATGGAGGCGTAGTAAAAATGGAAACCCTCAAGTATCAGGTCGATGGCGACGGCGTGGCGCTGGTCGGCATCGACGTGCCCGGACGCAGCCTGAACATTCTCACCCCGCAGTTGCAGCGCGAACTGGAGCAGTTGTTCGCCTGGATCGCTGGGGATGACGCGGTCAAGGGCGTGGTGATCCACTCGGCGAAGGCGCGCGGTTTCATCGCCGGCGCCGACCTGATGGAGCTGGTGCAAGCCTTCGAGCGAGGCACCAGCAAGAGCGAGGCGCGTGAGCAGAGCGCCTATCTACAGGGCCTGACCCGGCGCATCGAGACCCTCGGCAAGCCAGTCGCCACCGCTATCGGCGGCCTGGCGTTGGGCGGTGGCCTGGAGCTGGCGCTGGCTACCCACTACCGGGTGCTCAGTACCGATCCGGCCGCCCAGGTCGGGCTGCCGGAGGTGACGGTCGGTTTGTTGCCCGGCGGTGGCGGTACCCAGCGTCTGTCGCGCCTGATCGGCGTGGCCAAGGCGCTGCCGTTGTTGCTCGAAGGCAAGCCGGTGGCGCCGCAGCAGGCGTTGGAACTCGGGATCGTCGATGAACTGGCCGAGCCGGCGCAGTTGCTGGAGAGGGCCAGGGCCTGGGTGCTGGCCAATCCCGAGGCGCGGCAGCCCTGGGATCGAAAAGGCTGGAAGCCGCGCGACCTGGCTGCGCTGGCCTTCCCCCATGGACCGCTGACCGCAGCCATTCTTCAGGCCCATGTGGCCTCGCGCGGCAATTACCCGGCGCCGCTGGCGATCCTTTCCTGCGTCGGCGAGGGCCTGGTGACGGACATCGACACCGGCCTGCGCATCGAGCGCAACTATTTCGCCCAACTGCTGACCGACCCTGTGGCGCGCAACCTTATCCGTACCCAGTTCATCAACAAGTCGGCGGCGGAGAAGCTGGTGCGTCGCCCGCGGGGCTTCGAAACCCGCAAGTTCGCCCGCATCGGCGTGCTCGGCGCCGGCCAGATGGGGGCTGGCATCGCCCAGGTGGCGGCAGCCGCCGGCATCGAGGTGACGCTGCTGGACGCTTCCCAGACGCAGGCCGAGGCCGCCCGCGAACGTATCGCCGCCGACCTGGCCAGGAGTGTGGCGCGTGGCCGCCTGGGCCAGGACAAGGCCGCGGCGATCCTGGCGCGCATCCGTCCCACCGCCGATTATGCCGCGCTGGCCGAGGCCGAGTTGGTGATCGAGGCGGTGTTCGAGGACCTGGCGGTCAAGGCCGAGGTGACCGGCAAGGCGGTGGCGGCCATGCCGGCCGACGCACTGTTCGCCAGCAACACCTCGACCCTGCCGATCTCGCGCCTGGCCGCCGAGTTCCCACGTCCGGCGGACTTCATCGGCCTGCATTTCTTCTCCCCGGTGGAGCGCATGCCGCTGGTGGAGATCATTCGCGGCGACGCCACCAGCGACGTGACCCTGGCCCAGGCCATGGACTTCGTCGGGCAACTGCGTAAGACCCCAATACTGGTCAACGACAGCCCGGGCTTCTTCACCAGCCGGGTATTCGGCAGCTTCGTCGACGAGGGCTTCCTGATGCTCAAGGACGGCATCGATCCGGTGCTGGTCGAGCAGGCCGCGCGTCAGGCCGGCATGCCGGTGGGGCCGCTGGCGGTAGCCGACGAGGTGTCGCTGGAACTGCAGTTCAAGGTCAACCGCCAGGCCATCGAACTGGGGCTGGATCAGCGTTTCCAGCGCGCCGCCGCCATCGACCTGGTACGCAGCATGGTGCATGACCTGGGGCGGCCGGGCCGGCGCGGCGGCGGTGGTTTCTACGAATACCCGGCGGACGACGCCAAGCACCTGTGGCCGGGCCTGGCCAGGCACTGGCCGGTCGCCGCCGAGCAGCCGAAGCTGGAGGAACTGCGCCTGCGCCTGCTCAACATCCAGGCGCTGGAGGCGGCCTGCTGCGTGGAGGAGGGGGTGATCGACGCGGCGGCCGACGCCGATCTCGGCTCGACCCTGGGCATCGGCTTCCCGACCTGGACCGGCGGTGTGCTGTCGTACATCGACACCCTTGGCTTGCCCGGCTTCGTCGAACAGTGCGACCAGTTGGCCGAACGCTGGGGGGAACGCTTCCGGCCGTCGCCCTGGTTGCGCCAGCGCGCTGCAAGCGGCGAGACCTTCCACCGCAGTTCAGTGTCGGCCTAGAGGGCGCGCCGTGGCAGGCTTTCACCTCGACCCCCAGGGCGCCGACGCCTTTGCGCCGGGCAACCACTTGCTGCTGCGCACCGGCGTCATCGGCGCCGGGGTCATGGGTAGCGGTATCGCCTATGTCTGCGCGCTCAACGGTCTGCCGGTGCGGCTCAAGGATATCCGCCAGCCGGCCCTCGACCGGGCCATGGCCGAGATCGACCGGCTATTGTCGCGCCAGGTCGGTCAGGGCCGCCTCGATGGCGACGGCGCCCGCAAGGTGCGTGCGGCCATTCATCCGCAACTGGACTACCACGGGCTGGAGAGCGTGAGCGTGGTGCTGGAGGCGGTGGTCGACAACCTGGGAGTGAAAAACCAGGTTCTCAGCGAGGTGGAGGGGCTGCTGGGAGCGGATGCAGTGCTGCTGAGCAACACTTCGTCCCTGCGCATCAGCGATCTGGCCGGTGCACTGATGCGGCCGCAGAACTTCGCCGGCCTGCATTTCTTCAACCCGGCGCCGGCCATGCCTCTGGTGGAGGTCATTCGCGGCCGGCAGAGCAGCGACTACGCCATCCAGACGGCGGTCAAGCAGGCGCTGGCGATGGGCAAGATCCCCATCGTGGTGCGCGATGGCCCGGGGTTCCTGGTCAACCGCATCCTGATGGCCTATGTCCACGCCTTCCTGCAACTGCTCGCCGATGGCGTGGACTACCTGCGCATCGACCGCCTGGCCGAGGCGTTCGGCTGGCCCATGGGGCCGGCCTACCTGGAGGACGTGGTCGGGCTGGATGTCGGCAGCCAGTCCTGCGACCTGATCTTCGCCGGCTATCCGCAGCGCATGCCGGGCGTCGACCCCGATGCGTTCAAGCTACTGCTGGGCGAGGGTTGGCTCGGCCGCAAGAGCGGGGCTGGTTTCTATCGCTATCGCCTGGACGCCGAGGGACGCCAGGAGCGCACGCCCAACCGGGAGGCTCGCGAGCTTCTGGCCGCGCGCCTGGCCCCGGGCGCGACGCCGGACGACAGCGAGATCATCGAACGGTTGATGCTGCCGATGATCGTCGAGTCGGTGCATGCCCTGCAGGAGCAGGTGGTGGCCAGCGCCGAGGAACTGGATCGCGCGTTGCTGCTGGGCATCGGCTTTCCTGCGCTGCGCGGCGGCGCGCTGCGCTATGCCGACGAGCTGGGGGCCGCCCAGGTGGTGGCGCGCTGCCAGCGCTACCGCTACCTGGGGGAGGCCTACGCGCCGCCGCAACTGCTGCTGGAGAAGGCCCGCGACGGCGGACGCTTCCACGCCGAGGCCGTGTACCCGGCAGAGCAACCATGAGCCCGATTCCGGCCGCTTGCCGGCCTATTGCATCGGGTCGAAGCCTCGGCCCGGACGCCCTCGAACAGAAGGAAACCACGCGATGCAAGAGTCATTTCGCTACATCAGCTTCACCACCGAAGGCGCCATCGCCACCCTGACCCTCAACCTGCCGGACAAGCTCAACGGCATGAGCGGCCCCATGCAGGCCGAGATCCGCCAGGTGCTGGCCGGCCTGCAGGCGCAGCGCGAAGTGCGCGCGCTGATCCTCACCGGGGCCGGGCGAGCCTTCTGTTCCGGGGCCGACCTGGGCGACATCCGCCAGAAGGGCGATGGCCGGGAGCAGGCCGAGAGCACCTACCAGGCCATGGTCGAGCAGTCCAACCCGCTGATCCTGGAGCTACGCCGTTCGGCCATTCCGGTGATCGCTGCGGTCAACGGCATCGCAGCAGGGGCCGGGGCGAGTCTGGCCTTGGCGGCGGATATCGTCATCGCCGCCCGCTCGGCGGGGTTCCTCATGCCGTTCTCGCCGCGTCTGGGCATCGTTCCCGACCTGGGCGCGACCTGGCTGCTGCCGCGCCTGTTCGGCGACGCCAGGGCGCGCGCGGCGTTGCTGCTGGGCGAGCGCATCAGTGCCCAGCAGGCTGCCGAATGGGGGGGCATCTGGGCCTGCGTCGAGGATGACGAGCTGCTGCCGCGGGCGCGTGAACTGGCCGCTCAGCTGGCCGCCGCGCCACGGCATGCCGCCGTCGAGCTGAAGCAGGCCCTGGAGCAGGGCGGCCGCCAGTCGCTCGCCGAACAGTTGCAGTACGAGGCCGAGCGCCAGCGCGAGCTGATCGCCCGGGACGAGTTCCAGGAGGGCGTGGCGGCCTTTCTCGAAAAGCGCGCGCCGATCTTTCCGTAGCCCGGATTATGGGCCCCAAGCTAAACCGCATGCCGCGTTTTCGCTCTTGCTTGAAGCGTGCGTTTGCGAAAGATGGAGTAAGGCGGATTGCAAAACTACCACCGTTAGGTTTAGCTTAGGCCATCGATGAAATAACAAGAACAGTCGGGTGCCGACGCCGCCGCCGCGGCTGGCGTGGGCGCCCTCATTGAGTGCCTTTGCGATGCCTGTGCTGCCTGATGAAGCCCGTCTCGAACGGGCCGCCAACGATGTGCATGATCTGTTCTGCGAAATCGAACTGTGTCTGCTGGAGCGTCCACGCCTGCTCCAGCCACTGCTCGAACGGGTTGCCGGGCAGTCCGTGACCCTGATCCAGGGGCCGGCGGGCAGTGGCAAGTCGGTGCTGATCGAGCAGGCCATGCGGGCATTGTCCGAACGCATGCCGACGGCGCTGTTGTCGCTGGCCACAACGCCGCTGCGCGGCAACTTGATTCGCGCCTCGCTGCTGGCCCTGTTCTCACGCCTGTCTTCGGCTCTCGGCAAGGGGCGCCAGTCTTTCGTGATCTTCATCGATGATGCCGACGAACTGTTGGGGCGGGCCGACCAGCGGGTGCTCGAACAGTGTCTGGACAGCCTGCCGCCGCAAGGCAAGCTGGTGATCGCCAGCCGGCGGCGGCTGGGCGTGCGGCAAATCGGCAAGCCGGCACTGGAACTCGCCGACCTGCTGTTCACCCTGGACGAGTTGCGCGCGGCGCTGCAACGGCGTGGGCACATGCTCGATGCCGCCGCACTGATGGCGGCCTGGCGTCTCAGCGAGGGTTGGCCGGCGGTGCTCGCGCTGCTCTGCGCCAGCGATGGCGACGATGAGTCGCTGAGCGCCGAGCGCCTGCTGCGGGACTGGTTCCAGGAAGAGCTGCTCGACAGCCTCGATCCGGAGCTGCTGGCGTTCGCTCTGGAGTCCAGCCTGGTGGTCGGGCGCATGCGCCCCGAACTGCTCGACCGCATGCGCGGGCGTTCCGGTAGTTGGGCCCATCTGCATGGCCTGGCTGTCGAGCATGGTTTGCTGATTCGTGGCCAGCAGCGTTTTCCCCGGCCATTGGCGGCGACCCTGCGCCGGCTGCAATGCGGCCGCTCGCCGTTGCGGGCCCGGGAACTGCATCGGGCGGCGCTGGAGACGCTGCTCGCCGAAGGCGGACTGGAGGCGGCCCTGGAGCATGCCTACCGCATGGGCGACCGGGGCCTGCTGCTGCGCTTGCTCGAAGGCCACGCGCAGACTCTGCTGCAGCAGGGCCGCATGCGTTCGCTAAGGCGCTGGCTGACGGCGCTCGAGAGGGAGGGCTGCCTGGGCGACGATCCTGGAATGCGCCTGGCATTGGCCTGGTCGCTGCTGTTCAGCAACGATCAGCAGGGCGCCCTGACAATCGTCGAGCGCCTGCGTGAACGGCCCCAGGCGGCGCACTACCAACAAGCCCTGCAAGCGCTGGAGCTGACCTGGCTGAGCATGCGTGATCGGGTGGACGAGGGCCATGCGCACCTGGCCGCAGTTGCCCGGGTGCCGGCCGGGGAGGGCTTCGCGGTGGGCGTCGGGCAATGCACGGCGGCGCTGATCCAGCTGCTCGTGGACGACGTGGCGGATGCCGAGAGGTACCTCGCTCGTTCCCTGCAATGGCCCGACGGGCAGGGCGGATTCGTCGCCGCCTATGCTCGCTCGATCCAGGCCATGCACTGCCTGATTCGTGCCGACGTGGTGGCGGCCCGTGACTACTTGCGCCTGGCCCGCCAGGGCCTGGCTGGCGAGGAGGAGCGGGCACGCGGCAATTCCCTGGTGGCGACGCTCGATGCCTTGGCCCTGTACGAAAGCGGCGAGCTGGACGAGGTCGGGACACTGCTCGAACTGCATCTGCCGCTGCTCAGGCAGGGCGGTCTGCTGGATCAGATCATCCTGGCGCACAAGCTCTACGCCAGGATCGCGCTGTATCGCGGCAACGCCGATATCGCGCAGGAGGCGCTGGCTTCCCTGGAGTGTCTGGGACGCGCCTGCCGCCTGCCACGCATGGTGTTCTGCGCCAGGCTCGAACGTGTGCGCTGCGCCCTGGTTCGTGGCGATCTGGCCTCGGCACGGGCACTGCTGGAGGAGGCTCGCGACCCGCAGATGGACGCCTTCGTCCAGCGCTGCAACTTCCTCTCCAACGACACCGACACCTGGAGCCTGATGAGCGTACGCCTGGCTCTGGCCGAGGAGGCTGCGCAAGGGCTGGACGAGGCGCTGGCCAGCCAGCTGGAACAGGCTGAGCGCGCCGGCCGTTCGCGCCGTGCCCTGACCCTGCGCATCCTTCTGGCGCAGGCCCTGGAGCAGGGTGGGCACGAGCACGCGGCGCGGCGCGCGATGCAGGAGGCGTTGTCCTTCGCCGCGCCGCGCGGCCTCGGCCAGGCCTTTCGCGACGAGGGTCGTCGGGCGCTGCTGCTGGCGCTCAAGGTCGGTCAGGGGATGGTGGGCCTGGGTAGCTTCTGCGAGGCGCTGGCTGAAGCCAGTGGCCTGGCCAAGGCTCCAGAGCAGCCGGCCGTCGTGCTGACCGCCAAGGAGCTGCAGGTGCTGGCGCTGGTGGCTGGCGGCCAGAGCAACGATGCCCTGGCGCAGCGCCTGTTCGTCTCGGAAAGCACGGTGCGTACCCATTTGCGCAGCATCAACGCCAAGCTGAATGCGCGCAGTCGCCTGGAGGCGCTGGCGATCGCCAGGCGCCAGGGGCTGATCGCCGTCTGAGCCACGGGAAAATCGTCGGAACCGATGAGGATGCATCGCCGCGCCCTGGCCGATACTCGCCGGGCATGCCGGTGAGCTCCGCAGTGCGGGGCTCCGGGAACGGACGAGAAGAATAGAGGGCTGCAAGATGGATAAGGCGCATCTGCCGTTGTCAGGCGTCCGCGTGGTGGAACTGACTTTCGGCAAGCTGGAAATGTGCGGTCGCTTCCTGGCCGATCTGGGGGCCGAGGTGATTCTGGTCGAGCCGCGCGGCGGCGTCGCCTCCAGGCGTGCGCCACCTTGCCATGGGCAGACCAGCCTGCATTTCGCCAGCCACAACGCCAACAAGATGAGTGTCGAGCTGGATCTGGGCGGCGACGAGGATCTGCAGCGACTCGGCGCGTTATTGCAGGGCGCGCAGATCGTTCTCGAGGCAGCGCCCTCCGGCTGGCTGCGCGAGCGCGGGCTGGACAGCCGCCTGCACGCGGGACAGGTGGTGCTCGGCCTCAGCGACTTCGGTCGTAGCGGCCCATATGCCGGCTTCACCGCCAGCAACGCCGTGTTGCTGGCCATGGGTGGCGTGCTGGCCCGCTCCGGCATCAAGGGTTGCGAGCCGTTGCTGCCGCCGGGCGAGTTGGCCTACGAGACGGCGGCCCTGCAGGCGGCCTGGGTGGCGCTGAGCGCCTACTGGAACCTGCTCAATGGCGGCCGCGGCGGACAGTTCGACTTCTCCGCGCATGAGGCGACCCTGCAGATACTCGATCCCGGCATGGGCGTCACCGGCAGTGCCGCGGGCGGGCGCAGCGCGCTGGAACTGGCGCCGCGCGGCCGGCCGCCGGTGGGCAACGGCTACCCGATCTTCCCCTGCCTGGACGGCGCGGTGCGCATTTGCCTGCTCAACCCCAGGCAGTGGCAGGGTATGTCCGCCTGGCTGGGCGACGACCATCCGTTCACCGATCCGGCGTTCGCCAGCCTGGCCAGGCGTTTCAAGGTTATCCGCGAGATCAATGCGCTGATTGCCGAGCTGTTCCGCGAACAGCGCGCCGCCGATCTGGTCGCCGAGGGCCAGCGGCGCGGCGTGCCGATCGCCGCCGTGGCCAGCCCGGACGAAGTCCTGCGCGATACGCATTTCCTCGCCCGCGACAGTTTCGTCGCATTGCCCGTGGCGGGCGGCGTGGCAGGAAAGGTTCCGGGCGGCTTCGTCGAGATCGACGGCCAGCCGGCCGGCATCCGCCAACCGGCGCCGGCGCTGGGTGAGCACACGACGCAGGTACTGAGCACTCTGCCTGCCAGTCCGCCGCCCGCTCGGGAAGCGGGCAACCCGGCGCGGCGACCATTCGCCGGCCTCCGCGTGCTGGATCTGGGGGTGATCGTCGCCGGCGCGGAGCTGGGCCGGCTGCTGGCGGATCAGGGCGCCGAGGTGATCAAGATCGAGAGTGCCTCCTATCCGGACGGCCTGCGCCAGACCCTGGACGGCCAGCCGATGAGCATTTCCTTCGCCCAGGGCTCACGTGGCAAACGCTCCTTCGGCTTGAACCTGCGCGACCCGCGCGGTGTGGGGCTGTTCAAGGAGCTGGTGGCCCACAGTGACCTGCTGCTGTCCAACTTCAAGCCCGGTACCCTGGAGTCGCTGGGCATCGGCTACGACGTGTTGTCTCAGGTGAAGCCGGACCTGATCGTGGCCGACAGCAGCGCCCTGGGTAACCACGGCCCGCTGAGCAGGAGCATGGGCTACGGCCCGCTGGTGCGTGCCAGCACCGGCCTGGCCTGGCTCTGGCGCTATCCCGAGCGGGCCGATGGCTACAGCGACAGCACCACCATCTTCCCCGACCATTTCGCCGCACGCATTTCGGCCGCCGCCATCGCCGCGGCTCTGGTGCGCAGGCGGCGCACTGGAATGGGTGGGCAGGTCAGTGTGTGTCAGGCGGAAACCATCCTCGGGGTGTTTTCCAGCCAGTTCCTGGAGGAGTCGCTACAGCCGGGCAGCTTCGTGCCGCACGGTAACCGTGATCGTTACGATGCGCCTGGCAACCTGTTTCCCTGTGCCGGGGATGACGAATGGTGCGTGATCAGCGTTGGCGACGACGAGCAGTGGCGGAGCCTGTGCGAAGTCCTGAAACGTTATGACTGGCTGGTCTCCTCGCGCCTGGACACGGCGCGGGGCAGGTTGGCGCACGCCGCCGAACTGGAGGCCGGGATCGCCGAATGGACCGCTCGCCATTCGCCTCTGGAAGTGCGCGACCGGTTGCAGGCTGCTGGCGTGCCGGCGGGCAACATGCTGCGTCTGGATCAGATGGCCCAGGATCCGCACTTGCTCGCCCGCGGCTTCTTCAAGACCCTGCGCCAGCCAGGACTGTCCGCGCCGATCCTGACCGAGAACGTACCCGCGCTCGGCCCCTGGCCCGAGCCGGAAATCCGTCCGGCGCCTTTTCCGGGGCAGCACACGCGGCAGATCGCCCGTGAGCTGCTGGGGCTGGATGCTTCGGCCATCGACGAACTGGTGGCCTCGGGCGTGCTGGAGCCGGCCGCGGCCGAAATCGAGCGGCTGCTAGTGGAGTGAAAGCAATCATGAGTGCGAAAGATACGATGACAATGACCTGCCCCGTGTTCGAGACCCTCGACCTGCGGATCGAGGACGGCATCGCCGTGCTGTATCTGAACCGCCCGGACAAGCTCAATGCCTTCACCTCGCAGATGGTGCGGGAGTTCCTCGCCGCGCTGGACCATACCGATGCCGACGACCGGATCAAGGCGGTGATCGTCACCGGGCGCGGGCGGGCCTTCTGCGCCGGCGCCGACCTGTCCGCGGGGGCAGGCACCTTCGACTATGACGAGGTGGGCGAGGGCGGTGTGCTGCGCGACGAGGGCGGGCTGCTCACCTTACGCATCTTCCGCAGCCTCAAGCCGATCATCGCCGCGGTCAATGGCGTCGCCGTGGGCGTGGGGGCGACCCTGCAACTGGCGATGGACGTGCGCCTGGCTTCGCAGCAGGCGCGTTTCGGCTTCGTCTTCGCCCGCCGTGGCATCGTTCCCGAGGCGGCATCGTCCTGGTTCCTGTCCCGCGCGGTGGGGGTCTCGACGGCGCTGCAGTGGTGCTATTCCGGCCGCCAGGTGACGGCCGACGAGGCGCTGGCATGCGGCCTGGTGCAGGCCACCCACCCGGCGGAGCGACTGCTGGACGAGGCGAGAGCCATGGCGCGCAGCTTCATCGAACAGAGCGCACCGGTTTCCCTGGCCGCGACACGGCAGATGATCTGGCGCATGAGCGCGGTGGAGCATCCGATGCAGGCGCACCGCCTGGACAGTCGGGTAGTTCAGGAGCGGGGGCGTTCGGCGGATGCGCGCGAAGGCATCGCCGCGTTCCTGGAGAAACGCCCGGCGGAGTTCCCCGGCCGGGTCTCGACCGACATGCCTGGCTGTTTTGACTGGCATGGTGAGCCTGACTTCACCTGAGTGCGGCACCCAGCGCGCCGCCGCCGGGAAAATCGTCGCATCCGACGATGGGGAGGGCGACGGCGATGCCGTAGCGTTGATCCTGGCTCCAGATGGTTGTGTCCACTGCCGGTGTGGGGCTCGAAACGATTCCAAGAACAATTACAAGAGGAGATCCACCGATGACTGTCAGTCGGCGAGTGTCTTGCAACAAACCCATGCGCCTGGCCCTGCTGCCAGCCATGGTGATGATGGCAACAGGTGCGCAGGCCTTCACCTTCGAAACCGACGACTGGAAGGGGTATTGGGACAACACCCTGACCTACAACCTGGGTTTTCGCGTGCGCGATGTCGATAATAAGATCGGCAACGATCCGATGAGCGACGAGTCCGAGTACAAGTTCCGCAGTCGTGGCGATGTCGTGACCAATCGCTTCAACCTGTTGACCGAGCTGGGTGGCACCTATCGCGACAAGCTGTCCCTGCGTTTGTCGGCCCAGGGCTGGCACGACTTCGCCTACGACGACAAGGTCAAGGGCAACCCTGATCTGGTTGCCGCCGGTGCGCCGCCGGCCTACTCATCGGGCAAGTATCGCAGTGGAGTGAAGAACGAGTACATCAGCGGTGGGCGCCTGCTCGATGCCTTCGTGCAATATTCCGATGCCTTCGGCAGCAGCCCCTATACTGCGCGTGTCGGGCGCAATACCCAGTACTGGGGCAACGGCCTGTTCTTCCCGATGCAGAGCATTTCCTACTCGCAGGGTGCCATGGACGGCATCGCCGGCTCCGCATCGCCGGGTACGCCGGCCAAGGCTCTGTTCATTCCGCGCAACCAGGTCAACCTGAGCACTCAGCTGACGCCGGATTTCGCCGTGGGCTTCCAGTATTTCCTCGAGCGGGCAGAGAACGTCCTGCCGCAGGGCGGTACATTCCTGGGGCCGGCTGACATTCTCTTCAGCGGGCAGGACAGCATGCTCGGCATCCCGCGTGGCTCGACCGAACATGCTGACGATATCGCCGACAACTTCGGCATCAATGCGGCTTGGCAGATGACTCCGGGCTCCACGCTGACTGCCTATTACCGCCGTCTGGATGAGGTTCAGCCATGGGCACCGCTGCTCAAACTCGATGGCATGGCGCCGTCGTATTTCCTTGGCTACAACCAGGGTGTCGATCTGTTCGGCCTCAGCCTGGATGCGCCGCTTGGTGACAGCAGCCTGGGTATGGAACTGTCCTACCGCGATGGTACGGCGCTCAACAGCACGCCCAATCCGATGGCCGATGATCCTCGCCGTGGCGCTACCGGCAACGTGGTTAACCTGATCGCCAACCTGATGGTGCCGCTCAGTGGTACGCCGCTCTACGAGACCGGTACCTTCATTGCCGAGATTGCCCATACCCGCGTGCTGTCGGTCGACTCGACGAACAAGGCGCTCTACAACGGCGAGGGCTATGGCGGCTGCGCAGGTGGCAAGTGGGATGGCTGCTCGACCCGCAGCGCAACGGCACTGGCGTTGTCCTTCACGCCGGAATGGATCCAGGTCTTCCCAGGTATCGATCTGAGCATGCCGACCAGCTTGAAGACCGGCCTCAAGGGCAATCCGGGTGTGCTGGGTGGCACTGCCCAGGGCTCCTACACATTCTCCGTCGGCCTCCAGGCGAAGTACCTGTCCAAGCACACCCTGAAAGTGGAGTACATCGGCAGTCGGGCGCGGGCGGGTGACACCATCACCAATGCCTTCGGTCTGCCGCAGTACGAAGGTGGTAACGGTCCTTACATGCTCAACGATCGTGACTGGCTGTCGATCACGGCCCAGACCGTCTTCTAGCGTTTAAGGCTTTACCGGCTCCTGCGCTGCTGCGGGAGCCGGGTGTTTTCTGGCTCGCAGAACCGCGCATAAGGGCCTGTCAATATCGTCCGATCCGACGATGGCGGCGTGAGACGGGTACCTAAAATCGGAGCAAACGGGCTCTGAGAGTCGGCTGAAAATAACAATAAAGGAACTACCTTATGCGGCGCCTGATGTGCACTGAGAAACTTCCCGATAGCCCAGGCAAGTCTGCTTTCCCGGCTTTCAGCAAGGGCAGTGGTGCGCTGCTGCTGTCGCTTGTTGCTGTTTTCGCGATGGTGACCGGGGCCAGCGCCCAGGGTTTCGCCGATCCGCTGGATACACCCTCGATACAGTACCGCTCGGCGCTCGACAGCCTACCGATCCAGGCGCTGGCCAGTCTTGGTGATGGCCAATTAGTGGCTGTGGGGCTGCGTGGCGTTATTCTGCGTAGCGAGGATGGCGGTGTCAGTTGGCGGCAGATGCCAACCCCAGTGGCCTCTGACTTACTCGATGTGTCCTTTGTATCTTCTCTCCAAGGTTGGGTGGTCGGCCAGGATGGTGTGGTACTGGTCAGCGACGATGGTGGCAAAACCTGGCGTAAGCAGTTCGACGGTCGCAATCTGCAGCAACTGACCGCCTACTACGGAGAATCGAGCCGGCTCGATGAGCAGTTGCGCGAGGAGCTGCAGCAACAGTTGCAGACCAATCTCGGCGCCGGGCCGGTGCTACCGTTTCTCAGCGTGTATTTTCAGGATGCCGAGAATGGCCTGGCCAGCGGTCCGTTCGGCATGCTCATCGCCAGCGAGGATGGTGGTCGTCACTGGCGCCCTGCGCTGCATCAAATCGATAACCCGGAATTTCTTCATCTGAACGCCATCGCCCAGGTGGGCGAGCAGCTATTCATCGCTTCCGAACAGGGCGTGGTGTTCAAGGCCGATGCCAGCCAGAGGCATTTCGAACCACTGGCCACGGGGCATATCGGCTCATTCTTCAGCATCGCTGGGCATGCCGGGGTGCTACTGGCCGGCGGTCTGGGTGGCGTGCTCTACGGCAGCCGCGATGGCGGCGCAAGCTGGCAGGCGCTCGATACGCCTTTGACACAACTGGTCAGTCGTATCGATTTCGACCCGCAGGCGCGACGCTTCACCGCCATCACTACGGGTGGCGAGGTGCTGTCGCTGAGCGCCGACCTGCGTGACGCGCAACTGCGCCGCAGCCAGGCACCGATGCTTTACACCGATCTCGTTACGCTGCGCGATGGCGTGGTTTTCGCTGGTATCCAAGGCCTGCGTCGGGACGTAGCAGCCGCGCAGCAATCGCAAAGAGGTGAACAATGATGACGGTGGATACTAACCGCCAGAAGAGCATGCCGGTGGTGACTACGCTCGAAGCCTTCGACCGGCGTAGCGGCGATCTGGCTGAACGTATCATCTTCAACTCACGTCTGCTGGTGCTGCTGGCTGCCTTGCTGACCACCGTGCTGCTGGGCTGGCAGGCAGCGCGGCTTGGTGTCGGCTCCAACTTCAGCCAGATGGTGCCGCAGTCGCACCCGTTCATCGAGAACTACTTTGACAATGCCGACTCGCTCGGCGGGCTCGGCAACGCCGTGCGCATTGTCGTGGAGAACAAGCAGGGCACCATCTACGATCCCGAGTATCTGGAGGTGCTCAAGCAGATCAACGACGAGGTCTATCTGCTGCCCGGTGTTGACCGCGTATTCATGAAGTCGTTGTGGATGCCTGTGGTGCGCTGGACCGAGGTCACTGATCAGGGCTATGTCGGCGGCCCGGTCATGCCGGAGAACTACGACGGTTCGGCCCGTTCGCTGACTCAGCTCGAACGCAATGTCGCGCGTGGCAATCTGAGCGGAACCCTGGTTGCCAACAACGGACGCTCCAGCCTGATGTTCGTGCCGCTGCTGGAGCGTTTCGCCGATAGCGGCGAGGCGGTCGATTCCGCCGAGTTCGCCCAGCGTCTGGAGCGCATCCGTGCCTTCGAGAGCGACAAGATCGGTGTGCGTGTGGTCGGCTTCCCGCAACTGGTGGGCGACCTAGTGGCCGGGCTGAACAAGGTCATGGGCTTCTTCGTGGTAGCCGCGCTGATCGCCATGGCGATCATCTTCGTCTACACCCGTTGCCTGCGCAGCACCCTGCTGGTAACCGTCTGCTCGATCATGGCGGTGATCTGGCAACTAGGTCTCTTTCATCTGATGGGCTATGTGATCGATCCCTATTCGATCCTGGTGCCGTTTCTGGTGTTCGCCATCGGTATCTCCCATGGCGCACAGAAGATGAACGGAGTGATGCAGGATGTCGGCCGCGGCACTCATCGCTATGTGGCGGCACGCTACACCTTCCGCCGCCTGTTCCTCACCGGCCTGACCGCACTGCTGGCCGATGTAGTCGGCTTCGCAGTGTTGGTGATTATCGACATTCCGATGATTCAGGGCTTGGCCATTGCTGCCAGTATCGGCGTTGGCGTACTGATCTTCACCAACCTGATCCTGCTGCCGGTGCTGCTGTCCTACACCGGCGTGTCGCCCAGGGCGGCCAGCCGCAGCCTGCGCGAGGAACACTCGACCAGTCACCTGGAATTTCTGGTGCGTTTCACTCGCCCCGGTCCGGCGAAGATCATGCTGCTGGCGTCTCTGGTGCTGGTGGTGGTCGGCTACTTGGTCAGCCGCGACATGCGTATCGGTGACCTCGATCCCGGTGCGCCGGAGCTGCGTGCCGATTCACGCTACAACCAGGACAATGCCTTCATCACCGGCAATTTCGGTCTGTCCAGTGACCAGTTTGCGGTCATCGTCAAGACTGCACCGGGTGGCATCAACAGTTTCGAGACCCTGCTGGAAATGGATCGCCTGGAAGAGCGCCTGCGGCGTCTGCCCGGTGTGCAGACCACGGTGTCGCTGGGCAGCCTGACGCGGGTATTCACCGCCGGTAATTCGGAGAGCAATCCCAAGTGGATGAGCATTCCACGCGACGATTTCATGACCACCAACGCCACTTCGCAGATTGCCGTGACCTATCCCGATTTGGTCAATGGTGACTATTCGGTGGCGCCGTTGATCGCCTACCTGGCCGACCACAAGGCCGAGACGCTCGAGCAGGTGGTCGCGCTGGTGCAGGACTTCGCCCGCGAGCACGACCAGCCGGGCCGCGAGTTCCTTCTGGCGGCGGGTAGCGCAGGGATCGAGGCTGCGACCAACGATATGGTTCGTCACTTGCATTACCGGATCATCTTCTGGGTGTTCCTGGCAGTGGCGGTGCTGTGCTTCATCACCTTCCGCTCCTGGCGGGCGGTGGTGATTGCGTTGATCCCGCTGGCGATCACTACGGTGCTGTGTGAGGCGCTGATGGTTTGGCTGGGTATCGGCCTGAAGGTGGCGACCCTACCGGTAATGGCGCTGGGCGTGGGCATCGGCGTGGATTATGCGCTGTACCTACTGAGTGTGCAGATGAGCAACCTGCGCATGGGCATGTCGCTGAGCGAATCCTACCGTAGTGCCCTGCATTTCACCGGCAAGGTAGTGGCGCTGGTGGGGGTCACGCTGTCCGTGGCGGTGGTGACCTGGATCTGGTCACCGATCAAGTTCCAGGCCGACATCGGCTGGCTACTGACCTTCATGTTCATCTGGAACATGGTCGGTGCCCTGGCACTGATCCCGGCTCTGTCCTACTTCCTGCTCGGCGAGCAGTTCGAGAAGTCCTCACGGCGCTCGACACAAGCCGAAGCAACAGAAAGTGCCCTTGGCCAGGATGGCAAGACGGGGGGGCACTTGCGTGCAAGTTCGGAGTCTTCGGAGCAACTCCCCGAGTTTCGCTGATAGCTGCGGTTCAACAATAAAAAACGCAAAGTGGAGAACAACAATGAAGTTGCAACTGAAACTGACCGGTATGAGCCTGATGCTCAGCGTTTCGCTGGCGGCGACTCAGGTCATAGCAGAAGAACTGACCGCCTTCGGGGCAATCCAGGGTGCCAATGCCGACGGCAGCATTCCGGCCTATACCGGCGGTATCACGACGCCACCAGCCGGTTATGACGGTGGCGGCAACTACATCGATCCTTATGCTGATGAAAAGCCGCTCTACAGCATCACCCGCGACAACCTGGAGCAGTACAAGGGACAACTGACGCCGGGTACCCAATACCTGTTCGAGCGCTTTGCCGACTACCGCATCGATGTCTACCCGACTCACCGCAGCATGCACTGGCCGGACTTCGTGCTGGAAAACACCACGAAACATGCCGGCCAGGCCAAACTGGCCGGGGATATCGAGGGTGATCGTATCGAGAATTCGTTCGCTGGCATTCCCTTCCCGACGCCCAAGACTGGTTACGAGGCGTTGTGGAATCGCTACTTCACCTATATCCCGTATCTCGAGTTGAATGCGGCGTCCTATATGGTCGACTCGCGCGGCAACACCTCGCTGCTGCCCGAAGGCACCATGCACAAGGCTAACGTGATCTACGAGCCGAAGCTGCAGACTGCCGACAACGCCGGCCTGACCGATATGGCTAACATCGTTTCCAGCGCACCAGCCAACGTCGCCGGCTATGCCCAACTGCGCAAGGAGCGCCTGGACTATGGTTCCGGCGGCACTCTGGCCTGGTTCTATGATCCGGGCCAGCGCCGGGTGCGCGTGGCGCCCAACTACACCTACGACATCCCTGCTTCCAGCCAGGGCGGCGTGCTGTTCTACGATGAGGTATTCCTCTTCTCGGGGCGTATGGATCGCTTCAACTACAAGCTGGTGGGCCGCGAGGAAATGATCCTGCCCTACAACAGCTACAAGCTGCTGCAGTCCAACTACAAGGATGTGCTCGGGCCGAAGTTTCTCAACCCGGACGCTATTCGCTGGGAGAAACATCGGGTCTGGGTCGTCGAGGCCGATCTGAAGGATGGTGCCCGTCATGCTTACAAGAAGCGCCGCTACTACCTCGATGAGGACTCCTGGGTGGTGCTCGCCACCGAGGGCTATGACCATGCCGGTGCGCTGCACCGCGTCGGCTATACCTATCCGGTATTCGAGTACACCGGTCTTGGTGGCGTCTCCAACGGTAGCCACGGCTTCTATGACTTCAACCGTGGCAGCTACGCCGTCATCTGGATGGGCAAGACGTCCGGCCGGCATGCCGATGTGAGGTTTTACAAGGAAGTACGCCGTCCGGAGATGTTCACCCCGCGCGGTATTGCCGGAACTTCCACTCGCTAGCAGCCAGCCAGGCGCCGATCCTGACTGGCGCCTGGCGGCAACCTAAAGCTAGCGGAAGCGTTTGCTGCCAACGACCCTTTGTTAGAAGAGCGAGAAGCCCTTGCGTGGCTCTCTGAGGAAAGAAAGATGTCCGGAACACTTATCGAAACCTTCAACTGGTGGGCCGTAGAGCGTGCCAGTCGGCCGGCCCTGGTGGTTGGCGATGAGCAGGTCAGCTATGCCGAGTTGCGCAACTGGGCCGAGGCGGCGGCCGAGTGGCTGCAAGCCGAGGGGGTGGAGCAGGGGGATCGCGTCGGCGTGATGGCGGCGAACTCGCTGCAGTGGATCGTGCTCAGCCAGGCCGCGATGCTGGCCGGCGCGATACTGGCGCCGGTGAACCCGCGCTTCACCTTCAGCGAGGCCTCCTACCTGCTGGTCGACCGTTACCGCGCCAAGGCGCTGTTCCACGACGACGAGCGTGGCGAGGTGGTGAGCAAGGTCGGCGACCAGATTCCCGGCGCCAGGGTGCTCTCCCTGACGGAGCTGGAGCGTTTCCGCGATGCCAAGCCCACGGGTGTCCTGCATCCGGAGAACATTGCGCTGGATACCGAACTGGTGATCATTCCCACCAGCGGCTCCACCGGCCGGCCCAAGGGCGTGGTGCTCTCGCACCGTTCCATGTCCGGCTACGTCACCGACTCCTGCCTGGCCCGCCCCGGCGCGTTCAGCGAGGCGCGGGTGCTGCTGTTCGCACCGTTGTGTACCTCGGCCGGCTATGTGGTGCTGATGCAGTACCTGGCCTATGGCGGCACGGTGTTCCTGGAGCAGGCGTTCGACGCCGAGCAGGCGCTGCACAAGATCGTCACGCAGCGCATCACCACCATGATGGGCACACCGATCTTCTTCGAGCGCATGGCGGCCTGCGAAAGCTTCAGGGATGCCGACCTGAGCAGCCTGTTCTACTGCCTGGTGGGCGGTGCACGGGTGTCGCGCGTCCTGCTCGAAGCCTGGCTGGACAAAGGCGTGTTGCTGCGCCAGCTGTACGGCCAGACCGAGGTTGGCGGGCAGGCCACCTTCAATACCGACCAGGCTTCCATCACCCACCCGGAAAAGTGCGGCCGCGGCTCGGTATTCACCCGCGTGGCGATCATCGACGAGCAGGGCAACTTCTGCCCGCCGGACACACCGGGGCAGATCGTCATCAAGGGGCCGGGGGTCATGGCACGCTACTGGGACGACCCCGAGGCGACCGCCAGCACCATCGTCGATGGCTGGGTGCGCACCGGCGACCTGGGCGTGGTCGACGAGCAGGGGCTGCTGACCATGCTCGACCGGATCAAGGACATCATCATTTCCGGGGGGTTGAACGTTTCCGCCGCGGAGGTCGAACGGGTGATCTCGGAATACCCCGGAGTCCACGAAGTGGCGGTGATCGCCGCGCACGACGACAACTTCGGCGAAACCCCGCTGGCCATCATCCATGGCCTACAGCCGGGTCAGATTCCCGAGCTGCTGCAACACTGCAACACTCACCTGAGCAGCTACAAGGTGCCGCGCTACATGGCCTGCACGCCCGACCCGCTGCCAAGGCTGGCGACCGGCAAGATTTCCAAGCCGACACTGCGTGAGGAATATCGCGACGCTCATTTGAAACTGACCAAGATACGTTGATTGCAACGCTGTTGATCCAGTCATGCCCGTGAGGGAAGGCTGGATTTTTTTATCTGGAGGAAACCTGCGATGATCACCCTGTATCACAGCAAGGACACACGCTCGCTGCGCTGCCTGTGGCTGCTGGAGGAACTCGACCTGCCCCATGCACTGGAGTGGGTCGCCTTTCCGCCGCAGCTGAAGCAGCCGCAATATCTGGAGATCAACCCAAACGGCACGCTGCCGTTCCTGGTCGATGGAGACACCCGGCTGCGCGAATCCGGCGCGATCCTGCTGTACCTGGCCAGCCGCCATGGCGACGGCCGCTGTCTGGTCGACAGCGATTCGCCCCACTACGGCGCGATGCTGGACTGGACTTTCTATGGCGAGAGCGCCCTGGCCGCGCCCTTGTCGACCGCTCTGCGCTACTCCCTGTTCCTGCCGCGCGAGCAGCGCCTTCCGGCGGTCGCCGAGGACTACCGGGCGCAGATGCTGCAACGCCTGCAGGTGCTCGAGCAGGTGTTGACAGCGCCCTGGCTGTGCGGCGACACGTTCACCGTGGCCGATATCTCGGTGGGCTATGGGTTGCTGCTGGGCGAGATGTTCGGCCTGGCCGAGCGTTATCCGCCGAGGGTGGCCGACTACCTGCAGCGATTGAAAGCGCGGCCGGCGCTGGTGAAGGCGCGCGCCGCCGAGGGCTGATGCCTGAATGGTCGGACTGCGTTTGCCAAGGGCTGATGGCGGTCAGGCCGGCGGCTTCATCGGGCGACCTGCCGTGCGCTGCGCAGCGCAGGCGCCCCTGGGGCTGCAAGGCGAATCCCGGCTCAGGCCTTGCCGCGGGGCGACAGCGCCGCACGCAGAGGCTGCTTGAGGATCTTGCCGGCCGGCGACAGCGACAGTCGCTCGACGAAGCTCACGCCGCGTGGGCACTTGTAGCGCGCGATCAATCCGCGGCAATGGGCGATGACCTGCTCGGCGTCGAGTAGCGCGCCGTCGCGCAACACGATCACCGCGTGCACGCATTCTCCCCACGTCTCGTCGGGCACGCCGATCACCGCGCACATCTCGACCTGTGGCATCTGTGCGATGGCGTTCTCGACCTCCGCCGAATACACGTTCTCGCCACCGCTGACGATCATGTCCTTGAGCCGATCCACCACGTACAGGAAGCCATCCTCGTCCAGGTAACCGACGTCGCCGGTATGCAGCCAGCCACCGCGCAGCGCCTCGGCGCTCTGCTCGGGCAGGTTCCAGTATCCGCTCATCACCATCGGCCCACAGGCGACGATCTCGCCGACGCTCCCGGGCGGCAGCAGCGCGCCCGATGCGCCGACGATGCGCACTTCGGCGATCGGCACGGGCCGGCCAACCGAGCGCAACCGCCCCCGTGGCTGGCCGGCCGCATGGCACCACGGCGGCAACGCCGCGACTACCGGCGACAGTTCGGTCATGCCGTACAATTGGGCGAACCGCGTATGCGGCAGCCGTTCCAGTGCGATGGCGAGCAGGGGCTCGTCGATCGGCGCGGCGCCGTACAGTACCAGCGCCAGGCTGGACAGGTCGTGCTCGGCAAATCTGGGGTGCTCGATCAGGCGCTTGAGCATGGTCGGCACCAGGAACGTCTCGCTGGCGCGTTCGCGTTCGATCAGCGACAGCATCTGCGCCTCGTCGAAGCCGGGCACGAGTATCTGCGGGCACAGCCGCAGCATCAGTTGCAGGGTCAGCCCAAGCCCGCCGATGTGGAACAGCGGCGCCGGGTTCAGGCCGACGGCATCGTCCGGGCGCGGCGCGGCCAGACAGGCCGATAGCTGGCCGAGGTAGAGGTTGCCGTGACTGAGCATCACGCCCTTGGAACGGCCGGTGGTGCCACCGGTGTACATGATCGCCGCCAGATCCTCGCCGCCACGGCGCGCGTCTTCGATCGGCACGGCAGCAGCGATGAGCGACTCGACGTCGTCATCGGCCGCCATCGTATCGCCCCGGCCCTCGCCCAGGCACAGCACCACGGCCAGCGCACGCGACAATCCGCGCAATTGCTCGACCACTGGCAGGAACGCCGGATCGACGAGCAGGATCCGGGTCTGGCTGTCGTCCAGCGAGAAGGCGATTTCATGCACGTTCCAGCGCGCATTGAGCGGATTGATCACCCCGCCGGCCCACCAGGTGGCGTACAGCGACTCCACGTAATGATCCGAATTGTGGCCGAGTATCGCCACCCGCTCGCCCGCGTGCACGCCCAGGTCGCGCAGCTCGGCCGCCGGCCGCGAGACCCGCCCGGCAAAGGTGGCAAACGAGCAGCGCCGATTCTTACAGATCAGGGCGGTGGCTTCGGGTCTTTCGAGCAGGGCCTTGTGCACGGGTTGGGTAAGATGCATGCGGCGCGTCCAACGAGATGAATGCAGCGGGGATTACCCGCCGCCGGCAGTGGTGCGGCGGCGGGATTTGAAGCTGAGGGAGGGCGGAAAACCCTGGCCGTTATTACGCCGACGCGCTGTCGTTTGCGGCCAGGTACTTGTCCAGGGTGTCGTACTGCATCGGAATGGCACATTCCAGGCCGGAATAGACCTTGCCGATGTCATCCAGGGCTCCGGACTGGAGACCCTTCTGGCACCATTCGGCAGCCTTGAAGTCCTCGTTGCCGAACACCCCCAGCACCGTTTCGTAGGAAGTCTGGTACAGCGCCTGCGATTTGGGGTTGTCGGCCGGGTTGAGCGTGAGCATGTGATAGTTCACCCGTGATTCGCCGACCGCGGTGGGAATGATGATCATCAGGCTCATGTAGTAGGGGCTGGTGATTACCACGGTGTTCGGGAACACCATGTAGGCATGGGTGATGACCTTGTGGATGTTGCGCTCGTTCTCCAGGCCACCCGGGGCGAACTCGATCTTGCCGGAAGTCTGGCGGATGTGATCGCCCATCTGGGTCACCACGGTGGGCACGTCGGCGAACAGCGGGCCGACCGAGTTGGCGTGCAGGCGCTGGACGTGGTAGCCCTCGAGGAACGGTTCGTTGATTTGCTTCCAGTTCGACGCGACTTCGAAGGTCTTGTGCCCGTACAGATACTGCTGGCCGAGTTCCAGTGCATCCAGATCGGCGAGCACCTCGTCGTTGAGGTGGCTGAAGTCCGGCTTGGCGTTCGGGTTCAGGATAGCCCAGATCAGACCACCGGCCTCCTTGCTCGGCAATTCGAGCAGGAGGTGCTGGACTTTCTCCAGTGCCTCGAAGGCTTCACCGCGAGCGACGCCCGCCTGCGTGGCGAGCTTGTGCTCGCCGTCGTTGAGGAGCACCCGCACTTTGCCATCGCGGCCCCGCACGACCAGCAACGGCAAACCATAGTCATCGTGCGCGAGCAGGCTGCCTGGTTCGATCAGCATCGCGGACACCGTGATCGCCAGCGGCAGGCGGCGGAACACCTTCTTCTGTTCGCGCTGATAGTAATCCTGGTCGAGAAACATCGAAGCAGGGCGGGTGGCCTGGATCGGCACGACCTCGGCCTGGTCATGACCGGGGATCGAGCGGATCGCGGCGATCTGGCTCGCGGTCAGATTGTTGAGTTGGTGGTAGCGAATGGCGGCTGGCTGGGGAACGGAGTTCATGATGGCTTCCTCGCTTATTGTGATTGGGGGTGCGGCCGGAACGACCCGTTCCGGGTTCTGCCGGGCGGTGTTTCCGGGGCAACTGCTTCGGCGCCGAAAACGTGTCAAGTCTCCGAGCGGCTGTGGAGCGGCTCGCGCTGATCAGGGCGCGCACCGCCGAAGGCTGAAGTGGCTCCTGGCAGCCATGGCCGCCAGGAAACGGGAGGGCAGGGGTCAGCCCCATTGCAACGGCAGCTCCAGCAGCGCCAGGGCGAAGCCCATGCGATAGCTGGGTTTGTAGTCGGCGGCGGGCCCGAAGCTGGGGATGCGTTTGAGCCATTCCTCGGTGAGGATGCGAATTTCCGCGCGAGCCAGGAAATGCCCCAGGCACAGGTGAGCCCCGGTGGAAAAGGTCAGGGACTCGCGCTTCGAGCGGTCGATGTCGAAGCGGTGCGGATCGGGATTTCGGCGCTCGTCGCGGCCAGAGATCGGCAGCAGACTCAGCACCATGTCGCCTTTCTTGAACTGCACGCCGAAGCGCTCGCAATCCTTGGCGACGATGCGCGGCGTGCTGATGATGCCGAAGCAGCGCAGCCCCTCTTCGACGAACATCGGAATCAGCTCGGGATCCGCCGCGAGGCGGGCCTGCAGCTTGGGATCCTGGGCCAGTTGGCGGAAGGTGAAGGCAGTGGCGTTGGCCACGGTGTCCATGCCGCCGAGGAACAGCAGGAAACACATGTTCTGGATCTCGTCCAGGCGGATCGGGCGGCCGTCGATCTGTACGGTGAGCAGGTAGCTGATCAGGTCGTCGCCCGGCGCGCTCTTCTTGCTCTCGATCAGCTCGGTCATGATGCCGATGATCTGGCCGCTCAGCGCGTGCAGTTCTTCCTGCACGTTGGTGGAGAAGAAACGATCCGACAGCTCGCGGAATTCGCGCAGCCGTTCCAGCGGCATGCCCATCAGCTCCATGAAGATCGACACCGGGAAGGCCGAGGAGATGGCATGGGTGAACTCGCAGTGGCCCTGCTTTTCCACATCGTCGATCAGCCGGTTGGCCCAGTAGCGGATCTTCTCCTCCAGCGCCTTCACGTTCTTCGGCGAGAAGTGGGGCATCAGTGCCTGGCGATAGGGCAGATTGGCGGGCGGGTCGAGGCTCAGCGGAATGAACACCGGCGGATTCTCGATGCGCGGAATCTGCTGTTCCGAGGCGGAGAAGTGCTCAGGGTCGCGCACCACTTCCGAGATCTGCTCGTAGCGGGCGATGACCCAGTGCCCACCATTGCGCAAGGTGTAGAAGACATCCGGCGCTTCGGCGTGCAGCCGTCGCGCATAGGCCTCGTGGAGGTTGTCGACGGGCTCGTCGGAGCCGGTGACGTTGAACATGTCGAAATCGAAGAGACGGTCTTCGGATACGTGATCCGGTCGCGTTGACGTCATCATCTTTCATCCCTCACTAGGGTCACTGGTTTTTGTTGTTGGCCCAATCCGTCTCCGGGGAGGGCAGGGTTTTCGATACTCATAAAACTAATAATATTAGTTTTATGAGTGCTCCTTGGCGTGAATCGATGTGGCTTTGCAGAGCTATGGGTGCGGGGCGTCGGGCGAGATCGGCAAGGGATCAGCGCTGGGCCTCTGGCACATGGAGTTCGAGACCGTCGAGTGCTTCGCTCAGTGAGATCTGGCAGCACAGGCGGGTGTTGGGCTGTGGGTACGGCACGCATTCGAGCATGTCGCGCTCCATCTCGCTCTGCTCGGGCAGCAAGGGCTGGAAGCGCTCGGGCACGACCACGTGACAGGTGCCGCAGACTAGGTTGCCGCCACAATCGGCGAGTATTCCGTCAATGCCGTTGGCGACGGCGACTTCCATCAGGTTTGCCCCGGCAGGCGCTTCGATGTCGTTGCGGATACCATCCGGGGTCACGAAGGTCAGTCTGATCATGGGGTCGATTCCTCATTGTTGTTATCCGTGTTGACCATCTGCGAATATCTAAATAGATTAGATAAATGTCTCGGGCAAGTGTCAACTGTCTTCGAGCGGGTTTCTCCAGGGTCGTCGGGCTGTCTCGTGTCGAGCGGCCGGCGACCGGACAACAATAAGAATGGAAGATCGCCATGGCTGAATTCGATTACATCATCGTCGGTGCCGGTGCGGCGGGTTGCGTGCTGGCGCATCGGCTTTCCGCCGACCCGCAGATCAGCGTCGCCCTGCTCGAAGCGGGTGGCCGGGACGACAGTTATTTCGTGAAGATGCCCAAGGGACTGGCCAAGGTCATGCAGGATCCCCAGCGTACCTGGCTGTATCCGGCACAGCCCGAGGCCAGCAGCGCGTTCAAGGAGGAGGTGTGGGCGCGAGGGCGCCTGATGGGCGGTTCGAGCAGCATCAACGGCATGATGTATGTACGTGGCCAGCCCGCCGATTTCGACGAAATCTTTGCGCAATCCAGTGTCGACTGGGCCTGGGAACACATCGCCGAAGCCTATCGGGCGCTGGAATCCCACGAGCTGGGCGGCGCGGCCACTCGTGGCGCGGATGGCCCGTTGCGCATCAGCCTGCCGGATCGGCGCAACGAGCTGACCGAGGCAGTGATCCAGGCAGGTGTCAGCCTGGGGTTGCCGCGCAAGGAAGACGTCAACCAGCCGGACGACCTGCCAGGTGTGGGCTATGCCTCGCGAACCATCTGGAAGGGACAAAGGCAAAGTGCTTCCAGAGCGTTCATCGATCCGATCCGCGGACGGGCCAACCTGACCATCATCAGCGGGGCGACGGTGGATCGTGTGCTGTTCGACGGTGATCGCGCGGTTGGCGTATTGCTCGCCAAGTGCAGCGAGGAGGGTGTGTTAAGTGCTCGGCGGGAAGTGATCCTGGCCAGCGGCGCCCTGGCTTCGCCGGGTATCCTCCAGCGTTCCGGAATCGGCCCGCGCGAGCTGCTGGAAAACCTGGGTATCGAGGTGTTGCACGACAACTCCCAGGTCGGTCAGAACCTGATCGAGCATCGCGGCCTGCTGCCGCAGTGGCGGCTTTCCAGGGAGCTCTCCGACAACCGCGAATACGCAGGCTGGCGCCTGCTCAAGAACACCTTGCAGTACGTCCTCAGGCAGAGCGGACCTATGTCCTCCGCCGCCTATGAGATTGGCGCCTGGCTGAAGTCGGACGAGTCGCAGCCGCGCCCCGACATCCAGTTCCTGATCGCGCCGTTCACCTTCGACTACGCTACCGAGCGGCAGGCCCTGGAAAAGCACCCGGGCCTGGGGATGGTGATCTATCCGCTGCGCCCGCAATCGTGTGGCGAGGTCAACATCCTCAGCCGCGACCCGCAGCAGTTGCCCGAGTTGCGTGCCAACTATCGCGCCTGCGAAAGCGATCGGGAGCTGATGATCCGCGCCCTGCGTCTGGCGCGCGAGTTCATCGCCCAGTCGCCGTTGGCACCCTATATCGCCGAGGAGACCTTCCCCGGCCCGCAGTGCGTAGACGACGAGCAGATCATCGAGGCCTATGACAAATACGGCAGTTGCGGTTACCACTCGGTGGGGTCCTGCCGTATGGGTCGCGATGGTGACTCGGTGGTCGACCCGGCCCTGCGCGTGCGCGGTGTGCGCGGCCTGCGCGTCGTGGATGCCTCGATCTTCCCGCAGATCCCTTCGGGCAACACCAATGCACCGACCATGGCGATGGCCTGGCGAGCCGCCGACCTGATCCTGCGGGATGTGGAGCAGTCGACCGCATCGAGCGATGCGACTCTATCGATGGCATAGGTGGAGGACGAGGCTCGTGGACTTTTCCCTGACCACCGAGCAGCAGTTGCTGCAGGACAATATCGTGCGCTTTCTCCAGGACAATCGCGGGCAGCCGCTATGGCCCCGGCTGATCGATGAACTCGGCCTGGGATTGCTGCTGCCGACTCCCGGTGCTGCGCCATTGCACGTCGAGCACGCCCTGGTGATGGAGGCGCTTGGGCGGTACCTAGTACGCGAGCCCTTTCTGGAGTCGCTGGTCGTCGCCGGACATCTGCTCGCCAGGCTGGCCGGCGAACGGGGAGAGGCCCTGGCCGAGCGAACCGCGCAGGGACGGGCGTTGCCCGTACTGGCCTGGGCCGAGCCGGACATGCGCTACGACTTCGCCGGCATCGGCCTGAGTGCCCGCAGGCGTGGCGCAGGCTGGGTGCTGAACGGACGCAAGTGCATGGTCGCGGCCGCCGGGCAGGCCAGCCATTTCCTGCTGGCCGCCCGTAGCGCGGGGATGCCGGGGGAGGCGCGAGGGCTCTCGCTGTTCCTGCTGGAGCGTACCGTGCCGGGTTTGTCGATCGAGGCTTGCCACCGACTCGATGGCGGAGACGTCGCCGATCTGGTGCTGCATGACGTACCGCTGGATGCGGCTGACTTGCTGGGCGAGGAGGGTGGCCTGCTGGACGAGCTGGAAAGGGTACGCGACTGCGCGATCGCCGGGCTCTGCGCGGAAGCCAGGGGCGCGCTCGGCGAGATGCTGGAGCAGACCCGCCTCTATCTCGGCGAGCGCCGACAGTTCGGCCAAAGGCTTGCCGGTTTCCAGGTGCTGCAGCACCGGCTGGTGGACATGTACCTGCATCTGCTCAAGGCCGGTTCGGCGGCGCGGCTGGCCACGCTGAACCTGGAGAACCCGGTCAGGCGCGGGCGGGCGGCGTCTGCGGCGAAGGCGGTGGTGGCCGAGGCGTGCCGCTTCATCGGCCAGTCCAGCGTGCAGTTGCATGGCGGCATGGGCATGTGCGACGAGGTGGCGGTGAGCCGCTACTTCAAGCGCGTCACGCTGATCGAGCGCGAGTTTGGCAGCCGCGATTTCCATCTTGCCAGATACAACGCCCTGCATCGGCAGCTGTCCTGCTAGAATCCGGGCCTTGCAGGGCTGGCGAGTCCCTGCAAGGGTGTCGAAGCACTTCGTCCTGTCGTCGAGGCGCGTGGATACGCAACACATTCATAGGAAGCATTTCACTTGGGAAGACCGTCAAAGCCGATCATCTCGAAGGAGCTGGTCGTTCGTGCCGCGCTGGAAGTGCTGGACGACGAAGGCATCGAGGGACTGACAGTGCAGCTGGTGGCGCGCAAGCTGGGGGTCAAGGCCCCTTCGCTGTACTACCACTTCAAGGGCAAGTCCGAGATGCTCGAGGAAATTGCCCGCACCATCCAGGTCGAGGCCATCATCCCCAACCTGCGTGACCAGGGCAACTGGCGGGATCAACTGATCGAACTGGCGGTTGCCGTGCGTGCCTCGATTCTCCGTCACCCGAAGGCGGCACCCCTGTTGCTGCAGTTCTTTCCGCGCCACCTGATGCTGAAGTACTACGACTTCTGGGTGAATCGCTACGACATCCCGGCGGAGCGCAAGATACTGGTCATCGAGGGTGTCGAGAAGCTGACCTATGGTTCCGCGTTGATCGGTGCCATGAGTCGTGTCACCGGCACCACGCCGATGCCCGAATTCGACGAGGCGCAATATCCGCACTTGGCTGAGGCGGTAAAAGCCAACCCGATGAGCGACGACCAGGCCTTCGTCGAAACCCTCAAGGTGTTCCTCTACGCCTGCTGATGCTTTCCGGCGTGGCTACGGCAGATTCGTCGTAAGCGACGATGCCGAGCCGCCGGCCGATACGTGATCATCGCCATCGTTCTTTCGCGAGATGGCTGATGGCATGAAAACACGTATCACGGAACTGCTGGGCATTCGCTATCCGATCATCCAGGGCGGCATGATGTGGGTCGGCCGCGCGGAGCTGGCCGCGGCCGTTTCCAATGCCGGTGGCCTGGGCATCATCACCGCGCTGACCCAGCCGACGCCGGAGGCGCTGGCCGAGGAGATCGAGCGCTGCCGGGCACTGACCGACCGGCCGTTCGGCGTCAACCTGACCATCCTGCCGTCCATCACACCGCCGCCCTACGAGGCCTACCTGGACGTGGCCATCGCCGCTGGCGTGCCGATCCTGGAAACTGCGGGGAGCAACCCTCAGGCGTTCATCGCCAAGGCCAAGGCCGCCGGGATGAAGGTCATCCACAAATGTGTGGCGGTGCGCCACGCGTTGTCAGCCGAGCGCCTTGGCGTCGACGCGGTGTCCATCGATGGCTTCGAGTGCGCCGGGCATCCAGGCGAGGACGACGTGCCAGGACTGGTGCTGATCCCCGCGGCGGCTCGCCGCCTGTCGATTCCGGTGATCGCCTCGGGGGGCATCGCCGACGGTCGTGGCCTGGCGGCGGCGCTGGTTCTCGGCGCCGAGGGGGTGAACATGGGCACGCGCTTCTGCGCCACCCGCGAGGCGCCGATCCACGAAACGATCAAGCAGGCCCTGGTGGCCGCCGACGAGCGCGACACGCGGCTGATCTTTCGCAGCCTGCGTAATACCGCGCGGGTGCTGCGCAACGCCATCTCCGAAGAGGTGGTGGCGCTCGAGCGCCGGGCCGGCGGGGTGGAGTTCGAGGAACTGCGTCCGCTGGTCGCCGGCACGCGCGGCCGGGCGGCGCTGGAGGCGGGAAGGGTCGATGACGGCATCGTCACCGCCGGCCAGTGCGTCGGCCTGATCGACGACATCCCCAGTTGCGCCGAACTGGTCGAGCGCATGGTCGCCGAGGCGCGCGAGCAACTGCAGCGCGCCGCCTCCCACTTCGTGCTGTGAATCCGATAAAAAGAACCAGGAGCAGGGTTGTGACTGAGCTCATCTATAGCGGCCAGTCCTTGACGCTTTCGCGGATCGAGGATGGCTTCGCCGAATTGCGCTTGCAGCGTAGCGACGCCCCCACCAACAAGCTGGACAGGCGCACCCTTGAAGAGCTGGAGGCTGTGGCCGAACTGCTCGAAGGCGCGGGCGGGGACGTACGCGGGCTGCTGGTCTGCAGCGGTCTGGAGGTTTTCGTGGTCGGGGCCGACATCAACGAGTTCGGCGCGCTGTTCGAGCGCTCGGAGCGCGATATCGTCGAGCATACCTGGCAGGCCAACCAGCTGTTCGAGCGTCTGTCCGCGTTGCCGTTGCCGAGCGTGGTGGCGATCAACGGCTTCGCCCTCGGCGGCGGCCTGGAACTGGCGCTGGCGTTCGACTACCGGGTGATGGCCGAGAGCGCGCGGATCGGCCTGCCAGAGGTCAGCCTGGGGCTGATCCCCGGCTATGGCGGCACGGTGCGCCTGCCGCGGGTGAGCAGCGTGGCGCTGGCGTTGCAGTGGATCGTCGACGGCAAGCCGCGGCAGGCCGCCGCCGCCGTCGAGGCCGGTGTGGTGGAGCAACGGGTGGAACGCGCAGAGCTGCGCAGCGCCGCACTCGAACTGCTGCGACGCGCAGCCGACGGTGCACTGGACTGGCGGGGACGTCGTCAACTGCGTCTGCAGGCGCCAACGCAGCCGGCCGGCAGCGAAGAATTCGTCCGGTTGCGCAATGAGTTGGCGCGCAGCGCGGCCAAGCACCAGCCGGCACGCGCCTGGCTGGTGGATCTGCTCGAGGCGGCGCAGGGTGTGGATCATCCGGCGGCCCTGCGCCTGGAGGGAGAAACCTTCGGCCGGGTGGCCAAGACCCAGGCCGCCGCCTCCCTGGTGCGCACCTTTCTCAACGACCAGGCGATCAAGAAGATCGGCAAGGCCCAGGTCGGCGCGGCGCTGCCGATCCGCCAGGCGGTGGTGCTGGGAGCCGGTATCATGGGCGGCGGTATCGCCTATACCAGCGCGTTGCACGGCACCCCGGTGCGGATGAAGGACATCCGCCAGGAGGCCCTGGATCTAGGCATGGCCGAGGCCGACAAGCTGTTGCGGCGCCAGGTGGGCAATGGCCGCCTGAGCGAGGAGCGTGCCGCCGCCGTGCTGTCCTCAATCACGCCCCAGCTCGACTATGCGGGTTTCACCGAGGCCGACGTGCTGATCGAGGCGGTGGTCGAGAACCTGGCGGTCAAGCATGCGGTACTCGGCGAAGTGGAGCAGGCCGTGGCGTCGCACACCATCCTGCTGTCGAACACCTCGTCGCTGCGCATAGACGACCTAGCCGCGCCGCTGGCGCGCCCGGAGAACTTCGCCGGCATGCACTTCTTCAATCCGGTGCCGGTGATGCCGCTGGTGGAAATCATCCGCGGCAGTCGCAGCAGCGACGCGGCGGTCGCTACCGCCGTGGCCCAGGCCCAGGCCATGGGCAAGACGCCCATCGTGGTCAAGGACGGCCCGGGCTTCCTGGTCAACCGCATCCTCTCGGCCTATATCCGCGCCTTCCTGCAACTGGTGGCCGATGGCGCCGACTTCGAGGAAGTGGATCGGGTCGCCGAGACGTTCGGCTGGCCGATGGGACCGGCCTACCTGGAGGACGTGGTCGGCCTGGATACCGGGGCGCATGTCTGCGACGTGATCTTCGCCGGCTATCCCGAGCGCATGCCGGCGGTGCCCGGCAATGCGATCAAGGCGCTGCTCGCCGAGGGCCGCCTGGGGCAGAAGAACGGCGCCGGTTTCTATCGCTACGTGTCCGCCGCGGGTGGGCGCCCGCGCAAGTTTTCCGACGCGAGCGCTCGCGCTCTGGTGGCTGCCCAGCAGGCGGGTGGCCCGCGCGATTTCAGCGACGAGGAAATCGTCGAGCGGCTGATGCTGCCGCTGATCGTCGAATCCATCCATGCCCTGCAGGAGGGCGTGGTGGCGACGGCCGCCGAGCTGGACACCGCCTTGTTGCTGGGCCTGGGTTTCCCCGCCTACCTGGGCGGCGCCCTGGTGTATGCCGACTGGCTCGGCGCCGCGTATCTGCTTTCACGCTGCGAACACCATGCGGCGCTGGGCGAGGCCTACCGGGCTCCTGCCTTGTTGCGCGAGCTGGCGGCCAGCGATGGGCGGTTCTACGCCGAATGATCCCGCGCAGGGCCTTTGCCCGGCGCACCGAACGACAAGAAGAGGAGTTGAAGCATGGCAGAGGCCTTTATCGTGGCCACCGCGCGTAGCGCCGGTGGTCGGCGTGGCGGGCGGCTCGCCGGGTGGCACCCTGCCGACCTGGCCGGCGCGCTGCTGGATGCGCTGGTGCAGCGCAGCGGGGTCGAGCCGGCGTCGATCGATGACGTGATTCTCGGCTGCGTCGGCCAGGCCGGCCAGCAGTCGACCAACGTCGCGCGCAACGCGGTGCTGGCCTCCAGCCTGCCGGAGAGCGTGCCGGCGACCACGGTCGACCGCCAGTGCGGTTCCTCCCAGCAGGCTCTGCACTTCGCTGTGCAGGCGGTGTTGTCGGGTACCCAGGACATCGTCATCGCTGGCGGTGTGGAAAGCATGAGCCGGGTACCCATGGCCATGCCCCACTGGCTGGCGGAGAAGAGTGGCTACGGCCAGTACGTCAGCCCACGCGTGCAGGAACGCTATCCCGGTGTGCTGTTCAGCCAGTTCGATGGCGCCGAAGCCATCGCCCGCAAGTACGGTTTCGCCAAGGAACAGTTGGACGCCTTCGCTCTGGAGAGCCACCGCAAGGCGGCGGCAGCGACCCAGGCCGGGTATTTCGACGCCGAGATCGTGCCGCTGCCGATCATCCTGGAGAACGGCGAGCACGACTTGCACAGGGTCGACGAGGGCATCCGCTTCGACGCCTCGCTGGAAGGGATCGCCGGGGTCAAGCTGCTCAGCGAGGGGGGGCTGATCAGCGCCGCCAGCGCCAGCCAGATCTGCGACGGCGCCTCGGCCCTGCTGGTGGTCAACGAGCGCGGCCTGAAGACGCTCGGTGTCGAGCCGCTGGCGCGGGTGCAGCACATCAGCGTGCTCGGCCATGACCCGGTGATCATGCTCGAGGCGCCGATCCCGGCGACCCAGCGGGCCCTGCAGCGTTGCGGCCTGAAGATCGACGACATCGACCTCTACGAGGTCAACGAGGCCTTCGCTCCGGTGCCCATGGCCTGGCTGCAGGCCACAGGGGCCGACCCGGCGCGGCTCAACGTCAATGGCGGCGCCATCGCCCTCGGCCATCCGCTGGGCGCTACCGGCACCAAGCTGCTCGGCACCCTGATCCATGCGCTGCACCGCCAGGGCAAGCGCTACGGCCTGCAGACCGTCTGCGAAGGCGGCGGCCTGGCCAACGTCACCATCATCGAGCGTCTGTGACGCGAGCGGAGAAATACGGGATGAAAATCGATAGCAAGGTCGTCGCGGTGGTCACCGGCGGCGCTTCCGGTCTGGGCGCCGCCTGCGTGCGCGCCCTGGCGGCACGTGGCGCCAGGGTCAGCATCTTCGATCTCAACGAGGCCCAGGGCCAGGCGCTGGCCGCCGAGGTCGGTGGCGCCTTCTTCCAGGTCGACGTGACCTCCGATGCCAGTGTCGACGCGGGCTTCACCGCTTCCCGCGCGGCCTTCGGCCAGGAACGGGTGCTGGTCAACTGCGCCGGCACCGGCAATGCGATCAAGACCGCCTCGCGCGATAGAAACACCGGCGAGATCCGCCATTTCCCCCTCGATGCCTTCGAGCGCATCGTGCAGATCAATCTGATGGGCACCTTCCGCGCCCTGGCCAAGTCGGCCGCCGGCATGCTGACGGTGGAACTGATCGAGGACAGCGAGCGCGGGGTGATCGTCAACACCGCGTCGGTGGCGGCCGAGGATGGCCAGGTCGGCCAGGCCGCCTACTCGGCGTCCAAGGGCGGCGTGGTGGCGCTGACCCTGCCGGTGGCGCGCGACCTGGCGGGTGACGGTATCCGCGTCAACACCATCATGCCGGGCATCTTCGACACCCCGCTGCTCAAGGGCTCGCCGCAGCCGGTGCTGGACGCCCTGGGCGCCTCGGTGCCCTTCCCGAAACGCCTGGGGCGGGTCGAGGAATTCGCCGCGATGGTCGTGGCCATCGTCGAGAACGGTTACATGAACGGCGCGTCCCTGCGCCTGGATGGTGCCATTCGCATGGCGCCGCGCTGACGGACATGCAGCGAGAAACCCGGATGATGGAAGCCTTCGCAGCATGCCCGTCCCTCATCCGGCGCTACGCGCCACCTTCTCCCCGAGGGAGAGGGGCATCAGAGGTCGTCGCTACGCGACTTCCACATTAAAGGAGCCGAACATGGATTTCGCGATAGATTCTCGCCTGCAGGAACTGCAGGAACGCACCCGCCGTTTCGTCGCCGAAGTTGTGCGCGGCTACGAGGACGACCCACGCCAGGACGGCCACGGGCCGCACGAAGCGCTACGCGACGAGCTGGTGGCGCAGGCGCGCGAATGGAGTCTGCTGACCCCGCACGCCGGCATCGAACTGGGTGGTCTGGGCCTGTCCCATGTGGCCAAGGCGATCGTTTTCGAGGAGGCCGGATACTCGCCGTTGGGGCCGGTGGCGCTGAACATCCACGCACCCGACGAAGGCAACATCCACCTGCTCGAACAGGTCGCCACCGAGGCGCAGAAGGAGCGTTGGCTCAAGCCCCTGGTCGATGGACGGGTGCGCTCGTGCTTCTGCATGACCGAGCCGGCACCGGGTGCCGGTTCCGACCCGGAGATGCTGCAGACTCTTGCCCGCCGCGACGGTGACCACTACGTCATCGATGGGCTCAAATGGTTCATCACCGGCGCCCGTGGCGCCGGCTTCGCCATCATCATGGCGTGCACCGAGGATGGCGAAGCGACCATGTTCCTGGCCGACATGGATCAGCCCGGCATCCACCTGGAACGGCTGATGGACTCGCTGGACTCCTGTTTCACCGGCGGCCATGGAGTGATCCGCTTCGAGGGCCTGCGGGTGCCGGCCGAGAACGTGCTGGGCGAGGTCGGCAAGGGCTTCCGCTACGCCCAGGTTCGCCTGGCCCCGGCGCGCCTGACCCACTGCATGCGTTGGCTCGGCCAGGCACGCCGTGCCCATGACGAGGCGGTGGACTATGCCACCCGGCGCCAGGCCTTCGGCAAGCGCCTGATCGAGCACGAGGGGGTGGGCTTCCAGCTCGCCGACAACGAGCTGGACCTGCACAGCGCGCGCCTGGCGATCTGGCATTGCGCCTGGGTGCTCGACCAGGGCGGCAAGGGTCGCCACGAGTCCAGCGTGGCCAAGGTGCTGTGCTCGGAGGCATTGTGGCGGGTGGTCGACCGCAGTGTGCAGGTGCTCGGCGGCAGCGGCGTTACCGGCGAGCGTATCGTCTCGCGGATCTTCCGCGACATGCGTGCCTTCCGTATCTATGACGGCCCTTCCGAGACCCACCGCTGGAGCATCGCCAAGCGCATCGACCGTCAGGCCGGAGGCCAGTCATGAGCTTCGACCTCAGGGGCAAGCGGGTGCTGGTGACCGGCGCCTCCAGCGGCCTCGGCGCGCACTTCGCGCAGACTTTGGCGGCGGCCGGCGCTCAGGTGCTGGTGGCGGCGCGCCGACGCGAGCGCCTGGAGGAACTGGTGCGGCGGATCGGCGAGAGCGGTGGCAGCGCCGAGGCGCTGGTACTCGACGTGTCATCCGCTGAATCGGTGGCGCAGGCCATGCAGGCGGCCTTCGCTGAGGAGCCCGTGGACATTCTGGTCAACAACGCTGGAGTGACGGTGGCGCGTCCGGCACTGGAGCAGACGGAAGAGGACTGGGACGCGGTGCTCGGCACCAACCTCAAGGGCGGCTGGCTGGTAGCGACTGAGGCGGCGCGCTGGATGGTGCACAGCAAGCGCCCCGGCAGCATCGTCAACGTCGCTTCGATCCTCGGTGAACGGGTCGCCGGCAATGTGGCGCCCTATGCCGTTTCCAAGGCCGCTCTGCTGCAGATGACCCGCGCTCTGGCGCTGGAGCTGGCGCGCCATGGTATTCGCGTCAACGCCATCGCGCCTGGCTACGTCAGCACCGAACTGAACCAGGCGTTCCTCGCCAGCGAGGCCGGTCAGCGCCTGCTGTCGCGTATTCCGCAGCGGCGTTTCGTCGAGCCGCGTGACCTGGATGGCGCCCTGTTGCTGTTGGCCTCGGAGGCGGGCAGGGCGATCACCGGGGCCACCCTGGCGGTGGACGGCGGTCACCTGGTCAGTTCCCTCTGAGGCGCCCGACGATGTCCAGTTTGTATTTGCTGCGTCATGGCCAGGCCGTCTTCGGCGGTGACGATTACGACCGGCTATCACCGCGTGGCCAGCACCAGGCGCGGGCGACCGGCGCCTTTCTGGCGGCCAGGGGAATGGTCTTCGACCGCATGCTGGTCGGGCCACGGCAACGCCACGAGGCCAGTGCCGATGCGTTGCTGGTGGCGATGCCTCGGCTGGCCCAGCGGCTACGGCGTCGCCGCGAGCCGGCGCTGGACGAATTCGCCGAAGGTCACGTCCTGCTGGCCTCGGCACGCCAGCGCCAGGAAGCTCGACAGCAGCTCTGGCCGGATGAGCGGGAAGCGCAGATGCGCTTGTACGTCGATGAGATTCGCCGCTGGGCGGACGGCGAGGAACTACCGGATTGCGTCCCCATCGAGGCGTTTTGCACGAGGGTGACGAGCTGGCTGGACACCCTCGTGCGCCAGGAACGCTCCGGACAGCGCCTGCTGGCGGTGACCTCTGCCGGCACCATCGCGGTGTTGCTGGGACATGTCCTGGGGCTGCCTCACCAGCGTATCGGCGACCTGCTGCTGGCCCTCGACAATGCCGCGCTGAGCGAACTGGTGTTCAGTGCCGGGCGAGTGTCCCTGCGCAGTTTCAATAGTACATCCCACCTGCCGGCCGAGTTGGCCAGCAGGATCTGAGCGAGGTAGCGATGACGACAGCGGTTAAGCGCGATGAAGGCCTGGAACAGCCTGCTGTGCGCGAGGCATTGGCCCGGGAACTGGCCGACCGGCTGGCTGCCGAGTCGGTGGACATCCGCAGTGCCAGCCGCCTGTCCGGCGGCGCGATACAGGAGAACTGGGCATTGCAGGCGCAGGTTCTGGGTGGGCCGCAGGCCGGTGCGCAGGACTGGGTGCTGCGTACCGACGCGCCCTCGGCGGTGGGCGTCAGCCTTGGCCGGCGCCAGGAGTTCGCGGTGCTGCAGCGGGCGGTGGCGGCCGGCGTGCGTGCGCCCCGGCCGTTGTTGGTGGCCGAGCATAGCGAGGCGCTGGGGCGCCCGTATTTCCTGATGCAGCGGCTGGGTGGCACGGCAGCCGGACATCGCCTCACCCGCGACCTGCTGTGCGTACCGGAGCCGGCGCGGTTGCTGGAAGATCTGGCGCAGAGCCTGGCGCGTCTGCACACGATCGGCCCGGAGGAGGCCGGCCTGGACTTTCTCCAGGTGCCGGGCCAGGCTCCGGCGGCTGCGGCCATCGCCGAATACCGTGCCTACCTGGACACCCTGCAGGAGCCGCAGCCGGTGCTGGAGTGGGGACTGCGCTGGTGCGAATTGCACATGCCGGAGCCGCTGCCGCTGAGCCTGATCCATCGCGACTTTCGTACCGGCAACTATCTGGTCGAACGCGGCCGCCTCAGCGGCATCCTCGACTGGGAGTTCGCCGGCTTTGGCGACCCGCGCGAGGATCTCGGCTGGTTCAGCGCACGCTGCTGGCGCTTCGCCGCGCCGCAGCGCCAAGCCGGCGGGATCGGCGCCCTGGCGCAGTTCCTCGATGCCTACCAGCGAGCCGGCGGTCATCCGGTCGAGCCTGATGAAGTCGTCTACTGGCAGGTACTGGCCCACCTGCGCTGGGGTGTCATCGCCCTGCAGCAGGCCCAGCGCCACCTGAGCGGCCGCGAGGTTTCCCTGGAGCTGGCCCTGACCGGCCGGCTGCTGCCCGACCTGGAAATCGAGATTCTCCACCTGACCCGGGAGGGACAGCCATGAGTCGCCAACCCGATGCGGTGGAACTGCTGCGCACTGCCCGAGAGGTTCTGCTCGGCCAGTTGCTGCCGGCCTTGCCTGAGAGCCTGCACTACCAGGCGCGGATGATCGCCAACGCCATGGCCATCGCGGCCCGCGAGCAGGATGCTCCAGCGCGCCCGAACCTGCCTCGGGAGCATGAGCTGGCGCGTGCCATCCGTCATGGGGCACATGACGATGGTTCGGCCAGGCAGGAGCTGCTGGCCATCGTGCGCGGCAAGCTGAAGACCAGCAACCCGCGGCTGCTGGCCGCCTATCCGGAAGGTAACGGCTAGCCGATAGTTGCCGTTTCGTCTGCATACAACAAAAAGGATAAGCACATGCATGCGATTTTCACGCGTATCAGCCACCTATCCGTCGGCAATCGCCTGTTCCTGGGGTTCGGCCTGACTTGCCTGCTGACCCTGGTGGTCGGCGTCAGTGGTTTCCAGGCGATCAGCCTGCTGCACGACGGCAACCAGCGTGCTGGTGACCTGTCCCGTATCCAGGCCCAGGTGTTGCAAGTGCGCATCGCCGAGAAGACCTTTGCCCAGGAGCGCTCGGTGGTCGCAGCCGAGCAGGTGAAGGCGAGGCTGGATGGCCTGGAGCGGTTCCTGCGGGAACACTCGGCGCTGACTGCCGTACCCGAGGTGCGGGCGGTGCGGGTGGAGTACCAGGCAGAGTTCGAGCGTTTCGACCAGTTGCAGCGGCGCGCGGTGCAGGCGCGAACCAACATGCAGCAACAGGCGGACGAGGTACGCCGTAGCTTCGAGGTGGTCGAGCAGGATTTCTTCGATGCGGCCATGGGGCTGGACGACTCTGCCGGGTTGAACGTGGCGGAGGCGGTGAGGCAGGCCAACGACGTTGCCGAGCTGATCCGCATGCTGCTGACACTGCGCACTCTGGAGTTCGCCCATGACCTGATCCCGAGCGCCGCCAACTATGATGCCTGGCACACCTACAGCGCGGGTGTCACGGCTGCTCTGGAGAGCTTGCTGCGTCAGGTCGACGGGCCTCATCAGGAGTCCTTGCTGGAAGCAGTGACGGCCTTGCAGCGCTATATCGACGCCTTTGCCGACTATCGCCTCGGCTTGCACGGCAGCGAGGCCAGCGAGGCCCGGCTCATCACGCTCTCCGAACGGATGCTGGGGGTGGTCGACGAGGCTCATGCACAGGAAGCGCAAGCGCTGGCGCGGGAGAGCCGACGCTTTCTGCTGGGCGTCGGCGCGATCACCGGGCTGGCCATCTTCCTCGGGCTTTCCGCCGCCTGGCTGATTCGCCGCCTGACCCTGGTTCCGCTGCATGACACCTTGGCAATGGCCCGGCGCGTTGCCGAGGGAGACCTGCGAAGGGATCGGCTGCCTCAGCGGCGAGACGAGTTCGGAATATTGCAGGAGGCCATGCGTGGCATGACCAGCAACCTACGAGAGCTGGTTGGGCACATCGATGACGGTGTACGCCAGTTGTCCAGCGCGACGGGGGAGCTGGCTCGGTTGAGCGTGGATACCCTGGATGGCATGGATCGGCAGTGCACCGAGACGGAGCAGACTTCCTGCGCAATGCAGCAGATGACCGCCACTGCCCTGGCGGTGGCCAAGGATGCGGAGGGCGCCTCGGAGGCCGCAATGGAGGCCGACGGTAAGGCTAGCGGTGGGGAGCGCCTGGTACAGCAGGTGGCTGAGCAGATCCGCCGGCTCTCCGGCGAGATGCGCCAGACCGCGGCGTCCATCGACCTGCTGGATCGGGAAAGCCGGGGCATTGTCCGGGTTCTGGAGGTGATCAAGGGGTTGGCCGAACAGACCAACATGCTGGCACTGAACGCGGCTATCGAGGCGGCCCGCGCCGGGGAGCACGGGCGCGGCTTTGCGGTGGTCGCCGAGGGCGTGCGCACGCTGGCGGGCAGGACGCGCCAGTCGGCGGACGAGATCGAGCAGACTATCGGGCAACTGCTGACAGTGACCGAGCGGGTGGTTGAGGAGACGAGAAGTGGCATGGGTTTGCTCGACGACAGCGTCGAGCTCGCCGAACAGGCCGGCTCGGCGCTGGAGCAGATCACCCGGATGGTGTCTGTCATCGAGCAACGCAACCAGCAGATCGCAGCCGCGGCAGAGCAGCAGAGTGTGGTGGCGGGGCAGGTCAACGATAGCGTGGCTCGGATCAGTAGCGTCACCCAGTCGAACGTCTGCGCCACGCAGGCGATCGACGCCTCGACCCGGGAGTTGGTCAGGCTCGGTGAAACGTTGCAGCAGTTGACACAGCGTTTCCGGGTCGACGGATGAGGTTCCAGAAAACCTTTTTGAATCAGAACAATAAGATAGGATATCTGCCTTATGCAACAGGTGATTCAGCGGTCGTTTTTCCTGTTGATGCTTCTGGTCTGCCCCGCACAGGCCGACGATGCCGATTCGCTATTCGCGCTCCGTAGCCATGGCTACGGCTTCATGAGCAATCTGATTTCCTACTTCGATCCTTACGAGAAGTATCCAGCCCCGAAGTATCGAACCGCTTACCAGAGCGCGCTGCAGCGGCTGAGAGAGTTGTCCCCGAACGACCAGGTTCGAGCGGTTGCCGAGAACCTACGTGAGTTGACGGCGGAGTTGGAAAAGCAGTCGCTGGATGAAATTCAGCGCTCCTATCCGCAATGGATGAACCCGATTCTGGAACAGCATGCGCAGTTGGATCGACTGGCGACTGGCCAGTTGGCGAAAAGCATCGAACAGCCTCCTGGTGCCATCAGAAAGCTGCAACACCTGAGCCTGCTGAATAGCCAGGTACTGCTACTCTATCAGACCCGTGCGGTTCAGCTTTATGCAATGCACGTCGACTTCAGCGAGGACAGTTTCGACTTGCTGGATGCGCAGATCATGCAAGCGTTCAAAGAACTGCGATCGGAGCGTGAGTTGTGGCGGGAACCTCTGGGCAAGCTGATGCGTGACTACGAGTTCGTACGGCCGCAAATAAGGGATGGTAGCCGGCGCTCCGCTGCAGGAGGTGTTGGTTTCTATCTTGGTCGGGTTGTAAGACAGCTAAATGAACTACAGGAATAGGCGTGGCAATGGCGCACTGATGTTGGAGCTAATAAATCTTGGCCCGTACCCGCGTGATAGGAAGACACGCTGAGAGGCCTACGCGGAGGGCAGGTTTGGGAGTGACAAGTGAAATGCTATTGTGATTCCGCTTTTTGCTGGCCGGTGTTCATTATGGGTGAGCACAACCTGTTTTAGCCGAGGAAAGATGCCCATGTCCGTCGCCGAGCTCCTGCAACAGCGTATCTCCGTGCGTGCCTTTGATGATCGCCCGGTCGAGGCCGCGACAGTGCACGAGCTACTCGAAGGTGCACGCTGGGCGCCCTCTGGCGGCAACCTGCAGCCGTGGAAGGTGATAGCGGTCGCCGGTGCTGAGAAGAACGCCCTAGAGCGCCTTGCGGTCGAGACGCTGATGCGCAACCCGGCGGGTGAGGCCGGCGACCATCTCATCTATCCGCCGGGACTGGCCGAGCCGTATCGTTCCCGCCGCTACAAGGTCGGCGAGGATATGTACCAGTTGTTGGGCATCTCACGTGAGGATAAGGACGCGCGCCTGCGCGCGGTATCGCGCAACTACCGCTTTTTTGACGCGCCGGTTGGGCTGTTCTTCATCATTGATCGTTCCATGGGGCACGGCCAGTGGGCGCACCTTGGCATGTTCATGCAGTCGCTGGTGCTGCTGGCGCAGGAACAGGGGTTGGCGACCTGCATGCAGGAGGCCTGGGCGATGGTGCGCGAGAGCCTACACCGGCATTTTGCCTTAGCGGATAACGAACTGATCTACTGCGGCATGGCACTTGGTTATGCTGACCGCTCCGCGCCGGTGAACCGTCTGCGCTCCGAGCGTGCGCCAGTCGAGGAGTTCGCGCAGCTCAGGGGGTTCGACCCACAACCTGCCGAGTAGAACCCCAGGGTGGGCACGATCTGCCATGATTCGTGGGCGTTGCTTCGACAAGAGGAACTGAATGAGGAGCTGTCGCGGGAATTCTACTAGGACAGGCTGAATCCACAGGTTTCTCCACTAGAAGGACTTGCGTAACGTCGTCGAGCCAGCAGGGGGCCTGGTAATTAGTCCGTTTCTGAAGGGATCGCTGCTCCAGCCAGAATTGCTTCTAACCTGTCTCCAAGGCGGTGCCAAGCCTCGGTTTTCTCCTTGGCATAATCGTGGTGCAGATAGTGCCTGCGTACCTTGGAGCCACCCAGCACATGGTTTTGGCAGCGGTCGATTATCTCTAGGGTGACTCCCAGTTCCTGCATCATGGTCGCACCGGTACGGCGCAGGTCGTGTGGTGTCCACTCACCTTTAGTGCCGTTGTTGAGCACAAGCGAGTCATCATGGTGGCGACCTGACAACGGTTTGCTGCGCTTCTTGAAGCAACACTGTCGATCACCGATCTGAATCGCCCCAGGTTTTCTAGACACTCTCCAGGCTCTGGAAATAGCGCTTTTCGAACTCTACTGGCGACAACTGTTTGTTGAAACCATGCCGGCGTTTTGGGTTATAAAACATCTCGATGTAATCGAAAACATCAGCGCGAGCATCCTGCCTGGTGGTGTAGATCTTTCGCCTGATCCGCTCCCGCTTCAGCAGCTGGAAAAAGCTTTCCGCTACCGCATTGTCATGGCAGTTGCCCCGTCGACTCATGCTGCCAAGCAACTTGTTGGCTGTCAGGAAGCTCTGCCAGTCGCCACTACTGAACTGACTCCCCTGATCTGAGTGAATCATCACCTCCTGCTTTGGCTTGCGTCGCCAAACCGCCATCACCAAGGCATCAATAGCCAAGTCGCTGGTCATCTGCGGTTTCATTGACCAACCGATTACCTGCCGCGAAAACAGGTCTAGCACCACCGCCAAATACAACCAGCCCTCATAGGTGCGGATGTAGGTTATGTCCGTGACCCAGACCTTGTTGGGTTCGGTGACGTTGAATCGGCGCTCAAGATGATTCGGCGAGGCCACCGGAGGCTTGCCACCATAGCGTCCCGGACGTCGCCGATACCCCGTCTGCGAACGCAATCCTTCCGAACGCATGAGCCGCGCAACGCGATGCCTACCGCACTGTTCTCCAAGTTCACGCAGGTCGTCATGAATTTTGCGGTAGCCGTAGACACCGCCGCTCTCTAGCCATGAGTGCTTGATCAAACCAAGCAGACGTTGATCTTCCTTGGCCCGCGCCGACTTCGGTTCAGCCAGCCAGGCGTAGTAACCGCTGGCATGTACTTTCAGAGTCAGGCACAGACGGCGAACCGAATAGTCTGCCGATAGCTGATTGATGAAGGCGTACTTCAGCCGCACTCCTTGGCAAAATACGCGGCGGCCTTCCTAAGAAACACCTTCGACTGCCTGTAGCGTGAATCCAAACTCGGCGGCTCTGCGGTGCAATCCCTTCACCACTCGCTCCCGATACTTCTGCTCATAGTGATCGGCACCTGGATCTTGGTAAGCCATGCCAAAGCGCATCGCGTTGTAGAACAGGATGGCGATCTTTCGAGCAGTGGCAGTCACCGCCTTGGCCTTGCCGATGCGCGCAGACAGACGTCGGTAGAAAGCGCCCAATGCTGTATTTGTTTTACCGATGGTCACCGCAGCCAAGCGCAAGTGCGCTGTAACTCGGTTCTTGGTCTTGCGCGTATGGGCTGACAGCACCTTGCCGCCACTGATCCGGCAACCAGGCGCTAGCGTCAGCCAGGAGGTGAAGTGATGGGCAGTACGCCAGCGACTCAGGTCGGTACCGCACTCAGCCACCAAGCGCAGCGCCAAGTATGGGCCGATGCCATGGATCTGGGTCAGGTCGACGCCGATCAGCTGATAGAGCAAGGTACGTACGTCGAAGTTGAGCGCATTCGGCTGCCGAGTGCGGTGACGTGGTTTGGGTAGCGGCTCGCTGGGCGTAGGCTTCTGCTGAGAGAGCCGTTGCAAGCTCTGGGCAATCTGCTGATCGCAGATTTCGAGCTGTGCCTGATAGGCATCGTACATGGCTAACGCTTGCGCCAAAGCAAAGACATGCTCCGGTTGATAGTTGCCAACCAAGGCGCTCTGGATGGTCTCAGTGCTCGACTTGCAGCGGGTATCGCGCATGGTTGCCTGTGTCGCAGCGCTTCGCTCACCGGCGACAATTGCACGGATGATCCGCATGCCCGTAGCCCCAGTAATGTCAGAGACCACATGGTGCAACTGCAAATTCATGTGGGTGAGCGCCTTTTGCATATGCTGGATGTGCGCGGCGGCGTAGTCGAGATGGCGCTCCCGCAATCGTAGATAACTGCGTAACGCAGCAATCTCCCGTTCAGGATGGAAGCTGGCACGCAGCAAGCCACAGGCATGTAGGCGCTGGATCCATTGCGCATCGTTAACGTCGGTCTTGCGCCCAGGAACCGCACGAGCATCCCGCGCATTTGCCAGCACGACCAGCAGGCCATGGCTTTCCAGAATCTCGTAGACCGGGATCCAATACACCCCGGTCGACTCCATAGCCACAGTGGTGATCCCGAGATCGGTCAGCCAATTGGCCATGCGTTCCACGTCGGCGGTAAACGCTGTGAAGGTTCGCACTGACTCCTCAGCGAGGTCAGCAGGCACTGCTACGACATGAAAGCGCGAGCCGATATCGATGTCAGCTGCGCGGTCATGAATAACCGGGAGACCGTGTCGCCCTGAACTGAATTTTTTCATGAGTACCCTCCAATCACTCGAAGTGCTGGACGGGGACTCGGATCAAATCACATTCCTAAACGGGGTCACGAAACGCGCCACCACTAACGGGTCCGCAGCTTCCCCTGGGTCAGGTTTTTTGACGGGGACTCAGCCTCCAAAAAGCAGACGACCACTGTCCAGCGGTGTCAGTGTAGTGGGCGTGTTTCTGATCCAATGGGGCGCGGAGCGCCGGGGAGACGGTTTTTTAGGATGTCTCGCTCTTCGGTCACGCGCTTGAGTTCAGCACGCAGACGACGTAGCTCAGCTTGCTGATCGTCCTCTTGCGCTCGCTGCTCTTGGGGCTTGCTGTAGCGCCTCACCCAGGCATACAGGCTGTGTGTCGACATGCCCAGCCGAGCAGCTACCTCAGCCACCGGCAGACCTCGCTCGGTCACCTGTTTGACTGCTTCGATTTTGAATTCTTCGGGATAACGCGGGTTGCTCATGGCACCTCCTAATGGGCCGTATTATGAGGCCCGGAGGTGTCTACAAAACTAGGGGCGATTCACCGCCAAATACAACCAGCCCTCATAGGTGCGGATGTAGGTTGGACTTTGCGACCGGCCGCCTATGTATAAGAGCGTTCTCGCCATATCCGTGGACTGATTGGTCTCAGAGTTGGAAGGAGGCTAAGCAAGGCTCGCTGCGTGGCCAGATGGATGAGATCGTCCAGCAGCTCACGGACGCCGCGCCTGTAATTGCCCGATTGGTAGAGGAGGCCGAGGAGCAGGCCAGAATTCGGCAACAGGAGGGGATGGAGCAGATTCGACGACGTGAGGAGAGAGAACGGATTCGACTGCAAAACGAGGCAAGGGAGCAGGCGAGGACTGATTTGTTGAGTGCCATCAAGTATTGGGACATAAAGCGGATCCAGGCTTTTTTCAGTGATGCGGAGAGCTCCGTATCGAATCTGTCCGAAACCGAGCGATGTATTGCTATGGACAAGCTCGCCCAGGCAGGTGAGCTGGATGCGCTCAAGGCGTTGCTGGAGTGGAAGGGGCCTCAAGAGCGCTGAGACTGATGCTGCCTGGGTTTACGAAATGCGGGAAATGCTCACTGATGGTGAGCATTTTCTGGATTTTATAAACCTGTCGACCCGGAGGTATGTGCCTGCCCCTTGGTGTGTATTCAACGTCCGTGACGTCGACCGATGCCAGCGTCAGTCGAGGCGCTTGCGGATTTCGTTGAATGCCCGCTGAATTATTTTCTCTTGATTGGGATCGATCTCAAGTTCTGCGCATATTGAAGACCACCCGGAGAGCACATCAAGGGTTTGCTCGATGTAAAGATCCGGATCCAGATAGCGGAAAGCAGAGCAGACTTGTTTGAGGTTTTTACGTGTTGCCAGTCCGGAGCCGTTGAAAGAGGTAGTGTGCTCGTCCGCGAATCCCTGGACAGGGGCATAGGTCAGGTCATAGGCCGGAGCTAACGTCCACCGTCCTTGGTCGTGCAGGAATGCGAAGTTCTTGGCGTGATCATCATGGTTGTGGGTCAGCGCATTAAAAACCATGAGTCTTGCCATGCGCTCTACCTCCGCTGCATGGTTGGTGACCGCGTGGGTTGTTTTCAAGAGATCTGAATAGTCCAGTGAGGGCACGCGGTGATCTGCATAGAGAATACCGCTGGCAGTCATCATGTGGAGTTTGCTGTTGCCGTGTCGGTCGAAACGTTGGGCAGCAAAGAATCGCTCGGTGCCGTTTGCAGAGCTGACTGTGAGCAAGTCGCTCGCAGCCATCTTCACTCCAGCCCGTTCTGCCAAGAGCGCGTAGGCATATTCGATGGTGCCGGTATCACGATGTTCGGTTGGTGATCGGAATTTCACTAGCCAGTGTTGGTAGCCGGCTGGGAGCTGCTGGAAAGATGTATTGCATTGTTTTCTGTCTGGGGACAGTGCAACGACGACCTTGGGGCGAGCGCCGGCAGGGGAGCCACCAGCGAGGCGCAGAGCATCAAGAATGGACGAGGTGTCTCCTTCGTAGACCGCCTGGGACTCCTGGTAGAGCTGGGCCAGATCAATATCATCTTCACCGGTGGCGTGCTCAAGCACCGGGCGATATTCCAATGCACCCATGCCCCTGTCTGCCATGTAAGCCAGCCGATCGAGCGGGGAGATGTGTCTACGGTCTATGCCATGATTGGCAAGGAAATAACGATCCATTAGCAGCATGCCCCATCCGTCCGGGAGGGAGTCGGCAAGCGCGCCTGGTAGGCCTGCGAAAAGGACTGGATCAGCAGCTTTCTGGGGCTGGGTTGTGAAGTCCATGTTCAGGGGTGACAGGTTGAAGCCTTGCGCCACCCACTGTGGATGATAGGCAAAGTAGATACCCTGTCGACTGGCAACCAGCTCCCCGACCGGCGTGCCGGCGAACAATACCTCTACGGTGTTTATGGATTTCATTGGCGCCCCCGGGTACGTCCTGTTTGTTTGATTTCTTCAAGCGAGACAGGCCGCTCATGCTTGAACAGTTCAGCGATTTGGCGTGTTGCACCAAGTGCTGTAGCGATGAGCACCAGAGCATCAAGGGTGATCTGCCCAGTGAACTCGAATCGCTTGATGGTCGATTCTGAAACACCCGCCATCTTCGCCAAGGATTTGCGGGAGAGGTTCTGTGCGAGTCGCGCTTCTCGAGCGTTGGCGCCGATCTTCTGGGCCAGTTCGCCTGGAGCGAGCAGAGAATGGGTTAGGGCCAAGGATAAGCCTCGTATAATGGTTCATTTTAGATCCATTATACGTCATTATGGCTCTTATTGGTTCAAATGTGGTCCATTGTTTTTTGCCTGACCTAGATTGATCTGGGGTGTAGAGACCGCACGCCCTGGCCTTCAATGCTCAAGCGGACTGTGCTGTCATAAGTCTGTTCCAGTCATCAATCCGCATGATCGTGAGGATTAATGGCGGTGGACCATCGATAGCATCAAAAACCTCACGATCTTGAGGATTTTTATCAATTCAGTTGGGTGCATAAGAAAATCCACTTTCCGCTGTTTAGCGTGGATCGGTGGCTTGTGGCGCAGCAGATAGTGCAGGCTTGTTAGTTCTTTTGAACACCCGATCCCTCGCCATGAAGGCCTCCAGCATGTGCGGAATGAGCGTCAGGGCGTCGACTTCTTCACCGTAGGTCTGTGAGTGCAGCGCCGCGTAGCGCTCGAGGTCGGCCTTCAGGCTGGCGGGGCAGGTGAAGGTCAGCTTTATGTTTTCGGTTTTCGGCAGTGGGCCGAGACGCAGCTTGGTCGTGCTCATTGCGGGTTCCTCTGTTGAGTGGATAAAGGTTGATAGGGACGTAGCACCAGATCGCGGTTTACGATCACGCGTAGGGGTAGGCCAGGGCGCTGGGTCAACGTGGGCTGGATATCGAGGTTGCGGCGGGTGACCTCCTGGCCGACCTGATTCACCGTGTCCTGCAGGCTGTCGCGTCCGGCGATGATGATGCGGTCGCCGTCGGTGCGACTGGTCGGTGCCGCCAGCTCGGCGCCGATACCCAGCAGGCTGGTCATGGCCGCGCCGGCGACGATCCGATCCCAGTGCCAGTCGACGCCATCCTCGAGACCGGCATAGCCGGCGGCGTCCGTACCGACAAGGTTGTCGAGTTGGAAAGACGATGTGTCCGGCAGGATCACCCGCTGCCACACAACCTGCACGCGGCTTTGTCCGTAGCTCACCTGGGTGTTGTAGCGGCCCAGCAGGCGCGAGTCCTGGGGAATCAGCACGTGCTGACCAGTGGCACTGTCATAGACAGGCTCCGTCACCGTGGCGATCACGTCGCCGGGTAGATCTGACTTGATGCCGGTTACCAGTGCTGCCGGGATGACGGTGCCGGCCATCACCTGGTAAGGCGACTCAGGCATCTGCAGCAATCCGGAATTACGGATTTGTGCATTTACGGATTTACCGAGAAACGCCTCGTTCCGCTCATGCTGCGTTGGGGCTCCTGCGGCGGCTACTGTGCCTGAGGAAGCAATACCCAGAGCCGGAGAATCGAGTTGAGCGCCACCACCAGATGTGACGTTCGAATTCCGCGCGCTGGTGGTCTGGAAAAACACCGAGGACTGCGCTGCCTCTTCGGCTTCCTTGAGCAGTGTCAGGCGCTCTGCTTCGGCGGCATCTGACCCATATCCATAACCTTGCGCCTGCTGCTCCGCCCTGAGGATTGGCCCGCCCAGATCGCCGGGCAGCGGCGGCCCCAGTTGCGGTACCTCGGGCGCAGGTGGAGGCGGCAGCTGCGAGTAGTCTGCCGGCAACTGCTCCAGCCCCTCGGAGCGTGCCACGCGGTCGACGTTGTATAGCTCGTTCGGCTCGGCGCCCTGGCGGCGCTGCTGTGGTTGCAGTGACCACAGCATGGCCCCCAGTACCGCAGCCGATAGGCCGCCGACTACTACCGCCAGCATGCGTGGGTTGAGGCGGGTGACCGGACGCGGCTTGGCTCGCAGCTCCAGCGACTCCGGCGCTTCCTTGGGCGGTAGCGAGGTTGCGGCGGTTTGTTTGTCGTCCTTGGCCGTCATGCTCAGGGCCTCCGTGCCACGCCATCGGTGCGCTCAATCCGCACCACGTCACCCTTGTCGGCCCCCAGGCGCAGCTCGGCCGCGCCGAACAGGCGGTCGACGATGTAGTAGGGCGAGCGGAAACGATAGTTGACCAGCTGTCCGTCACCTTCGGGGCCAATTACGAACAGCGGCGGCAGCTCGCCTTGGGCGATACCAGCGGGGAACTGGATATACACCTTGCGGCCGTCGTCGAAGGCACGTAGCGGCTTCCAGGGTGGATTGCTGCCGCTGATTGCATAGCGAAAGCGCAATTGCTCTAAAACCAGGCCTGCGTCCACCGGCGCCGCGGCTTGAGCGGCACTGGCGCGGTGTCGCAGGGCGAGCATTCGATCCTTCGGATAGTCCCAGGACACCGAAGCCATCCAGGCGTTTTCGGTGGAACTCAGCTCGATCAGGTAGGTGCGACGCGTGGTGGTGATCACCAGGTTGGTCTTGAGATCGACCCGTGTGGGCTTGATCAGCACGCTGGTGCGCAACTCGTCTCCGCTACCACTGGTGGTGTCGCCCACGATCCAGCGCACCGTGTCGCCGGCTGCCACGGTGACCAACTCCTCGCCGGGCTGCAGGTTGATTGCCGTCACCCGACCCGGGCTGGTGTACACCTGATACAGCGCGCCATCGGAGTAGGGCCAGATCTGGATGGCGTTGATATAGCCCTCGCGGCTCGGTGCCACCCGAGCGTCGCGATTGGCGCGCGAGACCCGCAGGCGCTCATCGGCCGGTTCCTTGGCCGGCTTGCTGCGTTGAGTTTCCGGTAGCGGCTTGAGTTGCGCCGGTAAAGCCAGGGGCTTGGGCACTTCCACCACTTCGATAGGCTTGGGTGGCTCCGGCAGACGCTGCGCCTCGACCGGTTCGTCCAGGGCGATCACTGGTGGTTCCTGGCTGGCGCAGCCTGCCAGCATGCTCAGCAGCAGAGGGCAGATACAGAGGTTCAGGGCGGTTTTCATGGTTTCTTGGCTCCTTCCGTAGTGTCCAGCTCACGGCTCCAGGACAGGCCGTTGACGTAGATGCCGAGCGGGTTGCGGCGAAGTTTTTCCTCGGTGCGTGGTGGTTGCAGTACCAGCGAGATCACCGCGGTCCAGCGCTCCAGGCCGGCGGCTGAACCACTCACGAAACGGCGTTCGATCCAGCGCACCTGGAACGAACTGTCGCTGGCACGCACCACGCTGGTGACCTCGACCGATACCGACTCCTTGCCGACCCGGCTGAAGGGATCGTTGGCGCGGGCATAGTCGTTGAGGGTGGCCGCGCCTCGGTCCGTGGTGGAGTGATACGCCTCTAGCCAGTTTTGCCGCACCACCACCGGATCGATAGATAGCGAGCGCACCTGCTCGATAAAGCGCGCCAGGTGATGCGCGATCTGCGCATCCTGGGGTTGGTAAGGGCTGGCGGCTTCGCCGATCGCGCGCACCTGGCCGAGGTTGTCGACCTCCACCACATAGGGCGTCACCGTCGACTGCGCCGAACGCCAGACCAGCCCGCCTGCCATCAGCAGCGCCAGGCCTAGACAACCGAAGGCCATCAGCCGCCAGTTGCGTGCCTGCGCCAGGCTGGTACCCATGCGCAGGTCCCAGGCCTGTGCCGCTGCCTGGTAAGGGGTGACAGGTTGAGGGGTGTCGCTGTAGCGCACCCGTGGACGTCTGAATCGCATCTTCGTCCTCCTTTACGAATTCGATGGGTCGCGGATCTGCGGCCCAGGTGATGAGCCACCGCCATCGCCACCACGAAGGGTGTGGGCGACCGTACTGGTGGCCTGTGAGAGTTGTTGCCTGCGCTGCAGGCGCCTGGCCCAGTCGGGCTGTTTGGTCGGCGCCGTTGCAGGGGCGGAAGCGGCGGGGGCGCCACTTGCTGCAGCGCCGGAAGGGGCTCCTGCCAGATAGCGAGCACCACCCATTGCCAGGCGCGCCGCACCAGGCGCCATGCGCGCGCCGGCCAATACTGCGCCGCCGACACCTGTGGCTACTGCAGCAGCACCAGCAGCCATGCCCGCCGCGCCGAGTGCAGTACCGGCTGCTGCACCGCCACCCAGTTGTGGTGCGCCGGAGACCAGCCCGGTGGCAATACCCGGCCCGAAGATTCCCAGGCCGAGCAAGGCCAGCGAGGCGAGCATGACTACCAGCGCATGGTCGATGGAGGGCTCGTCCGGTACGGCCTGGAACTCGGCGAACAGCCCGCTGCCAATGCCGACGATCACGGCCAGCACCAGCACCTTGATGCCGGACGCGACCACGTTGCCCAGCACCTTCTCGGCGAGAAAAGCGGTCTTGTTCCACAGCGCGAAGGGCACCAGCACGAAGCCGGCGAGGGTGGTCAGCTTGAATTCGACCAAGGTCACGAACAGCTGGATGGCCAGGAAGAAGAAACTGACGATCACCACCAGCCAGACCAGAAACAGCACCAGGATGCTGTGCAAGTTGCCGAAGACTTCTGGAAAACCACTGAGCTTGCTGATCTGCTCAAGCAGCGGCCCTCCGGCATCAACGCCAATTGCGGCCAACCGCCCTGGCTGCAGAAACTCCGCATGACTCAGCCCGGAACCTGAGGCCAGCAGACCCAACCCGGCGAAGGAGTTGAAGACGATCTTCGCCAGGGTATTGAAGTTGCCGATGATGAAGGCGAAGGCACCGACATAGAGGGTCTTGCGGATCAGCTTGGTGCTGACATCCTCACCGCCCATGGCCCAGAACAGCCCGGCCAGGGTCATGTCGATCACCACCAGGGTCATGGTGAGAAAGGCCACCTCACCGCCCAGCAGGCCGAAGCCGGTGTCGATGTACAGCCCGAACACCTCGAGGAAACGGTCGATCACGCTGACGTCGTTCATCGCACGTCCTCGTCGAAACTCGGAGGGATCGCGGGCAAGTCGGTAGGCCGGAGAAACTCGCCGGGCCGGGCGCAGCCGGAGAAGAAGCGCTCAGTCGCGTCGTCTTGCCGAGCCATGACCCCGTTGTCGTCCTGCCCGCAGGCGACCAGCACCAGCAGCGGCAGCAGTGCCAGGAATCTCATGGAGTCGCCTCCCTACCGATAGAACTGCACGGGGTAGGGGGTGTAGGGCGTGCCGTTGCCCATAAAGCGTCTCCGGCGTTCGCGCGCCTCCTCGGCCGCGGCAGTCTGACGGGCAAGCTCCAGGGCGACGGCGCGGTTCTGGGTGATCTGCAGTTGCTGCGCCTGGATCGACTGCTTGGCCTGCAAGGCCAGCAACTGATTGGTAGCCTGGGCAGCCTGCAAGGCGCCACCCGCGGACTGGCTCTGCTGCACCAGCGCGGCCAAGGCGCTTTCATCCTCGGCCAGGCTCTGTGTCACCTGAGCCTGCACGCGCAGCGCCGTATGCAGCCCATCGAGGCCCTGCTGCCAGCGCTCCCGTGCCTCTTCTGCAAGGCGTTGGCTGCTGACGTTGCCGGTGTACTCGTTCGGGTAGAGTCGGCTGAACTCCTGATCCAGGCGCTGCACTTCGTAGGCCAGCCCTCGTGCTTCGGCGAGCAGCCGCTCGGTAGTGGCCAGGCTCGCGCGCAACTGGTTGACCACGTTGTAGTCCAGGCGCTGCAGGTGACGGGCCTGGTTCAGCAGCATCTGGGTCTCGTTCTGTAACTGGCGAACCTGGTTGTTCGCCATCTCCAGGGTGCGCACCGCAGTCAGGGTGTTCTGCACCAGGTTGGTCGGATCGATTACGGTGAAAGCGTTTACCGGCTTCACGGCCAGCAGACCCAGTACCAGCAGCGTGGCGCAGGGGAAACGGTGGGCAGGGGATCTCATGGCAGGCACTCCTTGCGTGACGAGGGATAAGCGGTGAGCAGGTCGGCAGCCCAGTCCAGGCCGCGGTGACGCAACCAGGCTGGGGCGAAACCGGCTGCGCCGGACGACTGTTGGATTCGGTCGATCTCGCGCTGCTCTGCCGGGCTGGCCGAGGCGGCGAAGGCCAGCGCCACTGGCCCCAGGTCGAGGTCGAACAGGCGGTTGCCCAGGCGCGACTGGTAGTAGTAATCACGCTTGGGCGTGGCCTGGGCGACGATCTCGATCTGTCGGTCGTTGAGGCCGAAGCCTTGGTAGATGTCGC
>Ga0209207_1000086_pt1 | contig 78582 bp, 86 predicted proteins | sample SaghotsprinmetaG_FD_184140 | JGI IMG/M metagenome (GOLD analysis project Ga0209207, IMG submission 184140) | Hot spring microbial communities from South Africa to study Microbial Dark Matter (Phase II) - Sagole hot spring metaG (SPAdes) (version 3) | ecosystem: Environmental > Aquatic > Thermal... | reverse complement strand
GCAGCGCTTCCGAGGCGTATGTCCGCTCCAGCTGCGGCGTGAAGTAGCGCCGCCGGGTGAGCGTCTCGACCAGGAAGGTCGGCGTGCCGGTCTCGAACCACCAGGGGCGGAAATCGCGTTCCTTGAAGAGGAGCAGAAGATCGAAGGGGTTATAGACCGCCTCGCCCAGCCAGTGGTAGCCGTTATACCACTCCCGTATCCGTTGCCGATCCAGCCCTTCGAGTTCCGGGGCGAAGACGGTATCGACGTCTTCCTCGGTGTAACCGCAGATCGCCGAATACTCGGCCGATATGGTGATGTCGCGCAGGTTGTTGAGACCGGAGAAGATGCTGACCTTGCTGAACTTGGAGACGCCGGTGAGAAAGGCGAACTGAATGCGGGCGTCGCTGTCCTTGATGACCGAGTAGAGATTCCTCAAGCCCTCGCGCATCGAACGGGCGATGTCGGGCTCGGCGAGGTTGTCGAGGATCGGCTTGTCGTATTCGTCGACCAGCACGACGACCCGTTGGCCGTATTTCGCTTCCGCCGCCTGGATCAGCGCGGCGAAACAGCCGGGAATGTCGCCCGTATCAGGGCAGTCGAGTCCGAGACGAATGCGGTTCTCTTCCAGCAGGTTGCGGATGCGCCGGTCGAGCTCTTCCCGCTTCTCCAGCCGCCCGCTGCCGAAGCTGATGCGAATGACCGGGTATTGCTTCGTCCAATCCCATTTGTCGTGGATGTAGAGCCCGCGAAAGAGCGGCTCGTTGCCGGCGAAGAGTTCGGCGAGGGTGTCGAGGAACAGGCTCTTGCCAAAGCGCCGCGGGCGCGAGAGGAAGTAGTGGGAGCCTTCCTCGACGAGCTTCAGGGCGTAGGCGGTTTTATCGACGTAGTAGTAGTCCTCTTCGCGCATCTTGGCGAAGGTCTGGATGCCGATGGGGAGTTTTTTCCGCCGCATGCGGTCATTATGCCTCGATAACGGGCGCGGCCCAAGGGTTCGGATCGCCCCGCCCGCGCCGACCAAATGCTTGCCATGATCTCACCGCTCCGGCATGGCGCTCCATGTCGATCCCCGAGGAAAACGAAATGTCGCGCGTGTTCGTCCTGTGGCTCGTCCCCCTGTTTCTGGCCATGCCATCGGCGGCCCAGGCGCTGACGCTCGAGGCGACGGCGGGCCTGGCGGAACCTGCGCGCCTGACCGGCCGCCTGGCGGCGCGCCGGGTTTCCAGTCGCTGCGCCTGGGCGACCGCTTTCCCTATGCCGAACGGCCGTTTCCGCACCGCCATTTCGTCTTCCCGGTGCATCTGCCGGACGAGGTGCCGCGCACGGCCTACCTGCGCGTGCACACCGAAAGCACGATGCTGGCGGAGATGGTCAATCTGTGGCAGCCGCCGGGCCTGCTCGCGGCGACGGCGCAGGATGCCGCGCTGCATGGGCTGCTGCTGGGCATGATCGCGCTGGGAGCGCTCTCCTACATCGTTTTCTGGCTCTGGCTGCGCGAGGGGGTGTATCGCCTCTATGCGTTCTACCTCGCCGCCCTGCTCCTGCTCAATCTCGTCAACAGCGGTTACGCCGCGCCGATCCTGTGGCCGGAATCGCCCCTCGTCGGCGACCGCGCCGTGGGTTTGCTGATCTGCCTGGCGATGTTGGCCGGCCTGATTTTCTTCGACGACGCCATCGGCCTGCGGCGTCACTTCCCGCTGCTGCGCCGGGTGATTCCCGTCGCGCTGCTGATCTACGCCAGCGGCCTTGCGGCGGCGCCCTTCGGCTATTACCCGCTGTTCGCACCCTGGGTCCAGCTCACGGCGCTGGCGATGTCCCTGGTCATCATGGCGACCGGGCCGCTCTTGCTGCGCCGCGGCCTCCAGCAGCTGCGCCTGTATGTGCTGGCGTTCGCCGCCCTGCTCGTCGTGGTCGTTCTGGCGCTGACGCGCAACCTGGGGTTCTGGCCGCTGGCGCTGCCGATCGACCCCTTCATTCTCGGCGCCTCGGCGCTGCACGTGGTGCTGCTCAATTTCGCCCTGGCCGAGCGCGTGCGGCAGACGCAGCGCGAGAGGCTGGCGCTCGAGGCCGCTGCGACACGGCTCGAAGCGGAGGAGCAGGCGCTCGGGCAGCAAAGGGAGTTCATGTCGATGGTGGCGCACGAGTTCCGCACGCCGCTCTCCATCATCGACACCAGCGCCCAGCGCATCGCCGGCGACGCAGCCGCCGATGCGGCGAAAACGTCGGAGCGCTGCGGCAATATCCGCGCGGCGGTGCGACGACTGACAGACCTGATGGACCGTGCATTCCGGACGACGAACTGCCGCGTCTGTTCGACAAATTTTTCCGCGGCCGGCAAAGCCAGACCCAGCCGGGGGCGGAGCTGGGTCTGTATCTGGTCGATCAGGCGGCGAAGCTGCACGACGGACGGCTGACCGTGGAAAACCTCCCGTCCGGCGGTGTGCGATTTGCGCTCGTCCTGCCGGCGTCGACCTTTTGTTCTTCGGCTTAGGAAACGCTGAAGAAAGCAGCGAGCGGGATGAAGCGCAAGGCGCACGGAGCGCAGCGACCGAGACATAACAATGAGTTAGGCGAGGAAGCGAGCACCGCGCAACGCAGCGATTCGCCCGCGCAGCAATTTATTCAGCGTTTCCCTTACTCGCCCAGATAGGCGGCGCGCACGCGCGGATCGGCGAGCAGACCGGATCGTTCTCGACCCTCAGACATTCGAGGCGGCAATCACTTGCCGCATCGAGCCCGCTGCAAAAGCGGGTTCAAGCTGGCGTCCCCACGGGGATTCGAACCCCGGTTCACACCGTGAAAGGGTGTTGTCCTAGGCCTCTAGACGATAGGGACTTCGTCGTGGTGGAGGTAAGCGGGATCGAACCGCTGACCTCTTGCATGCCATGCAAGCGCTCTCCCAGCTGAGCTATACCCCCCCAAAAGAGAGGCCGCATTATACAGATCGCCGGCGTGCTGTAAACCAGCCGGCGGAGAAATTTTTACAGCACCTTGCCGGGGTTCATCAAACCGTGCGGGTCGAGGGCTTTTTTCACGGCGCGCATCAGGTCCATTTCGACATCGCTCTTGTAGCGCAGGATTTCCTCGCGTTTCAACTGGCCGAGGCCGTGCTCGGCGGAAATCGAGCCGCCGAGTTCATGCACGAGGTCGTGCACGATACGATTGACCGCCGCGGTTTGGGCGATGAAGGCGGCGTTGTCCTCATTTTCCTTGCTGCCGGCGGGTTTCGATTGGTTGTAGTGCAGGTTGCCGTCGCCCAGGTGGCCGAAGCAGACGATGCGTACGCCGGGAAAGGCGGCCTTGAGGGCCGCGTCGCAGCGCGCGATGAATTCCGGCACGCGCGAGACGGGCAGCGCGATGTCGTGCTTGATCGAGATGCCCTCGATCTTTTGCGCTTCCGAGATGTTCTCGCGCAGCGCCCAGAATGCGCGGGCCTGGGTTTCGTTCTGCGCGACGACCGCATCGTCCGCCTCGCCGGCCGCGACGGCCGCGGCGAGCACGTCGGCCAGCGGCGCGGCGAGATCGGTTTCCATCGTGTCGGACAGTTCGATCAGCACCTGCCAGGGCGAGCCGGGCAGCGGGTCGCGACCGTTCGGGATGTTCTTCAGCACGAGGTCGAGCGCCGGACGGCCGACCAATTCGAAGGCCGTCACGCGGCCGCCGATTTTCTCGCGCAGGCGCGTGAGCAGCGCGACGGCGGCGGCGGGCGTCGGCACGCCGGCCCAGGCCGTGGCCACGGCGCGCGGGCGAGAGAAGAGTTTCAGTACGGCGGCGGTGATGAGGCCGAGCGTGCCTTCGGCGCCGACGAACAGCTGCTTCATGTCGTAGCCGGTGTTGTCCTTGCGCAGGCCCCTGAGGCCGTTCCAGACGCGGCCGTCGGGCAGCACGACTTCGAGGCCCAGGCAAAGTTCGCGCGCGTTGCCGTAGCGCAGCACCTGCACGCCACCGGCGTTGGTCGAGAGGTTGCCGCCGAGGGTGGCCGTGCCCTCCGCCGCGAGCGAAAGCGGGAACAGCCGCCCGGCCGCGGCGGCGGCGGCCTGCACGGCGGCGAGCGTGCAGCCGGCCTCGACGGTCATCGTGTTGTTGTCGGTATCGATGGCGCGGATGCGGTTCAGGCGCGTCAGGCTGACGACGACTTCTCCCCGGGTGGGCGTGGCGCCGCCGACGAGTCCCGTGTTGCCGCCCTGCGGCACGATGGCGACATTCGCCTCGGCGCAGGCGCGCACGATCACCGCGACTTCCTCGGTGTTCGCCGGCCTGACAACGGCGAGCGGCTCGCCCCGGTAACGACCGCGCCAGTCGGCGACGTAGGGCGCGATGTCGACCGGGGCGGTGAGGCAAAAGTCGGCGCCGACGAGACGGCGCAGCGTGTCGATGAGCGGCGCGCTCATGGGGCGGCGAGCTCGGCGTAAAGATCGTGCACGTCGCAGTCGGTGATCGTCACCGTGGCGAATTCGCCGATCTCGAGGTCGCGGCCGTCGGCGATGTAGACGAGACCGTCGATGTCCGGCGCGTCGCCGGCCGTGCGCGCGATCGCGACGTCCTCGTCGCCATCGTCAATCTCGTCGACGAGCACGGTCAGCCTCTGGCCGATCTTCGCTTCGAGGCGCTGCGTCGAGATGTCTTCCTGATGGCGCAGCAAACGCAGCTTGCGCTCCTCGCGCACCTCTTCCGGCAGCGCGCCGGGCAGCGCGTTGGCCGCCGCGCCGTCGACGGGCGAGTAGGCGAAGGCGCCGACGCGGTCGAGCTGCGCTTCATCGAGAAAGTCGAGCAGTTCGTTGAATTCGCTTTCCGTCTCGCCGGGAAAGCCGGTGATGAAGGTCGAGCGGATCGTGAGATCGGGCACGGCCTTGCGCCAGGCGGCGATGCGGTCGAGGATCTTCTCGACGTCGCCGGGGCGTTTCATCCGCTTGAGGATGCGCGGGCTCGCGTGCTGGAAGGGCACGTCGAGGTAGGGCAGGATCTTGCCGCCCGCCATCAGCGGCAGCAGGTCGTCGACGCTCGGATACGGATAGACGTAGTGCAGACGAATCCACGGCCCGAGTTCGCCCAACTCCTTGCAGAGTTCGTAAAGCCGCGTCCTGACCGGCCTGCCGCCGACGAAGCCGGTGCGGTATCTGACGTCGACGCCGTAGGCGCTGGTATCCTGCGAGATGATGATCAGTTCCTTGACGCCCGCAGCGGCGAGCGTTTCGGCTTCCTTGAGCACTTCGCCGACGGGCCGGCTCACCAGGTCGCCGCGCAGGCTGGGGATGATGCAGAAGCTGCAACGATGGTTGCAGCCTTCGGAAATCTTGAGGTAGGCGTAGTGATCCGGGGTGAGGCGGATGCCCTGCGGCGGCACGAGATCCACGAAGGGATCGTGCTCGGGCGGCAGGTGCGCATGCACGGCGTCCATGACTTCCCGCAGGGCGTGCGGGCCGGTGACGGCGAGCACTTTCGGATGGGCGCCGCGCACGACATCGCCCCGGGCGCCCAGGCAGCCGGTGACGATCACCCGGCCGTTCTCGGCCAGCGCCTCGCCGATCGCGGCCAGCGATTCCTCGACGGCCGCGTCGATGAAGCCGCAGGTGTTCACCACTACCAGATCGGCGTCGCGCGGGCTGTCGGTGATGTCGTAACCCTCGGCGCGCAGGCGGGTAAGGATCCGCTCGGCATCCGAGGCCGCCTTGGGGCAGCCGAGGGAAACGAAGCCGACACGCGGAGGTCTGGTCCGTTTGGCGCGCGGCACGCTACTTCTTTTTCTCGTGCGTCTCGTGCGGCGGATGCGGGAACTGGAAGCCGGCGAACATCTTCTTGGTCTGTTCCTGGATGTTGTCCTGCATCTGCTGGAACATCTTCTGGCTCTGTTCGACGTAGGCGCCCATCATGCTCTGCATCGCCGGTCCCTGGAAATTGAGGAACTGCGACCACATGTCCTTGGTCATCGCCGCGTTGTCGCCGTAGATGTGGCGCGCCTGTTCCTGCAGCTTCTTCTGCATTTCGGCGAAGGCGTTGATGTTGTTCTCCAGATACTGCCCCATCATGCCCTGCATGGCGTGGCCGTAGAAGCGGATCATCTGGGCGAGCAGGTCGGAGGTGAACATCGGCGCGCCGCCGGCTTCCTCTTCGAGGATGATTTGCAGCAGGATGCTGCGCGTCAGGTCGTCGCCCGTCTTGGCGTCAACGACGCGGAACTCCTCGTGCTTCAATACGAGATCCTTGACGTCGGCCAGCGTGATGTAGGTGCTGGTGCGCGTGTCGTAGAGACGGCGGTTCGGATATTTCTTGATGAGACGGACCGGCTGCTCGGCCATGTTGCGTTCCTCTCGTAAAAAAGCGCGGCGCCGCGACGGCGGCGGCGCCGTCGCCGTGGATTACTGGAAGTGCAAACCGCCGTTGATGTTGAGCGTGGCGCCGGTCATGTAGCCGGCCAGATCGGAGGCGAGGTAGGAGCACAGCGCGCCCATTTCTTCCGGCTTGGCCAGGCGCTTCATCGGGATCGTGTCGATGATACCCTTCAGGATGTCCTCGCGGATCGCCATCACCATCTTGGTGGCGACATAGCCGGGGGCGACGGCATTGACGGTCACGCCCTTGGTGGCGAGTTCCTGCGCCAGCGCCTTGGTGAAGCCGATGACGCCGGCCTTGGCGGCCGAGTAGTTGGTCTGCCCCGCCTGGCCCTTGACGCCGTTGACCGACGAGATGTTGATGATGCGGCCCCAGCCGCGCTCGGCCATCTTCGCCGACACCTGCTTGGTCATGTTGAATAGGCTGGAGAGGTTGGTGGCGATGACGGCATCCCACTGATCCTTTTCCATCTTGGCGAACATGCGGTCGCGCGTGATGCCGGCGTTATTGACGAGGATGTCGATCGGACCGCCGGCTTGCGCCTCGGCTTCGGCCACCATCTTCTGGCAGTCTTCGATGTTGGAGACATCGCCCGCGACGCAGACGAAGCCCTTGAAACCTGCGGCTTCCATTTCCTTCAGCCACTCATCCTTGTTGTCGAACTGGGGATGATAGGCGGCGACGACCTTGTGGCCGTCCTTGGCGAAAGCCTGGCAGATGGCGGTGCCCAAGCCCCCCATGGCGCCGGTGACGAATGCGATGCGTTGCGTCATGATCTGTTTCCTTTCCCTTCCGGTTGGTGTCGTTAAGCTTTTTCCTTGACGTAACGGCCGGGCGCGGGTTCGCCCGGCGGATACTCCTTGCTGCCCAGTCGTCCGCGCGCCGGAATTTCGCCGTCGCCGAACGCCCCGAGCCAATCGATCCAGCGCGGCCACCAGCTGCCCTTCTCTTCACTGGCGCCGGCGAGCCAGGCTTCCGCGTCCGGCGTGTCGCTGTCGTTGATCCAATGGCTGCGCTTGTTCTTCGCGGCGGGGTTGATCACGCCGGCGATATGCCCCGAGGCGCCGAGCACGAAGGTGGACGGGCCGCCGAGGCGGCGGCGACCGAGATAGGAGGATTGCCAGGGGACGATGTGATCTTCGCGCGTGGCGAGGATGAAGTGCGGCATGTCGACCTTGCCGAGGTCGGCCTTGACGCCGCACATCGCCAGCTTGCCGGGCACGCGCAGGCTGTTTTCCAGGTAGAGGTGGCGCAAATACCAGGCGGCGAACGGGCCGGGCAGGTTGGTCGAGTCGGAATTCCAGTAAAGCAGGTCGAAGGCCGGCGGCTTGTCGCCCTTCAGGTAGTTGCCGACGACGTATTGCCAGATCAGGTCGTTGGCGCGCAAGGCCGAGAAAGTGGAGGCCAGCTCCTTGCCGGTGAGGAGCCCGCCCTGGCCGATCGTCGCCTCGCGTGCGGCGACGGATTGCTCGTCGACGAACAGGCCGATCTCGCCGGTGTCGGAAAAATCGAGCAGCGTGGTAAGTAGCGTGAGCGACGCAACCGGATCTTCGCCGCGCGCCTTCGCGACGGCGAGCGCCGCGGAGAGGATCGTGCCGCCGACGCAGAAACCCAGCGCGTTGATCTTTTCCGTACCGCAGATTTGGCGCACGACGTCCAGCGCAGCCAGCGGGCCCTGTTCGAGATAGTCGTCCCACGTGAGATGCCCCTGCTCCGCCTGCGGGTTGCGCCAGGAGATCAGGAAAACGGTCTGCCCCTGCGCCACGGTGTAGCGCACGAAAGAGTTTTCCGGCTGCAGGTCGAGGATGTAGAACTTGTTGATGCACGGCGGCACGATCAAGAGTGGTCGTTTCGCCACCGTGTCGGTGAGCGGCGCATACTGGATGAGCTGGAACAATTCGTTCTCGAACACCACCGCGCCGGGAGTGATGGCGAGATTGCGGCCGACCTCGAAGACGCTCTCGTCCGTCATCGAGATGCGGCCTTTTTCGAGATCGGCGAGCAGATTCGCGAGACCCGCCTTGATGCTCTCGCCGCGGGTTTCGATGGCCTTCTGGATGAATTCCGGATTGGTGGCGGCAAAGTTCGACGGCGCCATGGCGTCGACGAACTGGCGTGTGGCGAAGCGCAGGCGGTTCTTCGCCAGGGGGTCCGGCGCCGGCAGAACGTCGGCCATCTTCTTCAGATATTGCGCATTGAGGAGATATGCCTGGCGCACGTAGTCGTAGATCGGGCTTTCCGCCCAGGCCGGATGGTCGAAGCGCCGGTCGCCGGGTTCCGGCGCGACGAGCGGCGGCGGCGCAGGCTCGCCGCGCTTGCGACCGAGCATGGCCTGCCAGAGAGCGGCGTGGCGCTCGCGCCATTCCTGTTGCAGGGTGGAGAGCGCGGCTTGGACATCGTGAGGGAGCGTCATGGTCTGGGCATGGGCGAACCGAGGCCGGGCATTTTCGCAATGCAGCATGTTGGCTGTCAATGCGCCTTTTCGGCGAGCCAGACGAGACTCGCTATGCGGCCGGTCACGCCGTCACGCCGGTAGGAATAGAAGCGTGCGGCGTCGCGCATCGTGCAAAAGTCGGCGCCGGCGACACGGCGAATACCGAGCGCGGCGAGCCGCTGGTGCGCCAGCCGGGCGAGATCGCAGAGCCATTTGCCGTCCGGGCGCGCGACGAAGGCCGCGGCGGCGGCAGGATCGTGCGCGACGAAGGCCGCGCGCACCTCCTCTCCCACCTCGAAGCTGCGCGGCCCGATGGCCGGGCCGAGCCAGGCCAGGAGGCATTCGCCCGGCAGATTCAGCGCGGCGACCGTGGATTCGATCACGCCGCCGGCCAGCCCGCGCCAGCCGGCGTGCGCGGCCGCCACTACGCTTCCAGCCTCGTCGCAGAGCAGCACCGGCAGGCAATCGGCGGTAAGCACCGCGCAGACGACGTTCGGGCGGGTCGCGAAGGCGGCGTCGGCTTCCTCGCCAGGCTGCGCTTGCGCCGCGTCGATGCAGCGCGTGCCATGCACCTGCCTGAGCCAGACAGGCTCCGCGGGCAGGTGCGCACGCAGCCGGCGGCGGTTTTCGAGAGCGTCGACCGGATCGTCGCCGACATGGTCGCCGAGGTTGAGGCTATCGTAGGGCGGCCGGCTCACGCCGCCGGCACGCGTCGTGACGATCGCGCGCACGGTGGCCGGCGCCGGCCAGTCGGGGACGATGAAGTCTTCAGGTTGCACGCAAGACCTCCAGCAGCGTGGCGAAATCGGCCGGCAGCGGGGATTCCCAACCCATCTGCGCGCCCGTGACCGGATGGACGAGGGCAAGGCGAAAAGCATGCAGCGCCTGGCGCGGGAAGGTATCCAGCCGCGCGTCGCCGCTTTTCGCTTTGCCATAGACGGGATCGCCCACCAAGGGGCGCCGGATGCTGGCCATATGCACGCGAATCTGGTGCGTGCGACCGGTTTCGAGCCGGCATTCGACGAGCGTGCATGGGCCGAAACGCTCGCGCACCGCGTAGTGGGTGCGGGCCGCCTTGCCGCCGCTTTTCACCACGGCCATTTTCGTGCGCTGCACCGGATGGCGGCCCAGGGACGCATCCACCGTGCCGGCGGCCTCGACCCGGCCATGCACGAGCGCGAGGTAGTGGCGCTTGACCGTGCGCGCCTGCAGCTGGCGCACGAGATCGGTCTGCGCGGGCAGGGTCTTCGCGACGACCAGGAGGCCGGAAGTATCCTTGTCGAGCCGGTGCACGATGCCGGCGCGCGGAATATCAGCCAGCGGCGGCGCGTGATGGAGCAGTGCATTCATCAGCGTGCCGCGTTCGTTGCCGTTGCCCGGATGGACGACGAGGCCGGCCGGCTTGTCGATGACGATCAGGGCCTCGTCCTCGAAGACGACGGCGAGCGGCATCTCCTCGGCGGTCGGCGAAAAAGTCGACGCCGGCAGGACGGCGAGCGTGACGCCTTCGCCGCCCCAGACCTTGCGCTTGGCATCCGCCGCCGCGCCGTCGAGGCGGATCACCCCCTCCCTCAGCCAGGCTTGCAGCCGGCTTCGCGAATGTCCGGGAAACAGCCGCGCCAGCGCTGCGTCCAGCCGCAGGCCGGCGCATTCGGCGGGAATGACGATTTCGTTATAATCGCCCGACCATTTCGAAGGTTCGCTCATCATGCGCAGTTTAGCCTCCCTGTCCGCCTTGCTTCTCGCCCTGCTCATCGCCGGCTGCGGCCTCCTGCCGGAGCAGGCGGACGAGACCATCGGCTGGTCGGCCAACAAGCTCTACGCCGAAGCCAAGACCGCGATGGGCGAAGGCGCCTATGACAAGGCGATCAAGTATTTCGAGAAGCTCGAAGCGCGCTACCCCTACGGACGCTTCGCCCAGCAGGCCCAGCTCGAAATCGCCTACGCCCACTACAAGCTGGGCGAAAAGGAACAGGCGCTCGCCGCCGCCGACCGTTTCATCCGCCTGCACCCCAACCATCCGAACGTCGATTACGTCTATTACCTGAAGGGGCTCGTCAATTTCAACGAGGATCTCGGCTTTTTGGGCCACATCAGCATGCAGGATCTGACCGAGCGCGACCCGCGCGCGGCGGCACAGTCCTTCGACGCCTTCAAGCTCCTGGTCGAGCGCTTCCCCGACAGCAAATATGCCAAGGACGCCGCCTTGCGCATGGCCTACCTCGTGAACGCGCTGGCCTCCCACGAGGTGCATGTGGCGCGCTACTACATGCGCCGCGCCGCCTATGTGGCCGCCGTCAATCGCGCCCAGCACGCGATCCGCACCTACCCGGACGCGCCCGCCATCGAAGAGGCGCTCTTCATCATGGTCAAGGGCTACGACGCGCTGGGGATGAACGACCTGCGCGACGACGCCGAGCGCGTGATGAGGAAGAACTTCCCGAACAGCGAGTATTACAAGCGCGGGCTCGATCGCAAAGAGCCCTGGTGGAAGCTCTGGTAGGCCAAGCCCGCCATCTCCCAGCCCCTTCCTCGCGGAAGGGGAGACTTGCGGCGCGCTGCGCGCGAAAGTTCATTTTCCGCGCTGGCGGCGCGCCTCGAACAGGCAGATGCCCGCGGCGACCGAAACGTTGAGGCTCTCGACCGCGCCGGCCATCGGGATGCGCGCCAGTTCGTCGCAGGTCTCGCGCGTCAGCCGCCGCAGACCCGCTCCCTCCGCGCCCAGCACCCACGCGGTTGCCCCTTTCTGCTCGATCGCGTAGAGGTCTTTCGTCGCTTCGCCTGCCGCGCCAATGGTCCAGATGCCGCGCTCCTTGAGATCGCGCAGCGTCCTGGCGAGGTTGGTGACGACGAGGTAGGGCACGGTGTCGGCCGCGCCGCTGGCGACCTTGATGGCCGTGGCGTTGAGGCCGCAGGCGCGATCCTTCGGCGCGATCACGGCGTGCGCGCCGGCCGCGTCGGCGACGCGCAGACAGGCGCCCAGATTGTGCGGATCGGTGACGCCGTCGAGCGCCAGCAGCAATGCAGGCTCCGTCAGTCCGTCGAGCACGTCGTCCACCGTCACAAACTTCTGCTGTGCCGCTACCTTCGCCACTACGCCCTGATGCCGCGCGCCACCCGCCATGCCGTCGAGCCGCGCAGTATCGAGCGTGGTCAGACGCACGCCGCGTGACTCGGCCAGTTTGATGAGGTCACGCATGCGGCCGTCCTGCCGGCCGGCGGCGATCCAGAGCGCACGCACGCCCTCGGGGTCGTGACGCAGCTTGGCGGTGACGGCGTGGAAGCCGTAGATCCAGCGGGTATCTTCAGCCATGTTGCAATGCGGCGAGGCTCTCGGCGGCGATCTCGCGCACTTCGGCATCCGGGTCGTCCAGCCGCGCTTTTAGATACTCGATGGCGTCGGCGCTGCCGGAGAGACCGAGCAGATGGCAGGCGTCGGCGCGCACGCGGGGGTCGCCATGGCCGGTCAGCAGGCCGAGCGTCGGCAAGAGCGCCAGAAAGGCCGGCGTGCCGGCGAATCTTTCGAGCACCGCGCTGGCGCCGAAACGCACATTGAGGTTCGCATCGGGGTTGGCAACGATCGGCAGCAGGTCGGCCAGTGCGGCGGGAATGCGGGCGACGACTTCATCGACGTTCTTGATCTGGCCTTCGAGCAGCCAGATCGCGAATTGTTCCGCGCGGTCGCGCAGCGCAGCCCGCAGGGCCGCGCGCGTGGCGTCGCTGGCGTATGGGTAGGCGAACTTCATGCGTCGGCCAGCCGGAAGTCGATCTTGTTCTGCTCGAGGTCGACGCGCACCAGCTGCACCTTGACGCGGTCGGCGAGGCGAAAGCGCGCGCCGGTGCGTTCGCCGACCATCGCGTGCGCCTTCTCGTCGAAGTGGAAGTAATCGCGGCCGAGGTCGGAGACGTGCACCAGTCCTTCGACGAACACCGCGTCGAGCGCGACGAAGATGCCGAAAGGCACGACAGACGAGATGCTGCCGGTGAACACTTCGCCGATGCGGTCCTGCATATACCAGCACTTGAGCCAGGCCTCGACGTCGCGTGTCGCCTCGTCGGCGCGCCGCTCGGTGGCGGAGCACGCCAAGCCCACGGCTTCCCAGTCGAGCGTGTCGTAACGCCGTCCCGCCAGCGCCGACTTTATCGCGCGGTGGATCAAGAGGTCCGGATAGCGGCGGATCGGCGAGGTGAAGTGCGTGTAGCTCTCGTAGGCCAATCCAAAATGGCCGACGTCGTCCGGGCTGTAGATCGCCTGCTTGAGCGAGCGCAGCATCACGGTCTGGAGGAGCTGTTTGTCCGGCCGATCCTCGATCTTGTCGATCAGCTTCGCGTAGTCCTTGGCCTGGGGATCGTCGCCCCCCGTGAGTTGCAGGCCGAAGGTGCCGAGGAAATCGCGCAGCTTGGTCAGACGTTCGGGCGTCGGTCCTTCGTGGATGCGATAGAGCGCTGGATGCTCGCGTTCCTTGAGGAAGTCCGAGGCGCAGACGTTGGCCGCGAGCATGCACTCCTCGATGATGCGGTGGGCGTCGTTGCGCTCGTAAGGGTGGATTGCGGCGATCTTGCCGTGCTCGTCGAAGATCATGCGCGTCTCGACGGTCTCGAAGTCGATGGCGCCGCGCTTTTCGCGCGCCTTTTGCAGCACGCGGTAGAGCGCATCGAGGTTTTCGAGATACGGCAGCAGCGGGCCGATCTTCTCCAAGGCGGCCGGCTCCTTGTCGTAGAGCGCCGCGGCGACCTCGGTATAGGTCAGCCGCGCGTGCGAGAACATCACCGCCGGATAGAAGCGGTAGCGGCGGATCGCGCCGTTGCCGGCGATGTTCATGTCGCAGACCATGGCGAGGCGCTCGACCTGCGGGTTCAGCGAACACAGGCCGTTGGAGAGCTTCTCCGGCAGCATCGGGATCACGCGGCGCGGGAAATACACCGAGTTGCCGCGCGCGCGCGCGTCGCGGTCGAGGGGCGAGCCGTCCGGCACGTAATGCGAGACGTCGGCGATGGCGACGACGAGGCGGAAGCCCTTGCCTTGCTTCTCGCAATAGACGGCGTCGTCGAAGTCCTTGGCCGTCTCGCCGTCGATGGTGACCAAGGGTAGCTGCGTGATGTCCTCGCGGCCCTGCCAGTCCGACTTGCGCACGGCGTCCGGCAGCTTCTTCGCCTGCGCCAGCGCCTCCTTCGAGAACTCGAAGGGCAGTTCGTGTTTTCTGAGCGCGATCTCGATCTCCATGCCGGGATCGGCATAGTTGCCGAGGATCTCGACGACGCGGCCGATCGGCTGGTGCTCGCGGGTCGGCTGTTCGACGATCTCGACCATCACCACCTGGCCGGGCTGGGGACGCAGCGCCTTCTTGTCGCCTTTCTCGGGCGGGGCGACGAGGATGTCCTGGCTGATGCGGCGGTTCTCCGCCACCACGAAGGTGACGCCGTGCTCGACATGCACGCGGCCGACGAGGCGCGCGTTCGCCCGCTCGGTGACCTCGACGATCTTGCCCTCGGGCCGACCCTTGCGGTCGACGCCGACGACGCGCGCGATGACCTGGTCGCCATGCAGCACCTTGGCCATTTCCTTCTCGGGCAGGAACAGATCGGGGCCGCCATCGTCGCGCACCAGGAAGCCGAAACCGTCCGGGTGGCCCTGCACCTTGCCTTTCAGCAGATCGGCCTTGTCGGGAATCAGCCAGTCGTCGCGGCGGTTTTGCAGCAGTTGCGCGTCGCGCGCCATGGCCCCGAGGCGACGCAGGAAGGGCTCGCGCTCGAAATCGGCCACGTCGAGCAGGCAGCACAGCCTGTCGAAGCCGACCGGCACGCCCTGCTCGGCGAGCGTCTGCAAAATGTATTCGCGGCTCGGCAACGGATGGTCGTATTTCTCGCACTCGCGCGTGAAAAAGGGATCGGCGCGGCGGATTGTCGAGAGCTTGGGCGGCCGGTGCTTGGGTTTGGCTTTGTTTGACATCAGGGCTTTTTACATTAGAATTCGCCCCTTCGCACGCTTGGCCCAGGTGGCGGAATTGGTAGACGCACTAGTTTCAGGTACTAGCGGGTAACACCGTGGAGGTTCGAGTCCTCTCCTGGGCACCACGAGCAGCAAACGCGTAGCGAAGATTTTCGGGGTGGGCTCATATGTTGGCTCCCCAGTGATCCAAGTTCCTGCTTGGGGGTTATGCGCTTTTCTCGGGTACCCGCGCAATCTCGACGAAACGGCGCAGATTGTCAGGCCGCGGCCTGCTCCGGCGGGATGAAAGCCGAGCGCGGCACGCCGCGGTTTTCGCCCATGTCGGCCAGCAGTTCCTTCATGTCGAGGATCAGCACGATCTGGCCATTCGACAGCGTGGTGACGCCGGCGACCCCCTTGGGGCGGAAGTCCTCGAGCGACTTGATCACCGCATCCTCGCGGCCCATGAAGCCGTCGATGGCGAGAATGAAGGTGTGTTCCGCCGTCTGCATCAGCACACCGTACTCCGGCACCTTTTCCGGCGCCCAGCCCAGAAGGTGGGAGATCGGATAGATCGGCATGACTTCCCCGCGCACGACCATCGTCGCGCGGCCGCCGACTTCCTGCACGTGTTGGATCTCGATCGGCAGGATTTCGCGCACCATGGAGAGCGGCACGGCGAAAGGCTGTTCGCCCAGCTGCACGAGCAGCACGGGCAGGATCGCCAGCGTGAGCGGCAGCGAGATGATGAAGGTGGTGCCCTTGCCGACCTGCGACTTGATTTCGATGCTGCCGTTCAACTTCTGGATGTTGGTTCTGACGACGTCCATGCCGACGCCGCGGCCGGAAACGTCGGAGGCGACCTCCTTGGTCGAGAAGCCCGGCAGGAACACGAGATTGAGGCTTTGGCGCTCATCCATCGTGTTGGCTTCCTCGTCGGTGATGAGACCCTTTTCGAGCGCCTTGACGCGCAGCTTCTCGGCGTTCATGCCCTTGCCGTCGTCGGCGACGATCAGCACGATGTGGTCGCCCTCCTGGCGTGCTTCGAGGCGCACCTGGGATTTTTCCGGCTTGCCGGCGGCGCGCCGCTCCTCGGGGCTTTCGACGCCGTGGTCGACGGCGTTCCTGATCAGGTGGATGATCGGATCGGAAAGATCCTCGATCATCGTCTTGTCGATCTCGGTCTCCTCGCCGACGAGCAGCAGTTCGACATCCTTGCCGAGATTGCGGGCCAGGTCGCGCGCGATGCGCGGGTATTTCTGGAACAGCCGGCCGATCGGCTGCATGCGCGTCTTCATCACCGCGTTCTGCAGGTCTGAGACGAGCAGGTCGAGCTGGCTGACGGTCTGGTCGAGCGCGTGCAGCGTTTCGGTGTCGTTGCGACCGTTGATGATGTCGGAGCGCAGCGAGCTCAGGCGGTTCTTGGTCAGCCCGATCTCGCCGGAGAGATTGAGCACCTGGTCGAGGCGCGCGGTGTCGACGCGGATCGAGTTGTCGCGCGTCTTCTCGTCGGCACGGCGCCCGACCAGCGCCGACATGGCGCCGGGCTTGTCCGTGGCACGCCGACCGACGGCGTGCTGGATGACGGCCTCCGGCGTCTGGCCGGCAACCTGGGTATGCATGACCGGTTCGACGGAAGTCGGCGCCGGCGGAACGGCGACCGTCGGGGCGGCAGCGCCGGCGACGGCGCCATAGAGCTTGTCCCAATCCGGGCCGGCAGCAGGCGGCGCAGGCTGAACCGCTGCGGCAGGCGCGGCGACGGTCCGTTGACGGCCAGCCAGCGCGGCTTTCAGGCTGGCGATCAGCCCGGCATCGGCCGGCGGCGGCTGCACGCCGCCTTCGAGGTGGCCGAACATGTCGCGCACCGCCGCGGTGGCGGCAAGAATCACATCCATGATTTCCTTGGTGACCGCCAGTTCGCCGTTTCTGAGCTTGTCGAACAGGTTCTCGGTCAGGTGGCACAGGGTGACCAGTTCCGTGGCATTGAGAAAGCCGGCACCACCCTTGATGGTGTGGAAACCGCGGAAGATGTCGTTGAGCAGGCCTTGGTCGCCGGGACTCTTCTCAAGATCGACGAGCTTGTTGTCCACGCCCGACAGCAGGTCGGTGGCTTCGACGAGGAAGTCCTGCAGCAGGTCTTCCATTCCGGCAAAATCGCTCATCTCTCTTCTCCTAGAAGCCGAGGCTTTCGAGCAGGTCGTCCACCTGTTCCTGGTTGACCAGCACATCGCCGCGGCCATCCGCATTGATCACCGGGCCGTTCATCAGCCCTTCCGGCGCGGCGGCCTTCTTCTCTTCCGGCATGGTTTCGATCAGCACCTGCAGCAGCTGGGTTTCGATGTTGCGCGCCGTATCGACGAGTTTCTTGATGACCTGGCCGGTCAGATCCTGGAAATCCTGCGCCATCATGATCTCGCCAAGCTGGACGCTTACCGTGTCGATCTGGGTCGGCGCGGCCGCGAAGAAGGTTCGCGTATCCGCCGCCAGCGCCTTGAACTCCTCGACGGACAGCTGGTTGGCGAACATTTTCTCCCAGCGCGCCCCCAGGGCGACGACACGCTGCTTGAGGTCCGCCTGCGTCGGCTGGGCGATGTCGCAGGCATTGAGCACCCGCGAGGCCGCCTGCTCGGTCATCCGCGCAATGTATTGCAGACGTTCCTGCGCATCGGGAATCTGGCGCGCCGTGTCTTCCAGCGCCTTGTCGTAACCGAGCTCGCGCAGCGAATCGTGCAGCTTGCGGGTGAGCTGGCCGAGACGGTTGAACACCGCCTCCTGCGTCGCCGTCGCCGTCTCGGCGACCGCCGCGGCGGAAGCCGGGGCAGGATGGGCGACCTGTTCGGCCACGCTGTCGAACAGCGCCTGGAGATCGGGCGAATCGCCCGCCGGGTCGGGCTCGGCCGCCGGCGGCGTCGGCGTGCTGCCGGCGGCGATGCTGTCGAACAGCGCCTGCAGATCGGCGGAATCGCCCGATTCGTCGAACTTGACGGGTTTGTTCATGTCACCACCCGAGCTTTTCGAAGATCTTGGTGAGCTTTTCGTTCAGGGTCGCCGCGGTGAAGGGCTTGACGATGTAGCCCGACGCGCCGGCCTGGGCGGCAGCGATGATGTTTTCCTTCTTCGCCTCGGCGGTGATCATCAGCACCGGCAGGTTCTTGTGGGCGGGATCGGCGCGAATGGTCTGCAGCAGCGTCAGGCCGTCCATGTTGGGCATGTTCCAGTCGGTGACAACGAAGTCGAACCCGCCGCCTTGCAGCTTCTGCCAGGCCACCGCGCCGTCCTCGGCCTCGTCCACGTTCGTGAAGCCCAGCTCCTTGAGGAGGTTCCTGACGATGCGACGCATCGTCGAGAAATCGTCGACGACGAGGAAGCGGATTTTGCTGGGATCGGTTGGCATGAAGCGTTCTCCGGTGAATCTTTCTGTAGACGGTCAGTCGCGCTGCGACTTGAGCAACAGGGGACGCAGCGCGTCAGCGAGCGCCTCGGCGTCGAACTTGGCGACATAGGCATCGACGCTGACGCTCTTGCCCATCGCGCGGTTGGCCTCCGACGACAGCGAAGAATGCATGACGACCGGAATGCCCTCGAAGCGTCTGTCGGACTTGATGTTCTTGGTCAGCACGTAGCCGTCCATCTCCGGCATCTCGGCATCGACGAGGATGACGTTGATCTCCTCGCGCAGGCTGCGCCCGGTCTGCTGGGCGTGGGCCGCCATGCCGGAAAGACGCGTCCAGGCCTCCATGCCGTTTTGCGCATGCTTGTGCTTGACGCCCATCTTTTCGAGCACCTCGATGATCTTCTTGCGCGCCACGGCCGAATCGTCGACGAAGAAGACGTTGTACTCGGCGTCATGCCCGATGTGCTCGATCTGGCCGACCACCGACTCGCCGAAAGTGTTGGCCATGATCTGCTCGACATCGATGATCGACACCAGCCGGCCATTGTCGAGCTCGGTGATCGCGGTGATGTAGGAGTGCGCGGTCCCGCCGGTGACCGATTCGGGCGCACGCACGCGATCCCAATCGACGCGGATGATGCGGTCGACGTCATGGACAAGAAAGCCCAACGTGCGCTTGGAGTACTCGGTGACCATCATCGAGCCGCCGCGTTCGCGCGGCGCGTCGACCAGGTGCATGACACGCGCGAGAGACACGACGGGAATCACGTTGCCGCGCAGGCTGATGAGGCCTTCCACGCCATCGGGCATGTGCGGGGATTTGGTGATCGATGGCGTCTTGCTGACTTCGCGCACCTTGAAGACGTTGATGCCGAAGGTTTCGTTGGTGCCGAGCGAGAACAACAGGATTTCCATGCGGTTCGAGCCGGCCAGCTTGGTGCGGGCATCGACGCTCTCGATCAGCGAACCGCCTGCTTGCGGCTGCCCCGACATCAAGGCTGCAAAATTGCTCATGCGTCGTTCTCCTCAGGCGGCCTGCGCGGTTTGCTCGTCCTTGAGGAGCAACCGGGTCAGGGTTTCGGCCAGGCGTTGCGCCTCGAACTTCGGGACATACTCGTCGACGCCGACCGACTTGCCGAGCTGCTGGTTCGACATCGACGACAGCGAGGAGTGCATCAGCACCGGAATGCCGACGAAGCGCGGATCGGACTTGACGTTCTTGGTCAGGATGTAACCGTCCATCTCCGGCATCTCGACGTCGGTGAGGATCAGCTGCACGAGCTCATTGACCTTGCGACCGGTGGCGTCGGCATAGTTGGCGATCTTCTGCAACTCCTCCCAGGCTTGACGCCCATTCACTGCGGCCAGGCCGCGGATGCCCAGCGCATTGAGGGTCTTCTCGATCTGGCTGCGCGCGACGGAGGAATCGTCGGCATACAGCACGGTGAGCCCCTCCTTGCCGATCGGCTGGATGGCCTGATACACCATGTCCTCGTCGTATTTCGCGGTTTCGGCGAGGATGCGCTCGACGTCGAGCATCATGACGAGGCGGCCGTCCTGCAGCTCGGTCACGGCGGTGACGAGACCGCCGAGGTTGGCGGTGAGCATTTCCGGCGGCACGCGCATCTTCGACCAGTCGAGGCGCAGGATGGTGTCGACCGACTCGACCAGGAAACCCTGCGTGTGGCCGTTGTATTCGGTAACGATCATGATGTCGCGCGGCGTCTCGGTCTGCATGCCGATGAAGTCGGCGAGATCGACCACCGGCACGAGGATGCCGCGCAGGGACACCATGCCCTTGACGGCCGCCGGCATGTCCGGCGCAGCGGTGATCGCGGGCGTCCTCATCACCTCGCGCACCTTGAACACGTTGATGCCGAAGGTTTCCTGGCGCCCGGTGCGCAGATCGGTGCCGAGCGAAAACAGCAGGATTTCGAGCTTGTTGGTACCCGCCAGCTTGGTTCGCGCGTCGATGTTTTTCAGAAGTTCTGACATTGGGCCACCTCTCGGGCGGAGCGGACTTGCGATCTTTGTGGAATTCTATCGGCGCCGCCTTGCCGCACCGACGCCGATAGCGGAAATATTATGCCATTCCTCGCCGTTTCGGGGCGCCGGCCGGCCCGCTGGCGCCTCTGCCGAAAGTTCGAGGTTTGCCTCATTCGGTGCGGTAACCGATGCGGAAGCCGCCCCAATGGCGCCCCTTCACATACACGGGCGCGGAGATGTCGTGCATGATCTCGCCGGTGTCGTGGCGGTAGGTTTGCAGCAGGAAGGGCGCTTCGTGCTCGCCGCAACGCTTGCCCACCGGATCCGAGAAAATCCGTTTGGTGCGGTTGCCGGCGGTGTCCTTCACGGTGTCGCCGGTCAGCGGCTGGGTGTAGCGCCGGTTGTGGGTCGGCACGTAGCCGTTCCTGTCGCAGGCGATCGCATAGGCGATTTCGGCGTTGCCATCAAGCAGCCGCTCCTGGACGACCGGCAACAGCCGGTCGGTGATCTGGTCGAAACGCGTGTGGAATTTTTGCGGCGTGGTACCGGGAATCGGCTGGTAGTTTTCGTCGAAGACATCGTCGAGTTTGAGTTCTCCCCGGTCGATCGCCGTTTCGAAAATCCTGCCGACCTCGGCCGCGGCGGTACGCACGATGTCCGGCATGCGGGCATGCAAGGCCAGCGCGGCATCACCCTTGGCGCCGAGGCGGAAGATCTTGCCGACATCCTCGAGATTGGTCGCCAGATAATCGAGCTGGCGTACTTCTTCCAGCGTGTGCGCCGCGCCCTCGCTGTTTCTGTCGGCCAGCGCCATGATGTTGGTCACCAGTTCGGCCACTTCGTTGGTGCGCGCCGCCTGCGCCTGGGCGGCCCTGGCGATGAGTTCGACCCGCCCGGTGGTCTCGCGCGCGCCGGCGTTGATCTCGGCCAGCGCCTCGGCCGCCTGGCGCGCCAGTTGGGCGCCGTTCCTGGCCTGCTCCGAGCCGTCGCGAATCGTGCCGATGGCATTTTGCGTCTCGCTCTGGATCGCGGTGATCATCGCGGTGATCTCGCCGGTCGCGGCACTGGTGCGCTCGGCCAGTTTCCGCACCTCGTCGGCCACCACCGCAAAGCCGCGGCCCTGCTCGCCGGCGCGCGCCGCCTCGATGGCGGCATTCAGGGCCAGAAGGTTGGTCTGGTCGGCAATCTCACGGATGGTGCGGGCGATGCCGGAAATCGCCTCCGAACGTTCGCCGAGGGTGGCCACCACCTGGGCGGACTGTTCGACCGAACGCGCGATGCGCTCGATCTCGGCCGAAGCCTGTGCGACGATCTGCGCGCCGCGCGCCGAATGTTCCTGCGCCTGCTGGGCGATGCGTGCCGACTCCTGGGCATTGGCGGCGACCTCGCCGATGCCGCCGGCCATCTCGGCGGTGGCCTCGGCAGCCGACTCGGCCGCGGCGTTCTGTTCCTGGGAACCGCGCGCGGTGTTTTCGGCCTCGCGCATCAGTTTTTCCGCCATCGCCGCCACTTGCGTCGCATTGAAGACGATGCGCGTGGTGATGCTGTGAAAAGTAGACAGCAGATCGTTATACGCCGTCGCGGTCGGGGCGATCGGACTGCCCGGCGCGACCTCGACATGCCGCGTCAGATCGCCGTCGCTACGGGTCGCGTCGATGCTTTCGCGCAAGGCTTCGAGCGGCCGGCCCAGATGGGCCTGCGCCAGCAGCCCAGGCAACACGACGACGACCGCGCCCAAGGCCGCATACAAGGCGATGACGCCGATGCCGGGCTCCGCGCCGGCCAGATAGACGCCGCCCACACCGATGCCGGCCACGGCCAGGCCGGCCAGGGCATGAACCAGCCGCGCCTGCAAGGTCACCTTGCTTGTCACTTCTCCCTCCTCCGTCTGCGTTATTGTTTGTACTTCCCCTTTCCCCTCTGGCGGGGGATCAGGTGATCTGGAACAGCTTGCCGAAATTGGCGATGTCGAGCACCTGCTTGACGGCGCCGCGGGCTCCGATTAGGACGACCTCCTTGCCGGCGGCCTTGGCCTTGTCGCGCAGCATCAGGAGCATGCCCAAGGCGGAACTGTCAAGGTAATCGACCTGGTTCAGATCGACCCAGATTTCGCGCGCGGCATCTTTGGTCACCTGCTCCACCGCGTCGCGGAATTCCCGGTGTGCGTTGAAATCGAAGCGTCCCTGCAAGATGATGGCGACGGCTCCATCGCGATTCGTAACGGTGGTCTGCATATGGATTCCCCTTCCCGTAGCGAGTTCTTCTGCCAAAGTATAGCGTGGAATGCCGCCCCGTTCCGCCAGCGCCGACTTTTCAAATCACTGGCGCAGCCGCGCGAGAATCCGCTCGGCAATGCTTCCCAGCGCGACCACCTCGTCGAGGGCGCCGACCAGGGCGGCCTCGCGCGGCATGCCATAGACCACGCAGCTTTCCTGGTCCTGACCGATATTCCAGGCGCCCGCCTTTTTCATCGCCAACATGCCCTGGGCGCCGTCCTTACCCATGCCGGTGAGAATGACGCCGATGGCACTGCGGCCCGCTTCGCGCGCCACCGATTCGAACAGCACATCGACGGCGGGCCGGTGGCGGTTGACCGGCTCGGTTTTCGACAGCTCCGTCACCCATCCGGCGCCGCTTTTCCTGACCCGCAGATGGGAGTGGCCCGGCGCGAGATAGGCGTGGCCGGGCGCGATGCGTTCGCCGCCCTGCGCCTCGACCACCTTCAGCGCGCACAGCCCGTCAAGGCGTCTGGCGAAGGAAGGAGTGAAGGTTTCCGGCATGTGCTGCACCATGACGATGCCCGGCACGGCCGCCGGCAGGCGCGCGAGCACCTCCCGAATCGCCTCGGTGCCGCCGGTCGAGGCGCCGATGGCGATCAGCCGGTCGGCGAGCGCCCGCCCGGACACCTCCGCATCGCTGCGCGGCGCCGCCGGTTGAACGGCGGATGATGGACGACGCAGCCGGGCGTCCTTGGCGGCGCGGATCTTGTCGCAGATCTCGTCGGCGTAAAGCTGCAGCAGCGCCGGGTTTTCCGCCCGCGGCTTGGCGACGAAATCGACCGCGCCGAGCTCAAGTGCGCGCAGGGTGGTTTCCGAACCTTCCGCGGTCAGCGAGGAGATCATGACCACCGGCATCGGTCGCAGCTTCATGAGCCGCTCGAGGAACGCCAGGCCGCTCATGCCGGGCATCTCGACGTCGAGGGTGATCACGTCCGGATTGAGCGCCTTGATCATCTCGCGCGCGGCGGTCGCATCGGGGGCGCTGCCGACGACCTCGAGGTCGGGCGCGCACGACACGATTTCCTGGAGCAGGCGCCGCATCAGCGCGGAATCGTCGACGATGAGAACCTTGATGGACATTGGGGAAACGCTTTCAGAACAGCTCGATCTCGCCGGCGACCGGCGCCTCGGCGAGGCGCGCCGCGTATTCGCGTTCACGGCGAATGAGGGTGTCATTATGCATGCGCACGAGCCTTTTCACCAGCACGCGGCCGCTGTGGGGGAAAAAATACACCTTGCGCGGATGCACGTCGAGGAGATCGCGGGCGGCGATGCGAATGCCTTCCGTCTTGAGGAAGTCGACGACGAATTTCGCATTGCGCTCGCCGACGCGCGAGCTCGACAGCGTTTCCAGCACGCGACCGCCGCCGAACACCTTGGCTTCGAGACGGTCGCGCCGCGCGCCGAGCTTCATCAGGTGGTTGATGAGGATCTCCATCGCATAGGCGCCGTAGCGCGCCGGGGCCGAGACGGCGCCGACTTCGGCGGCATCGGCGAGCATGAAGTGGTTCATGCCGCCCACGCCCGTCTCCGGGTCGCGGAGGCAGGCCGACACGCAGGAGCCGAGCACGGTCACCATCAGCATGTTGGCGGCCGTGACGTAGTATTCGCCCGGCAACACCTTGACGGCCTCGGACGAAAACTTGCGGTCGAAATAGCGATTGCCCGCCAGATGCTCGACGAAACCGACCGCTCCGTTCATGCGCCTCCCACGGCGGCATGCGCCCGGTCGGCACGCTCGTAGACGGTGCGTCCCAGCGGACGGAAAAGATCGGCGGCATGGAAGAAACTTTCCGAGTGGCCGGCATAGAGCAGGCCATCCGGCTGGAGCAGGGGAACAAATTTCCTGAGAATCCCGTACTGCGTCTGCTTGTCGAAGTAGATCATCACGTTGCGACAGAAGATCGCGTCGAGCGGCCCCTTGACCTGCAGCCACTGGGCGTCGAGCAGATTGACGCGGGCGTAGCCGATCAGTTCTTGCAACTCTTGGCGCACGCGCACCTGGCCGGACTGGACGCCCGTTCCCTTGAGGAAGAACTTCTGCAGGCGCTCGGCATCGAGCCGGGCGACGCGCTCGATCGGATACACGCCCTGCTGCGCCGTGCGCAGCACGTTGGTGTCGATGTCGCTGGCGAAGATCTGCACCGGCGGCGTCAGACTGCCGAAGGTCTCGCAGGCGGCGATGGCCAGCGAATAGGCTTCCTCGCCGGTCGAGGCCGCTGAGCACCAGATGCGGAACGGTCGGCGCGCGGTTTCCGCAATCTGCTTCTTGAGGATGTCGAAGTGATGGCTCTCGCGGAAAAACGAGGTCAGGTTCGTCGTCAGCGAATTGACGAAGGTCTCCCATTCGCGCTCGTCCCCTTTTTCAAGGCGGGCGATGTATTCCTCGAAGGTCGCGAGCCCCAGCGCGCGCAGGCGCCGTGCCAGGCGCGCATACACCATGTCCTGCTTGATCGGCGCCAGCGAAATCCCGGCATGCTTGTAGATCAGCTGCCGGATGCGCTCGAAGTCCGCGCCGGTGAAATGAAACTCGCGCGCCAACGGCAGGGGCGGCAAGGCGGGAGCGCCGCCGCCCGCCGTCCCGCCAGCGCCGACTTTCGGCGCCGGGCTGGGGGGACGCAAGGGCGGTTTCATCAGAACTCCTCCCACTCCTCGTGTTCCCCTGTCAGGCAGGGCGGAGGAATCTGCCGCAGCCGCTCGCGACCGCCGGATGCGGCGCCGCCCTCGCCCGGCAGGCGTCGCGGCGTGGCGTCGCGCAGCGCCGGGCCAGGCAGGTTCGTTGCGCTGCTCTTGTCGGCCAGCTTGAAGATGCCGACCGCCTGCACGAGGCCAGCCACCTGTTCCTCGAGCGATTCGGCGGCGGCGGCGGCCTCCTCGACGAGCGCCGCGTTTTGCTGCGTCACTTCGTCCATCTGCGTGACGGCCTGGGTCACCTGCTCGATGCCGCTCGCCTGCTCGCGGCTCGCGTTGGCGATGTCGGTGACGTAGCTGGCCACCTTCCGGAAGCTGCTGACCACCTCGTCCATCGTGCTGCCCGCCGCATTCACCAGCTCGACGCCGCCTTCGACCTTGTCCGCCGACTCGGCGATCAGCGTCTTGATCTCCTTGGCCGCCGTCGCGGAACGCTGCGCGAGATTGCGCACCTCGGTGGCCACCACCGCAAAGCCGCGCCCCTGCTCACCCGCCCGCGCCGCCTCGACCGCCGCGTTCAGGGCGAGGATGTTGGTCTGGAAGGCAATGCTGTCGATCACGCCGATGATGTCGGCGATCTTCTGCGAACTGGCCTGGATGCCCTTCATGGTGCTGACGACCTGCTTGACCATCTGACCGCCGCGGGAGGCCGCGTCGTTCGAGGCCATCGCCAGCTCGTTGGCCTGACGCGCGCTTTCGGCGTTCTGACGCACCGTGGCGTTGAGCTCCTCCATCGAGCTCGCCGTCTCCTCGAGTCTCGATGCCTGCTCCTCGGTGCGCGCCGAAAGATCCTGGTTGCCGGTCGCGATTTCCTTCGCCGCGGTATTGATCGTCTCGGTGGCGTCCTTGATGGCGCCGACCACCTCGCGCAGGCGCGCCACGGTGGTGTTGGTGTCGTCGCGCAACTGGCCGAAGGTGCCCTTGAAGTTGCCGGACACCGTCTGCGTCAGATCGCCGCGCGCCAGGGCGTTGAGCACGTCGGCCACCGCCGCCAGCCCCGCCGAAGCCGTGTCGAGCAGCTGGTTGAGGCCGACGGCAAGGTTGCGGAAGAAGCCTTCCTTGCCGTCGAGGGCGAGGCGGCGCGTGAAATCGCCCTCGGTCGCCCCATGGACGATGGTCTCGATTTCGCGCTCGACGGCCACTTCGGCGGTGCGGTCGAGCCATTCGGCCACCGAGCCGAGGCGCTCGCCCTGTTCATTGAAAACCGGGTTCACCGTCACGGTCAGGTGGCGCGCACCGATGACCAGATTCGCCGCGTGGCGCTCGCGGAACTCGGCAAGCAGGCGCGCCTGGTGTGCCGGGTTCTTGTGGAAGGCGTCGATGTTCGTGCCGACCAGGCGATCGGCATCGAAATCCGGGATCTGCTGGCGAATGTCGGCCTCGGCGGCTTTGAGAATCGCCCGTACCGAGCGGTTGGTGTAGATGATGTTGCGCGCCGGATCGGCGATCATCACGCCGGTGCTGACGTTGTCGAGGGCGATCTTGATGCGCGTCATCTCGTCGGCGACGCGCTTGGATTCGGCGACCTCGAAGCCCATGCGCGTCTGCATCTCCTGCAGCGCCTGGTTGAGGCGGCCCAGCTCGTCGTCCCTGGCAATGTCGATGGCGTTGCTGTAATTGCCCTGCGCGATGTTGCGGAAGGTGGCGATGGCCGCCTCGATGGGCCGGCGGATGTCGCGGATCATGCGCACCGAAGCGACGGCGCCGATCGCCAGCAGCGCGACGAATGCTAGCGTCATTGCCAGTATCATGGCAGCGTAGCGGTCGTGCGCGCGGCTCATGTCGCGGCGCGCCTGCTCGCCGTGATACCTGAAGAGCGCGTCGGCCTTCCCGACCGCCGCCGCGTAAGCCGGGTTGACTTTCTGCAACAGGATCAGGTTGGCGCCGTAGAAGTCGCCGTCCAGCCCGGCCTGGCGCGCCGGCAGCAGGGCGTCCTGCACGAAGGTACGGCGCGCCGCGGCGTAGGCCTCGGCGAGCCGGCGGTGTTCGTCATCAATGATCGACTTTTGGTATTCCTCCCACAGCGCGTCGATTTCCTCCTCGTTGCGGATCACGGCGTCGGTATGCAGACTGAGCGGATGGTCGTGCAGTTGGATGAAGGGACTGTCCGGACTGTGTTGCAGGATCAGCAGGATCTGGGCGCGGTTCTCGGCCATCAGCCTGCCGATGCGACCGATGAGGCGCACCGGTTCGAAGCGCTGCTCGTAGAGCGCATCGATGTTGTCGTTGGTGCGCGATAGCGCATAGAGGGCATAGACCATCACGGCGAGCATGATCGCGCTGAGCGCGCCGAGGATCAGCCCCATGCGCCCGGCGAGGTTGAGGCCGGCCAGCCAGCCGTCCCCGCCGGCGACCGCGCGACCGTAGCGCAGACGCAGCTTGCCCTGCTTCTTCTCGCGGAAGCAGCGATACAGCGCATCGGCTTCCGCGACCCCCGCCGGATCGACGCGGCGGCACACCGACAGGTAGCCCGCGACCCGCCCGGCTTCCCAGATCGGCGTGGCGTTGGCCAGCACCCAGTAGTAGTCGCCGTTCTTGCAGCGGTTCTTGACGTAGCCGGTCCAGGGCCGCCCTTCCTTGAGCGTGCGCCACAAGTCTTCGAAGGCTTCCGGCGGCATGTCGGGATGGCGCACGATGTTGTGCGACTCGCCGATCAGTTCGCGTTCGCTGAAACCGCTCACCTCGACGAAATCGCGGTTCACGTAGGTGATGCGCCCCTCGAGATCGGTTTTCGAAACGATCAGGGTGTCGTCCTTGAGCACGAACTCCTTGTCGGTCACGGGCAGGTTGGTACGCATGATTCGTCTCCTGTGGGATGCTTCAGGCTGCGGCGTCGGCGGCCTCGTCGACGAGCGCCATCTCGCTCGACAACATGAGACGGTGGATATCGACGACGATCAGCATGCGGGAATCGAGGGTGCCGAGCCCCTCGATGTAGCGGGTGTCGACGCTGGCCGAGAAATCGGGCGCCGGCCGGATCTGTTCGGCGTTCAGGGTCGCCACGTCCGAGACGCCATCGACGACGATGCCGACGATGCGCTTGCCGAGCGACAGCACGATGACGACCGTGAAGGGCGTGTATTCGGCCTTGCCGACGCCGAACTTGATGCGCAGGTCGATGATCGGCACGATGACGCCGCGCAGGTTGATGACGCCCTTGATGAAAGGCGGCATGTTGGCAATCGCGGTGGGCGGCTCGTAGCCGCGGATCTCCTGCACCTTGAGGATGTCGATGGCGTACTCCTCGGCGCCGAGCGTGAAGGTGAGGAATTCCCGGCCGGGCAGCGGGCTGCCGAGGGCGCCGGGCGGCGAAACGGCGGTATCAGGCATGGGCGGTCTCCTTGGCGAGGGCGGGGCGGGCGGAGGCGCGCCGCCCCAGTTCGGCCAGCATCGGCACATCGAGGATCAGGGCGACGCGCCCGTCGCCCATGATGGTGGCGCCGGCGATGCCGGGCACCTTGCGGAAATTCGCTTCGAGGCTCTTGATGACGACCTGCTGCTGGCCGAGCATTGCATCGACGCACAGGGCCACCTGCATGCCGTTGGCCTCGACGACGATCAGGATGCCGGGCGCCACGGGAACGCTTCCCGGCAGGCGGAAAATCTCGTGCAGCACGACCACGGGCAGGTAGGCGTCGCGCAGGCGCACCAGCCGCTCCACGCCGGAAATGCTCTTCATCATGCCCGGCTCGATTTCCGCCGACTCGATCACATAGCCGAGCGGCAGGATGTAGGCGGCCCCGCCCACCGCCACCGTCATGCCGTCGAGGATGGCGAGCGTGAGCGGCAGGCGCACGGTGATGCGCGTGCCGCGACCGGCCGTCGAGTCGATCTCGACCCGGCCGCCCAGCGCGTCGATGTTGCGCCGCACGACATCCATGCCGACGCCGCGCCCGGAAACCTCGGTCACCTGCTCCGCCGTCGAGAAGCCGGCCTCGAAGACGAGCTGGAACACCTCCTGATCGCTCATCTCGTCATGCACGGCGAGGCCGCGTTCTTTCGCCTTGGCGAGGATGCGCCCGCGGTTCAGTCCGGCGCCGTCGTCCTCGACCTCGATGACGACGTTGCCGCCCTGGTGGTAGGCCCGCAACTCGATGCGACCGGCGGCGGGCTTGCCGAGGGCCCGGCGCGTTTCCGGCATCTCGATACCGTGATCGATGCTGTTCCTGACCAGATGCGTGAGCGGATCGGCGATGCTTTCGATCAGTCCCTTGTCGAGCTCGGTGTCCTCGCCGGAAAGCTTCAGCTCGACCTGCTTGTCGAGCGCGTGCGAGAGATCGCGCACGACGCGCGGGAAACGCGCGAAGACGACAGACATCGGCAGCATGCGGATCGACATCACCGCTTCCTGCAAGTCGCGCGTATTGCGCTCGAGCTGCGCGAGACCGTTGTGCAGGCGCTCGAACACGACGGGATCGATCTGCCGCGCCGACTGGGCGAGCATCGCCTGGGTAATCACCAGTTCGCCGACCAGGTTGATGAGCTGATCGACCTTGTCCACGCCGACGCGGATCGAGGCTTCGGCGCCAGGTCTGGCCGTCGCAGCCGGCTTGGGGGCGACCGCCGGCGCGGGCGCCGGGGCGGGCGCCGCCGGCAGGGGTTCGAAAAACCCGTAGGTCGCATCGTCAGCCGGCATGGGCGGCGCCGGCAGAGGCTCGAAAAACCCGAAACCGTCGTCGCCCGATGCGCCCGCTTCACCCCGCACCGGCTCGATGCGGATGCTGTCGCGCGCGGCGATGAATTCGAGCATGCCGCGCACCTCATCGAGATCATGCGCCCGGGAAAGGCGAATGTGCCAAACGCCGTCGGGATTTGCCGGACGGGCGACGATCGTCGGCGTGCCGAAATGTCCGAGTTCCTCCAGCAGGATTTCGACCGCATCGACGTTGCCATCGGCGCCGTTGTCGAGCGTGAAGCGCAGGTCGCAGTCCTCGGCCGGCGGTGCGGCGGCCGCCGCGACGAAAGTCGGCGCTGGCGGAACGGCGGCCGCAGCCGGCAGGGCGTCCGCCAGTTCGCGCAAACGCCGGCAGATCTCCGCTGCGGCGTCCGGATCGGCGATTGCCTCGCCGCGATGCGCCGCCAGGAGGGTCTTCAGCACGTCGCCGGCGGCGAGGAAGACGTCGATCATCGGCTCGGTGGTGCGGAGTTCGCCCTTGCGGATGCGGTCCAGCAGGTTTTCGAGCAGATGGGTGATTTCGGCAAGGTCGGAAAAGCCGAACGTGCCGGCCGAGCCCTTGATCGAATGGGCCGCCCGAAAGATGGCATTGAGCTGCTCGGCGTCGGGCGCGTCCAGATCGAGCGTCAGCAGCAGGTTTTCCATGGTCGCCAGATGCTCCGCGGTCTCCTCGAAGAAGACCCGGTGGAACTGGCTCATATCGATGGCCACGCTTTTCCTTCCCGCTTCCGCCGGCGCGCGCCGGGCATCAGCCGATGACCTTCCTGACGACCTCGATGAGCTTTTGCGGATCGAATGGCTTGACCAGCCAGCCGGTGACGTCGGCGGCGCGGCCCTGCTGCTTCATGGCGTCCGACGATTCGGTGGTGAGCATCAGGATCGGCACGCTCTTGTACTGCGGCATTTCGCGCAGCGTGCGGATCAGGGTGAGGCCGTCCATGTGCGGCATGTTCTGGTCGGTGAGGATCAGGTCGAAGTTTCTCGTCCTGGCCTTGTCGATGCCGTCCTGGCCATCGGCCGCGTCGACCACCTCGTAGCCGGCGCTTTTCAGGGTGAAGCCCACCATCTGGCGGATGGAGGCGGAATCGTCGATGGCGAGAATGGTCTTGCCCATGGATCGTCTTGCTCCTGTCTGGCTGTAGGTTGCGCACCCTAACGCGCCGCCGGCGTCGCGCCCGGCAACACGCCTGCGTTTTCGAGCTGTTCTGCGTCGGAAAGCTCGGCGACCGGCTCCTTGCCGTCGTTGAGCACCGACTCCTCGGTTTCCTTGTTCATCACCACGATACTGATGCGCCGGTTGATCGGGTTGAACGGTTGCGCCTTGTCGAACAATACCGTGTCCGCAAAGCCGACCACGCGCATGATCTTGCGCTCCTGCAGGCCACCGGCGATCAGCTCGCGGCGCGCAGCATTGGCGCGGTTGGTCGACAGCTCCCAGTTGCCGAATCCGCGGTCGCCGCCGGCGTAGGGCATCGCGTCGGTGTGGCCGGCCAGCGAAATGCGGTTCTCGACCTTGTTCAGCAAGGGCCCGATCTCGCGCAGGATGACGCGCGCATAGGGACGCAACTCGGAACTGGCCATGTCGAACATCGGCCGGTTCTGCTCGTCGACGATCTGGATGCGCAGGCCTTCACTGGTGATGTCGAGCAGAAGCTGGCTCTTGAACTGCAGGAGCGCCGGCGTCGATTCGATCAGCGCTTCGATCTCGGCCTTCAGGGCTTCGAGGCGCTCGCGCTCGCGGCGCTTGAATTCCTCCTTCATTTCCTTGGGAGAAATCTTCCGCACCTCCGCGCCGCGCTTGACCTGGCCATGCGCGCGGGTGAGATCCTCGCCGCCGCCCTGAATGATCGAGGAAGCGTGGCCCGCTCCCGATTCGCCGAACAGCGCGACGATGAGCGGCGTCTGGAAGTGCTCGGCGATGCCCTTCAGATCGCCCTTGGTGGTGGAACCCAAGAGCCACATCAGCAGGAAGAAGGCCATCATCGCCGTGACGAAGTCGGCGTAGGCGATCTTCCAGGCGCCGCCATGACCGCCGGCGCCCCCCTTCTTGATCTTCTTGATTACGATGGGTTGCTGGCTGTCGTCGCTCACTTCATTTGCCCTTGCGCGCCTTGATGTCTTTTTCGAGTTCGATGAAGGTCGGGCGGTCGGCCGAGAACAGCACCTTGCGACCGAATTCGACGGCCACCTGCGGCGCATAGCCGTTCATGCTCGCCAGGAGAACGACCTTGATGCACTGGTAGATCTTGCTGCCTTCCTCGGCCTTCTGGTTGAGGCGGTTGGCGATCGGCTCGACGAAGCCGTAGGCGAGCAGGATGCCGAGGAAGGTGCCGACCAGCGCGCCGCCGATCATCTTGCCGAGCACGGCCGGCGGCTCGCCCACCGAGCCCATGACGTTGACCACGCCCATCACCGCCACGACGATGCCGAAGGCAGGAATCGCACCGGCGGTAGTCTGCACCATGTGGGCGGGGAAATGGGCCTCGGCATGGTGGGTTTCGATCTCCATGTCCATCAGGTTCTCGATCTCGAAGGCGTTGAGGTTGCCGCCCACCATCATGCGCAGATAGTCGCAGATGAACTCCATGACGTGATGGTCGGCGGCAATGTTCGGATATTTCGAGAAAATCGGACTCGCCTCGGGATTCTCGACGTCGTTCTCGATCGACATCAGGCCTTCCTTGCGCACCTTCGAGAGAACCTCGAAGAGCATCGCCAGCAAGTCCATGTAGATTGCCTTGTTGAGTTTGTCGCCCTTGAGGACTTCGGGAATCGCGCCAAGGATGGCCTTGAGCGAGCGGGGGCCGTTCGAACCGACCAGATAGCCGATGGTGAGACCGAAAATGGCGACATACTCGAGCGGCACCCAGAGCGCCCCGAGGCTGCCGTGCATGGCATAGGTGCCGATCGAGGACAGCAGGACGATGACGTAGGCCAGAATCAGAGACATGCAGCAACCCCGTGGTCGAAATCAGGCGCAATCATAGCGGCAAACGCCCGCTGCCGCATGGCGGCGCGATGTGCCGAAAAGAAGAAAAAGGCCGCCCGGCCCGAACGGGCGGGGCGGCCGAAGATACGACCGGGAAAGGCGAACTACGCCGCGGCGGCGACCTCGGCGGCGCGGCGCGTCTTGCCGGCGCGCGCCGGCATGTGACACAGGCCGCAGACGTAGTCCTTCTTCGGATCGTGGGCGTGGGCGACGAACTCGCCCCCGCAGGTCTTGCAGCGCGTCATCTGCAGCATGCCGGCGTCGAAAAAGCGCACCATCGTCCAGGCGCGCGTCAGCGACAGCACTTCTTCCATGCCGGAGCGGTCAATCTGCCCCTTGTAGAGGCGATAGGCCTTGATGATGCGCTCCAGGCCCGACAACTGGGTATGGCGCTCAAGGAAGTTGAAGTAGGCCATGAACAGGGAGGCATGCACGTTCGGCTGCCAGGTCATGAACCAGTCGGTCGAGAACGGCAGCATGCCCTTCGGGGGAGAAACGCCGCGCACCTCCTTGTAGAGCTTGAGCAGGCGCTCGCGCGACAGGTTGGTTTCCGCCTCGAGGAGTTGCAGGCGGGCGCCCAGCTCGATGAGTTCGACGGCAAGACGGATATCTCTCGCTTCCGAGATCACGGATTTGTTTCGCATGGAGCCTCCCGCGGTCAGGCGACGGATTCGACCGGCTTGCCGGCGGCGAGGATCGCGGCATGGATGTGCCCGACGCCGCGTTCGCGCTCGTGATTGGCCAACAGATCGATCAGCAGCGTATCGTCGAAGCGGAAGTTCATCAGCAGCATGTCGGAACTGGCCATCTTCAGCACCTGCCCGGGGGTCAGGGTTTCCAGGATGTCGGCAATCTCCTCGCTGATGCCCAGACGGAACACGGCCGCTTCCCGGTCGGAACGGATCATGTTCTGCGCGAGCATCAGATAGGCAAGATTGACCTCCTTGATGTCATTGTAGGTGTCGGTCGCTTTCATCTTTCCTCTCCTTGCGTTGCCGCCAATCCCGGACAAGCGTTTCGGCATGCCCGTCTGGCAGTGATGGCATTTTCGGAAGATTCCGGCAAGAAGAAAATCAACGGAAAGACCATCCTTTTGTAAGAAATGGATGGCTTCATCTTGTAAGAAAAAACCTTACAAAATCTTCCTTATATTATGTTTTTAATTATTATTTTCTGGTAACTCCGGCGTCGAAACACCGTTGAGCGCTCGCCACGGCATTCCTGCCGCCCTGTTTTGCAAGGTAAACGCCCTCGTCGGCCCGTTTGATCAGTGCGTCGATGTCGCCCATGCCTTCCTCGCGCGCCGCCACCCCGATGCTGACGCTGCCCTTCAGCGCCAGCGTGCCGGCGCCGCAGGGCATCTCGGCCACCGCACGGCAGACGCGCTCGCCGCAGGACAGCGCAGCGTCGAGATCGGTTTCCGGCGAGATGACGAGGAACTCGCCGCCGCCGGTGCGGCACACCACGTCCTGGGCGCGCACGCCGCCCTTGATCGCACGGGCCACCTGCTTGAGTACCAGATCGCCGATGTCGTGACCATGGTTGTCGTTGATCGTTTTGAAGTTGTCGACATCGATCACCATGCAGGCGAGCGGGCGCCGGCTGCGGTTGGCCGCCTGCCATTCCTGCTGGAAGCGCTCGATGGCGAAGCGCCGGTTCGGCAGGCCCGTCAGCACGTCGGTGAGCGCCGCTTCCTGCAGGCGCCGGTTGGTGACGGCCAGTTCCGCCGCGAAGCGGCGGATGTCCTCGCGATCGCGCTCGATCTCCTGCTGGAGCATGACGACACGCTGGCCGGCGCGCAGGCGCGCGCCGAGCACGCGGGCATTGAGTGGCTTGCTGAGAAAATCGTCCGCGCCGGCATCGAAGGCCTCGACCAGTCTGTCCTCGGTTTCCAGCGCGGTCAGGATCAGGACGTAGATGGCGCGACCCTGCTTGGTCTTGCGCAATTCGCGGATCAGTTCGATGCCGTCCATGGCGGGCATCATCCAGTCGGTGACGAGAATCTGCGGGCGCACCTCGAGCGCCTTTTCGAAGGCCTCCTGGCCATTCACCGCCTCGAAAACCTCGTAATCTCCCTGCGCCAGCAGGGCACGCAGAAGCTGACGCATGCTGCGGTCGTCGTCGGCGATCAGCACGCGCAACGGCTCAGCGCCGCCGCCGGCGCTGGGCATGCCTTCGGACGACAGATCGGGCGCAGCCGGCGGCTGCGACAGCTCCTCGAAAGGCGGCACCTGCCGGGCGTCGATCTTCAACTGCTCCGCCCATTGTCGCCACTCGCCGACCACGCGGTCGCACAGCGCAAGCAACCCATCGCTTTCCAGCGACAGCTTGCTGCCCAACCGGAACAACCGCGCCATCAGCGCGCGGCGGCCCGTTTCGTCGGCGATGCAGATGTCGGCAATCTGGCGCGCCAGCGCCAGCGACCAGGTAATGCGGTAAGGACGGGAATCCTCCGGGAAAGGTGCGCCGTCGGCATCCTCGTGCAGGAAGACGGGATCGACGAACATGCGCGGCAGGCCCCAGTCTTCGAGCATCGCTGCCGTGAGCTCGGCGTGCGTCATCGCGAAGCTCGACTGTTCCAGGGCCGCCAGGGGCCGGCGTTCTCCGGCTTTCAGGCTGTCGAGCACACGCGCATATTCTTCCGGGAAGACGGTAGCCAGCGAAAGCTCGCCGATGCGCGCCAGCAGGCCGATGCTGAAGGCTTCCTCCGGCGGCGCGGCGCGCGTCTCGCGCGCGATGGCCTGCATGGCCACCGCCATCGCCAGCGAATGCGACCAGAAGCGACGATAATCGAAACTCGCGCACTTGCCGGCACCGTGGCTCGAGATGAGACAAAAGCTCAGCGCCAGATAGCGCACGGTGGCGATGCCGAGCAGGACGAGCGCATCCTGCACCGCAGCCACCGACCGATGGGCGCCCGCCTGCGAGGAATTCGCCGCCTTGATGAGGCGCCCGACCAGCGCCGGGTCGGTCTGCACGACGCGGGCGAGCTCGGCCACCGAGACATCCTCCTTGCGCGTGAGCCGCATCACCGCGAGTGCCGCCCCCTTCGGCGAAGGCAGGTCGCCGAGCGCTTTCAGCTCTTCGAGCTTCCTGTGACGATGGCTTTCGACGGGGATGGACATGAGGAAACGACGTGCATCGGAACGCCTTATATCATCCCCGCCGGATTTTGTCTCTGATCCCGCACACCCGCCCCACGCGACAGGCTGCTCGCCGGCGGCCGGCGCCCCGCCTCGGCTAAGGAAACGCTGAAGAAAGCAGCGAGCGGGATGAAGCGCAAGGCGCACGGAGCGCAGCGACCGAGACATAACAATGAGTTAGGCGAGGAAGCGAGCACCGCGCAACGCAGCGATTCGCCCGCGCAGCAATTTATTCAGCGTTTCCCTAACGTTCATGATGCGGGGACAACGCCCCGCATCATGAACACCCGCCCCCCTCTCGGGGGGGCTTTTGTGCTCGCTGTGCTCGATATCACGGGCGGCTTCGTGGGACGGTCGGCGCGGATTGCGCCTTCCGGCGCGTGCCGCTTGGCGGGCAGGGAGACCCCGCCCGGTCGCTGCCGCGTCTTTCACGCTAACGCCGCATCGCCGACCTCGGGCCGCCCACGGCCAATGGAACGCGGACGATCGTGGTCGGCACGTCATCGTCCTGGCCGTTGTCTCGTTTGACGGGCGCTTTCTGATATTCTTCCCCGCATGGCAACGACAGCTTTCGACACCCTCAAATTCGCGGCAATGATGCTAGGGTTGCCCGCATGAACTTCGCGCCGCTCGCCGCCGACTGGAAAACCGCTTACCACGACATCGTGGCGGCCCTGCCCAAGGCCGCGCGTGATGCCTACGGCGAACGGCTCAAGGCGCTGGTGCTGTTCGGATCGGTCGCGCGCGGTACGCAACGGCCGGATTCCGATATCGATCTGCTGCTCGTCGCCAATCCCCTGCCGGATCGGCGCATGGCACGCATCATCGAATTCGAGGCCCTGGAAGAGGCGATGCGTCCGCACAGCGAAGCCGCCAGCGCCAAAGGCGTGCATGCCGAGTTCTCCCCCCTGATCAGGACGCCCGCCGAACTCGAGGCCGGCAGCTTCGCCTTTCTCGACATACCGGTCGAGGGCCGCTTTCTTTTCGATCCGGAAGGCATCGCGCGCGACTATTTTTCGCGCCTGGCCCGACGTCTCCACGCGCAAGGCGCCGAGCGCCGATTCATCGACGGTTCGCCCTACTGGATCCTGAAACCGTCGGCCAAGCCCGGCGAACCCATTCCGATCTAGTCGGCATGACCACCGACGAACTCGCCCACGACTATTTTCGCCGCGCTCAGGTACGGCGTCGCGTTCTCGATCTGCTGTTCGAGGCGGGCGAATACGCAGACGTGGTGCGCGAGGCGCAGGAGCTGGTCGAACTGGCGCTCAAGGGCATGTTGCGCTGGGCAGGCATCGACCCGCCGCGCTGGCACGATGTCGGCGCCGTGCTGGAAAGCCAGCGCGAACGCCTCCCCGAAGCAGTACGTCCCGCGCTCGCCACCCTCGTCAAGGCATCCTCCCGACTGCGCAAGGAACGGGAAATGGCCTTTTACGGGGAAATTGACCTCATCCCCGGCAAAAGTTACGACCGTGAGCAGGCGCTGGCGGCGATGGCGTCTGCCGACCACGTCATCGCGGCGCTGCCCCATTTTCTCGCTCCCGCCCTCAAGTAGGCGACGAGGCGGCCGTTATTCGACGAAATGCCTCGTTCACACGCTGCCAAGCTTCCCGCATGATGCCCGCCAACAGAACAATCGCCCCCGCCCGCGGCTTTACGCTCCTCGAACTGGCGGTCGTCATCGCCGTCATCACCGTCCTCGCGGCGGTTCTCCTGTCGCGCCTCGTCGGGATCCAAGGCGATGCGCGCATCGCCAAGGCGCGCATGATTCACGGCTCGCTCCATTCCGCCGCCCTGCTCGCCCACTGGCGCTGCGAACTGGATCTGGCCGCCGGCGCGCCCGCCTTGTCGGCGGCGAACTGCCGGGCCAACCCGCCGCGCGTGGATATGGGCGGCAGGGCCGTCGAAATCGTCAACCGCTACCCGGCCGCCACGGTCGATGGCATCCTCGCCGCCGCCAACATCGATCCCGCCGCCGCCAACGTGCTCACCGGCGGCGCCGGTTGCCCGCCCGGCGCGCTCTGCCTCGACATCGTCGGCGGCACGGCGCCCAACTGCCGCGTCACCTATCGGCCCGCCGCCCACGGCGCCCCCGCGCCCGCCGCACCGCTCATCTCGGTGGAGACATCCGGCTGCTGACGATTTCTGCTATACTGGGCGCAGGGGGTGTTCCCTCTTCGCTTCTCCCTTTCTTTCACCCACCTTACGGAGGAAACCATGAAGACCATGCATGCACAACAAGGCTTCACCCTGATCGAACTCGTCGTCGTCATCGTCATCCTCGGCATTCTGTCGGCGGTGGCGCTGCCGAGGATGACCAACATCAGCGATGACGCTGCCAATGCGGCGGCGACTGGGGTGGCCGCGACACTCTCTTCCGCCACCGCCATAAACTATGGGGCCAGGATGGCCGGAAACACGTCGGCCATCGCGCTAAACGCTGCGAACGTCTGTCTCCCGGGGCAACTTCAGCAGTTCTTGAGCGGTGGTTCGACGACCTTGGTTGCGACCGCCCCGGCGAACCCCACCAGCAGCCAGTTTGTCGTTGGCGGTACGGGCAACTGCACGGCCGCTACCGGCAACACGAGCGTGACCTGCACCATCAGGGCTGCCAGGGGCGGGACCGGGCTGGTCACATATAACGCGACCATAATGTGCGCACGGTAAAACGGGGGCATACCCCGATTTCTGCCGCTGCCAGAAGTCGGCGCACACCGCGTTTGCCATCGAGCGGCGGCCCGGAGCAATCCGGGCCGTCGTCGTTTGACGGATGGTTTCTGATATTCTTCGCGCATGGCTTCCATCACATTCGACACCCTGAAATTTGCCGACCGTCTGAAAGAGGCCGGGGTTCCGCCCGCTCAGGCGGAAGCAGAGGCGCGCGCGCTGGCGGAGGCTCTTTCCGCATCGGATATTGCGACTAAAGCCGACTTGATCGAACTGAAGATGGACGTCATCAAGTGGATGGTCGGCTTGGCGCTTGCACAGATTGGCCTGTTGATCGGCATACTCGTCAAACTGCTCTGAGCCGGAAAAGTCGGCGCTGGCAGGACGGCGGCCCGGCAGCGTCCGGGCCGTTGCATTTCAGGCGAGTTCCAATCGCCTCTCGATTCTGTCTATGCGTTTCATTGCGGCGTCCAATCTGATGCTCAAACTGGCGTCGGTTGCTTCGCCGTGTGCAATTTCGCTTTTGATGCTGGCCGAGGCGATTTCGAGTTGTCCGAGGCGCATTATCACTTCGTCAAGTTTCGCTTCGATTCGATCTTGTCCTGCTTGAAATCTTTTCAGGTGCTCGAGAACCAGGTTATCGACTTGTTCGCTCATGGTGGAGTCTCCTTCCGTTCACTTTAGCAAATCCCACGTGAGGGCACCTCGAAAAACCGTCGCGAGCGGCCCGGCAGCGTCCGGGCCGTTTTCTGTTCCCGACAGCGGGCTTTTTCAGGCCTTGAGCAGTTCCGCACGGTCGCCGAGCCAGCGGGCCAGGTGGCGTTGCGCGTGCTCCGGCCAGCGGGCGAGCATGTCTTCTGCCGCCGCGCGCGCCATTTCGACCAGTTCGCCGTCCTCCAGATCGGCAAAGCGCAAGAGCGGCAGGCCGCTTTGCCGCGCGCCGACGAATTCACCGGGGCCGCGCAAATGCAGGTCCTGTCGGGCGATCTCGAAGCCGTCGCTGTTTTCGTAGATGATCCTCAGGCGTTGCCGCGCGGTCTCCGACAGCGGTTGGGCGTAAAGCAGGATACAGGCCGACTCTGCCGCGCCGCGACCGACCCGGCCGCGCAGCTGATGCAACTGCGCGAGCCCAAAACGCTCGGCGTGCTCGATCACCATCAGGCTGGCGTTGGGCACGTCGACGCCGACCTCGATGACGGTGGTCGCCACCAGGAGCTGGATTTCGTTCGCCGCGAAGGCCGCCATCGTCGCGGCTTTCTCCTCCGGTTTGAGCCGGCCATGCACGAGCCCGATGGAAAGCTCTGGCAATTCGGCGCTCAGGTGGGCAAGCGTCTCTTCCGCCGTCTTCAGCTGCTGCGCCTCGGATTCCTCGATCAGCGGACACACCCAGTAGACCTGTCGCCCGGCCCGGCATAGCACGCGCACCTTGTCGACGATCTCGTGGCGGCGCGCTTCACCCACCAGTTTGGTCACCACCGGCGTGCGACCGGGCGGCAACTCGTCGATCACCGAGACATCCAGGTCCGCGTAGTAGCTCATCGCCAGCGTACGCGGAATCGGCGTCGCCGACATGGCGAGCTGGTGGGCGTGCACACCTTTTTGCTTGAGCGCGAGACGCTGTCGCACCCCGAAGCGATGCTGTTCATCGACGATGGCAAGCCCCAGGCGCGCGAATTCGACGCTTTCCTCGATCAGGGCGTGAGTGCCCACGATCATCGCCGTCTCGCCAGCGCCGACTTTTGCGCGGACGGCCTGTTTTTCCCTTTTCTTCATGCTGCCCGACAGCCAGGCAACCTCCCGTCCCAGCGGGGCGAGCCAGGCGGAAAGCTTGCGCCAATGCTGCTCGGCGAGAATTTCGGTGGGCGCCATCAGCGCGGCCTGATGGCCGGATTCGACCGCCTGCAGCATCGCCAGCGCGGCGATCACCGTCTTGCCGCTGCCGACATCTCCTTGCAGCAGGCGTTGCATCGGATGAGGCTGGGCGAGATCGGCGGCGATCTCGGCCCAGACGCGCCGCTGAGCGCCGGTCAGACGAAACGGCAGGCGGGCGAGCAGACGGGCGGTGAGCGATCCGTCCCCCGCCAGCACCGGCGCGCCGCGCGTGCGCCGCGCGGCATACGCCTGACGCAACGAAAGCTGCTGAGCGAGCAGTTCGTCGCAGGCGATGCGTCGCCAGGCCGGACGCTGCGCGCTGGCAAGCGCCTCGGGGGAAAGCCCGGCAGGCGGGAAATGCAGCAGGCGCACGCTGCTGGCGAAGTCGGGCAATCGCAAACGCTGCAGCCACGCCTCCGGCAGGGTGTCGGAAAGGTCGGCTTCGGCCAGCGCACGCGCGATCAGACGGCGCAGCGTGGCCTGGCCGAGACCGGCGGTAGTCGGATAAACCGGCGTGAGCGCGGTCGGCAGGGGTTCGTCGCCCTGCAGCACCCGATACCGCGGGTGCACGATCTCGCCGCCCCAGAAGCCGCCACGCACCTCGCCGAAGACCCGCAGGCGCGTACCGGGCTGCAGCGCCTTGTGCTGGCCGGGATAGAAATTGAGAAAGCGCAGCACCAGTTCGCCCGTCGCATCCGCCGTGCGGCAGACCAGCTGGCGACGCGGTCGATGGGCGATGTCGGCGGACGCGACGGTGACATCGAACTGCGCCGTCTCCCCGGGCGCCGCCTCCGCGACGGGCGTGACGCGCGTCTCGTCTTCATAGCGCAGCGGCAGGTGGAGGACGAGATCGGCCTGGCGGGTGAGGCCGAGCTTTGCCAGCTTCGCGGCGACGAGGGGCGTCGCGCCGGGAATGGTTGCCTTATCAGTCAATCACGAGAACGGCATCCGCCTCGACCAGCGCGCCGCGCGGCAGTTCCTTGACGCCGACGGCGGCGCGCGCCGGATAGGGTTGCCGGAAGTAGCGCGCCATCGTTTCGTTCACTTGGGCGAAATTCGCGAGATCCGTAAGGTAGATGTTGAGCTTCACAGTGGCGTCGAGCGTCGCTCCGGCGGCTTCGGCGACGGCTTTGAGGTTCTCGAAAACGCGTTCGATCTGCGCGTCGATGCCCTCGACCATCTGCATGCTGGCCGGATCGAGGCCGATCTGGCCCGACAGGTAAAGCGTGTTCCCGGCCCGGACGGCTTGCGAATAGGTGCCGATGGCGGCAGGCGCGTTCGGCGTACTGACGATCTGACGCGACATGGCCTACTCCGGCGCCTTCAGGGTGACCTGGCAGTCGAGGGCGACGAACACGTGCTGGATGCCGCGCCGCGTGCGGGTGTTGAGCACCAGGGGCGCCTTGAGATTGGCGCGCAAGCCGCTTGGGCCGCCGTCCTTGACGAGGATGACCACCACCGCCGCCTCGGAAGGATCGTTCAGTTCGAGCGTGGCGATTTCCTCGTCCGACAGGGCAATTTCATAATTGAAGCCGAACAGTCCGGGATCGGCGATGTTGAACGCCACTCCGGGATCATCAAGCGATTGCAGGATGAAGTAGCGCGGGGGCCCTCCCGCCTCGGTTTCCGGATGGAACAGGCTGTAACGGCGCAGCTCTTCGAAGCCGGCCAGCCCTTGCGGAAACTCGATGATGCGGTCGGGGGCGATGCCAAGCGTGGCAGCGTGCGGGTTGTCGATATTCATGGTCGCCATCGGCTCATTATCTCCTTACCAGTATGCCATCGTCGATGCCCAGGGTCTTCAGTTTTTCGCGCGCCGCGTCGACCTCGGCCCGGGTGGCGAAGGGGCCGACTTGCACGCGCGATTCGATTTGTGCCGGGATGCCGGCCGCACGGATTTTCTGCAGCAGTTCCTCGGCGTTGGCAGGATTGCTGAAAACGCCGACCTGCACGAGAAAACGCTGGGCGCTGCTTTCCAGCGCCCGCACCAGGGGGCGAGAAGCCGGCGCCTGGGGCGGGCGGGTGGCTTCGGGCACTCCGGAGACCGCCGGCGGCGCGGTGCGCGCGATGTCTCGCCGCGCATCCGGACGCGTCGGCGCCATCGCCGGTTCGCTCGGTTTGACCGTCGCCGGGCGGGCCGTCGCGGGCGCCGTCAGCGGCTTGGCGATGGGCGTCTCGCTGCGTTCCGGCACGGTTTCCGCGGCGGCGAGTTTTTCCTTTTCCTCTTCCGCCTTGCCTTCCGCTTCCTCCTCGGCCGGCTTTTCCGTCTTCTCCGCCTCGGCGGTTTGAACCACCGGCGGAGGTTCGGGCAGCGCCGCCATCTTCGGCAGTGCCGGCGCTGGCGGCCGATTCAACGAGTCGAAGACGGCGAGCCCCCCCAGCAGGCCGAGGATGACGACCCCGGCCACCGCGATACGCGACAGCAGCTTCTTGCGCAGCGCGTCGTCGTTTTCAGCCGGTGCGACGCCGAACGAGTTCGTCGTGTCCCCGGTTTCCTGTGGCGTATTCGTCTTCGCCATGCTTCTCTCCTTCCGCAAAATCGTCTCTGCCTCGGCTCAAGGCCTGCACCAGCTCGGCCTCGGCCAGCGAGATGCCCAACTGGTCGGCGATCGCCTGGGCCGTCATGCCGCGTTGCGCCAACTCCATCGCCTCGGCATACTGGGGCGACACGCGCCGCGCGCTGCGCATGGCCTCGACCTCCGCACGCATGCGCGCCATCTCGTCGCGCATCCGCTGCATCTCGATTTCCACCTCGGAACGGGCCAGATGTTCGGACAGCGGCTGGCCGAACCCGCCGCCGCGCGGCGGGGCGGGAGCGACCTCCTCCGCGCCGAACAGCGCCCTGACCTCGTCCCACTCGAAAGTCGGCGCTGGCGGGACGGCGAACGTTTCCCCGCTCGCCGCCGTTTCCCGGCTTGCCGGTTCCTCAGCGACCGCCACATCGGGGGCGGCTTCGGGCAGCCCCGGTTCGACGCACCGACGCAACGGAGAGCGGGTTTCTTCGGCCTTTTCAGCCGCAAGATCGGCAACCGGCTCGGCAGGAGAGCGATGCCGACCCAGCTGCAAGAGCTTGAGCAGCATCACGACGAGGTACACCGCGGCCAGCACCAGCAGCACCAGGATGACGTCGCGCACGCCGAAACCGAGCCACGTCACCGCCTGCCCTCCCTGCGCGGGCATCCCGGGTTTTCGGCTTCTGGTCGGCTTACGGTGTTCGCGGGCAAGCGTCAGGCCCCATTCAGGGTAAATTGCCCCGATCATAGCGGCGCCGCAACCGGGACAAAAAGCCGAGGAGCCCGCGCTTTACGGCATGTTTCTCGCCGGAATGGCGTATTTTCCCCGTTCGCTTGAAATCGCCATCGGCGCCCCCACGTCGCTTTCTGACGGAAATTGTTACAAACCGCCGGGCATCGGGCGGGAACCCGCGCATCCCGCCCGAGTCTCATCCGTTTCCCGAAGAACACGGCCTTTCTCGAAGGATATTTCCATGAACCGCAGAAGTATTTCACTCATCGAAGTGCTGCAACCCAAGTATTTCCAGGTCACCCCGGAGCGCGCGCGCGCGACGCGCACCATCGTGCAGCCGGAAATCGACAGCTTCGAGCAGATGGAAGCCCAGGCGGCGGGGCGCGGAAAATCGGCGCTGGCCGGACGGCAACTCGCGCCGGCGACGCATCAGTCCGTCGCTGCCTGACACCCGCCCCCCCTTCGCCCCCCCTCTCGGGGGGTTCTTTCGTGCTCGCTGCGCTCGATATCACGGGCGGCTTCCGTGGGACGGTCGGCGCGGTTCGCGCCTTCCGGCGCGTGCCGCTTGGCGGGCAGGTAGACCCCGCCCGGTCGCGGCCATGTATTTCACGCTAAGCGCGACCGCTCAGACCTCCGGCGGCGGCACTTCCCGCTTGCTGCCGTCGGCGTTGAGGCAAACGTAGGTCAGCGTCGCTTCCGTCACCTTCACCACCATCGGATGCGCCGGGTTGCGCTCGGCGAAAACCTGGACATCGACGGTGATCGAGGTGCGGCCCACTTGGACGATCGACGCATAAAAGCTCACGACATCCCCCACCGAAATCGGCTGCTTGAACAGGAAGGAGTTGACCGCCACCGTCGCGATACGACCGCGCGCGCGCCGCATCGCCGGAATCGCGCCGGCGATGTCCACCTGCGCCATCACCCAGCCGCCGAAGACGTCGCCGGACGCGTTGACGTCGGCGGGCATCGGCATCACCCGCAGCACCGGTTCCCTGCCCGGTATGCTGACGCCGCCGTGATCCGAACCTTTTTCTTCCATGCGCCGATCTTACCCGATCGGGGCGGTTGCTAGAATTCCCGCATGCGTCGCGACATCGCCCTGCCGGCCCCTCCCCCCTCCGAGCGCCATGACTGGCAGACCGTCAAGACGCTGGCCCCCTACCTGCTCCAGTGGCGCGGTCGCATCCTGCTCGCGCTGGCCTGCCTGCTCGCTGCGAAACTGGCCAACGTCGCCGTCCCCCTGGTGTTCAAGGACATCGTCGACGGGTTCGCCCCGGCCGGCGGCATGACGCCCCTGCTGATCGCGCCGCTCGCCCTGATCGTTCTCTACGGCATTCTACGTTTCTCCGTCTCCCTGTTCACCGAGCTGCGCGAGCTGCTGTTCGCGCGCGTCACGCAGCGCGCGGTGCGCAGGATCGCCCTGCAGGTGTTCGAACACCTGCACCAGCTGTCGCTGCGCTTCCACCTGGAGCGCCAGACCGGCGGTCTCACGCGCGACATCGAGCGCGGCACGCGCGCCATCGCCTCGCTGATCAGCTATGCGATCTACTCCGTTTTGCCGACGCTCGTCGAGGTGGCCCTCGTGCTGGGCATCCTGGCCTGGCGCTATGAACCCTCCTTCGCCCTGATCGCCGCCGGCACCCTGGCCGTCTATGTCGTTTTCACCATCGTCATTTCGAACTGGCGCGTGCATCTGCGCCGCGAGGTGAATGAGCTCGATTCCGCCGCCAACACGCGCGCTATCGACAGCCTGCTCAACTACGAAACCGTCAAGTACTTCAACAACGAGACCTGGGAAAAGGACCGCTACGACCAGCAGATGCAGCGCTGGGAGGCGGCCCAGATCAAGAGTCAGGTTTCGCTTTCCTACCTCAACCTCGGCCAGGCCGCCATTATCGCCATCGGCGTCACGCTGATGATGTGGCGCGCCGCCGTCGGCGTGACTCACGGCGCCATGACGGTCGGCGACATCGTGCTGGTCAATGCCTTCCTGATTCAGCTCTACATCCCGCTCAACTTCCTCGGCGTGCTCTACCGCGAGATTCGCCAGTCGCTCACCGACATCGAGCGCATGTTCGCGCTGCTCAAGGAAAACCGCGAGATTCGCGACGCGCCCGATGCCCGCCCGCTCGAACCGGGGCCCTGCGCGATCCGCTTCGAGAACGTCGGCTTCGCTTACGAACCGCGCCGACCGATCCTTCACGACGTCAGCTTCGAGATTCCTGCCGGCAAAACCGTCGCCGTCGTGGGCCACAGCGGATCGGGCAAGAGCACCCTGGCGCGCCTCCTGTTCCGCTTCTACGACGTGGCTGCGGGGGCGATCCGCATCAACGGCCACGACCTCCGTCATCTCACGCAGGCTTCGCTGCGCGGCGCCATCGGCATCGTTCCCCAGGACACCGTGCTCTTCAACGATACGCTGGCCTACAACATCCAGTATGGGCGCCCCGGCGCTTCATTCGAGGAGGTCGAGGCCGCCGCGCGGGCAGCCCGCCTCGCCGACTTCATCGAACGCCTGCCGGACGGTTATCGGACCCGCGTCGGAGAGCGCGGCCTGAAACTCTCCGGCGGAGAAAAGCAGCGCGTGGCCATCGCGCGCGCGCTGCTGAAAAACCCGCCGATCCTGATTTTCGACGAAGCCACCTCGGCGCTCGATTCGAAAACCGAGAAGGCCATCCAGGCGGAACTCGAACAGGCCGCCATCGGCCGCACCACGCTGGTCATTGCTCATCGCCTGTCCACGGTGATGAACGCGGACGAGATTCTCGTGCTGGATGCCGGGCGCATCGTCGAGCGCGGCACGCATGTCGACCTGCTGGCGCGGGGCGGCGCTTACGCGCAAATGTGGGCACTGCAGAAGGAAGAAAGGCCAGGCTGATGCCTGGCCTTGCCATGGCGCGCGACAGCGCGTCTCTTATTCGGCGCTCGCGGCTTCGCCTTGCGGCGCTTCGGCGGTCCCTTCGGGACGATCCATCAGTTCGACGTAAGCCATCGGCGCATTGTCGCCGACCCGGAAGCCCATCTTGAGAATGCGCAGGTAGCCCCCGTTGCGGGCCGCATAGCGCGGGCCGAGCTCATCGAACACCTTGACGACCATTTCGCGGTCGCGCAGGCGGTCGAATGCCAAACGACGGTTGGCCAACGAAGGCTTCTTGCCGAGCGTGATGATCGGCTCGACGACGCGCCGCAGCTCCTTGGCCTTGGGCAAGGTGGTCTTGATGGCCTCGTGGCGAAGCAGGGACACCGCCATGTTGCGCAGCATGGCCTGTCGATGCGACGAAGTGCGATTGAGTTTGCGCAGTCCGTTGCCGTGACGCATGATGATTTCCTTTCACTTTTTGCGGCCGCTGCATCGAGCTGGCGGCCGGTTGCTTGTTGTCGTGTGAGGTTGTCTGTTGCGAACCGTTTTTCCGGCGACCGATCAGCCGAGTTTTTCCAGGCCGGCCGGCGGCCAGTTTTCCAGCTTCATGCCGAGCGTCAACCCGCGCGATGCGAGGACTTCCTTGATCTCGTTGAGCGACTTGCGGCCGAGATTCGGGGTCTTCAGCAGCTCGGCCTCGGTGCGCTGGATCAGGTCGCCGATGTAGTAGATGTTCTCGGCCTTCAGGCAGTTGGCCGAGCGCACCGTGAGTTCGAGATCGTCGACCGGGCGCAGCAGGACCGGATCGACGGAAGAAGGCTTCGGCGGCTCGATGGAGATCGGCGTGCCCTCCAGATCGGAAAACACCGAAAGCTGATCCATTAGGATGCTCGCCGCGTAGCGGATCGATTCCTCGGGGTCGATCGCGCCATTGGTCTCGATGTCGATGATCAGCTTGTCCAGATCGGTACGCTGCTCGACGCGCGCGGCCTCCACCTGGTAGCTGACGCGCCGCACCGGGCTGAACGATGCGTCGATGAGCATGCGGCCGATCGTCTTGCTTTCCTTCGCCACGGTGCGGGCGTTGGCCGGCACATAACCGCGACCGAGTTCAACCTTGATCTGCATGTCGAGTCTGCCGCCCGGCGCCAGATGGGCGATCACATGGTCGGGGTTGATGATCTCGACATCGTGACCGGCCTGGATGTCGCCGGCGGTGACGACGGTTTCCGTGCTTTCGCTGTGTTTCGACAAGGTGAGCATCGCCTCGCCGCGATTGTGCAGGCGCATCACCACGCCCTTGAGGTTCAGCATGATGTCGACGACGTCCTCGCGCACGCCCTCGAGCGTCGAATACTCGTGCAGAACCCCCTCGATCGTCATCTCGGTGGGGGCGGCGCCCGGCATCGACGACAGCAGAATTCGGCGCAATGCGTTGCCCAAGGTATGGCCATAGCCGCGCTCGAAAGGCTCCATGACGACGCGGGCATGGACCGGCGAGAGCGCCTGCACATCGATGATGCGGGGTTTAAGCAGCGCAAGACTTTGCATCTTCGTTCCTCAATGGGGAAAAGCGCCCGCGGGGCGGCGGCCCCCAGGCGCGAGTTCGGAAATTAGCGCGAATACAACTCGACCACCAGACCCTCCTTGATGGAAGGCGGCAGTTCGTCGCGTGCCGGATAGGCCTTGAAAACGCCCTTGCCGGCCTTGACGTCGACCTCGATCCACTCCGGGAAACCGCGCGATTCGGCAGCTTCCATGGCGGCCTTGGTGCGCAGATGGGCCCGCGCGGCATCGGTCAGTTGAACGACATCGCCGGGACTGACGCTGAACGACGGGATATTGACGCGTTTGCCATTGACGAGGACGCCGTTGTGGCGAACGATCTGGCGAGCCTCGGCGCGCGATGCGCCAAAACCCATGCGATAAGCGACGGAATCGAGCCGGCCTTCGAGCAGCTGGAGCAGGTTTTCGCCGGTCTGCCCCTTGCGACGATCCGCCTCGGCGAAGACCTTGCGGAACTGTCGCTCCAGGATGCCATACAGGCGACGGATCTTCTGCTTTTCCCGCAACTGTTGGCCATAGCCGGAAAGGCGCTGTCCGGATTTCTGGCCGTGCTGGCCCGGGGCGTAGGACCTGCGCTCGATCGAGCACTTGTCGGTGAAGCACTTTTCGCCCTTGAGAAAGAGTTTTTCCCCTTCGCGACGGCATTGGCGGCATTTGGGATCGAGATTTCTGGCCACTTGCTAGCTCCTTGCTTCAGGCTTCAGATGCGGCGGCGCTTCGGCGGCCGGCATCCGTTGTGCGGGATGGGGGTAATGTCGCTGATGCTGCTGATCTTGATGCCCAAGGCATTCAAGGCGCGCACGGCGGATTCGCGACCAGGCCCCGGTCCCTTGATGCGCACCTCGAGATTCTTGATGCCGCACTCCTGGGCCGCCTTGCCGGCAGCTTCGGCTGCTACCTGGGCAGCAAAAGGCGTGGACTTGCGTGAACCCTTGAAACCCGAGCCGCCGGAGGTCGCCCAGGAAAGGGCATTGCCCTGGCGGTCGGTGATCGTGATGATCGTATTGTTGAAGGATGCGTGCACGTGGGCGATGCCCTCGGCGACGTTTTTCTTGACCTTTTTGCGGACCTTGGTCGTCGTTTTAGCCATGTTGATATCTATCCGATGGTTTATTTCTTGGCGCCGGCAACCGACTTGCGCGGACCTTTGCGCGTGCGCGCATTCGTACGCGTGCGCTGGCCGCGGACCGGCAGGCCGCGCCGATGGCGCACGCCGCGGTAGCACCCCAAGTCCATCAAGCGCTTGATGCTCATGGTGACCTCGCGGCGCAAATCCCCCTCGACGGCGAACTTGGCGACCTCTTCGCGCAAGCGATCCATGTCCGCCTCGGTGAGCTCCTTGATCTTGACGGAACGTTTCACGCCGGCCGCATCGCAGATCTTCTGCGCGCGGGTGCGACCGATGCCGTAAATCGCCGTCAGGGCAATCTCGGCATGCTGATGATTCGGAATATTTACGCCTGCTATACGGGCCATGATTCAGTCTGTCCTCAAATTCATGCACTCACACCCAACCCCGGACGGGCCATTCGCACACCCAAGACTGGAGCCGGCAAAACGCGAACCGGCGATTATAAAAGCAATTGGTCCGTTTTTCAACCTTGGCGCTGCTTGTGGCGCGGGTCGCTGCAGATCACCCGCACGACGCCATGGCGACGGATGATCTTGCACTTGCGGCAAATGCGCTTGACCGATGCTTGCACTCTCATGTTCTTCTCCGCTGATACGCAATCTGGTTTTACTTGGCGCGGAAAACGATGCGCGCCTTGTTCAGGTCGTAGGGCGTCAATTGCACCGTGACCTTGTCGCCCGGAAGAATACGTATGTAATGCATGCGCATTTTCCCGGAAATGTGGCCGAGCACGACATGGCCGTTTTCCAGCTTGACTCGAAACGTCGCATTGGGGAGGTTCTCGAGAACCTCCCCCTGCATTTCGATGACATCCTCTTTCGACATTCCGCAAACTGCTCCCGCTCGTCTTAGCGCATGGGCATGCCGATGCCCTTGAAGTTCGCTTTTCGAAGCAGGCTCTCATATTGATGGGACATCAGGTAAGCCTGCACTTGAGCCATGAAGTCCATCGTCACCACAACGATGATCAGCAGCGAAGTCCCGCCGAAATAGAAGGGTACATTCCACTTGAGAATGAGAAACTCGGGAATCAGGCAAACCAGGGTGATGTAGATGGCGCCCGCCAACGTCAGGCGCATCAGTATCTTGTCGATGTAGCGTGCCGTCTGATCGCCCGGGCGATAGCCAGGAACGAAGGCTCCGCTCTTTTTCAGGTTGTCGGCAGTTTCCTTCGGGTTGAACACCAGAGCTGTATAAAAGAAACAGAAGAAAACAATGGCGGCGGCATAGAGCAACACATAGATCGGCTGTCCGGGCGAAAGCGCGGCCGCGATGTCCTTGAGCCAGAACAGCCCTTCCCCCGCCCCGAACCAGCCCGCCGCGCTCGCAGGAAACAGGATGATCGAAGATGCAAAGATCGGCGGAATGACTCCGGCCATGTTGAGCTTGAGGGGCAAATGCGAACTTTGCCCTCCGTAAATCTTGTTGCCGACCTGACGCTTGGCGTAATTGACGAGGATCTTGCGCTGCCCGCGTTCGACGAAGACGACGAAAGCGGTCACGGCGATAACGAGGATGCAGATCACGATCGACGTCAGCGGATGCATCGCTCCGGTCCGCACCAACTCGAACAGGCCGCCAAGCGCGCTCGGCAACCCCGCCACGATGCCTGCAAAGATGATGATCGAGATGCCGTTGCCCAGGCCGCGCTCGGTAATCTGTTCGCCGAGCCACATCAGGAACATCGTGCCGGTCACCAGCGTCATTACCGCTGTGACGCGGAACATCAGCCCCGGATCGAGCACCAGTCCGGGTTGCGTTTCGAGAGCGATCGTCATGCCGATCGCCTGAAAGAGGGCGAGCGCCACGGTGCCATAACGGGTGTACTGGGTGATCTTGCGTCGTCCCGCCTCGCCTTCTTTTTTGAGCTGTTCGAGACTCGGTACCGCATGCGTCATCAATTGCATGATGATCGACGCGGAGATGTACGGCATGATGCCGAGGGCAAAGATCGTGAAACGGGACAGCGCTCCGCCGGAGAAGAGGTTGAACACCCCCAGAATCCCGCCTTGCTGGGAATTGAACAATTCCGCAAGCTGAACCGGATCGATACCGGGCACAGGAATGTGCGCGCCGATCCTGTACACAACCAGCGCGCCCAGCAGAAACCACAGACGACGCCACAGATCGCCGTATCTGCCGCCTTTTCCGAGTGCCGGGCTATTCCCGGCGGTGGCGATGGCCACTCGCTGACTCCCGATGTTCTTCTGGATCACGCCGCCGGAGCAATGTCGGCAACGGAGCCGCCCGCCGCCTCAATGGCCGCGCGCGCTCCCCGCGTTGCGCCAACGCCTCTCAGGCGGATCTTTCGGGTCAGTTTTCCGGACAGGATCACTTTCGCCGAAAGACAACCGACCGGAATCAATCCGGCCTGAGCCAGCGTCAGCATATCGACCTCTTCGACAGGAAGCTTGTTGAGTTCCGAAAGCCTGACCTCGGCGTTGCGTCCCGCAGTGAGGGAAACGAAGCCGCGCTTCGGCAACCGGCGCTGCAACGGCATCTGGCCGCCTTCGAAACCCACCTTGTGGAAGCCGCCCGCGCGCGATTTTTGCCCCTTGTGTCCCCTGCCGCCGGTCTTGCCCAGCCCACTGCCGATTCCGCGACCGACGCGCTTTGCGGCATGCTTCGCTCCGTCGGCGGGTTTCAGAGAATTAAGTCGCATAAATCAACCCTCGCATTTCAACAAGTAGGCCACTTTTTTGACCATCCCGCGAATCGCCGGCGTATTCTCCAGTTCGACGCAATCATTGATGCGCCTCAGACCCAAGCCTCGAACGGTCGCCCGATGATCCTGTTTCGTCCCGATCACGCTTCTCACCAGCGTCACCTTGATTTTTTTCTCCGTCGCCATCTCAGGCCTCCAGAATTTCTTGCACCGACTTGCCGCGCTTGGCAGCGATCTCGGCAGGAGTGCTCATGGCCATCAAGCCATTGATGGTGGCGCGAACGAGGTTGTAAGGGTTGGTCGATCCGATCGCCTTGGCAACCACGTCAGTCACTCCCATGACCTCAAATACGGCACGCATCGGACCGCCCGCGATAACCCCGGTACCCGCCGCCGCAGGCGACATCAGAACCGTCGTCGCGCCATGCTTGCCGGTCACCGGATGATGAAGGGTGCCATCGCGCAAACTGACCTTGGAAAGTTTGCGGCGGGCTTCGTCCATCGCCTTCTGGACGGCAACAGGCACTTCGCGGGCTTTGCCCTTGCCCATGCCGATTCCGCCATCGCCATCGCCAACCACGGTCAATGCAGCGAAGCCGAGAATGCGCCCCCCTTTGACAACCTTGGTAACGCGGTTGATGGCGACCATTTTCTCCCGTAGTCCGTCATCGCGCTCTTCGGGAGTTTGCTGCTGTTTCTTCGTTTGAGGTTTAGCCATATCGATAATGCCTTTTCATGCGGCTTAGAACGACAACCCGCCTTCGCGGGCTGCCTCCGCCAGTGCCTTGACGCGGCCATGGTATTTGAACCCGGAGCGGTCGAAAGCGACCGAAGTCAGGCCGCACGCCTTGGCACGCTCAGCGATCAGTTTGCCGACAAGTTTCGCGGCATCGATATTGCCGCCATTGGCAACCTGCTTGCGAACGTCCGCTTCGACCGTCGAAGCCGCCGCCAATACCCGTGTGCCGCATTCCGAATACACTTGCGCATAAATGTGACAATTCGTGCGGTGCACGCACAATCTGGCGACCTTAAGCTCCGCAATCTTGGCGCGGGTTTTACGCGACCTGCGCAAACGAGCTTCTTTCTTGTTCATCATCGAACCCTTATCCTTTGACGGTCAAGCCGATTACTTCTTCTTGGTTTCCTTGATTACGACCGCCTCGTCCGCATATCGCACACCTTTGCCCTTGTAGGGTTCCGGAGAACGATATGCGCGCACTTCTGCGGCCACTTGACCAACCAGTTGACGGTCTATTCCCTTGATCACGATTTCTGTCTGGCTCGGCGTTTCGACTTTGATGCCCTCCGGCATTTCATGAACCACCGGATGAGAAAATCCGAGCGAAAGGTTCAGCTTCCCCCCCTGAGCCTGCGCCTTGTAGCCAACACCAACGAGCGTCAGCTTTTTCTCGAACCCCTTGGAGACGCCAGCGACCATGTTGTTGAGCAGCGCCCGTATCGTACCGGACATCGCTGCAGCATTGGGGCGGCCGGCAAGTGCGCGGCAAACGAGACTGTCCCCTTCCTTTTCCACGCTAACCGAGGAATGCACCGCCTGGGTCAATGTACCCAACGGTCCCTTGACAACCACTTTACCGTCCGTAAATGTCGCCTCGACTCCTTTGGGCAACAGGACCGGGTTTTTCGCAATTCTCGACATCGCTCCCCCTCTCTTTATGCAACGATGCAAAGGACTTCGCCGCCCACATTGACGCTACGCGCCTTGCGGTCGGTCATAACGCCCTTGGGAGTGGAAACAATCGCCACACCAAGCCCGTTCATCACGCGCGGAAGCTCCTGGGTACCTCGGTAAATTCGCAATCCCGGGCGCGAGACCCTTTCAATGCGCTCGATGACGGGGCGACCGGCATAGTATTTCAACTCGATGTCGAGCTCCGCCTTGGCGCCATTCTTGCGGACCACATAATTCTCGATGTAACCCTCGTCCTTCAGTACCTGGGCGATCGCCTCCTTAAGCTTGGACGACGGCATGGTAACCCCCAGCTTTTCCGACATCTGGCCATTGCGGATGCGCGTCAGCATGTCGGCAATCGGATCTGTCATGCTCATGGCGCCCCCTTACCAACTGGCCTTGGTCATGCCAGGCACCTCGCCTCGCATGGCAATTTCGCGAAGCTTGTTGCGGCACAAGCCGAATTTCTTGAAAACCCCGCGCGGTCGCCCCGTCAGGACGCAACGCTGTCGCTGACGAACCGGACTTGCATTGCGCGGAAGCTTTTGGAGCCTAAGGCGCGCCTGCATGCGTTCCTCATCGTCCAGCTTGACATTTTCGATAATCGCCATCAGCTCCGCCCTCTTGGCCGCATATTTCGCCACCAGCTTGGCTCGCTTGGCTTCCCGATTTTTCAAAGAAAGTTTCGCCATCTCTCCCTCAGTTCTTGAAAGGGAATTTGAATGCAGCAAGCAATGCCTTGGCTTCTGCATCGGTCTTTGCCGTCGTTGTGATGCTGATGTTCATCCCCCGCAAGGCATCGATCTTGTCATACTCGATCTCGGGAAAGATGATTTGCTCTTTTACGCCGATGTTGTAATTTCCCCGGCCGTCAAAACCTTTGCTCCCGGGAACCCCACGGAAGTCGCGTATTCTCGGCATGGCGATGCTGATCAGGCGGTCGAGAAACTCGAACATCCGCGTACCGCGCAGCGTCACCATGCACCCGATCGGGTAGCCTTCGCGAATCTTGAATCCCGCAATCGCCTTGCGAGCCTTCGTAACCACCGGCTTCTGACCGGCTATTTTCACCATGTCGCCCAAAGCATTTTCAAGCACCTTCTTGTCGGCAACCGCTTCGCCAACGCCCATGTTGAGCGTGATCTTCGTGATGCGAGGAACCTCCATCACCGAAGCGTATCCGAACTGCTGCCGCAACTGCGGGACAACGGTATTTTTATAGAACTCTTGCAAACGCGCCATGACCGCTCCTACGCCTCGACCAATTCACCATTCGATTTGAAATAGCGCACTTTGCGACCATCCTCAAGCACCCTGACCCCGACGCGATCGCCTTTCTGGCTCACCGGATTGAACAAGGCGATATTCGAGCGGTGTATCGGCATCTCCTTTTCCACGATCCCGCCTTGCTCGCCTCTCATCGGATTCGGCTTGGTGTGTCGCTTCACACGATTCACCCCCTCGACCAAAACCAGACCTTCCGCAAAACAACGCAAGACCGTTCCGCGCTTGCCCTTATCGCGACCGGCAACAACGATTACATCATCGCCCTTACGAATTTTTTCCATGAGTAACTCCTCTCCGCGCCCCGCACCTCAAAGGACTTCAGGAGCAAGCGAAACGATTTTCATGAACCGCTCGCTGCGCAGCTCGCGGGTCACCGGCCCGAAAATGCGCGTGCCGATCGGCTCCAGCTTGTTGTTCAGAAGAACGGCTGCGTTGCCATCGAACCTGATCAGGGACCCATCAGCGCGGCGCACCCCCTTGGCGGTTCGCACGACGACAGCGCTATAAACCTCGCCCTTTTTGACTCGCCCACGGGGCGCCGCATCCTTGACACTCACCTTGATGATGTCGCCAATTCCGGCATAGCGACGCTTCGAGCCGCCCATCACCTTGATGCACATCACCGAGCGCGCACCAGTATTGTCGGCCACATCGAGCCGCGACTGCATCTGGATCATTCAAAACTCTCCAACTTAACCTGCGAAACCGCAGTCAGTTTTGGAACCCGCCATTCTCGCGGGGGAACTCGCCGCTTCCGGAAGCCACCCACTATCAAAATCTGGATGCCAACTGGAAACGTCTAATCATACAATCAACCCTGACTTTAGGGCAAACTTTTTTCGACCCTTTTTATACCGCACGGGATTTTTCGAGCAACCTCGTCACACGCCAAGCTTTCGTTTTGGCAATGGGCGCACACTCTTCAATCTCGACCAGATCTCCGCTGGCAGCCTCGATACCGTCGATGTGGGCGTGATACCTCTTCGAGCGCAACATCACCTTGCCGATCACCGGGTGCTTTACCCGCCGCTCGACCAGCACTGTGACAGTCTTCTGCATCTTGTCGCTCACCACCCGCCCCTCCAGGGTGCGGTGCGCAGTTTGTTGCATTGCCTCACTCATCTTGCCGTGGCCCTTTCATGCTGGATTGTCTTGATGCGCGCGATATCTTTGCGCAACTTGGCCAACTGGCTCGTGTTGTTGAGCTGTTGGGTTGCCAGTTGCATGCGCAGGGAAAACTGCGCCTTGCGCAAGTCCAAGAGTTCGCTCGCGAGTTCCGCATCGTTTTTCTGTCTAAGTTCACTTGCCTTCATACTTCACCCCAGATGACGGGTCACGAACGTCGTGGAGATTGGGAGTTTGGCTGCGGCGAGGGCGAACGCCTCCCGCGCCAGGAGTTCCCCGACACCATCCATTTCATACAACACCTTGCCGGGCTGGATTTCAGCCACCCAGTATTCCGGGTTTCCTTTGCCATTTCCCATGCGAACTTCTGCCGGTTTTTCCGAAATCGGTTTGTCGGGGAAGATGCGGATCCAGATACGCCCGCCACGCTTGATATGGCGGGTCATTGCGCGACGAGCCGCCTCGATCTGGCGTGCTGTCAGCCGCCCCCGCCCGGTGGCCTTCAGTCCATACTCGCCAAAACTCACCTTTGCTCCGCGCGTGGCGAGACCGGTATTCCGCCCCTTGTGCTCCTTGCGGTATTTTCTGCGTGCAGGTTGCAACATAACGAATTACTCCTTCACATTCTGCGCAACAGCGCCAGCCGGCTTAGGCGAAGGCGAGGCGACCTTGCGGACACGCTTCGCTGCGGGCTTGCCAGCGCCGCCCTCGTTTTCAATGGATGCTTCAGCCGCCCTAGGCGCCTCGCCAGGCTGTGCTTCGGCCTTCTTTGCCGGTCGTCGCGCAGCGCCGGCTTTTTGTTCACCATCGTGAGCGGGTTTTCCGGTTTTTCTGGGGCGCTTGGGAAACTCTTCGCCAGATTGCTCCTGCGACCCCACAAGCAACTCGCTCCGGTTCACGGCTTCTCCCTTGAAAACCCACACTTTAATGCCGATCACGCCATAAGTCGTCTTCGCCTCGGATGTACCGTAGTCTATTTCGGCACGCAAGGTATGCAAAGGCACGCGCCCCTCGCGATACCATTCGGTACGCGCAATTTCAGCGCCATTCAAGCGGCCGGCGCTCATGATCTTGATGCCTTGGGCTCCCAAGCGCATGGCATTCTGCATGGCGCGCTTCATTGCCCGGCGGAACATGATGCGCTTTTCAAGTTGCTGTGCTATCGAGTCGGCGATCAACTGGGCGTCCACTTCCGGTTTGCGAATTTCCTCGATGTTCACGTGCACAGGAACACCCATGCGGCGCTGCAACTCGCCCTTCAGGTGCTCGATATCCTCGCCCTTCTTGCCGATAACCACACCGGGGCGCGCGCTAAAGACCGTTACACGCGCATTTTTGGCCGGACGCTCAATGACAATGCGACCCACCGATGCGTGCGCCAACTTCTTTTTAAGATAATCGCGAACGGCGATGTCCTCCCTCAGCATCTCGGGAAAAGACTTCGAATTGGCAAACCAGCGCGACGACCAGTCACGCGTGACAGACAAACGAAAACCTGTCGGATGAATCTTTTGTCCCATGTCTCGCTTCCTTATTCGCCGACTGCAACATAAATATGACAGGTCGGTTTGCTGATCCTGTTGCCGCGCCCCTTTGCCCTCGCCGTGAAACGTTTGAGCACCGCGCCTTGTTCTACATGAATGCGGATCACCTTGAGCGCATCGATATCTGCGCCATCGTTGTGTTCGGCATTCGCGATTGCCGACTCGATTACCTTTTTGACGATCTTCGCCCCCTTCTTCGGGGAAAACGTAAGAATGTTCAATGCCTGCTCGATACTCTTGCCGCGCACCAAGTCTGCGACCAGCCTGCCTTTCTGGGCTGACAAACGGACTCCGCGCAAAATAGCATTAGTTTCCATCCCAATATCCTTCTTACTTCTTGGCCTTTTTGCTCGCCGCATGGCCTTTGAATGTACGGGTCAGAGCAAACTCGCCCAGCTTGTGGCCAACCATGTTTTCAGACACATAGACCGGGATGTGCTGCTTGCCATTGTGTACAGCAATCGTCAAGCCGATGAAATCGGGCAGGATGGTCGAACGACGCGACCATGTCTTGATTGGGCGCTTGTCGTTGGTTGCACGCGCCGCATCCACCTTCCTGAGAAGATGATCATCGACGAAAGGGCCTTTTTTGATTGAACGTGCCATCTTTGTGTCACCTCTTAGCGCTTATGACGACGCTGAACGATCATGCTATCGGTACGCTTGTTGCTGCGGGTGCGATAGCCTTTGGTCGGTTGTCCCCACGGGCTGACAGGGACGCGACCTTCGCCGGTACGTCCCTCTCCGCCGCCATGCGGGTGATCGATCGGATTCATGGCCACGCCGCGCACGGTGGGGCGAATCCCACGCCACCGGCTCGCCCCCGCCTTGCCGATCTTGCGCAAACTGTTTTCCTCGTTGCCAACCTCTCCGATCGTGGCGCGACACTCCACATGGATACGCCGAATTTCTCCCGAGCGGAGACGCACTTGGGCATACGCCCCCTCCCGCGCAAGAAGCTGCACGGAAGTGCCGGCAGCACGCGCCAACTGGGCCCCTTTGCCCGGTATGATTTCAATGCAGTGGATGACGCTACCCACGGGAATGTTGCGGATTGGAAGTGCATTGCCGGGTTTGATCGGGGCTTCCGGCCCACTCACGACCTCCTGGCCAACCGCCAGACCCTTGGGAGCGATAATGTAGCTGCGCGCACCATCCGCATAGCAAAGCAGGGCGATATTCGCAGAACGGTTGGGGTCGTATTCGAGTCTTTCCACTTTCGCGACCACACCGTCCTTATTGCGCTTGAAGTCGATCAGACGGTAATGCTTCTTATGGCCGCCGCCTTTATGGCGGGTAGTTATATGGCCATGGTTGTTTCTTCCCGCCGTTCCCGTCTTTTTTTCAACAAGCCCGGCATAAGGACGGCCTTTGTGAATCTCGGGATTGACGACCTTGACAAGTGCGCGACGGCCCGCAGATGTCGGCTTGACTTTGACGAGAGCCATTATGCTGCTCCTTCTGCGAAATTGATTTCCTGACCCTCGGCCAGCCTGACAAAAGCTTTACGAACATCGCTGCGACGGCCGACGGCCCGCCCAAACCGCTTGGTTTTTCCTTTTGCGTTTGCCACGCGCACGGCGGTCACTTTGACCTTGAACAGCAGCTCGACCGCAGCCTTGATCTCAGGTTTCGTCGCGTCGGAGGAGACGATGAAAACCGTCTGGTTGTCCTTTTCGGCAACCATCGTCGCTTTCTCGGATATCAGCGGCCCACGCAACACCTGCAACAGTCGTTCCTGATTGAATTGAGTAACAGTCATGCCAGCAAGCCCTCCAGTTTTTCAACTGCGCCCTTGGTCACCAAAACTCGCGAGAAACGCACAAGGGACACCGGGTCGGCATGCCTGGGTTCAAGAACCAGAACGTTGGGCAGATTCCTCGTCGCCAGTCTCAGGTTGTCGCTCAGGTTGTCGGTGAGGAGCAATACCGAGTCGAACCCCAGCGACTTGAGTTTTTTCGCAACCAAGCGTGTCTTGGGCGCTTCTACATCAAAACTCTCAATGACGGAAAGACGCCCCTCCCGCACGAGCTGGGAAAGAATCGCCGCCACGCCGGCACGGTACATCTTCCGATTCACCTTATGCGAGAAATTCTCATCCGGCTTGTTCGGGAATGCACGACCGCCGCCCCGCCAAAGCGGGCTAGCGGTTGTACCGATACGCGCCCGGCCTGTCCCTTTTTGCCGCCACGGTTTTTTTGTGCTGTGCCTCACCTCAGACCGGGTCATTTGCGCACGATTGCCCGAGCGCGCATTCGCCTGATATGCAATCACGACCTGATGCACCAGCGCCTCGTTAAAGTCCCGCCCAAACAGACCATCCGGAACGCTCACTGCACCAGCGTCCTCACCTTGGCCACCGATCATCTTCAATTCCATGGCGCCCCCTCACTTGACACCGGCACGCCCAGGCATCTTGACTGCCGGACGAATCACAACACTGCCGCCACGCGCTCCCGGAACGGCCCCTTTCACCAGAATAAGCTGGCGGGCCTCATCGACCCTGACCACCTCAAGGTTTTGGACATTCGAACGCACATTGCCCAAATGCCCGGCCATTCTCTTGCCAGGGAATACGCGGCCAGGATCCTGCGCCATTGAAATCGAGCCGGGGGAATTGTGCGAAACCGAGTTTCCGTGCGACGCCCGATTCGAGGAAAAGTTATGGCGCTTGATGGATCCGGAAAAACCCTTTCCTATGGAGGTGCCAGCAACATCCACCCTCTGCCCAACCGAAAACAATGTCGCCTGCAGCGTGGCGCCCAGCTCAAATCCTTTTAGCTCCTCATCATTGACGCGGAACTCCACCAAGGCCTGAGCGGCTTCGATTCCCGCCTTGGCAAAATGGCCTGCCTGCGCCCTGCTGATCCGGGAAGTTTTGCGGTGTCCGGACGCAACCTGAACAGCAGCATAGCCGTCCACGTCCGGGGTTTTGATTTGCGCCACGCGGTTGTTTGACACATCAAGCACCGTCACCGAGACAGTCGCCCCATCCTCGGCAAAGATGCGCGTCATGCCGACCTTCCGCCCGACAAGACCTAGACTCATTGTTATCTCCTTCTCTGGCTACGATTGGCCAGAAAAAACTCAAAACGCTGCCACGCCGACAGCCACGACACTTACTTACTGCAGTTTGATTTCCACATCGACACCTGCGGGCAAATCGAGCTTCATCAAGGCATCGACGGTCTTGTCCGTTGGATCGACAATATCCATCAGGCGCAGATGCGTCCGGATTTCGAACTGATCGCGGGAGGTCTTATTAACGTGAGGGGAGCGCAGAATGTTGTAGCGCTCAATTCTGGTAGGCAACGGCACCGGACCGCGCACAACCGCACCCGTACGCTTGGCCGTATCGACAATTTCCAGCGCCGATTGATCGATCAAGCGATAGTCGAACGCCTTCAGGCGTATGCGAATTTTTTGGCTTTGCATTGACAGCTTCCTTAAAGAACGGCGCCCATGCGCAAAAAACGAAAGGGCAGGATTATCCCGCCCTTTCTCAGAAAAAGCAATACTACTCGACGATTTTCGCGACGACGCCGGCGCCGACGGTGCGACCGCCCTCGCGGATCGCGAAGCGCAGGCCGTCTTCCATCGCGATCGGCGCAATCAGCTTCACCGTCATCTGCACGTTGTCCCCAGGCATCACCATCTCCGTCCCCGCCGGCAGCTCCACCGCACCGGTCACGTCCGTCGTCCGGAAGTAAAACTGCGGCCGGTAACCGTTGAAGAACGGCGTGTGACGACCCCCTTCGTCCTTCGACAGCACATACACCTCCGCCACAAAGTGCGTGTGCGGCGTGATCGAGCCCGGCTTCGCCAGCACCTGACCCCGCTCCACTTCCTCTCGCTTCGTGCCGCGCAGCAGCACCCCCACGTTGTCCCCCGCCTGCCCTTGATCCAGCAGCTTGCGGAACATCTCGACCCCCGTGCACGTCGTCTTGTTGGTCGGCCGAATACCAACAATCTCGATCTCGTCCCCCACCTTGATGATGCCGCGCTCAACCCGCCCGGTGACCACAGTGCCGCGCCCGGAGATGGAGAAGACGTCTTCGATGGGCATCAGGAAGGGTTTGTCGATGGCGCGCTCAGGCGTCGGGATGTAGCTGTCCAACGCTTCGGCAAGCTTGAGAATGGCGCCTTCGCCCAGCTCGCCCTTGTCCCCTTCCATGGCCTTGAGGGCAGACCCTTTGACGATCGGAATGTCCTCCCCAGGAAAGTCGTATTTGCTGAGCAGTTCACGCACTTCCATTTCGACAAGTTCGAGCAGCTCGGCATCGTCAACCATGTCGCACTTGTTCATGAAAACAATAATGTAGGGCACACCCACCTGCCGCGCCAGCAGAATGTGCTCGCGCGTCTGGGGCATCGGACCGTCCGCCGCGGAAACGACGAGAATGGCACCGTCCATCTGGGCAGCACCAGTAATCATGTTCTTGACGTAGTCGGCGTGGCCCGGGCAGTCAACGTGAGCGTAGTGACGGTTCGCCGTCTCGTACTCAACGTGCGCCGTGTTGATCGTAATGCCGCGCGCCTTCTCTTCCGGCGCCGCATCAATCTCGTCGTACTTCTTGGCTTCACCACCAAATTTCGCCGCCAAAATCGTCGTGATCGCCGCCGTCAACGTCGTCTTCCCATGATCAACGTGACCAATCGTCCCCACATTCACGTGCGGCTTCGTACGCTCAAATTTGCCTTTTGCCATGATTCGCTTCCTTAGTAAGAACGGTCATTTCTTGTTGATAACGGCTTCGGCGACGTTTTTCGGCGCCTCGCTATAGTGCTTGAATTCCATCGAGTAAGTCGCCCGCCCTTGGGTAAGAGAGCGCAGCTGGGTGGCATAACCAAACATCTCGGCAAGCGGAACCTCCGCTTTGATCGCCTTGATTCCGCCAGGCAGATCCTCCATGCCCTGAACCATACCGCGACGGCCGGACAAATCACCCATGACATTGCCCATGTAATCCTCCGGGGTCTCGACCTCGACAGCCATCATGGGCTCCAGCAACACAGGGCTGGCTTTTCTCATCGCGTCCTTGAAAGCCATCGAGGCGGCCATCTTGAAGGCATTTTCATTCGAATCCACGTCGTGATACGAGCCGTCGAACAGAGTCACCTTGACATCGACAACCGGAAATCCCGCAAGCACGCCATTCGGCAAGGTTTCCTGCAAACCCTTGTCCACTGCCGGAATATATTCACGTGGAACGACACCGCCCTTGATCGCATCGACAAACTCGTAGCCCTTGCCCGGCTCGTTCGGCTCAAGCTTGATCCAGACATGCCCATACTGTCCACGACCGCCGGACTGCTTGACGAATTTGCCTTCCTGCTCAACCGCCTTGCGAATCGCTTCGCGATAGGCCACTTGAGGCGCCCCCACGTTCGCTTCGACACCAAACTCGCGCTTCATGCGATCAACGATGATTTCGAGATGGAGCTCCCCCATCCCCGAAATGATCGTTTGCCCCGACTCTTCGTCGGTGCGGACGCGGAACGATGGATCTTCCTGGGCAAGACGACTGAGCGCGATCCCCATCTTTTCCTGGTCTGCCTTGGTCTTCGGCTCGACGGCAACATGGATCACGGGGTCGGGGAAAACCATGCGCTCGAGAATCACAGGGGCATCAGGATCGCACAGCGTATCGCCAGTCGTCACCTCTCTCAGACCGACACACGCGGCAATATCGCCCGCCAGAACCTCCTTGATCTCTTCGCGATTGTTCGCATGCATTTGCAGGATGCGGCCAATCCGCTCCTTTTTCCCTTTTACCGGGTTATAAACCGTTGATCCAGTGGAAAGAACGCCCGAATACACCCGAATGAACGTGAGCTGTCCAACGTAAGGATCGGTCATCAGTTTGAACGCCAAAGCGGAAAACTTCTCGCCATCGTCAGCTCGACGGGACGCCTCCTGTTCGCTCTCATCCACCCCGCGCACCGGCGGAATATCGACAGGAGAAGGCAGGAACTCGATCACTGCGTCAAGCATCCGTTGCACCCCTTTGTTTTTAAACGCTGTCCCGCACATCATCGGCTGGATTTCGCAAGCGATCGTGCGCTGACGCAAACCCAGCTTGATTTGTTCCTCGGTCAGTTCTCCAGATTCCAGGTACTCATTCATCAGCTCCTCGGAAGCTTCTGCGGCAGCCTCGACCATTTGTTCACGCCATTTCGCCGCCGACTCACGGAGCTCGGCAGGAATGTCGTGATATTCGAACTTCATTCCCTGGCTTGCCTCGTCCCAGATGATGGCCTTCATCTTGATCAGGTCGACCACGCCGGCAAATGTGTCTTCCGTCCCGATCGGGATGACGATCGGAACAGGATTCGCGCTCAGACGCGTTTTCATTTGCTCGACAACCTTGAAGAAATTTGCCCCGGTTCTGTCCATCTTGTTGACAAAAGCCAGGCGGGGCACCTTGTATTTGTTGGCCTGACGCCAGACCGTTTCGGATTGCGGCTGCACGCCGCCAACCGCACAATAAACCATGCAGGCGCCATCCAGCACACGCATCGAGCGCTCCACCTCGATAGTGAAATCGACGTGACCCGGGGTATCGATGATGTTGAAGCGGTGCTCCGGGAACTGCATCTCCATGCCCTTCCAAAAGCAGGTGGTCGCCGCGGAAGTGATCGTGATGCCTCGTTCCTGCTCCTGCTCCATCCAGTCCATGGTGGCCGCGCCATCATGAACCTCGCCAATCTTGTGGTTGACGCCCGTGTAGTACAGAATCCGCTCGGTTGTGGTGGTCTTCCCGGCATCGATATGCGCCGAAATGCCGATATTGCGATAACGTTCGATTGGTGTTTTACGGGCCACTTTGCTTACCTGCTGTTTTCAGATTCGGAACCGAGCGCAAGCATGCCACTTGCGATCGACTGCCGGAATTTCCAATACGTGCAGGGCTTGCGCCCTGCAAGGCACATTGTCCGATTGCTCAGAAACGGAAATGCGAGAACGCCTTGTTGGCCTCAGCCATGCGATGCACTTCTTCGCGCTTTTTCATCGCCGCCCCCCTGCCTTCGGCCGCTTCGATCAATTCGGTAGCCAAACGCTGATCCATCGATTTCTCGCTACGCTTACGCGCCGCCTCGCGAATCCAGCGCATCGAAAGGGCCAAGCGCCGCGACGGCCTGACTTCGACCGGCACCTGATAGTTGGCGCCCCCGACCCGCCGGCTCTTGACCTCGACAACGGGCTTGACATTGTTGATCGCCAAAGAGAACACCTCTACCGGATCCTTCCCGCTTTTTTTCGCAATCACATCAAAGGCGCCATAGACGATGCGCTCGGCAACGGACTTTTTGCCGCAAGTCATGATGACATTGACGAACTTGGAAACCTCGACGTTACCGAATTTTGGATCCGGCAAAATATCCCGCTTTGGCACTTCTCTCCGACGTGGCATGTTTGACCTCTTCGCCGATCTGGGTTGTTGGGTTTGTTAGGCTTGCTTCGGACGCTTCGCCCCGTATTTGGAGCGAGCCTGCTTGCGATCCTTGACACCCTGGGTGTCCAAGCTACCGCGCACGATGTGGTAACGAACGCCGGGCAAATCCTTGACGCGACCGCCGCGAATCAACACGACCGAGTGCTCTTGAAGGTTATGCCCCTCGCCACCGATATAGGAGATCACCTCGAAACCATTGGTCAGCCGCACCTTCGCCACCTTGCGCAAAGCGGAGTTCGGCTTCTTCGGGGTCGTCGTATATACGCGCGTGCAAACACCCCGCTTTGCAGGACAGCTTTCCAGTGCGGGCACCTTGCTCTTCGTCACTTCCGCCCGGCGCGGCTTGCGCACAAGCTGATTGATAGTTGGCATGTCTGTCGTTCCTGATCGTTCGTTATCTCCAAGCTTCGCCGGCCGGCATACCCAATCGCCCGCCTGCAGCGAAGAAAAAAAGAGGCGGAATCATACTGACCGATCTGAGTTGCGTCAATACTATGATCATGATGGGTCGGCCTCAAGCATCTCGGCCGCTGCCTCGCCACTGTCGATGTTTCCCGTCAGCAACTCCTCGTTACCGCCCTGGGTCCGTCTTGCCCGATGGTATGCCAAGCCGGTGCCGGCAGGAATCAGGCGTCCGACGATCACGTTTTCCTTCAAACCGCGCAACTCGTCACGCTTGCCCATGATGGCCGCTTCGGTAAGCACCCGCGTGGTCTCCTGGAAGGAAGCGGCAGAAATGAACGAGTCGGTGGAAAGGCTCGCCTTGGTGATCCCGAGCAGCAGATTCTGGTATTCGGCGGGTCGCTTGCCTTCGGCCAAAAGCTTGTCGTTCTCGTCCAGCACTTCGGAGCGCTCCACCTGCTCCTCGCGGATGAAGCGGGAATCGCCCGGTTCGGTGATCACGACCCGGCGCAACATTTGCCTCACGATGACCTCGATGTGCTTGTCGTTGATCTTGACCCCTTGCAGCCGGTAGACATCCTGCACCTCGTCGATGATGTAGCGTGCCAGCTCTTCGACGCCTTTCAACCTGAGAATGTCATGCGGGTCGACGGGGCCGTCCACGATCATCTCGCCCTTGTTGACCACCTGACCGTCGTGCGCCATGACATGCTTGTCCTTCGGAATCAGGTATTCGTGGGCCGTTCCATCCGGCTCGGTGATGATCAGACGCTGCTTGCCCTTGGTGTCCTTGCCGAACGACACGGTGCCGGTCACCTCGGCAAGCATGCCGGCATCCTTGGGGGAGCGCGCCTCGAAAAGCTCGGCAACCCGCGGCAGGCCCCCGGTAATGTCGCGGGTCTTCGCGGACTCCTGCGGAATGCGCGCCAACACTTCGCCGACATTCACTTGCTGACCATCTTTCACGGTGATGAGCGAGCCGACATGGAAGGTGATCGCCACGGCATGATCCGTACCGTGAATCTTGACCTCTTGGCCGCTTTCGTCCAGAAGCTTGACCTGGGGACGCAATCCCTTTGCCTGGGTCTTTCCGCCACGCTTCGGATCGATGACCACCAGCGTCGACAAGCCGGTGACCTCGTCCATCTGCTCCGCAACGGTGACGCCTTTTTCCACATTTTCGAAGCGCACCGTGCCGGCATACTCGGTCACGATGGGGCGGGTATGCGGATCCCAGTTCGCCAGCTGCGTACCCGCCTTGACCGGCGTTCCATCCCCCACCAGCAGGGTCGCTCCGTAGGGCACCTTGTGGCGCTCCCTCTCCCGGCCATGATCGTCGGTGATCAGCACCTCGGCCGACCTGGCAATAACTACCTTTTCATTCTTGGGGTTCGCGACGTAACGCATCGTCGCGGAAAAACGCACCGTACCAGCGCTCTTCGCCTCGATATGGCTTTGCGCAGCGGCACGCGAAGCCGCACCGCCCACGTGGAAGGTACGCATCGTCAGCTGCGTTCCGGGTTCGCCGATCGACTGTGCGGCGATGACGCCAACCGCCTCGCCCGCATTCACCAGCGATCCGCGTCCCAAATCGCGACCGTAGCATTTGGCACAGAGTCCATAGCGCGTTTCGCAGGTCAGCGGAGTGCGCACCGTTGCCTCGTCGATGCCAAGCCGCTCGACCGCATCCACAGCATCCTCGTCGAGCAGGGTACCCGCCGGATACAGGATGTCCTGGGTATCGGGGTTCAGCAGATCGGCCGCCAAAACACGGCCCAGGATGCGTTCGCGCAAAGGCTCCACAACCTCGCCGCCCTCGACCAACGCCTTCATGACGAAGCCATGTTGCGTGCCGCAATCGTCTTCGATCACCACCAGATCCTGGGTCACGTCGACCAAGCGACGGGTCAGATAGCCGGAGTTCGCGGTTTTCAGCGCGGTGTCGGCCAAACCTTTGCGCGCGCCATGGGTGGAAATGAAGTACTGCAGGACGTTCAGCCCTTCGCGGAAGTTCGTCGTGATCGGCGTCTCGATGATCGATCCGTCGGGCTTCGCCATCAGCCCGCGCATCCCCGCCAGCTGGCGTATCTGGGCGGCGGAACCGCGCGCTCCGGAATCGGCCATCATGTAGATCGAATTGAATGAATCCTGGACGATCTCCTTGCCGGTGACATCACGCACCTTTTGATGCTGGAGCTGGTCCATCATCGCCTTGGCGACCTGGTCTCCCGCGCGCCCCCAGATATCCACGACCTTGTTGTAGCGCTCGCCGACCGTCACCAGACCAGAGGTGTATTGCCTTTCAATTTCCTTGACTTCTGCCTCGGCCGCCTCGATGATGCCCTGTTTCTGCCCCGGCACCAGCATGTCGTCGATGCAAATAGAAATGCCGCCGCGCGTGGCAAGTCTGAATCCAGACTGCATCAGCTTGTCGGCGAAAACGACGGTGTCCTTGAGACCACAGCGCCTGAAGCTTTCGTCGATGAGCTTCGAAATCTCCTTTTTCTTGAGCGGCTTGTCGATCAGCTTGAACGGCAGGCCCTTGGGCAAAATCTCGGAAAGTATCGCGCGGCCCGCTGTCGTCGAGTAACGGGTCAGTTTTTCGCGCCACGCATCGCCTTCGCGCTCGTATTCACGGATGCGCACCGAGATGCGCGCATGCAGGTCGACTTGCCGGGACTCGACGCCGCGCAGAACCTCGGCGACATCCGCGAAACAGGCTCCGGAGCCGCGTGCGGCAGCATTTTCACGCGTGGCGTAGTAAAGGCCGAGCACTACATCCTGGGAGGGAACGATGATCGGAGAACCGTTCGCGGGAGACAGAACGTTGTTGGAGGCAAGCATGAGCGTGCGCGCCTCCATTTGGGCCTCCAGGGAAAGCGGCACATGCACAGCCATCTGGTCGCCGTCGAAGTCGGCATTGAAGGCAGTGCACACGAGAGGGTGAAGCTGGATCGCCTTGCCTTCGATCAGCGTCGGCTCGAACGCCTGGATGCCGAGCCGGTGCAGGGTGGGCGCCCGGTTGAGCAGAACCGGGTGTTCGCGAATCACTTCTTCGAGAATATCCCAGACCACGCCCGTTTCAGCTTCCACTTCCTTCTTCGCCGCCTTGATGGTGCTGGCGATGCCCATCTTTTCCAGGCGTTCGAAGATGAAGGGCTTGAAAAGCTCCAGCGCCATTTTTTTCGGCAGGCCGCACTGGTGCAATTTCAACTGCGGGCCGACGACGATGACGGACCGGCCAGAGTAATCGACTCGCTTGCCGAGCAGGTTCTGGCGGAAACGCCCCCCTTTGCCCTTGATCATGTCGGCAAGGGATTTCAGCGGGCGCTTGTTCGCACCAGTCATGGCCTTGCCGCGGCGGCCATTGTCGAGCAGCGAGTCGACCGCTTCCTGCAGCATGCGCTTTTCGTTGCGCACGATGATGTCGGGCGCCTTGAGTTCGAGCAGGCGCTTGAGGCGATTGTTGCGATTGATGACGCGCCGATACAGGTCATTCAGATCCGAGGTGGCAAAGCGCCCCCCATCGAGCGGCACCAGGGGACGCAGATCCGGCGGCAACACCGGCAACACCTCGAGAATCATCCATTCCGGCTTGATTCCGGATTGCTGGAACGCCTCGAGAATTTTCAGGCGCTTTGCATACTTCTTGATCTTCGCTTCCGAACCGGTGGCCTGCAGCTCGCCACGCAGGGTTTCGATTTCGTGTTCGAGATCGATGGTCCGCAGCAGCTCCCGGACACCCTCGGCGCCCATGACCGCCGTGAAGTCGTCGCCATACTCCTCGACCTTCGCAAGATAGTCGTCCTCGGTCAACAACTGGCCGCGCGTCAATGGCGTCATGCCAGGATCAACGACGACGTAGGCCTCGAAATACAGAACCCGCTCGATGTCGCGCAGGGTCATGTCGAGCACCATGCCCAAGCGGCTCGGCAAGCTCTTGAGAAACCAGATATGGGCAACGGGAGAAGCTAGCTCGATATGGCCCATGCGCTCACGCCGGACCTTGGCCTGCGTCACTTCGACGCCGCATTTTTCGCAGATGACGCCACGATGCTTGAGGCGCTTGTACTTGCCGCAAAGGCATTCGTAATCCTTGACCGGACCGAAAATCTTCGCACAGAACAGACCATCGCGCTCCGGCTTGAAAGTGCGGTAGTTGATGGTTTCCGGCTTTCTCACCTCGCCGTAGGACCAAGACCTGATCTTCTCGGGAGAGGCGAGGCTGATGGTGATCGCGTCGAACTCCTCTTCCTGCGTGACTTGCTTGAACAGATCGAGCAATGCTTTCATGTTGGATACTCCTGTCGCGGGTCGAGGAAATGATCAGTAACGTTCCAGGTCGATGTCGAGCGCCAGCGAGCGGATCTCCTTCACCAGCACATTGAAGGATTCCGGCATGCCGGCATCGATCTTGTGTTCGCCCTTCACGATATTTTCGTAGACCTTCGTGCGGCCTGTCACGTCGTCGGACTTGACGGTCAGCATTTCCTGCAAGGTATAGGAGGCGCCGTAGGCTTCCAACGCCCAGACCTCCATCTCACCGAAGCGTTGACCGCCGAACTGCGCCTTGCCGCCCAAGGGTTGCTGGGTCACCAGGCTGTACGGCCCGGTGGAGCGGGCGTGCATCTTGTCGTCGACGAGATGGTGGAGCTTGAGGACGTGCATGTAGCCGACCGTCACGGGCCGCTCGAACGGCTCTCCGGTCCGACCGTCGTAGAGCGTCGCCTGCGTTTTCGCCGCGGTCAGATTGAGCGACTTGGCCACCTCGTCCGGATACGCCAGATCGAGCATTGCGCGGATCTCCTCTTCCTTCGCGCCATCGAACACCGGCGTGGCAAAGGGCACCCCCTGCTTCAGGTTGTCGGCGAGTTCGCGCACTTCGTCATCCGAGAGGGATGCAATGTCGGCGCCGCGCCCGGAAGTGTTGTATATCTTGCCGATGAATTGGCGCAGCTCACTTGCCGCGGCCTGCTTCCGGACAAGTTCGCCGATGCGCTGGCCGAGACCTTTCGCCGCCCACCCCAGGTGGGTCTCGAGAATCTGGCCGATGTTCATCCGCGAGGGAACGCCCAGGGGATTCAGCACGATATCGACTGGCGTACCGTCCTCCATGTACGGCATGTCTTCCACCGGCACGATGCGCGAGACGACGCCCTTGTTCCCGTGGCGCCCGGCCATCTTGTCGCCTGGCTGAAGGCGCCGCTTGACGGCAAGATAAACCTTGACCATCTTCTGCACGCCGGGCGGCAGTTCGTCGCCTTGCGTGAGCTTTTTCTTCTTCGCCTCGAAGGCGATATCGAAATCCCTGCGGGTCTGATCGAGACTGTCGCGCAGGTTCTCAAGCTGCTGCTGCGCCTCTTCGTCGGCCAGACTGATGTCGAACCAGTGGTAATGCTCCATGCTGGCGAGGTATTCCTTGGTGATCTTCGCGCCCTTGGCAAGCTTCTTGGGCCCCTTGTTGGCAACCTTGCCGAGCAGCAAGCGTTCGATCCGGGCAAAGGTGTCGCGCTCGACGATGCGCATCTGGTCGGCCAGGTCGAGCTTGTAGCTTTTTAGCTGGTCGTCGATGATCGACTGGGCGCGCTTGTCCCGCTCGATTCCTTCGCGGGTGAACACCTGAACGTCGATGACCGTACTGGTCATGCCGGCAGGGACGCGCAGGCTGGTGTCCTTGACGTCCGACGCTTTCTCGCCAAAGATCGCGCGCAGCAGTTTTTCTTCTGGGGTCAGCTGGGTTTCGCCCTTCGGCGTCACCTTGCCGACCAGCACGTCGCCGGCCTCGACTTCGGCACCGATATACACAATGCCGGATTCGTCAAGACGCGACAGCTGCGCCTCGCCGAGGGTGGCGATATCGCGCGTGATTTCCTCGGGACCAAGCTTGGTGTCGCGTGCAACGACCGTTAGCTCCTCGATGTGGATCGAGGTGAAGCGATCTTCCGCGACCACGCGTTCGGAGATGAGGATTGAATCCTCGAAGTTGTAGCCGTTCCAGGGCATGAAGGCGACCAGCATGTTCTGGCCCAAGGCCAGCTCGCCCAGATCGGTCGAGGCGCCATCGGCAACCACGTCGCCCTTGGCGATCACGTCGCCCACCTTGACGATAGGACGCTGGTTGATGTTGGTGTTCTGGTTGGAGCGGGTGTACTTGATCAGGTTGTAGATATCCACCCCAACTTCACCCGGGACAGTTTCCTCGTCATTGACGCGCACCACGATGCGGTTGGCGTCGATGTAGTCGACCACGCCGCCACGCAACGCCTGCACCGCCGTACCGGAGTCCACGGCAACCGTGCGCTCGATGCCGGTGCCCACCAGCGCCTTCTCCGGACGCAGGCAGGGAACGGCCTGACGCTGCATGTTGGCGCCCATCAAGGCACGGTTGGCATCGTCGTGCTCAAGGAATGGAATCAGCGAAGCGGCAACGGAAACGATCTGCCCCGGCGCAATATCCATGAACTGGACCTCGACCGGCTCCTTGAGCTCGAATTCGCCCTTGATGCGACAGGAGACCAGTTCGTCGATCAACTTGCCCTTCTTGTCCAGTTGCGCATTTGCCTGGGCGATGACGTACTTGCCCTCCTCGATGGCCGAGAGATAGATGATCTCGTCAGTGACATGGCCGTTTTCGACCTTGCGGTAAGGCGTTTCGAGAAAGCCGTATTCATTGGTGCGCGCATAGAGCGCAAGCGAATTGATCAGGCCGATGTTCGGCCCTTCCGGCGTTTCGATCGGGCACACGCGGCCGTAGTGGGTCGGATGCACGTCGCGCACCTCGAAGCCGGCTCGTTCGCGCGTCAGGCCGCCGGGGCCAAGCGCAGAAACGCGACGCTTGTGGGTGATCTCCGACAGGGGATTCGTCTGGTCCATGAACTGGGACAACTGGCTGGAGCCGAAGAATTCCTTGATCGCGGCGCTGATCGGCTTGGCGTTGATCAGGTCGTGCGGCATCAGGTTGTCGGATTCGGCCTGATTCAAGCGTTCCTTCACGGCGCGCTCGACGCGCACCAAGCCGGCCCTGAACTGGTTTTCAGCCAGTTCGCCCACGGAGCGCACGCGACGATTGCCCAGATGGTCGATATCATCGACCTCGCCGCGTCCGTTGCGCAGTTCGACGAGAATCTTGATGACGTCGATGATGTCCTCGTTCGAGAGAACGCTGGAGCCGGTCAACGCCTCGCGACCGACGCGGCGATTGAACTTCATGCGACCGACGGCCGAAAGATCGTAGCGCTCTTCAGAATAGAACAGACCATGGAACAGCGACTCGACGGCATCTTCGGTGGGCGGCTCGCCGGGTCGCATCATCCGGTAGATGGCGACACGCGCCGCCCACTGGTCGGCGGTTTCGTCCGAACGCAAGGTATGGGAGATGTATGGGCCGCGATCGAGGTCGTTGATGTAGAGGGTCTTGATCTCCGGAACACCCGCCTCGATGAGCTTGGCCAGCAGGCTGTCGGTCAGTTCGTCGTTCGCGTTGGCCAGAACTTCGCCGCTTTCCGCATCGACGATGTTGTGGGCGACTACCCGACCGATGAGGAAATCGTCGGGCACCGCCAGCTTTCTGATGCCTGCGTCGGTCAGTTCGCGAATATGCTTGGCGGTGATGCGACGATCCTTGGCCACCAGCACCTTGCCCGACTTGTCATGGATGTCGAATTTGGCCACCTCGCCGCGCAGACGCTCGGGCACCACGTCGAACTGGATACCCTTCTTGCCGAGATGAAAGGTGTCGGTTTCGAAGAAAGTGGCGAGAATCTGCTCAGCGGTCAACCCGATCGCCTTGAGGAGAATCGTCACCGGCATCTTGCGCCGGCGGTCGACGCGGAAGTAGAGCAGATCCTTCGGATCGAATTCGAAGTCGAGCCAGGAACCGCGATAGGGGATGATGCGCGCGGAGAACAGCAGCTTGCCGGAACTGTGGGTCTTGCCCTTGTCGTGCTCGAAGAACACACCGGGAGAGCGGTGCAGTTGCGAAACGATGACGCGCTCGGTGCCGTTGATGATGAACGAGCCGGTCGTCGTCATGAGCGGAATTTCGCCCATGTAGACTTCCTGCTCCTTGACTTCCTTGATCTTTTCCTGACTGCTTTCGCGATCGAGAATCACCAAGCGGACTTTCGCGCGCAACGGCGAGGCGAAGGTCAGGCCGCGCTGCTGGCATTCCTTGACATCGAATGCCGGCTCGCCCAGACGGTATTCGACGAACTCCAGCCGCGCCCCGCCGGAATGGGCGACGATCGGAAAAATCGACATGAACGCCGCCTGCAGACCTTGCGCCTTGCGCTGCGGAGGGGGGACGTCCACTTGCAGGAACTGGGTGTACGATTCCAGCTGGCTGGCCAGCAGGAAGGGCACGTCGAGAACGTTCTCGCGCTTGGCAAAGCTTTTGCGGATGCGTTTCTTTTCCGTGTACGAATAGGCCATGTTCGCTCCGACGGTTCAGGATTCAGGGATCAGATAGCCGCGCCGCGCGGTCGGCGAATTTCTGATCGCTAAAACCTGATCCATTGACGATTCGGTTGATGTAAGGATCGCGATTGACGGGACAATGCGGAAAGGCTGGCGATCCTTGCGGACCGCCAGCCAGCGATGCAAAGCGGATTACTTGACTTCGACCTTCGCGCCCGCCTCCTCCAGCTGCTTCTTGAGGGCCTCGGCGTCGGCCTTCGGAATGCCTTCCTTGACGGGCTTGGGAGCGCCATCGACGAGATCCTTGGCTTCCTTGAGGCCCAGTCCGGTGGCGGCGCGAACGACCTTGATGACCTCGACCTTCTTCTCGCCGGCGGCGGCCAGAACGACGGTAAACTCGGTCTTCTCCTCGGCGGCCGGCGCAGCAGCGGCGCCCGCGGTCGGCGCGGCGACGGCGACAGCGGCAGCGGCGGCGGAAACGCCGAACTTCTCCTCCATCTCCTTGATCAGCTCGGAGAGCTCGAGAACGGTCATGCCGGCGATGGCGTCGAGGATTTCAGCTTTGCTAATTGCCATGATTGATAACTCCTGAATGAATGGTATGGAAAACGATTACGCAGCCTCTTTGGCGTCGCGCACGGCGGCGAGGCCCCGAACAAACTTGGTCGGGACTTCGTTGAGCGTGCGGACGAACTGGACGATTGGCGCCTGCATGGTGCCGAGCAGCTTGGACAGCAGCTCTTCGCGGCTCGGCATCGTTGCCAGCGCCTTGACACCCTCTGCGTCCATGACGTAGTTGGGCATCGCGCCTGCCTTGATGACGAGCTTCTGGTTGGTCTTGCCGAAATCGTGCATCAGCTTGGCGGGGGCCACCGGATCCTTGGCGATGCCATAGATCAGCGGCCCGACCATCTGGTCGGCAAGTCCCGCGAACGGCGTGCCGGCAACGGCACGACGCACGAGGGTGTTTTTCAACACACGCAGGTACACGCCCGCCTGACGCGCGTTCGCGCGCAAGGCGGTAATGTCGCCCACCTCGAGACCACGATACTCGGCGACGATGATCGACTGGGCGTTCGCGACTTCTGCGGACACCTCCGCGACGACCGCCTTCTTGTCGTCAAGATTGAGACCCATGGTCAACTCCTTTCAAACTCCGGCGCCGACAAAAGTCGGCGCTGGCGATACGGCGACCTTCATTCAGGAATTGCAGTTCCCGACTTCGGGTAACGCCATCTGCGCAGGCTGACGCAACGCTGTTCTGCCGCGACACTTAAGCCCTTGCGGGCACCTGCGGTCTTTGACAACCCGTCGCCCCCATGCCGGCGGACGACAGCCCAAAGTTCCTTAAGCGGCTTGCGCAACCAGGCTGGCCTGATCCACACGCACCCCGGCGCCCATGGTCGAGGACACCGAAACCTTCTTCAAATACTGCCCCTTGGCCGCAGCCGGTCGAGCTTTGTTGAGAGCTTCGATCAAGGCGGTCATGTTCTGCTGCAACTGTTCGACCGAGAACGAAGCGCGACCGATGGTGCACATCACAATGCCGGCCTTGTCGGTGCGGTACTGGACCTGGCCGGCCTTGGCGTTCTTCACCGCCGCCGTCACGTCCATGGTCACGGTACCCACCTTCGGGTTGGGCATCAGGCCGCGCGGGCCAAGAATCTGGCCCAGCTGACCAACCACCTTCATGGCGTCCGGGGTGGCGATGCAAACATCGAAGTCGATCGTGCCGGCCTTCACGGTGGCGGCCAGGTCGTCGAAACCGACGATGTCGGCGCCGGCCGCCCTGGCCTCCTCGGCCTTGGCGCCCTGCGCGAACACGGCCACGCGCACGGTCTTGCCGGTCCCCGCGGGCAGCACGACCGAGCCACGCACGACCTGGTCGGATTTGCGCGCGTCGATGCCCAGATTCACGGCAACATCGATCGATTCGTTGAATTTCGCCGTGGCGTTTTCCTTGACCAGCGCCAGCGCTTCGGTCAGCGGATAGTTCTTGTTGCGGTCAACCTTGGCGCGAGCGGCCAGGACACGCTTGGAATGCTTGGCCATGTCAGAGTCCCTCCACGGTGATGCCCATGCTGCGGGCGCTACCCGCAATGGTGCGCACGGCCGCGTCCATGTCGGCGGCGGTCAGATCCTTCATCTTGGTCTTGGCGATCTCCTCGGCCTGGGCGCGGGTGATCTTGCCGACCTTGTCGGTGTGCGGCTTCGCCGAGCCCTTCTGGATGCCTGCGGCCTTCTTGATCAGGATGGCGGCCGGCGGCGTCTTCATGACGAAGGTGAAGCTCTTGTCCGCGTAGGCGGTGATCACCACGGGAATCGGCAGGCCGGGCTCCATGCCCTGCGTCTGGGCGTTGAACGACTTGCAGAATTCCATGATGTTCAGGCCGCGCTGGCCAAGCGCGGGGCCGATCGGGGGCGAGGGATTCGCCTTGCCCGCCGGCACTTGCAGCTTGATGTAGCCGACGATTTTCTTTGCCATTGCAACTGCTCCTAGGTGAGTGGTAACGCGCCCTCGATCGCTCTAACGACGCTCCTCTTGCCGGGGAAACCGCCCGCGGCACGGTGAAACTCATGCCTTTTCGACTTGCGCGAACTCCAGCTCGACGGGCGTCGCACGCCCGAAAATGGTGACCGACACCCGCAGGCGACTTTTCTCGTAATTGACTTCTTCGACCGTGCCGTTGAAATCCGTGAAGGGCCCTTCCTTGACGCGCACCATCTCGCCGGTCTCGAAAAGCACCTTCGGGCGCGGTTTCTCGACGCCCTCCTGCATCTGCATCATGATCTTCTCGACTTCCTTGTCGGAAATCGGCGTCGGCTTGGTGGTCGTGCCGCCGACAAAGCCGGTGACCTTGGGCGTGCTTTTCACCAGATGCCAGGTGTCGTCGTTCATGTCCATTTCGACGAGCACGTAGCCGGGAAAGAACTTGCGCTCCGACGTATGCTTCTGTCCCGACTTCATTTCGACGACCTCTTCGACCGGCACGAGGATCTGGCCGAATCTGTCCTGCATGCCGGAGCGGGCGATGCGTTCAGTCAGCGCGCGCTGCACCGACTTTTCAAACCCCGAATAGGCGTGCACCACATACCAGCGTTTTGTCATGATTTCTTCCAGCCGAGAATCAGGTCGTAAAGCACCCACTCAAGGCTCTTGTCGGTAACCCACAACATGATCGCCACCACCAGGACGAACGCGAACACGATGCCGGTGGACTGCATGGCCTCCTTGCGCGTCGGCCAGACCACCTTCTTGACCTCGATGATCGACTCCTGTCCCAGCAGGACGAAACGCTGGCCAGGCTCGGTAAACCAGGCGACCGCGCAACCGGCGCCCAGACCGGCAAGCACGGTCAGCACGCGCAGCACCAAGGGCTGCTCGCCTAACCAGTAGAAACCGGCGATGCCCCCCGCGACCAGCAGCAATGCCAGCGCGAACTTCAAGTTGTCAGCCATGAGCTTGTCGTTTCATCCCGTTGGATGGCAGGGGCAGAGGGAATCGAACCCCCAACCTGCGGTTTTGGAGACCGCCGCTCTGCCAATTGAGCTATACCCCTGCGGTTAACGTTGCAAAGGGCGGCGCCCCGAAAGGCGTCGCCCCGCGCACCGATCCCTGTTACTCGACGATTTTCGCGACGACGCCGGCGCCGACGGTGCGACCGCCCTCGCGGATCGCGAAGCGCAGGCCGTCTTCCATCGCGATCGGCGCAATCAGCTTCACCGTCATCTGCACGTTGTCCCCAGGCATCACCATCTCCGTCCCCGCCGGCAGCTCCACCGCACCGGTCACGTCCGTCGTCCGGAAGTAAAACTGCGGCCGGTAACCGTTGAAGAACGGCGTGTGACGACCCCCTTCGTCCTTCGACAGCACATACACCTCCGCCACAAAGTGCGTGTGCGGCGTGATCGAGCCCGGCTTCGCCAGCACCTGACCCCGCTCCACTTCCTCTCGCTTCGTGCCGCGCAGCAGCACCCCCACGTTGTCCCCCGCCTGCCCTTGATCCAGCAGCTTGCGGAACATCTCGACCCCCGTGCACGTCGTCTTGTTGGTCGGCCGAATACCAACAATCTCGATCTCGTCCCCCACCTTGATGATGCCGCGCTCAACCCGCCCGGTGACCACAGTGCCGCGCCCGGAGATGGAGAAGACGTCTTCGATGGGCATCAGGAAGGGTTTGTCGATGGCGCGCTCAGGCGTCGGGATGTAGCTGTCCAACGCTTCGGCAAGCTTGAGAATGGCGCCTTCGCCCAGCTCGCCCTTGTCCCCTTCCATGGCCTTGAGGGCAGACCCTTTGACGATCGGAATGTCCTCCCCAGGAAAGTCGTATTTGCTGAGCAGTTCACGCACTTCCATTTCGACAAGTTCGAGCAGCTCGGCATCGTCAACCATGTCGCACTTGTTCATGAAAACAATAATGTAGGGCACACCCACCTGCCGCGCCAGCAGAATGTGCTCGCGCGTCTGGGGCATCGGACCGTCCGCCGCGGAAACGACGAGAATGGCACCGTCCATCTGGGCAGCACCAGTAATCATGTTCTTGACGTAGTCGGCGTGGCCCGGGCAGTCAACGTGAGCGTAGTGACGGTTCGCCGTCTCGTACTCAACGTGCGCCGTGTTGATCGTAATGCCGCGCGCCTTCTCTTCCGGCGCCGCATCAATCTCGTCGTACTTCTTGGCTTCACCACCAAATTTCGCCGCCAAAATCGTCGTGATCGCCGCCGTCAACGTCGTCTTCCCATGATCAACGTGACCAATCGTCCCCACATTCACGTGCGGCTTCGTACGCTCAAATTTGCCTTTTGCCATGATTCG